>Ga0194037_1000734_pt1 | contig 25332 bp, 25 predicted proteins | sample JunL306m_MetaG_FD_148653 | JGI IMG/M metagenome (GOLD analysis project Ga0194037, IMG submission 148653) | Anoxic zone freshwater microbial communities from boreal shield lake in IISD Experimental Lakes Area, Ontario, Canada - Jun2016-L304-6m | ecosystem: Environmental > Aquatic > Freshwater >...
CATGCAAAGTCTTGTGGAGGGAAAAAAATCGTCTCACGTCTGCCGCGATTGCCATAAAATCTCTTCAAACGTGATAGAACACTCCATTCCTGCTCATCTTGAAAAGCTGGAATGCTACGCCTGCCACTCCGCCTGGGGAGCGCAGGAGTACGGGACCTTCTTCCTCCGCTTTCGTGATCTGCGTATGAAGGAAGATTTCGATCTGAAGCCGACGTCAAGCGCCGAGTATCTGCGCAGCGCCTATCTGAAGCGCCAGGATGCGCCTCCGCTGGGAATTAACGCCAGAGGCAGGATCAGCCCGATCAGGCCGATGTTTATCTCCTACTACACCGATGTTGCAGCGGCTCGTGACAACGGCCCGGAAAACAGCCTGCTGGCTGCAGAATGGCGGGCCTGGTTTCCGCATACGATTCAGCGCGGAAGCGTCACCTGCGAGGGGTGCCACGACAATCCGAGCCGATTCCTGCTGGAACCGGAATCCCGGCGGATCTTCAATCTTCAAAAAGACGGTATGACGCTTGATTCATACTGGATACAAAAAGGACAGCGGGTGGCAAATGGCAGATTTATGAACGCAGAACATTACCAGCAAATCAGCAACAAGAGTCCGGCATATACCAAGGCGTACATAAAAAAATGGAAAAAATTCCTCAATCGCGACGATCATTCCTTACGTCCCTGACCCTGCTGTTCGTTTCGGGTGGCCTGCTGGTGCGCTATCTCACGCCGCGTTCAACCGGAAAAAGGCGTATTCTTGCCAGCGCAACCGCCGCTGATGTGCCACCCGGTGGTGCACTGCTGTTTCGTGATGAGCGGATTATTTTATTGCGGAATGACACCGGTTTCTACGCCCTCAGTCTGGTCTGTACGCATCTGGGCTGTACGGTAACCGTTACGGAAGATGCACTCTCCTGCCCCTGTCACGGGAGCTTGTTCGATCGCCAGGGAAAAGTACTGAAAGGTCCCGCTGATCGGGCGTTGACACGGTTGCAGGTTGAAGTACATGGTGATCGTATTGATGTGGTTGGGTAAGAAAATTTTGTAGACTGGCAGCCTTATGATATCTGAATTCCTCAAACATCTCTTTCCACGCGTCGTGCTGGAGCGAAACCTCCGCTTCAGCTATACATTCTGTCTGGGTGGACTGGCCTTTACCGCGTTCATGATTATGATGACCAGCGGTATGCTCTTGATGATCTATTACCAACCGACACCGGAGCGGGCTTTTTCCTCGATACTATTCCTGGAATCCTCTGTCTGGGGCGGAAAATACCTGCGCAGTCTGCACCGACTGACATCGCATACACTGCTGGTGCTGATACTGCTGCACACCCTGCGCGTGATCCTGACCGGAGCGTATCAAAAGCCACGGCAACTGAACTGGGTGATCGGCTGTCTGCTACTTTTCCTGGCGCTGTTCGGAGCCTATACCGGGTACCTGCTCCCCTTTGATCAGTTGGCGTTCTGGGCGACGCAAACCGGTATGGAACTTCTGGCTACTCTGCCATTCGGAACGTATCTACGCTCGCTGCTGGTACCGGATGGAGTCGGACAGGCGTTGTCGCAGCTTCGCTTTTATGCCCTGCATATAATGATCATACCGATAGGAGTACTGCTACTGTCCTTTTTGCATTTCTACCGTGTCAGAAAGAACAAGGGAGTACTACCGTACCTATGAAACAGGGATTTGTAAAAAGCTCACCGCATTTCTTCAGACTTATCAGCCGCTCGATGTACGCGTTGCTGCTGGTTCTGCTGATTCTGGCCGCGTTGCTTCCGGCTCCGCTTCAGGAATTGGCCAACCCTGCCGTTACGCCCAATCCGGCCAAATCGGCCTGGTTTCTGCTCTGGATCCAGGAGTTGGTCAGCTGGTCACGCCTGATGATCTACCCCGTCATTCTGGCTGCTTGCCTGTTCCTGCTGCTTCCCTGGTTGCCTGGTACGGCACATGGTTACCAGGCCCGCTGGTTTCCCCGCTCACAGCGACTGCTGTCTGCAAGTACCATCATCCTGATGCTTATCATCGTGCTGCTTACCGTCGTGGCGATGTTTTTTAGGGGGGCAAACTGGTCTTTTACCTTGTCATACTAGCCCTGCTTACGGCAGCGATCCCGACATGGGCAGAAAACTCGCGTCAGTACTGCATTTCGTGCCACCCGGTACATTACCGTGAGCGTGGCACCTGTGTTGACTGTCATCACGGCAATCCGGCGTCAGAGCGCATAAACATAGCACACGCCGGATTGCGTGCTGGAAAGTATGTCCGTTTTACTCTAGGGGATACTGATCGTAATAGAGATGATGAGCGCCCGTTGGAACAGTTCGCCTGTCGGCGCTGTCACGTCAGCGCGGGACGCGGCAACCGTCTGGCGGTAAGTCTTGATGCTGCGGTATCCCGAAAATCAACTGCAGAGCTGGTACATTCACTGCGTCAGCCAGTGGCAAACATGCCGGATTTCAAACTGACGGAAGAGCAGATCACATCTCTACTCAACGCGATTTATTCCGGATCACAGGGACGTACAACCGATGTAACCGCCCCCGTAAAAATACATTTCGCGACCTCTACCAAGAAAAATAAGGATACTTTTACGACAAAGTGCGGCCATTGCCACCGCATGCTGAGTGAACGACTCGGATCTATCGGCACCGGAAATGTCGGCCCCAATCTGTCCGGGCTGTTGTCAGTCTGTTATCCAAAAACATTCAAAAACAGCGTTGCCTGGACAGTACAAAATCTGGCCGACTGGCTGAAAAATCCGCGTGCGATCCGGCCATGGGCAAATATGCAGCCCGTGGTGCTGACCGCTACTGAAATGAATGAGATTACAACCATTATCTTCGTTACACCTTAGGTCGGGTATTATTTCTCGCACGCTGCGGAGCAGGAGAACGTAAGACCGCGCGCTTTATAAAAAGCTTCTCGGGGCTCTTACTTAACAGGACAATTTCTCGCTACGGAGTGGTAGTGCTATTTTGATAATCAGCCCACCACCTACCGCATTCAACGCCTTAACATTCCCGCCATGAAGACGGACGGCTCGGTCGGTTATGGCCAGTCCGATGCCGACTCCTCCGCTTTCACGCTCTCTGCCGTCGGATACCCGGTAGAACGGCCGGAAAATATTCGAAAGCTCTTTATCCGGAACGCCGCTTCCATGATCACGGATATCAATGACAATCCGGCTGTCATTGGACTGCTTGTTTATGCCAAGAGAGAGTTCGACGTTTGAGCCTTCAGCGGTATACCGGAGTGCGTTGCGCACAACATTTTCAAACGCCTGACGCAGTAATTCCCTGTTTCCCTTCAGAGTTGCCGATGGACATGAAACCAGCCGCACGCCCCGGTCGCTGCCGTGCGCCTCAAAATCGGCATCCCGCGCTATTTCCGCCAGCAGGGTCGTCACATCGACATCTTCAGAATATGTATCCGCATTTTTGCTGTCCAGTTTTGTCAGAGTGAGCAGCTGACCGATCAGTTCGTTCAGCCGGTTTGACTCACGCTCAATCCTGTCGAGGGAACCTGCCGATTCAATGCCGGCCGTATTGCGTGCCAGGTCAAGTGCGACGCTGAGACGCGTCAATGGCGAGCGCAGTTCATGGGAAATATCGCCCATCAGGCGCTGCTGTGAATTGAAAAGACCATCAAGCTGTTCAGCCATCCGGTTGAGATCGCCGCCCAGTTCTGCGATTTCATCTCCGCGATGCTTCAGGTCTTGATCCACGCGAGCAGAGAGATCACCTGAAGCCAGCTTTTGGGCTACCAGTTGCAGTCTGCGCAAAGGTGCCGTGAGGTGCCAGGTCAGGAGATAACAGGCACCGCCGCCGATAATGAATATAATGATCAGGATTTTTGCCAGATTTCTGGTGTACTGATCGAGCTGGTTGAGTGCGCTGGCGAGCAGGCGAGAGCCAATAAGAGGTGCTCCGGGAGATTCCGACGTCTGTTGACGGTAGAGTCGGGTCGGTAACGCTTTACCGGGAATGCAGGCCAACGGAGAGTCCGCCTTGGTCTGACACGTTCCGTTTATTTCACTGCTAAGAGCCTGAAACGAACATTCATCGCCCACCTTTTTACCACTGCATGCCCCTTCAGCCTCCGGTGAAGACCGCTTGATCTCAGGAGCAGACGGCACGGTCGGGTCGAGCCGGGTTTTCCCCACAATGACATACATCTCGCCTGATGAATTCAGCAGCGGTTGAGCGAGTACAAACTGATCTCTTTCAGTTGCATATTCGGTTTTTGCGGATAACCGGGCCCGTTGTTCCAGATTCATGACAACTCGTGGAACGTTATCAGTCGGCAGAGGCCGGTTAGGCTGCAGAAAGAAGTACGGTTTGACTCCGACAGTTCGCGCCAGCTGCTCGCTATACGCATCCAGTGCGTGAGCACCTTCAATAGTCATAAGTTTCAGGGCGGTTTCTCCGTAAAATGACAGCGTTTCCGCCATCTGTCGACGTCGCTCTTCACCACGCTGCTTCTGAATATCACGATTACGCGCAGTGTCTCCCGTCACGGCAACCACAAACAGAATGACTCCCGTCAGCACTGTGACAAGCCAGAACCAGAGGAAAATCTTTATGAACAGTGAACGGATTTTAAATTTCATGAGTCGTAACCGTCAGGGATTTTCCGCGTCGTTTTGAGAGATAGTGTACAGATACCCAAGGTTCCGCACAGTCTTTATGCGTTCTGAATTATCGGGATACGGGCCGAGTTTCCTGCGTAACGTGCTGATATGAACATCGATACTGCGGTCATATACTGAATTATCCCTGCCTAAAGCACGCCTGGCCAGTTCATCGCGGCTGAGAATCTGTCCTGCCATACTGAGGAGCACTTCCAGAATCGAAAACTGGATCGACGTAATTTCAACTGGTTGTCCGCATTGAGACAGGGTGCGTTTACCCGGATCGAGAGTCAGATCACCGACTTTGATGCATCCGGGAGTCTTGGTGCTTTTCGAGACGTCACGCTCCATCCGTCGCATAATGGCCTTGATACGGGCGACCAGTTCGCGCGAATTGAACGGTTTGGGCAGATAGTCGTCGGCACCGATTTCGAGGCCGACGATGCGGTCCACATCGCTTCCGCGAGCGGTCAGCATCAGCACTGGGATGTCCGATGCCGCACGAATATGCCGCAAGACATCAAATCCGTTCATATTCGGCATCATAACGTCCAGTACCACCAGGTCATGGTCTCCGGAGAGAGCACGCCTGATTCCTGCAACAGGCTCATTGACCGCTTCGACCGTAAATCCTTCGGTACCGAGGTAGTCGCCGAGAAGTTCGCACAACTCCTTGTCATCATCAATTATCAGTAGATTATTCACCGTCGGGCACCCCTGTATCATTTTCCTGCTGCAGTTCCATGCTACCCGAAAACAGGCCGCTTGTTTGTAAAGAAATGTAAAAAAACGATCCTGATTTTTACAAAACTTTACAAATATCACGAATAACTTAACACAACTTTTGATGGCAATTTGTTAGCCTGCAATCATCCGGATGTAAAAAAAATCCAACACCGGATCGATAACAATCATATGGTAAAGGAGGAATCAACCATGAAAGCGAACATTTTCAGTCTGTTGAGTGCATGTGCTGCCGTAACCCTGATGGTCATGATTTTCGGCTGCAGTTCGGGTGGGTCAGGGAACTCGGGTAACTCAGGGACATCGTCAGGTAACGTTGAGACCGGTTCAATCGTAGTAAAGCTTGACTGGGGAGCGAACGCGAAAGCAACCTCCAAGAGCGTTGCTGCTGTTCCTGCTACCGTCGCGACAATACGGGTTATCATTTCAGCTTCAGATATGACGGCCGTCAAGAAAGTTTTTGACGCCTCCGCCGGTTCAGGAACAATTGACGGCGTTCCGGTCGGAACCGGCAGAACGGTAACGGTAGAGGCACTGGATGCAAACGGTTCGATAACTCACAAGGGGGCGGCCAACGGCATAACTGTGGTTGCCGGTAAGGCGGCCGATGCCGGAACTATCACCATGAACACCACCGGCGTCTCCATGAACATGGCTCAGACTCTTTCCGATCAGGCTCAGAATACCACCATTGCATTTTCGGCAATGGCAATGATGACAGGTAATCTCGGATCCCAGTCGTTCTTCCCTCCGGGCAAGATTGCCGACTATACCGGTTTCCAGTACCTGCGTGACAACGACCCGGACAACATGGGACATAACACCAGCTTCCTGACCCGTGTAGCCGAAAACATCATGTATATCCTGACGACGGACCAGTTGAACCAGTTGGCAGTTCTGGCCAAGAGCCAGGACACCGATTTCAAGCTGTATGGCGCAAAGAGATTCCCGCTGATGAAAGCATTCCGTCGCCTTATGGAAAGCGATATCCCGAGCGGCACGACTGGATTGAGCCTGGCTGCGGTTAAGGCCGCCTCTAAAGAACTCTATCTTATCGACGGGCAGGTCAGTTACGACCGTGCCGTGCTGTATGCCACCGTCCTCAATTCGTTCTCGGCTGCTCAAAAAGCATCGATTGATGCCATGGTAGGCAAAGGATGGGCCTCCTGGCTGGATACCAGCGTCGACCCGATCAAGTCGGCTGTCGAAGCCAAGAAGGTCGCGCTCGGCAGAGATGTGGATATGGTGGCCATTATGACCTATTCCAGCGATCTCTTCAGCTGGTATGCCGGTTCGCTGGAAGCGGATGTCTATTTCTGTCCGGAACGGCACGGCACCTATTTCGGTTCATTCTTCATGAAAGATGCTCCGGCAATCGGCCATGAAGGGTACAGCATCAACGAACAGTTAACGGCAACAGCAGGGCGGGCGCTCAGCGACAGTACCTACGGATATGTTGAACCAAGTCAGGCAGCACTGATGTCAAGTCTGGTGGAAACCCAGCGAAAAAACCTCTATTCCAATACCGCCGTCCTTTCCAGCGGCGTTCAGAATAGTATCGTTGCGATCCGGACGGCAATCGCCACAAAGCTGCGCACCCTCCTGACCACTCCGGATACGAGCAAAACCGTGCTGGCAGATGTTCTGGCGCTATCCGGAACGTATGGCGAATTGGACGGAGAAAACAACTACAACTACGCAACGGTAATGGCCAGCGTGTACAAGACACTGACGGCGGCGCAGAAAACCAAGCTCATGGAACTGCGGGCATCAATCATGGCGGGAAAATATGCGGACGGCACAGCCTTTGACTTCACCTCTACGGCGACTCCGTATCTCTATTCAGCCGTTATTTCCGACGCCACTGCCACAGGCTATATAGGCAGCACCGATGCTTTGTTTCAGTAGCGACACAACCGAAAGGAGAAAAACCATGTTAACAAAAAAAACGGTAACAGGATTGATGTCGGGACTGATAGTGCTTTCGGGCACTGCTTTTGCGGAGATCTCTCCGGATAGCAGTAGTTCTCCGCAACAGGGGCAACAGCAACATCAGGTGCGGGCAAAAGGGTCTTCCAGAATCCCTCCGGATTCCGCAATCAGCGCCTGCAGCGGCAAATCGGAAGGCACCGCCTGTGAAGTAACCGGCCCCAATGGCACCAAACAGGGTGTCTGCGCCTATACACCGGACAGGAAATATTATGCATGCAAGCCTCATGACATGAATATGTCGTCATCTCCAACTCAGAGATAAAAAACTGCTGTTGTTGGCAGACTTGATATTCAACGTAACTTATCAAAACCGGGGGAATATATCATGAGCAGTATCGAAGGCACCGGCATGAGCAACATCCAGAGAGCTGCGCCGAAGGATTTCTTCAGCAGGATAGACAGTGACCGCAGTGGTGGAGTTTCCCAGGCAGAATTACAGAAGCTTTCCAATGCCGTTGCGGATAAAACCAACAAAAATATTGACGCCGGTAATGAGGCATTCAAGTCCTACGATAGTGACGGCAATGGTTCTTTGAGCGGAGAAGAACTGCGAGCGGTGTTAGACAACAGCGGTTTTGGTCCAGCACAGGGAATGCAGGGAATGGCACCGCCTCTGCCGCTACCGCAGCAGGCCACAGATTCATATAATGCCAACCTGCCTGTCTCTGAAAAGGATGTATTTTCTGATCTGGTGTCCAAACTGAAGGCGTTCCTTGATGTGTTGACCGGTAATTTTGATCAGACAGCGCAGGGACCGTCAGGTTCACCACCAAAAGATATCTTTGGCAAAGTTGATACTGATCGCAACGGCTCTCTTTCAAAGGCCGAATTGGAAGCGTTGGCGGAAAACATCAAAAAAACGACTGGTCGGACGCTTGATGTCAGTGATGAAGCGATCAAAGCGGCTGATAAAAACGGTGACGGTGAATTATCCCCAGATGAAGTGGATCTGCGCAGGATACTGTCACTGAAAAGCCCTGATCTCAACAAAGATACCTCTGCAAAGGATTTGAAGACTGCTCTTGACCAAACCTGGATTCAGGAGCAACAGCCGTTAAATGGTGAGTTGCAGGGCCAATCCATCAGAAACTTTGAGCAAAAGAAGGCACAGTTCCTGCGGCACCTCGATCAGAAAATTGCACATGTACAGGAGGAAAAAGCATGTGTTCAGTCGGCGGCAAACCATGACGCCATGAAGGCATGTCGTGAACGATTTAAAGCTGAAATGAAGGCTGATCGCCGTGTCAAAAAATAGCATTTTTTGCGATAGTTGTTTTAGAAAGGGATTCTGTCATGAAAACTGAAATTACATTACTCGTATTGAATCTGCTCCTCTCCACATCGATGACAATGGCACAAGATCGCCCTCCCCGCCCGGAGGGTGACAATCCACCTCCCCCTGTTGAAAAAAAACAGCCCCGACGAGAGGAAGGTCACGAAAAGAGAGCTCAACAGTATTCCATAGAGCAGGCTGTATCCGACCAGGCGCAACTCCACACTATCGCCTTCAGCGGATTGGCTTTCATGACCGGTGACTTTGGCAGTTCTAGCTTTATACCGCCAGGTAAGGTTTCAGATTTTTTCGGGTTTCAGTACATGCGCGACACTGATGCGGCAGGCAAAGGGCATAACCCGATGTTTCTCGACCGGATAGCCGGCAACGTCATGAAACTGCTCTCGACGCAACAGCGCACGCTGTTTGAGGATGCCGCTTGTGAACAGGAGCCCTTGATGCGGGAGATCGCACAAAAAAGATTTCCTCTCGTTGCTGCGTTCCACCGTGAACTTGATGACAGCCCCCCTTTCGGAACTGCCGGGCTGAGCCGAAAAGCGGTCATCTCTTATACAGCCGACCTGTTTGAACGTGATGCCCTACTTGCCTGGCATCGTGCCAAAGTGTTTGGCGCTGTTGCCAAGTCGCTGTCCAGCCAACAGAAAGCAACCCTGGCGAAAATGAAATTCGGTAATTTCTACACATGGCCGGAGATAGACCGCGAAGAGGTCCGGAGCCAGCGCCCGCGCGGCGTATCAAAACTGGTAAGCGTCGGCTACATGACTCTGGCCAGTGAATTTTTCAGCTGGTATGCCGGTTCCATTGAGGCGGACACCTATTTCTGCCCCGAGCGGCATGGCACCTACTTCGGTGGTTTTTATCTGAAAGATCTGCCCGCCATGGGGCAGAAGGATTTCGATATCTCCACTTCGCTTACAGGGGACTCAGGTGCTGCCTTCATTGATATGCTCACTGACAGCCAGCGTGCCCGCCTGACCGGGGTACTTGAACGTCAGCGTAAATCATTGCAGGAAATTATCGAGGTGCGCCGGGCCATTTCAGTGAAGCTGCGCGGTTTTTTGCGTGGCAGTGCTCCGGAAGAGAAGGAAGTGCTGGTACTCGGAAGGCGGTACGGAGAGCTGGATGGAGCGCTGTCCTACGAGTACACGACAACTTTTGCTGCGATTTACAAGACACTCACTGCAAACCAGAAAAATACGCTGAAAAGTCTCCGCTCCCATCATACCCGCGAGCTGGGGACCGCATTCCTCTATTCTGATCGTATCCGGATGGAAGATATGCCAGATTCTTCTTTCCTGTTCAAACACAAGAATTTGTGAAACTGGAGGTGAGCCCATGTAAAATCTGAAGCAACGTTACGGAGCAATTGTTTAGCCGGTAATCGACCGATTGACTGTAATCATGGAGTTGTCCACTAAACTGATGTAAGGAGGAGACGATGTTAACAGGTAAACAGACATTTTTCGGGGTAGTCATGAAAATGCAGTTGTCAGCCAGAATCGTATTTTGTTTGATAATGGCACTTATGATCGTCCGGTCGCCAGGTAATGCCAGTGCAGCTTTACCCGGTGATTTCAACGGGGATGGAGTTGTTTCTATCGCTGAAGTACAAACGTGTATCAATTCTTTTCTTGGAATAGGTCCAAACAATTCTCCTGTCGCAAATGCCGGAACATCTCTTAGTATAGTTGTCGGAACGGTTATTACTCTTGATGGCAGCGGCAGTAGTGATGCCAATAACGATTCTTTAACCTATAGTTGGGCACTTTCCTCAAAACCGGGCGACAGCAGTGCCACGCTGTCAAGTACAACCGTCGTCAAACCGACCTTCACGCCTGATGTTGCCGGAGTGTATGTTATCAACCTGATCGTGAATGACGGCAAAGTGAATAGTGCTGCTGCAACAGTAAGCATCACGGCACTACCTAATACCGGTTCTATAACGGTCCGTTGGTAAAACAATTCTATCACATCCCCCCTGACCAATGAGCGGTCTTCGATGGTGTGAGTAAAGGCAACTGCCATGTCATATAATGCCATAGACACAATAAAAATATTTTTCGCCGTGTGCCTGTTCACCATGATGACCGGATGCAGTTCAAGTGGATCAGACGGTCAAATCCCGGCCGATCAAAAAAACGGCAGCGTAATAATGAAACTTGCATGGAGTACCGCAACTAAAACTTCTTCAAAGACAACCGGTTCTGTCCCGTCTGATGTTGCAAGTGTCAGAATCATCATCTCTGCTACTGACATACCTTCAGCAGTACAAAAAGATTTTCCTGCAGCAGATGGCACAGGAACTATTGACGGTGTGCCTGTAGGTACCGGACGCATGGTATCAGCGCAGGGTATTGGCGCTAACGGGATCGTAGCCTATCAGGGAGTTGCTTCAAATATTTCCGTTCAGGGCGGGAAGGCGACCGATCTTGGGACTATTGCAATGGTCGCCGTTGCACCTGCTTTCTTTAACGGCACCATAGTACTTGGCTCACCAACCGCAACGTCTATTAAAGCGAATATTTTTTCAGTTGATCAGAATGGCACGGTTCTTCTTAAATACGGCACATCGTCAGGGGGCTATGACAAACAGACGGGATCATCAGCTCTTGTTGCAGGAGAGCCATTGGTAATTGCTATCAACGGTCTTGTCGCCGATACGCGTTACTACTATTGTCTCAGCTTTCAAAATTCAGGAGGCAATACATCTACGACGTCAGAGGAATACACTTTTCATACGGGTCGTCCCACCGGCAGCACATTTTCCTTCACTATTCAGGCTGATTCACATCTGGATGAAAATTCTGACCCTGAAGTGTACCGCAGAACACTAGCCAACATACGTTCCGATGCGCCTGATTTTCACGTTGATCTGGGTGACACGTTCATGTGCGAAAAACATTCTGCCCCTTTGACTGCTACAGTTCAGGCGGCTCAGGATCAGACTACGGTTAATGCGCGGTATGCCTACGAGCGTGCCTACTTCGGTCTGGCATCGCACTCGGTGCCGCTCTTTCTGGTCAACGGCAATCATGAGGGGGAACTCGGCTGGCTGCGCACAGCGAGCGCTCTTAACCTTGCCGTATGGACAACTCTGGCACGCCAGCAGTATTACCTGAATCCCGTGCCAGACGGATTTTACAGCGGTGATTCGACAGAAGAACCTTTTGTCGGAAAACGGGCTTCCTGGTATTCCTGGAACTGGGGCGATGCCCTGTTCGTAGTGCTGGATCCGTACTGGAACAGCATGACATCTGCCAGTAAAGACCCCTGGGCCATGACTCTTGGCAAAACCCAGTACGACTGGCTTCAGACTACGCTTGCCGGGAGCGGCTCAAAGTTCAAGTTTATCTTCGTCCACAATCTGGTGGGGGGGCTTGACGGTCAGATGCGCGGCGGAATTGAGGCTGCGCCGTACTTTGAGTGGGGCGGGAAAAATCCGGACGGCACAGACGGCTTCGCTCAGAAACGTCCGGGCTGGAGCATGCCGATTCATCAGCTTCTGGTGAATTACGGCGTAAATGCGGTGTTTCATGGCCATGATCATATCTACGCCCGACAGGATCTGGATGGGATAGTGTACCTTGAAGTGCCGCAGCCAAGTGCACTCAACTCCCAGAGCGGATCGATTCTGGCGCCCCTCTACCATTATGTCTCCGGAAAAATTCTGAGCAGTTCCGGGCATATCAGAGTGACGGTCAGCCCGACTTCGGCAAAAGTCGAATATGTGAGGGCCTGGCTGCCTGCAAACGAAACACCGGTCAGAAAGAATGGTCAGGTGGATGATACATGGAGCGTAAGCTCTCCCAGATCAAAACACCTTTGGTCAGGAATTATTTATCGCAGGTTCCGAAACAGGAGCACGTAAGACCGCTCGCTTTTTGAAAAGCTTCACGTCCTTCGCGTATGGCAAGAATTGCTATGAAGAGAGACCCGATAGCATCAAGATACACGCAGGGCGCTCATCTCGAAATGGTCACGCTCTTCCGGTTCACCCATACCAATCCGCCGGACCATGTGCCAGATAGCAATCCCGGAGATGACCTATACAAAAGAGTTCTAACCAAAACCAAAGAGCGCGATAGTCTCATCCTCGGCGCCAAACCAGACCGAAACGACACCTTCGGCGATATTGTAAAAATAGTAATCAGCGCCAAAAGTGACGCTGTACGGTGGAGTTGTCGTAATTTAAGCATTTCATTGCAGAACATGGCTGAGACCTATCACGAATTACTATATCGCCTGCCAGACAAACCAGCCGCCCACCAGCGCAACCACCAATCCGCTGACACGTTTTGCCCACAGTGAGAAGTTTACCACTCCCCGCGCTTTGATAAAACCTTCCACAAAACCGGTGAAAGTTCCGGCAAAGAGCATCAACAGGCAATGACCGACAGCGTAGCAGAAGAGCAGAGAAATACCGTACAGTACCTGCCCCCTCCCGGCCACCAGAGTCAACAACACTACTAATACCGGCGTGGCGCATGGCGATGAGACGACACCAAAAAACAGTCCGAGCAGAAAAACGCCGACTATGCCACCCTGTTTCGGTTTGAAGTCACGTTTGATCGGCAGACTGATTTCGTACAACCCCATCAACTGGCCCCCCATGATCAGTGCAATGGAGCCGGCGATCAGATACCACGGCCCTCCCAGCGTACCGAACATGGTTCCCAGTAGTCCCGCTGCTGCACCAAAGGCGGTAAAGGTCAGCGACAGTCCGAGGACAAAGACGAGCGAATACCGGAAGGCTTTGCCTCTGTCACCATCGCTGTAGCCACCCACAAAACCGACCACCAACGGTATGGTTACCAGCACACAGGGGGATGCTGAGGAGACAACGCCAGCCAGAAAGACCGCACCGAAAGCCACCAGCGGGTAAAGCGTGATGATCTGTTCGATGTTGTCGAAGAAACTCATTTGAGTCCTGCTTTTTTCAGCTCTTTGATGATCTCGGCCTTGTCAATGAAGCCCATGTGGCGCTTGACTTCCTTTCCTTTGTCATCAAAGAAGATCTGGGTCGGAATCATCTGAACCCGGTAATTCTCTGCAAGAGCCGGAGTTGCCCAGACATCGGTAAAGGTCACATTCGCTGTACCTTTCAGTTCGCGATTCAGCTCTTCCAGGATAGGAGCCATCTTTTTACAGGGGATGCAGGTGCGGGCACCGAAATCGGCTACAGTAGGCTTGCCGGATGCTAGCACAGCCTTGATAACGGCATCATTTGAGGATGGCAGTTCTGCAGCCATAGCTGATACTGCGGTCAGACAGATTGAAACCAGTAGAGTTATAATGATCTGTCGTTTCATAGCAGCCCCTTGAGTTCGCCAACTGATGCAGTTTTGCCAGAGAACATAACCTTGCCGTCTATCACCAGAGCAGGTGTACTCATCACACCGTATTTCATAATTGAAGGGATGTCTTCAACCTTGATGATCTCAGCAGTTGCACCGTTTTCCTCAAGCGCTTTCTTAACATTTTCGTAGAGAGTTTTACACTTTGAACAACCGGTCCCTAATACTTCAATTTTCATGGCTTCTTCTCCTGTGTTAATTATTTTTTATATTTTTGGAGTTGCAGTCACAACTGCATGAGCAGTTCATCCCGTTCGCTTTTCCAAATGACTCTCTCCCTTCCTTGAATGTCAACCAGGAGATCAACATTGCTCCAAAAGCATCCAGGCTGGCAATACCGGTCAATTCGTAGCCGGCACTTGAAATCATGAGGACAACTGACAGGTAGACGCACGCTCGTGAACAGGCAGCGTCCGCCAGAATTGCCGGTGAATTGAGAGCAGTACCCACCCTGTTTTTTTGGTGGATCAAATACCACATGAAGGAGATTGAAACCAGTGAGATGACGACTCCCCACAGCGTTGTCCCTGGCTTGTGGGCCGAGTAGAGGTTCATACCGGCAGTCACGAGCAGGCCGATTGACAGAACATAGAAGGCAGAACCGGTAATTCTGAGTGCCCGCTGTTCGAATTCATCCCGTGATTCACCGCTGTTTGCCTCAATTCTGCGCAGCATGTGCCAGACGCCTGTTGCCGAAATTACTTCTATAAAAGAATCTACACCAAAGCCGAACAGAGCCAGAGTTTCATCTGCAGTCCCCAGCCAGACGGATACTCCGCCTTCGACGAGATTGTAGAAGATTGTAAACAGCGCCAGATACTTGGCTTTTGCGTAGAGTTTCGAGTTCATACCGGAATATGGCCTTTCAGAGAATCGCGTTGAACAGGTAACCAACACAGACAATTGCCGCCGCTACTATGCCAAAAAATACTGCCAGAAGCCGATTCTTTAAGACGTTCTTCAGGATAATTGCCTCCGGCAGTGACAGTGCCGTGACCGCCATCATAAAGGCCAGCACTGTGCCGATGGCCATCCCCTTTTCCATCAAGGCATGAACGATCGGGATAACACCGGCAGCATTACTGTAGAGCGGCACTCCGAGAGCCACAGCAATCGGTACGGCAAAAGGATTGTCGGGTCCTGCCCATCGTGCCAGAAAATCCGCCGGTACGTAACCATGGATACATGCGCCCAACCCGACACCGACAACCACATAGGGCCAAATCTTTTTAAGCAGATCCAGCGTATATGTCCGTGCATAGTCAAGCTTCTCCCAAAAGGTCTGTTGAACAATTTTGGCGTTGCCTACCTGCATCTCCCAGACATAGTCCTGGACGTACTTTTCCATCTTCAGCTTGCCGATAATGATGCCGGCAATAATTGCTACCAACAGACCTGATCCGATGTAGATCAGGGCTATCTTCCATCCGAACAAGCCCCAGAGCATTATCAGTGCGACTTCATTGACCATCGGTGACGATATAAGGAACGAAAAGGTGACTCCCAGAGGCACCCCCGACTCGACAAAACCGATGAAGAGTGGCACTGCCGAACAGGAGCAGAAGGGTGTTACAATGCCGAGCAGCGCGGCCAGAACGTTTCCAACATATTCACGTTTATGAGAGAGAAGCCGTTTGGTTTTCTCTGGTGGAAACGACGTGCGAATGATCGCTACTACGTAGATAATAACTGTCAGTAACAGGAATATTTTCAGCGTGTCATAAATGAAAAAATTGAGAGCCTCGCCCGAACGGGAACCGGGAATGAGTCTAAAAATGGTAAAGACGAGGTAATCGGCAAAGTTTTTCAACATACCATACTCCATGAGTAGCTGATTGAATACTCACTTAATTGGACAAAAAAATTCTCGATATTACATGCCGTCCAACAGTTTATGACGCCCAGAAATGTCCTGTTTTACTATGCCGCTCACAATATCTATAACGTGGTAGATCTCTGGATGCTTAACAGCATAATAAATTTTCAAACCATCTTTTCGACGGGAGAGAACTCCCGCTGACATCATCATGTTGAGATGGCGGGAAGTATTGGACTGTTCTTCCCCGATGGCAGGGAATATTTCGCACACACACCGTTCCCCATCACGCAGAAAATCAATGATCTTGAGCCGGGTTGGCTGTGCCAGGGCTTTCAATACTTCAGCACGGAACTCAATAAGATCTTTCACGATGCCTCCACAAAATATGATTACATAATCATATAATCCGACACGATGAACATGTCAATCCTTTCTTAGGCAAAATGAATATATATTGAACGTCATGGACATGCTCTAATCTACTATCGAGATTGCCACTTATTTTTATCTGGAAGCCTGCCTCTAAAGTTCAAATTTAGCAAGTCGCGCACCCGCTCTACTGTTTCAACCACTTCTCCAGCATAGAGAGTACATCAGTAAACAAGACCGGCTTGGAGAGATGGTCGTCCATTCCGGCAGCGATGCATGTATCGCGATCCTGCTTCATGGCGTTTCCGGTGAGTGCAATGACCGGGATATCATGACGGCGCACGCTTGAAGATAAGTTACGGATGACAGCAGTTACTTCGAGCCCACTCATTTCCGGCATCATGCAGTCCATCAGTACCAGCGCATAATCGTTATTTTCAAGTGCCTGCAGCGCTTCTATGCCGTTTCTGGCCACATCTACCTGATAGCCAAAGCTCTTCAGCATGCGGGGTACTATTTTCTGGGCGATCGGGTCGTCTTCAGTCAGCAGAATTTTGATACCGACAGGGCTAAATGGTTTCTGGTGTACTTCTGTCGTGATTGCTGATGGAGGGACATGTGCTGTGCTCTGTTTGCCCTGTACAACGGTAAACCAGAATGTTGTACCTTTCCCTTCAATGCTTTCAACGCCTATGCTTCCACCCATCAATTCGGTCAATTGTCTGCAGATTGCCAATCCCAGTCCGGTGCCGCCATATGTACGGTTCATCGCGCCGTTGCCCTGAGTAAACGCGGCAAAAATATGTTCCAGTTTATCGGACGCAATGCCGATACCACTGTCGTGGATGATAAATCGGAGAGTTATAGAGGTACTGTCTTCACTCTCTTTTTGGATGTGAAACGTGACAGCGCCGTGAGGGGTGAACTTGATGGCGTTGCCGACAAGGTTTATGATTATTTGGCGCAACCGTCCAGCATCGCCACACAAGGCTGTAGGTACGTCAGGATCGCATGACGTGGTAAGCTGCACTCCTTTTTCACGAGCCTGAAGAGACATAATGTTGATAGTGTCTGAAATCGTCGTATGCAGATCAAAGTCGGATGTCTCAAGTTCTATCATTTCAGCTTCAATTTTTGCTAGGTCAAGAATGTCATTCAGCAGATTTACCAGCTTGGTGCCGGAACATAACGCTATGTCAGTAAACTGGCGCTGCTCCCGGGTCAGCCTGGTTTGCTGCAACAGTTGAAGTACCCCGATGACGCTATTCATTGGAGTACGGATTTCGTGACTCATGGTGGACAGAAACTGACTCTTGGCGATGTTGGCCGATTCGGATACGGCTTTGGCCTGGAGTAATTCAGCCATTACCTGATTGCGTTCAGTATTTACTTTACCGGTTCGGATCAGGTACTGCACCCGGTGCGGGAGTAGCAGCCATTGAATCGGTTTTGTTATAAAATCGGTTGCACCGGACTGATACGCAGAGGTAATCGACTCCAGATCTTCAAGCCCGGTCATTATCATGATCGGCACGTCGGCGCCGCAGGGCATGTTTCGGATCTCGCAGCAGACCTGAAAGCCATCCATGACTGGCATCAGGACATCAAGAAGGATGATATCGGGGGTAAAGGTAGTAAACAGTGAAAGGGCATCACTGCCTTTCTCAACTCCCGTTACTTCAAAGCCGGCCTGTTCCAATGTTTCACAGGCAAGCATCAAAATTACCGGGTCATCGTCGACGATCAGAACTTTGCCGGAGAATTCATGCTGTGCCTTCTCTAAAATATTGTGACTGATACCAGCCGATATGTGGTTCACGGTATACATCCCTCCCCTATTGTAAATGCCAGCCAGGTAAACTTTCGTAATTTATCCCGGCTGCATGTTGAACCAACGATTCACAACAGTATCAATCTGCTCCAAGGTAAACGGCTTGGAGACAAAATCATTCATACCGGAGGCCAAACAACGTTCTCTATCACCATCCATGGCATTGGCGGTCAGAGCGATTATAATATGTCGCCTAACAGCCATGTTCTCCTGTTCATGCACTCTGATCGCCGCAGTTGCTTCAAAACCATCCATTTCCGGCATCTGGCAATCCATGAAGATCAGATCATACTCCGAGTTGAAGGCAGCCTCGATCGCTTCCCGACCGTTTCCCACCGTATCTACCACGCAATCGAGCGCTTCAAACATCATACAGGCAAGTGCCTGGTTAACCGGATTGTCCTCGGCCAGCAGTACTCGTGGCATGTATGCGCGGTTTGTGTAAACCTGTTCATCAGTCGGGCTTTTAGTTGTGGTTACTGCAACGGAAAGATTAGCTACTGGATTCACATATACGGTAAACGTGAAGCATGACCCTTTCCCCGACTCGCTTGTAACGCTGATCTGCCCTCCCATCGCTTCCACCAGATCCCTGGCTATAGCGAGGCCGAGACCGGTGCCATCAAAGCTGCGTGCCATGGTGCTGTCAACTTGGGAAAAGGGGTCAAAGATGACCTTCTGCTTGTCAATCGGAATGCCGGGGCCGTTATCCCTCACTTCAAAGCTCAGGACTACCTGACTGGCGGATTCATTTGCCAGGGTCAGGCCGACAAACACCTCGCCACGCTCCGTAAATTTTACCGCATTGCCAATCAGGTTGATCAGTACCTGACGTATTCGGGCGGCATCGCCATTTACGGCCACCGGAACCTTCTCGGCTATAGTATACGTCAGGAGTAAGCTGCTCCCATGAACTCTTATCCAGAACATTTCAATCAACTCATCCAGCAGTTCGTGCAACATAAAATCGTGCTTTTTAAGCTGAAGGTGGCCTGCCTCGATCTTGGAAAAGTCGAGAATGCTGTTGATTACATCCAGTAGCTTTTCGGCTGAAGCGTGCGCCATTGTCACCATCTTCATATGCTTATCACCCAGCGGTGCCTTCACCAGCAGCCCTAAAAGGCCAAGTACGCCGTTCATCGGAGTGCGGATCTCGTGACTCATGTTGGCCAGAAACTGTGATTTAGCCTTGTTGGCCGTTTCGGCTTTTCGCTGCTCGATGAGGATGTCATCGCGTGTCTGCTGTAATCGCGCAGTCATGATGTTGAATAATTCACCAAGAAGCTGGAGCTCATCGCCGGTTCTGATGTCGGCGCGTGCGTTCAGGTCTCCCTTAGTGACCAATCGTGTTGTTTCTGCAAGATCGGAAATCGGCGCGGTGAGCTTACCTGCAAAAATATAGGCAACAACAGCACTGACTGCCAGGCAAAGAATGGCGAGGCAGAAGGTGCGAAGGTACATGATATGCAAATTGGTATTGAATGCATCCAGGGACAAGCCGATGTGGATCCAACCCCAATCTATACTGGAGTACGAGAAGGGGAACGAATAGTGATACACCTCTTTGGGCGAAATATCGCTCGTCAGGAAACGGGCTGCTGCAATACGCTCTCCGGTCGGCAGCCAGACCCCGCTCAGGTTTCTCTGTGTCCAGCCGGTTTTTGACATAATCAGGGAATATCCGTCATTTTTGGTTACAACAACGTAGCGAATTGAAGGACTCTCCTTGACGACCCGCAGGCAGTGCTCAATTACCGTCCCAAAATCCTCACTGATAATGGCACTGGCGGTGACCTGACCTATCGAAGTGACGGTGCTGCGTGCTTCAGACTCCATCACCGAAAGTATAACGATGCGCTGGTATGGGAGTGTAACGAACGCGAACAGGGAAAGCGATATTACAATCAGGAGCGACAATACGAGAGTCATGCGGAATTTGATCCTCTTCGGCCAAAGACCCATGAATAGTCGTTTTTCAGGCGTTGTCGCTACGGTTTTTTTCATCTTATATTCCATGGTAGCGGTTATTTTTTCAGCGCTGTTTTTGCTTTCAGACGTATCTGCTCATTGGCCAGATTTTCCAGCTCATCCAGATATGATTCTTTGAAGGGGGTTATGCCACTGGTCTGAAAAATAGCATACAATTGCTGCCCGGTCTTACTGGTGCCGAATCGGGTCATGGCACTCACCAGGCTGTTCCGGAAGTTTTCCGGTGTGGTTGTAGTCAAACAGATGACCTCGTTGACCAAGTGTGGGGACTCTCCAATAACGGCCAACTTCATGCCGATTTGGGGATTGAGTTGCCGGCTGGTCTCAAACCCTTTGAGAGTAACTATGGCGGCATCTGCCTGCCCGAAGAAGACCGACATGATTGCACTAGATGACTTGGGTGACTCCTTGACCTGACTAAAAAAATCGTCACGCCTCAACTTTCCGGTCTTCAACAACAGGACTTCCAGCCAGAGATGAACCGGTCCATACGTGACGCTCGGCAGCATCAACAGTGACTTTTTCTTGAGATCTGAAATTGACTGAATGCCGCTCTCTTTGCGGGTAATAAGCACATATTTAACGCCCAGACCATTACTTTCAGAGTTCACAAAAGCAGGCACGAGGGAAGATATTTTACGAATCCGCATGAATTCAATGGATGGCAGGGCGACCAGTTCAAGCTCTCCGTTACGAACGGCACTGCTCATGGCCGCTGCATCCGGATAAATCACGACCTTGTGGGCGGTGTCCAGTCCCATGATGCTGGCAATTTCATGGCTATTTACCTCAAGCACGGCCTTGGCATCGCGAATATCAACATTGCTGAAGGTACTTTGCAGAAAGCCGGTTCGAAATACGGGTCGTTCACTACCAGTCAGCTCTGCTGCGATTCGACCTGGCGCCCAGCATAGCAGTATCATCAACAAAAGCAGGATCCTGGCTGATACACGGCCTACGCGTTCACGTATGTTCATGCACGCTCCTTTCTTCAGTTATAGAATCAGTGTGATGGTGAAACGGCGATAATGTCCGCTATCTGCCTGCCCACGACAAAGTCCATGGTGGCCCGGGCAGACAGATGATCATAGAGCGCCTTCTGGTATTGAGCTTTCATTAACGATTCGATCATCTGAGCTTCAAGAACATCCTTGGTTTCAACAAGTTCTTCACGATAGGCGCGCTCGTTTAATGAGCGGTTTTCCTCCGACGAGATGGCGGCAGCCTCAGATGATGCCTTCTGCAGCTGACTGCTCATAAGCTGGATATAAATATGCTTCACCTGCAAGGCGATTCCTTCTTTGAGGAGCAGTTGTTGCTGTTTCAGTTTTTCGAGACGCGCCTTGGCCTCACGTACTTCGCCGCTGGTGCGGAAACCGTTGAAGAGCGGGAGCTCCATGCCGATTCCGATGACCCATGAGTTTTTGTTGTCAGGCGTTACAATTCCCTTGTCATAGGCATTTTCGATGTATGTCAGGCTCCCGAACAGTCCAACTTTGGGGAGATGGCCGCTGTTAGCTTCGTCAATTTTAGCATCAGCAGCTGCAAGACCGGCCTCAAGGCGGGCCCAATCAGGATTGAATCTGTAGGCGCCGCTTACCAGTTGTTGCAGTGCAACTGTGGCCGGAGTGAAGGGAAGTTCCTGTAGTGCAGGCACCACCGGATTTTCCCACTCCACACCCATTGAATTGGTCAGGGCGGCGCGGGCCAACTGTTCATTTGCTTCAAGGTTTGTGACTGCCGTGCGGAGCCACTCGACAAAGGTCTTGTTGCGCAGGTAGTCGGTTTTTTTGACCTTGCCGGAACCCTTGGTATACAAATTTTCGGTCAGATCGAGCGTCACCTCCATGCGGATAAGGACATCTTTGCCGATCTGAACAAGCTCCCGTGCCAGCACAGCACCGTAGTAATAGCGGGTGGTATCGTAGGCGATTTGCAGATCAGCGCGTCTGCCCTCTTCCCTGGCAGCCTTCATTCCCTGCTCGGCCTGGCGGACGATGGCTTCAACCTGACCGCCGGTGTAGAGCGGTAGAGTCGCATTGAGCGAGGCGACGAAGTTTTTGCGATCCATCAGTTTTACATTCTGTTCAGGAATCGGAAGTTCGGAAAGAGGCATCTGTACCGAACCGCCTGGCACAGCTGGATTCGTCACCTGCATTACCAGAGCGCTGCCGTGGGGCATTGAAATATTTTGCGATGGAAAGATGAAATTCGGATCCTGGTCCATGATGCTATAGTTCGCCCTGGCGCTGAGTTGCGGCCAGTAGCCAGAGAGCGCCTGCTGGTGCTGGGCTTCGGCAATTTCAAGGCTGTAGCGTGAGACGCTGCGGACATGATTTTTCTGCAGGGCACTATCAATACACTGTTGCAGAGAGAGGGGAGCGGAACTGTTTGCTGTGAAGGCGAAAAATGGTGACGAAGGCGTTTCAGCGGCATAGAGCGGTAACGGTCGTGCCGAAATCACACCAACTATCAGACCGCAGACAACGGCATCCAGTATGAAAGAAGGTATTCCGCAGGACCACGGGGTTTTCAGATCCATCTGATTCTCCTTTTTCAATTCACACCATGTCAGAGCGGCTACCTGGTGTAGATGCAGTTACACGGCATCGGATTCAATTTCATTCAAGTGAGCTCGTAAAGCAGAGCAGACAGCTGAATATTCATTTTTGGCACGGTTCAGAAGTGCTGGAGCTTCGATAAGAGTGTTGGCCCGTCCGATCTTTTCAAGCGCAAAGCAGGTAGCGCCGAATGTCGCGGCGCCAACAGCAAAACTGCTTGATTTCAAGGAATGGGCTGCTTTCATCAGCGCACCTCCATCCGCTGTCGTGACTGCGGCGGTGGCGTTTTCAAAGAGTGCCTGCGATGAAGACAGATACGTTTCTAACAACTTTTTACGCATATCAGGTTTTCCCGGTTTCTGGAGCACCTTCAATGCATCCAGCACGCTCCAGTCAATCGGATTACCGGCCACTTCGGCATATACCGGATTATCTTGTTTGATTGTTTCTCTCAGGTGTGTTGTCATCGTTCATTCTCCCGTACCTGTCTCGCGCGATATCTTTCCTTCGCGACAAGTCTCGAACAACGCCGGAATCTCGTTCGCCGGAACAGGACGACTGAATAAGTGTCCCTGCCCAGCCAGGCAACCGTGGATACGGAAATAATTTCTTTGCGCTTCGCTTTCAATTCCTTCGGCAACGATATCAAGCCCCAGACTTTCAGCCAGAGCAATGATTACAGAAATCAGAGGATTTCTCTCGTTGATATCCGTGATGCACTTCACAAACGACCGATCAATCTTGAGGGTATCAACCGGCATACTCTGTAAATACTGCAAAGATGAGTACCCCGTACCAAAATCATCCAAAGCAATTGAAATTCCGATTTGTTTCAGCTCATTTAATGTTGCAATAGTTGTGTCAGCATCCAGCATCAGCACACCCTCGGTTATCTCTATCTGAAGTAATGTGGGGTCTATACCGTACGTGTCGATTTCCTGACGAATAAAAGGTGCCAGATCCTTGCGTGAGAGGCTTCTACAGGAAAGATTAATGGCAATTTGTACGCCTGTCATGTCGGTAGCCTGCAATAGGTCGATCTGTCGGCATACGTTTCTGATTACCCAGCGGTCAATTTCACAGATCAGACTGTTTTTTTCAGCTATCGGGATGAATACTCCCGGCAAAACTGCTCCCAGTTTTGGATTGTTCCAGCGGATTAAGGCCTCTAAACGCAGGATGCGTTTCGTAAGCAAATCAACTTGAGGCTGATAATGCATGGTGAACTCTTCTTTAGTAATAGCCCCTCTCAACTCTTTTTCCAGATCGAGCTTGTATGTAGCTGTTTCATGCATTGTCAGGCCAAAGTAGTGAAAAGTGTTTTTCCCATTCTCCTTGGCTGAATACATAGCAATATCGGCGTGTTTTATCAAAATGTCCGGATCCTGTCCGTCTTCGGGAAAGATACTTATGCCAACACTGGCGGTAACCACGACTTCAGTCGTCTCCAACTGCACGGGGCGGCTTATGTTGTCAATAATGCGTTGTGCTACTATAGCGGCATCGTCACTATTTTTAAGGTGTTCGATAATAACCACGAATTCATCACCACCAAGGCGTGCAACCGTTCCTGCTGAAGCAAATTCGTGGCTGCGAACACTTTCTTTCATGCGCAGGGCCAGTTGCTGTAGCAGGCAATCACCGACAGAATGGCCAAGGGTGTCATTGATGCCCTTAAAACCGTCGATGTCCATAAAAAGTATGGCATATCGATTATGGTCAGCCTGATGTCTGGAATGAATCCGCTTGAGATGATCCAGAAAGAGTACGCGGTTGGGTAAACCGGTCAATATGTCAAAATAAGCCAGTTGATGGATTTGGTTCTCAGCCTCTTTCCGTACCGTTATATCCTGGATAGATCCCTCCAGTCGTAGTGGCACGCCATGCTGATCAGTAATGACCGATGCCTCTGTATGGACAAAACAGGGCTTGCCGGTATTGAGCAGTAATTGATGATCGATGCTATAAGACGAGTTTGCTGCGATTGCCTGACTGGTCGCTTCTAATAACAGTTTTCGATCAACCGGGTGTACTGCGTTGATAAATGCCTGAAACGAGGAATCGAAGCCGAGTGGATCAAAGTGAAAGATCTGTTGCACCTCATTTGAAAACCACATTTTGTCAGATTGTATTTCCCATTCCCATGATCCCATGCCGGCAAGACGTTGGGCTTGAGCAAGCCGTTTTTCATTTTTCTTCAGGCTTGAAAACGCGTTGGAAGCCCGCATGAGAAAGTTAATCCGGTACCCGATCAATGCCCATGGAATCGGCTTGACAACGAAATCGGTCACTCCCAGGTCATACGCTCGCTGAATTGACACAACATCATCAATGCCTGTCATCATCATAATAGGAATTTCTGAAATTCCTGGCGTTTCTTTCAAGCGGGTACAGACCTCAAAACCATCCATGCCGGGCATCATGACATCAAGCAGAAGAAGATCCGGCAGTACATTTTCAAGGAGCAGTAGTGCCTGCTCGCCGTTTTCGGCCTCTTCAAAGCTTATGTCGAGAGATTCAAGTACGGAACCCAACATCAAGCGAATTGACGGATCATCATCAACTATCATAACGTGACTGGTGTTACCGGTTATGTGGTTCACGACGGGATACCTCCTTCATTGAAAACGCTGATCAGGCAGTGTCGTCTGCGCAATACACAGCAAGCTGCGCGCGTGCTTCAAAATAACCATCCTCAATACTGGTGATCAGGGTCGCGTCAGCAGGTAACTGCCCGCCCCGGCAGAT
>Ga0194037_1000735_pt1 | contig 25295 bp, 38 predicted proteins | sample JunL306m_MetaG_FD_148653 | JGI IMG/M metagenome (GOLD analysis project Ga0194037, IMG submission 148653) | Anoxic zone freshwater microbial communities from boreal shield lake in IISD Experimental Lakes Area, Ontario, Canada - Jun2016-L304-6m | ecosystem: Environmental > Aquatic > Freshwater >...
GTACTTCCTTAACGTTGAAACAATGTTCGGCAGTTCCTGCGTCAAAGACCAGATCATATTGATTCCAAAGATGTTGCGGCAACGACCGGTTGAGGTCGACAATAAGGTCCGGATGTTCGTCCGGAAACAGGTCAAGCGTATCTGCTCTGCCGTAACCAAGCATTTTGAAAAGAGTAGCAACGTGGATCGTGTTACCAAACTGAGTGACTGAATCCAGAACTATTTCAGTGTCAGACTGCTCGACAAGCTGATAATTTTCTGAGCGCAGGATCTTCTCCACTTCTTCGTATGTTCCCTGCACTCCAAGAACGGAGTACACCAACGCCGTATGGGTGGAATTTATTTCCTTCTCAAGCAGCGCCTTGGCAAGCAGCCGTATACTTGACGCAGTAATACCCATAGTGTCCCTTCTTATTCCCAGCAGGAGTTTAAAATATCTGTAATATTCAGATTGCCGGATAACCGGTTTCTCTGAAAAGCAAACTCATACACGACTCGCCGGCTTACGCGCAGATTCAGCATATCCGTCAGTTGTCCAGCGGCAGACACAAGAGAAGAATTTCTGCGAGCAGAGCCGGCCGGCTTCAATAACGGAGCTACTTTCCCTAGGCTTAATGAGTTCAGCAGGCGCCACGTTCGGCAGTATCCAGTAAATGATTTCTGAAAATGGTAAAGCGCAATTCGCTTATCACCGACCCATCCTACTCCATTACGCTCTACAGCCTGCTTCAGAGCAGCACCGACCTGCTCCTGATGCCACTCCCCGGGCAGCAGCGGATTCTGTATCCAGTAAAAATCGGTTTCAAAAACTTCGGCTGTTCTCGCCTGAGGCAGTTGTCCGGCAGCGATGAGATATTCCAGCATATCCTGATCCTCAAACCGGTTTTGACCATAAGCACAGATATTACAGTATTCCCTGTCAGGCTTGACGGGCAGTTCCTTCTCCTGAAGGGCTTTGGCAATGTAAGCTTTCCTGTCAGACAGAAATCTGGCAAACTCTTCCTGCCATACATTGAACCACGTCATGTCGCTTATAACGGTCAAAGCCGGACAGCCTTGCAGCATAAAAGTTTTACCGACAATATCCCGCAGAAGATCAGACGGTGAGGCAAGCAGAACAACATCACCGTCAAGATGTACAACCGTTGCCAGGCCCCGTTCGCTTGCCAGAATCTGCAGTACATTCCAACGAAGAAACCAGAAGCGTGAAGTCGTGGACAATTGCCGGCATTGCGGATAACGGGCTGTTATTTCAGTCACCAGCGGGGCACAGTCGACGAGCTCATAGCCAAGCTCTCGCAAACACTCCTTATAACCGGATGAAAGCAACTCCAGTCCATGCATAAAACAGAGTGTTATCGGATTGGACCAGCCATTGCGGCGCAGATGCTCACCATGCCAAAGCACCGGAACATTCTGCTCAAGTTCATCCCCCGCCACGGTTGTCCACATGAACTGGAAAATCACGCCTCTAGCTCCGTCGCCTTCCAATAAAATAGAATTCGTCATATTCTGCTTCAATTCCGTCAGAGCTTGCTTCATGGTGCACAACACTGTTGAACAAAGAATCAAAGTTTTCAGCCAGAAACGCGTCAACACGTTTACGCTCGACTTTCAGCGGATGTGCAGCATCATACTGATGGGCAAGAATATTCTTAACCTCATCATGAATGTAATAGCGGTCGTGAAAAATAAATACAGTTCCACAATCCATAATTTTAAGAGTATTTGCGAAAACGAGATCCACGTCATAGCAATGTTCAAGCACATTTATGATACAGACCAGATCATATTTTTGATCCGTAGGCATCTGTTCAACCGGACAGGCGATCAGTTTTTCCACTTCCAGCGCAGGATTAACAGACTTTCGGACAAAATTGTATAACTTCGTCATGTATTTGCCTAACGCCATGTTGACCAATGTTTTGCGAGACAAATGTTTTGCAAGCAGAAGCTTATTTTCTTTATATGTACAATTAGGGTGATTCAGATAATCATTTATCAGCGGATCCAGCAAAGTACATGTGCCAATATCAACGGTTCTACCGATTATCCTCAAGTTGGTAAACGGTCCGCAGCCAAGCTCTATAGCCCTCTCGAATCTTGTTCCATGTAAACATTGATAATTGTCAAAAAGGGTCTCATGATAATAGTTTCTATCTTCTATAGAACCGATGCCACGCTTCATCCAATGAATTTTTTCAGCATGCTGAGCGGTTTGCCATCGTTTCACAGGTACACGCACCACGCCATCGTTCGCGCTGACATAGAGCGTATCATTTTCCTGTTTCAGAGCCCGGGCAGCCTGCTCCCCCGTCAAAATGGTAACGTCTTTATTTATGTAAACTTCCTTCATCAAACATACTCCCCTTCAACTAAATCTGGACAGATTGCTGTTTAAAATTCTGAACGTTTTGGTGATCCTGTTTAACACTAATTCTGCTACATTCCCCGGGATTCTGTTATGTTTAATTATGTTGTACATAGCTTTTTCGTCATATTCTGCTTTAACGGTAAATTGGTCCGGACATTTCAAACATGAAAGATCGAGGCGTTCGGAAGTCATATCAAAAAACGGTGAAGAAGCCCCGCTTGTGTGTGTACCCGTATAACCAATATTTTTTATCTGATTTATGACAGGAGTAACACAGACTCCCCTGTTTTCAATGATTGAATAGCACCACTGGATATCCCACGTATCAATTGCTCCCGACCTGGCATCCCGTAACATTTTTAGGATGTAATTGCTGTATGTCCGATTATTATATCTTGCAGCAATTTTATTCCTGTTGATTACGCCAATGTCAATGATTCTTTTCTGCCAGGATGTGCGCCATGTCGCCCATCCCCAGATTGAAACCATATTTGAAAAATAACAGCTATTTTCGCGGTGTACCTCATCAAGAAGAAAATTGGTGCCAGCAATCAACATCACTCGCTCATTATCCCTATATCGCGCCAGCATTATTTCACAAAACCCGAAGAAACTTTCTGAAGGCAGACAATCATCTTCCAGAATAATTGCCTCATCAACCTGACTGAAAACCCAATCCAGTCCGGAAAAAATGCGCCGTTTGCACCCCATGTTGACATTGGAATAATTAGTAAGCACCTCACATGGCCAGTCTACTTTTGCAACGATGCTCCGCACTTTAGCACAGAGTTCCGTTTCACCAGGACGATCCGGGCGCGGACCGTCAGCGACCAGCAGCAGTGTTTCCGGCTGTGCCTGACGGATTGCAGCAAAGACCTGCTCCGTGGTGTCGGGGCGGTTGAAGACCAGAAATGCAACGGGCGTTGCAAGACCCATTATTACCGACCTCCTGCAGCTGCTTGAGCGCGGTCGCGCCGCACAAACAGGAGATTCTGATATCCGAACAGCTCACATACGACAGGACGGTATTTCGTAATCGGCAGCAGCCCTCCCGGCAGAAGGCGGAAAATATCATACCTGTCACCAAGCAATGTATAAAAGTCACGGAAAAACACCCGGCTAATCGTGTTCATCTCGTTGAACTCCAGTTGAATCATTTCTACCATTCCGCACGCCAAAGACTCTGCAGCCCCCTGCAAAACCTGGTATTCATGCCCCTCGGTATCGATCTTTAGCAGCGTGATTTTTTTCAGATCCCGTTGACGCACAAAGGTATCAATTGTGCTGAGGCTAACTTCAACGGCAGATGCCGATACCTGATGCACGCCTTCAATCACTTCCCGATAGACACTGGCATGCTCGGTCCCGCTCCCGCCTGCCTCTTGCCTGTCATAGAGGTGCAATACACCTGTTTCAGCTCCCATTCCACAGTTGATTGCCTCAAACCCTCTTTTATTGGCCACCTGCTGCAGTAGCAAAAATGTAGCCGGATGAGGTTCAAAAGCGTAGAGGGTTGCATCTGGGCAGGTATCCAATATTTTATTGGCGTAGTTTCCTCTGTTGGCCCCCACATCCAGCACAACCGGTTTGCCATGTCGGCTCAGAATTTCGGTCAATAAAAAGGATTCTCCACTGGCCTCGTCACTTTCTGCGTTTTTCACTCCCAAACCGCGCAAACTCAATTCAAGCAGTAGCTTATTGAACTTGAAACACGCCGGCCGGGCGAAGATTATTCGGTAGCAAGAGGCTATTACTTTGAACAGCTTTTCGGTCATCGGATATCCTCTTGAAACGGCACTGTCACAGTCCACGCAAGTAACGAACAAACAACAGGGATTTTATCTGACAGTAAAAAATTGGTCGAGTTTTCTCATGCAGAAGGTTCAGAAACACCGCTGCCAATGCTTGAGAGGCCACTGTTGCCACTGCGGCCCCAATTGGCCCATACATTGGAATCAACCAAAGATTAAGAAGAATATTGACCGTCGCACCCGTGACGATTCGTACCATTGCCAGACGGGTAAGATTTTCGGTCAAATCCCAAGGGCCTTGAGCTACGCCGTAAAAGACAAACAGTGACGCCCAGATATGCACTGCCAAAACCGGCCCGGCCGCCTGATAGGCATTGCCATACAATGCCGTCACAACCCAGCTCGAACAAAGCGACATCGGTATGGCAATCAGCAATGAAACCCCCGCCATCAGGCTGAAGAGACGGGTAATGCGACGAAGATACAACTGTTCATCCTGGACTTTTGATTTCACAATAGTCGGGAAAACGGACGACACAATAATCATCGGAATCATATACCAGATTTCCGACAGCTTGGTTGCCGAAGTATAGATGCCAACCGCTCCGTTTCCAGCCATATCACCCAGCATTATCTGGTCTATTTTCATATAGATCGCTATTGAAAGTCCGCTCAGGATCATCGGCCAGCTATCACTCAGCATGCAGCGACAGCGTGCAAAGGTATTGCGCCATTCATGCATACGAAAACCGGATTTATTGTAGAAAAGCAGCATCCCGATGGCTCCCAGGATGATTTCCAGCAATGCAGCCCAAGCAAACAGCAACAATGATGCATGGGCAAGAATAAGTCCTATTTTCATTCCAGCAGCCACTAAAAAAGCACTGTTCTTGGCAAGCACCGTGTAGCGTGATTGCATTTGAGACTGAAACCAGAAATCAATGACATCAAACGCCTGAAAAACCATGCCGGCAGCAATTATTGCGATAAGCATCACACCTTGTGAATCACTCTTGCGCAGTACGACAAAAAATACGATACAGCACAACAACGCGCTTATTCCACCGACCAATCGCAGCACCAAAGCCGACCCCAGGATTTCCCTGTAATCATCAGGCTTGCGAACAAGTTCCCTTATAACTATTCCGTCAAGCCCCAGTGTCGCAAAAGTGGCAAAAAGAGCTGCAAAGGCTATCGAGTAGCTTAGCAGACCGAACCGCTCCGGTCCGAGATACCGTACTACCCAGATATTGACAACCAGTCCCACCCCCATGCGCAGCACTTTATCAAAGAACAGCCATCCGGCGTTATCGATGATTTTCTGGAATGCCGCTCGCCCTTCCACCCGCTTGCGAAGGAAATGCGGCATGTATGAAAGCCAGCTCCTGCTCACTGTTGTTTGAAGTCTATAACTTGTGTTGGGCGTGGAACAAATATCCGGGACGAAACGACACCATATCCGATCAAAGACTGGACGAACTCATCCCGTCTCTTGAGCGTAGAAACAATCATGGGAGCAGTAGTTTCCCGTGTCCCTTCCACTAACGTCGCAATTGGTACTCCAAAAAACAACTCACCCTGCCGCTCATCATCCATTACCGCCACCAGCTTCAGACCGGTCTCCTGCAACGACAGGTAGGCCACCTCCGCCACTTCATCCACTCCGCAGAAGACAACTTCACGTACTCCGGCCTGCTCCAGACGGCGAAAAAGGTCCAGATAATCCTGCCGCGCTACGGTATAGAGACTGGTAAAGTAACTGAGGTGCTGGTAGGCGAGGCGGCTTTTTTCAGCGATTCCCTGAGGAGTAAGGAGATAGGCATAGCGGTTGCTGGGAAAGTTTTTGACACGGACAAACCCTTTTGAGACCAGGTTTTTTAGGTATGAATTAACCAGGCCGACGGCAATGCCGAGACGGCGTGAAAGCTCGCGCTGTGAAAGCGGTTCGTCACCACTGATTTCGGAAAGGAGTTGGAGTGAGCGGGAGGAATCGAGTTGTTTTTCAAACAGGTTGTTCATATTTTGAACAATAAGTGGAAATAAGCCGGAGAGCAAGAAGTTTTCAGCGCTGCCGCAGAAAAATAATCGACGACCTGACTGGATCGCCCCAGTTTAGATTCATCAGTAGAAACAAAAAGGCCACCCTCCTCGGGTGGCCTTTCATACTGCTTCTAACTTCATGCCTTCCTCCTTTACTAGTTTTTAGAAGTAACTGCAGCGGTTTCGTTTTTTACTACAGCTACCATTCCCTTTACCATGCCGGTCATCAGTAATACTGCCGGAATTACCTGTGCTACAACTATCATCGCGCAAAATCCAAGAAATACCCAAACAAAAATCCCACTGTTATCTTCACTCAACCCTGATGCTGCAAATGCTGTTACCGGTGCCAAAGTTCCTACGATAGTGGTGATAAGTGCTCTCATGACATCCTCCTCTTTATCTGGTGTTGTTGAATTTGAATTGCGTATGTATTTGTTATTACACAGATGGTGCCAAGTTAGATGCCAGTGTCAAAATAATATTTAACTATCTGATATTACGTGTGTTTATTGTTATCACTGTGTTGACTATATCAACTACCAGTTCAGTTACTCCTGCGTACTGTATGAATAGTTTATACTAACGAATACCTGCGAAAACTTTAGTTGTTTCATATTAATACGTTACGCTTAGGAAAGGAAAAACGGGTGTGTATATCGCTTTGATACCTGGTCTGGTCCAAATTCTTTTGAAAAATTGCGCGTACCCAAGAAGGGGGGAAGCGTCCGTTGCGTTCAACTAAAAAAAGGGGGTACTGAGAGGTAGCCTGTCATTAATTCACTTGCAAGAAACTACCGGAAGATCACATGAGTGCCCTGGAAGCAGAGATAGCACAGAGATCACAGGTCAAAAAAAAGAGCCACTTTCTTTCAAGTTGGCTCTTTCTGTATTTAAACTGCTGCAATATTTATTTTGCAGCAGGGGTAACTTCAGTAGCAGGAACAGTTTTTACTTCTTTTTTTGCTTTCTTATGCTTTTTATGTTTTTTAGTTTTGTTGCAGTCGCAAGGCTTTGAATCATCTTTCTTCTCAACGGCTGGTTTTGCGTCTGCAGCAGGGGCGGTAACAGTTGCAGTATCGGCAGCAAAAGCAGCAGCGGTGAATGACATTGCTACGAGAGTGACTACGATTGCGGAAATGATTTTTTTCATTTTATAACTCCTTGATGTATATATTTTGTACTGATGATTACTTGTCTGCAGAACTGATGCCAAGCAGTAATCGACCTGTAAGTATCAATAAATTATACTTATATTATTTACAGGCGCATTTTTCCTTTAATAGTGAACCCGAAAAGAAAGTCCAGATACCGCAAATAGAGCATACCGAAATGAGACAAAATGACGTGAGAAGATGCGGCATATGAAATAACAACCTGTGGAGCAAAAAATTACTTCCAAATCATCATGCCCTCAGCATCCACGTTTGCTGGAATTCAGACAAGGGCCACATATACTGTTCTCTCTCTTGGACCATCAAATTCACAAAAATATATTCCCTGCCATGTTCCGAGCCACATTTTGCCTTTCCTGATTACCACCTGCACAGATGAGCCGAAAAAACTGGCTTTTATGTGCGAATCGGAGTTCCCCTCACCGTGACGGAAGCGACTACTCTGAGGTACCAGTTGGTCACTGAACGTTTCCATGTCATGTGCAACATCAGGATCAGCATTTTCGTTGATGGTCACACCAGCAGTAGTATGTGGTACAAAAACCGTGACAACTCCATCACGCCAATTATTTTTATTAATAATATTGCCTACATTAGCAGTTATGGAGACAAACTGTGTACGTTTCTGGGTCGATAAGCGAAATTCAGCTGTTGTCATTTAGAGCCTTTCTATTGTGGATGTTATTTTACTCGCGCCTTACTTGAAAATATCAAACAGTCCCTTGAAAAGCTTTTGCACCTTTCCCTTGAAACTCTGATCCACTTTCTTTTGCATACCGCTGACATTTGGCACCTCTGCCATAGCCTGTCGGTACTCGTATTCTGAAAGCACACCGTTTTCCCGCAATAAGCGCAGCACCATGTCGGAGCGTTTCAGTACCCGTTCCAGGTTCCGGTAAGGATTGTAGACCTTCTGTGGACCTGGCAACATGGCTGCAAGGAAGGCGCATTCACGAGGAGTAAGCAAACTGGCCGGCTTATCAAAATAGTAGCGGGCTCCATGACCGATTCCATACACCATCGGGCCTAATTCGACGATGTTCAGATAGAGTTCAAGTATCCTCCCTTTGGTTAAAATATGCTCCATCCGTTTGGCAAGATACATTTCTTCAATCTTACGGGTTACGCTCTTTTCACGTGAAAGAAAGAGGTTCTTCGCTGTTTGCTGAGTGATTGTCGAGGCACCCCGCGCAAAGCGTTTTTTCCTCAGGTCATACTTGATGGCATCTTTGATTGCAGGTACATCTATCCCTTCATGTTGGTAAAAATTGGCATCTTCGACTACGATAACTGCCCACTGCATTTCTGAAGGTATCTTTTCTAATGGGGTCCACCAAGGGTTCTGATACCCAATGATATAAGGGTGGAGTTTGCCCTGCCAGTCTTTCACCTGGATGGTATGATTTATCGTGCGGTCGGCCAGAAGAGCTACCGCTGGAATACGGTAGAGTGCTATGCCAATGTAGGCAACATAAAGTGCAATACCGCCAAAGATAATCGCCGCCAGCCATTTTAGTACTTTCAATAATGCCTCTTTCTAAAGTTAATGTTCTACAGCATCGCAGATCAGGATAGATGAAATAGTCATATTTAAAACCAGCTTCGATTATAATCCGTGATCCGTAAACTGAAGCAGTTCGATGGTCTATTTCCTGTCAGCCAGACGTGATGTGCTGTGGTTTCACCACTAAATTCTAATATCCTGTATGGGGCATTGCACAAACCGCCTCCCGCACAAAATAAAAAGCCCACCAAGTTTATTCGGTGGGCTTCATTTTAGCGTACAATATTCGATTACCTTTTAGGTTTTAATCCGATCAGTGTGGCCAATCGGCACGATATCTCATCTTATGTCTGTTTCCACTCTGGTGGAGTCTCATCCATAAATAGTAAGCCCTCCTTTTTAACGTTCTATGATTCTTTCGACCTGATTGCAGTATATCACTCTGAAGTCGAAATAACAGTCTGTGAAAATTATTTTTATACGAGTATAGTTATTCGCTAACCTCAGTGCGTATCAAGCGGTGATTTGAACTCATGACAAAGAACACGCATGACCTTACTCCGTTCATAATGGTGTGTTTAATCGGCTTTGCCTCCTTTTTCAGCTCATACCTACGTATCCCTGTCATGCCACTGTTTGCAACGACTCTTGGAGCAGGCCCTGTCCAGATAGGCACCATCAATGGTGCTTTCATGCTGACGGCCGGGTTACTCTCCATTCCAGCCGGTCTGATAGCCGACCGTACAGGCCGAAAAATCCCCATTATTGCTGGAATGATTGCAATTGCTGCCTCTTCGCTTCTGGTAACAATGTGCCACAATCCAGGGCAAATGGTTGCTGCATACATTCTCTTTGGCGCAGGATTAGCCGCCATTTCCCCCAGTATGCTTTCGCTGGTAGCCGATGTCATGCCATCCGATCGCCTCGGTCAGGCGTACGGCTGGTACACTACCGCCTTATATGCTGCGATGACGTTAGGGCCAGCGACGGGGGGCTACCTTGCCAAGGTCCTGGGACTCCGTCATGTATTTTTCGTATCCGGAGGATTACTGGTAGTGGTTACTTTATTGGCTCTGATTTTGCTGCCAAAAGGGGCGCCGCGTCATAAGACAGACGTTCAGCTTATCTTGACAAGCAGTGCCGAATTACTGCGTAACTGCTGTCTGCGTGCCTGCCTGCTGGCGACGGTTGGAAGCTGTGCCGGTTATGGAGTGTTTCTGACGTTTCTGCCGTTGTACGCCACGCAATACGGATATGATCCGGCCCAGGTCGGCCTGGTATTCGCAGCCCAGGCTGTCACAAATGTTTTTGGCAGAGTACCAATCGGCAAACTTGCTGATAGCTGTGACCGGAGATTGCTCGTGACGGTTGGTCTGATCTGTCTGGCATTGTCATTGATCATAATGGGCCAGGTGGTACTACTTTCCCACTTGATCGGCTGTGCCATTATTATGGGTGTCGGTATGGCCTTGACGTTTACAGCTATCGGAGCCTTGATTGCTGAACGAATCCCGGCAACACAGAGGGGGCTGGCAATGGGGATGTATAACAGCTGTATTTATCTAGGTATGATGTGCGGTGCAGCCGTTATGGGCTTCGCACTGAAACAGATCGGCTTCCCGCTTGGTTTTACCGCAGCAGGCAGTTCAGCCCTGATAGCTCTACTGTTTTTTGCAGTATGATGCATGAGAAACAAGGCAATGATACTGCGAGTAACGTCACAGAGAACTGACACTCGTAACCTATGAAGATAACTCTTTGATGGCTGCTTGTGATGCATCAAACAGGTGGGCTGAAAAACATTTTGAAACTGTCGGGGATTAGTACTCTACTTTATGTGTCTTATCGTCTTTGCATTCGACTGCCATCCGGACTATCAGCTGATACTCGGTGCAAACCGGGATGAATATCGTAATCGACTGACCGACCCGGCCGGATTCTGGAGTTCTGCACCGCATATATTAGCGGGGCGTGACATGCAGGCCGGGGGAACCTGGATGGGGGTAACTACCAATGGCAAACTGGCGGCGATCACCAATTACCGCGACCCACGCCAGTACCTCATCGATCCGCCGTCACGGGGCAAACTGGTATCCGGCTATTTGCAGAATCATGATGTGACCCTTGAAGATTATCAAGCAACACTTAATCGGGAAGGACAACAGTACGAAGGCTTCAATCTCCTGTACGGTACTTTCGACCAGCCGTATTATTTCACCAACCGGGGTGGTTCGTCCGGGCCGCTTACCCCGGGTATCCATGGACTTTCCAACCATCTGCTTGACACTCATTGGGCGAAGGTTAAAACCGCCAGATCCCGCCTGACGGCAATTGTACAGCATGGTGCTATCGAACCAGAAGATATTTTAACAGCGCTATCTGACCCGGTCCCGTTTGCTGATAATCTGTTGCCCGACACCGGGATCGGCCTTGAACGGGAACGGATGCTCTCCCCGCTCTTCATTGAAAATGAAGAATATGGCACCCGTTCATCTACTGTTATTCTGGTTGACCGGTGCGGTCTTGTAACGTTTATCGAGCGTGTCTTTGAATATTCAGGCACGTCATCAACGCAGCATTACAATTTTCAACTCCCATGAATTTTCTCTTCCTCTTTTCTATGACCATTTCCTTGTTGCGGAATGGAGTCACTGGTCAGAGGAGTCTACGGTGAGGTGAGTGGTATTGGAATGGCTCTGGAGCGGATGTCGCGGCGGGTAAAACGCTCAAACCCGCTTGCAGGTGGTGAATTAGAACTGGAACGCCACTTCGATGACCTGCGTTCAGATTTCCGGGGGTTCATGCCGCTTGTACGCCGCTTTACAGAGGAAACACTGGCAACAAAACCGATGGAGTGATAGAAAGTGGGTATGAACCATAGGCACCGCATATGGAGCATGGCCGTTTGAACATTATTAGTAATTACAGGAGCTCAGTTATGGCAATGACAGTGGAAATCAAAGGGAACAAGCTATGCATCGAAATTGACCTTGAGAAACCGACTCCATCAGCTTCAGGTAAAACTTTAGTGGTTGCAAGTACCCGAGGGAATGCTGTTACTGATGCTATGGTTGGCGGCAAACCTATTACTATAGGCCTGAATGCCTATATCAAGCCGTAATGAAAGCCGAAATCTATTCGATTACCTACCGGATACCCTTGACGGATGCCCAGCAGGCACGGCTCGATAGAAAGTGGCCTGACGGGGATCCATTTATATCCTATGAGAAAATCGCGTTTATTCTGGAACCGCTTCCGGTTGAGGACGTTTACTGGTCTCACCACACGGGGCAGTTTCTCTATTTTACCGTTCGAGGAGATGATATTGAGGGAACCGTTGCCGATGTCATTGAAAGACTCGAAAATAAACTGGGCAAGGTATAACAGGAGTGAAGGCTATGGAAATTGTTCTGAGCAAACTGCGCGACTTGATAAGCAAGCAAAGGGATGAAATTGAGCGAACTGTCGAAGGGACCGGGTATCTGGCACGGACTGTCATCGGTGTCGGCACCTTTTTGCTGGATAACGAAGGGAATGTCGATCTGCTCTCCGCAAAACAGCTGGTAATCTTTGATAAATTCCTCAAACCACTCCTGAAAAGGCCGCTCCAATAAGAGGAGTGCATTATAGTGAGTAGACAGGGTAGGATCATATCGGCCAGTCGCCGGACAGACATTCCGGCTTTTTACGCCACCTGATTGATGAACAGAATTCGAGCAGGATACTGCTACTATCCCAATCCGATGTATCAAACCAAATTCCGCCGGGTAAAGCGTATGAACACATCCAGGAAGAAAGCCCACGAGAAGCGAGGATAATATGACAACCGTAACTGTAGTGGCACAAGTAACTGCTAAAAGCGATGCAGTTGAAACAGTGAAAGCTGAACTCATCAAAATGCTGGCACCGACTCGTCAGGAAGACGGGTGCATAGAATACCGGCTGCATCAAGACAAAGATAATCCGGCTGTCTTTGTATTCTATGAGAACTGGAAGAGCCTGACCTGTCTCGAACAGCATATGAACTCATCTCACTTCAAGGAATACGTCGCGGCAGTCAGTGATCTGATAGCAGAAAAGATTGTCCACAAAATGACTGAAGTAGTTTAAGGGGATACCATGCTCCGCAAGGTAGTTTCAGGAGGGCACGTTTGTGTTGGTCGGACTGGATTGGACACGATTCTCGAAGCAGGCTTTTCCATTGGGGGATTCTACCTGCTGGTCAAGTTGGGCGACTCTGCCGGAGTATTTTGAGCAACCTGGATAGGTCGGGCAAAAACAAAAATACATTTTTAAGGAGGACCGTTATGTTTGGCACATACAGCAACGAAGGTTACCGGCAGGCACTCGACGGAATCAAGCAAAAAACTCTTGTACACGGCGAAAAAACGTTGATGGTGGAATTCCGTCTGCAATCACTTGCAACCCTACCGCGACACTCACATCCCCATGAACAAACCGGATACCTGGTTAAGGGTCACATTCAGTTGACTATAGGAGAGTCTGTCTATAATGTCCTGCCAGGAGACAGTTGGTGCATTCCCGGAGGCATACTTCACGGAGCCAACAGCTTTGAAGAGTCCGTAGTGGTTGAAGTATTCTCGCCCGTAAGGGAAGATTACCTATAAGGAAGCAAATGAGCATCGTATCCGCAATAGAAAAGCCTGAAACCAGCCGCATTAAAGGCTGAAACTACTCAACGAGTTGACAAAAACACACAAAGAGGTGACCCATGTCAAAATTAACCGTCGTAGCAAAGGTCGTAGCAAAAAAGGATGCATTGGATATCGTCAAGTGCGAGCTGCTTAAACTTATTGAACCAACCAGAAAAGAGCTTGGCTGTATCGAATACAACCTGCACCAGGATCAGGAAGATCCGGCTGTCTTCATCTTTTACGAAACCTGGGAAAGCCTTGCACATCTTGATGACCATCTGAACTCAGATCATTTCAAAAGCTTTGCCAGTGCCGTGGGTTCCCTGGTCGAAGAGATAACAGTTCATAAAATGACCCGGATCGCGTAAGGGGGTTATATGAAGTGCAGGGAACAGCATTATGAGTAAAAAAATCAACGTTGCCTGGCTTCCTGAACCTGAGGAGAAAAATTATCCAGCTGCAGAATCGTATCTCGGACTTCTCTATGATGACAAAGCCGTCAAAGTCATGGTTGCTAAACTGAGAACCGCCCCGATATCACTGTTCAAGGTCAAGGATATCTTCAGAGCGTCGGGATTGTCGTTACTGGGGGTCAGCAACTCTCATGTGGAGCGGGACCAGGAAAAGATTGAAGATGGCAAATCGCTTTCTCCGATTCTGCTGGTGAGAGATCCACACAACAGCAAAGTCATCATCGCTGATGGCTATCACCGGATGTGTGCCGTTTATTCCTACAATGAAGATGAACTGATCCCCTGCAAGATCGTTTAAATCGAGATGTTTAAATCGAGGTATATGTGGCAAAGGGTTACCAGGCTAATAAAGATCATCTTGAAGCACTAAACAGTTTCGGCAAAAGTATCGCCAAACGGGCCGGCTTCAAGTGCGAATGGTGTGAGAGTAAAGAAGAGCTGCGGGTATGGGATCATCAACCCGAGACGCTGCCCACTATGGAGACACTGGCGATGCTCTGCCAAAACTGCCGTGAGCTCGCAGATGGCAGGAAAGCAGGATCCGATGAGCTGCGCTCAATCCGAGATGCCCTCTGGAGCAGTATCCCTGCTGTTGCAGAAGGAGCAGCAAAGGTCATGGCGCAGTGCAACAAATCCTGGGTTAAAGACGCCATCGATCAGAGTTTTATAGATGACCGCCTTAAAGAGCAGCTTTTAGCCCGGACTCAGATCTGGAAATGAGCCGTGTCAGCTCAGGATCATGCAACACACCATATACACAAAGACCGTCCTTTCAAGCAAGGAGTCTTCTGAAATGTCGGAATCAGTTCTCTCCATTATGAAAACCACCCTTGAATCCGGGAGCCTACCCTTTGAAAATCTGGATTGATGCCGATGCCTGCCCACGAGTGATCAAAGAGATCGTTTTCCGTGCCTCCGAACGACTCACCCTACCCGTCCTGCTTGTGGCAAATACGAGCCTGAGTAAGTACAACTCCGATCTGGTTGAATCGATTATCGTTGCTGATGGCTTTGACGTCGCTGACGACTATATTGCTGACCATGCCGCACCGGAGGACCTCGTAATTACGGCCGACATCCCCTTGGCGGCCAGAATCGTCGCCAAAGGCGGTATCGCCCTGGATCCTCGCGGTGAACTCTATACCGAGGAAAATGTCGGCGAGCGGCTTTCTATGCGTGACCTGATGATGGAGCTACGCTCTGAAGGATTTGCTCAAGGCGGCCCGGCCCAGTTCAGCCTCACCGACCGGCAACGCTTCGCATCTTCCCTTGACCGTATGCTCACACTGATGCAGCACGGAAAGAGGCCGCAACCAGGATAACAACACTACGAAAAATAATTTCGTATATGGGATGAGAACAACATGGCTGACCAATCGCTGCTACTCTTGATTCTGAGTGCGATTTTGACATTCGCGGGTCTGGCGGGACTACTGCTGCCGATAGTGCCAGGGGCACCGCTATTGTTTTTGGGGTTGCTTCTTGGAGCCTGGGCCGAAAACTTTCGCTACATCGGAGTCTGGACACTGCTGATCCTGGCTGGTATGGCCGCACTGACGTATCTGGTTGAGTTTGCCGCCTCCGTTCTCGGTGTCAAGAAATACGGTGGCTCAAAACGAGCCATGCTGGGTGCTGCCTTGGGCGGGATTGTCGGGATCTTTCTCGGAATTCCGGGCATCCTGCTCGGGCCGTTTGTCGGGGCGGTGATGGGAGAACTGTCGCTACAGCGCCCCCTTGATCAGGCCAGTCGAGCCGGATTTGGCACAGTGGTCGGGTTGGCTATCGGGGTCGCCGGAAAGCTCGCCATTGGTCTTACTATGATCGGAGTCTTTCTGCTAATTCGTTTGCTCTGATATATTCAGGTTCTCTCCCGGCCAAAAAGCCGCCGGCGATATGTAATAAGGTCAATTATGGGAAACTACACCACCGTCGTCATAGATTTTGAAACCACGGGGCTCTCACCCGGATACGGAGACAGAACGATCGAAGTTGGTGCGGTCCTGATTTCCAACCGCCAGATTGTTGACCGGTTTCAGAGCCTCATGAATCCTGAGATGAGAATATCCGGCTTTATAGAAGGTTATACCGGAATCACGAACAGGATGTTGTCGACTGCGCCTCGAATCACAGAGGTAATGCGAAAACTGAAGATCTTCCTTGCCCAGCACCATCTGGTCGCTCACAACGCGTCGTTTGACTCACGCTTCCTTGATGCCGAACTGGATCGCATCAACCACAAGCGCAAAAACGAGTTTGCCTGCTCCATGCTGACTTCCCGGCGGTTATACCCTGAAGCTCCCAATCATAAACTTGAAACTCTGGTGCAGTACAAGAATCTGAAAACTGACGGCGTCCACCACAGGGCACTTGCTGATGCGGAAATGACTGCTCATCTATGGCTCCGGATGCTTGAAGACATCCGCAGTACCTACGGGCTACAGACTGTTCCGTTCGGATTGATGCAGCAGTTGAGCAAGATATCGAGAAAAAAAGTTCCTGAATTCATGCAGAAGTTCAGGCTGAAGGAATACTCTTGAAACACACGGTTGACCAGGCGGCTAAAAGCTACCCCTGGCCCGACACTTACACCGCCTTCCCAGGTCCCAACAGCAACACGTTCACGGCCTGGATAGCCAAACAGGTTCCCGAACTTGGCCTGGAGCTCCCTTTTTCAGCGATTGGAAGCGGGTATGCAGAAACAAAAGTCCAATGAGAGCCGCACGACCCTGACTTCCACAACGTGAGGTAACATGACAACCATCGAAAAAGTCTCTTTCGAGGCCCTTCTGGCCTCTTCACAAGTAATCCTTGGTGAAGGTTCGGTCATTGAACGCTTGCGACGTTCGACAGAGATTCAACTTGACGAGCACATCGTTAATTCTGCCTTGATCTATCAGGACGCAGGGCGCTCCGCCGTAGAAGCGATCTGCAGGCAATATCTGGATATCGGCCGGCACTACAACCTGCCGATGCTGCTATCAACCCCCACCTGGAGAGCCGGTAAAGATCGCATTGCGGCGGCAGGTCTGGCCGGTTGTGACCTTAATGGCGATAACTTCCGTTTCCTGGCTGAGCTGCGCGAATGTTACGGCGACTATTCAAAAAAGGTAGCCATCTGCGGTCTTATGAGCTGCCGTGGGGATGCCTACAAACCGGAAGAAGCGATGACAGCAGATGCAGCAGCCACATTTCATACCTGGCAGGCAGAGGCGCTGGCCAAAGCCGGAGTTGATTTTCTGCTGGCAGCTACTCTTCCTGCTCTCAGCGAAGCCATCGGACTGGCCCGGGCTCAAGCAGCAACCGGATTACCCTACATGATCAGCTTTGTAGCTCGACCTGAAGGAACCCTGCTGGATGGCACACCTCTTACAGAAGCTATTGCTGCCATCGATGCAGACATAGATCCTCGTCCTGTGGCCTACCTGATCAACTGCACACATGCCTCGGTTTTTCGTAGTGCGCTGCTGCATAAATGCAACTCCTCAAATCTGGTACGAGAGCGGGTGATCGGTTTAATGGCCAACACAGCCGCCCTCAGTCCGGAGGAATTGGATGTCAGCCTGGAGCTGGTTGAAGAAAATCCGGAAATATTCGGAAGGAGTGTGTCGGCACTTCATACAGAACTGGGTATGAAGGTTCTTGGCGGCTGTTGCGGAACCGATAACCGCCATATCGGATGTCTGGCCCGAAATCTTTCCGATTATAAAGTGCCTGAGCACTCGCGATAATGCATGGTACTGCCACACACAAGATCATTCCTCATGATTATTCGGAAGACACAAAAAGGCCACCCTCATCAGATGGCCTTTCATACGGCTTCAAACTTCATGTCTTCCTCCTTTGCTAGTTTTTAGAAGTTACTGCAGCGGTTTCGTGTTTTGCTACAGCGACCATTCCTTTTACCATGCCAGTCATCAGTAACACTGCCGGAATTACCTGTGCTACAACTATCATCGCGCAAAATCCAAGAAATACCCAAACAAAAATCCCACTGTTATCTTCACTCAACCCTGATGCTGCAAATGCTGTTACCGGTGCCAAAGTTCCTACGATAGTGGTAATAAGTGCTCTCATGACATCCTCCTCTTTATCTGATGTTGTTGAATTTGAATTGCGTATGTATTTGTTATTACACGGATGGTGCCAAGTTGAAGTCCCACGTCTAAATAATATTTAAATTGCTGATATTATTTGTGTTTATAGTTTTCGCTGTACTGACTATATCAACTACCTGTTCAGTTACTCCGGCGTACTGTATGAATAGTTTATACTAACAAATACCTGCGACAATATTAGTTGTGTCGTATTAAGGTGTTACGCTTAGTACATGTGGATCCGGTGTGTATATCGCTTTAATACCCGGTCTAATTTATCCCTTGACGGCATCACAATAGATAGCTACTATCAGAAACATATATCAAATGACAGATAACGAGAGAACTATGCAGCCGCTTACCGATAAACAACAACAGGTCCTTGATTTCATTACCTCACATACGGATGACTATGGCTGCCCCCCCACGCTGCGAGCGATTGGCGTCCATACCAAAACCAGTGGGACTTCAACGGCCCTCATGCACGTTCAAGCTCTTGAGCGCAAAGGATATATCAGCAGACGGCTTGGTAACTCCCGGAATATCTCTCTGATTGGTAGACCCGGTGCGGTTTCTATTCCCTGTGTCGGTCGGGTACGCGCGGGGCTGCCAATGCCCGCAATTGAAGATATTCAGGGATACTACCGTGTTGATTCGTCGTGGGTTAACGGTGACGGCTGTTTCTTCCTGGCTGTCGAAGGTGACAGCATGATTGACGCCGGGATATATGAAGGAGATCTGGCGTTGATTTGTCCCCAGCAAACCGCCGAAAATGGGCAGATAGTTGTCGCTATGATCAATGGAGAAGCTACGTTAAAGCGTTTCTATCGGGAAGAAGATCATATCCGGCTGCAGCCCGAGAATGCGACGATGGCGCCGATCATCATTCGCGACGGTGATGCTGATACGGTTATTATCGGAAAGCTGATTAAAACCATCCGCACCTATCCATGACTAAAGGCGCCCCTGTTCGCATAGCGGTGGTCTTTCAGCCAGGGATGAAGGCAAAACCGGTCTGGTTTGAGATGAACCGGAAGCAGCACAAGATCTCCCGTACGATGTACTATTGGAAAGACCGTGTTGGAGAGACCCCTCTGGTGCATTTCGCTGTCGTCACTGAGGATGAGGCACTCTATGAGCTGGTATTCAACACTACCGACCAGAGCTGGCTGCTCTACCCACATACGACCGAATGACAGTATCACCAGCACTTCAGGATGCGGCACCATGACCGACATAGTCCCGTCAGCCGCGAATATGCTTTCCGTGCTGAAGCTCTTCATTATTCCGGTGGGGGGTGGCATCCCTGCCGGCGTGCTACTCGCCCAAACTAAAGGCGTTGCCTGGCCTTTCACCACGCTTCTCTACCTGGTTTCGGATATAGCTTTGGCTCTTGCGTTTGAGCCGATCCTTCGACTTATCTCGGTGATAGTTGGGGAAATCCCTTTGCTAACTCGCTTCAGCGCAGCTTTAAAAGCTGCAACGGTTCGCAGCGCTGCTCATATCAGCGGCACCAGTACCGGTCCGCTTGCGCTGGTTATGGTTTCCTTTGGCGTAGATCCAATGACAGGGCGTGCCACGGCGCACGCTGTGGGTCACGGCTTCATTGCCAGCTGGGCGTTTGCCATCGCCGGGGATATGCTGTATTTTGCCGTCATTGCCCTCACGACCTTGCGCCTGAATGCTTACTTTAAAGACCCGAACACGACCATGCTGATTGTACTTGGTGCGATGTTTGTAGTACCCATGGTGGTACGCTATTTAAGAACAACTATTTTCAGAAAAGGAGATGAACCATGAACGTATCAACAGCGATAACAGAGCGCAGAGCCGAGAAAATATTTGATCCGGATTTCGTCATCAGTGATGAACAGGTCGCCCCGTTACTTGAAAAGGCTTTCCTGTCACCAACTGCTTTCAATCTGCAAAACTGGCGTATCGTAAGGGTCAAAGATTCTGCCTTGCGTCAGAAGATTCGCGAAGTCGCCTGGAACCAGGACAAAGTGACTGACGCCTCACTCCTGTTCGTACTCTGTGCAGATTTGAATGCCTGGGTGAAGGAACCTGCCCGGTACTGGGATGGAGCACCACAGATGTATCAAGACATACTGATTCCGGCCATAGATGTGTATTATCGTGACAAACCTCAGGTACAACGGGACGAGGCGATGCGTTCCTGTGGGCTGATTGCCATGAGTATCATGCTGCTGGCCCAGGAGCAGGGCTGGCACTCCTGCCCTATGGACGGATTTGATTTTGATGCCGTAGGCAACTTGATACATCTTCCTGCAGATCATATTGTCTGCTTGATGATTGCAGTAGGAAAACGTGCCGTTGAGGCATTTCCACGAACCGGCAAGCTACCTCTTGAAGAGGTTTATTTCGAAGACTCCCTCTAAGAGAGAAACTCCTGACACTCCAGCCATCTCCCGTCAATATGAACAAACCTCGCATTATTCTCCATGTGGATATGAATGCTTTTTTTGCTTCAGTTGAGCAATCGGCCAACCCGGCTTTGCGCGGAAAACCTATTGCCGTAGTTGGAGGTGGCGGGCGGACGGTTATCACCACCAGCTCATATGAAGCAAGGGCCAAGGGTGTTAAAACCGGTATGGCGGTCTGGGAAGGAAAGCGGGTCTGCCCTGAACTGATTGTGGTTGTCGGTGACAACCGCAAGTATACCTATACCTCCACCAGAATTAACGAAATATACCGCACGTATACTCCGGAAGTAGAGGCCTACTCAATTGACGAATCCTGGCTGGATGTCACCCACTCTCTCGGAATCTTCGGCAGTGCCGTTAACATCGCCTACCTGATCAAGGCCCGTATCAGGCACAGCTTCGGCATTACCTGTTCCATCGGCATTGCACCCAACAAACTTCTGGCCAAGTTAGCCAGTGACATGCAGAAACCGGACGGCTTGACGATAATAGAGCCGGATAATGTTACCCGAGTCCTGGAACGTTTGCCAATCAAGGAGCTGTGTGGTATCGGCAGGAAGATGGAACGACACCTCAACATGATGAGCATCTACACCTGCGGTGAACTGGGTCGATGCGATGAAGAGAGGCTGACCCGTAAGTTCGGCATCATCGGTAAACGGCTGAAGGAGATGGGACAGGGAATAGAAAACTCGCCGGTGATACAATTCGGCGAAGAGGACGATGTAAAAAGCGTCGGACATAGCCGCACCCTGGAGCGGGATATTGACGATCCAGGAGAGATCCGACGGTTTTTACTGCAGCTCTCAGAGATGGTCGGCAGCCGGGCCAGGCGGTACGGTGTTTCAGGAAAGACAATCCACTTATATCTGAGGTATGCAGACTTCTTCTCCTCTTGGGGAAAACAGACGACGTTGAAAAACTACATCAACCAGTCTGACGACATCTATAAGGCAGCCATAAGCATTCTCAGCACCGTAGAATTGGAACAACCGGTCAGGTTGCTTGGCGTTAGTCTCAGCAATCTCAAACACCAGGCCGAGCAGCTTCCACTGTTTGCCGAGGACCGGAGGAAACTTGAGGCCACCAGGGCGATGGATGCGGTCAATCAGAGGTTTGGAGATATGGTTGTCACGTTTGGGTCGCTGCTGCCGGACAAAGAAAAGGCTGGATCACACGTCATACCTCCAAGCTGGCGACCAGACGGGATAAAAAATGTCGATGTGAAGTAGACAAAAATCATGATGGCATCATCATGCGGACCTATACAGACTCTTTCCAGTCCAGCTCGGTCGTAATGGCTATCCCCGGCGTCAAAGACCGATACACCGGGCATTTCGGGGCATGAACTTCGTACGCCCTGAGAACTTTATCTTGTAACTCTGAGGCTGTTGTCAGGTGATAGACGATGTGAATCCGTTTGATAACGAGAACGTTATCGTCTTCCCGGTCAATCTCGCCGCGAACATCGGCCGTTAGACCTTGAGCCCCCAAGGCCACGCCTCTACCCGCCAGGGCACCGCCGAAGGTTCCAGTTAAACAGCCGCCGGCAGAGGCAATAATGTAGTCAAGAGTCGCAGCATGCGGCTCAAACGTATCCGCTGCAATCTTGTAGTGCTCGGCAATTTCATCGTGAATACCAAAAAGGACCGGTTCTTTTTCTACAGGGAGAAACGCTCTGTTGTTTGGGACGCCGAGATGCTCGATTGTAATCACTGATGTATATGCAACTTTTGACATGAGGAACTCCTTTTTTCGTACCATTTTATCCGCCGTAACGGACCGTTGAGAGTATACTCGTATACCAAAATCCAAGGATCAAATATACATGTCTTCTTTGAGAGTAGATCTCTGGCGCATAATTATAGAGTGGCTCGCTGAGTGGCCACAGGAGCTGCAGCGATAACAGAGCCGGACAGCAGAAAAATAAAGGCTGTACAGCTGTGGCGAGCCGCATATGAATAGTGGACATTTATTAATCCAAAGTATATACACGGGGGGCTCAATCAGAGTCCACCTTCTTCGTAATTTCCCGCTCCGCCCCCAAAGAAAAGTACTCAAGGTGCCGTATGACAGATCCGTTTCTCGACCACCCCATCCTCACATCCCGCTACTTCTATCCCTGGCCCAACACATTCGAAGACCCATTCTATGTGACGGGCAACGACTTCCGACTGGGATGTCGCTATCGTCACATTTCGAACGAGCTCCCGACCATTATCCATTTTCACGGCAACGGAGAAACCGTTGAAGAGTACCTCGGTGATTTTGAAAGCCGCATAACCAGTATGGAGGCCAATCTGCTACTGGCAGAGTACCGGGGGTATGGTATGTCCGACGGCATGCCGGGACTGGTTACCATGCTGGATGATGTTCAACTGATTGTTGAAGCAATCCGGGTTCCACCTGAGCAGATCATATTCTATGGCCGCTCGCTCGGCTCCCTTTACGCCGCGCATGGTGCTTCACTCTACCCACAGGCTGCCGGTCTTATCATTGAAAGCGGTCTGTCAGATCCCCTGGAAAGAATTCTGGCCCGGATCGAGCCGCGTGAAGTCGGGGCGACAATGGAAGCTCTTCAGGCGGCGGTGAATCTACACCTGAACCAGAGACAGAAAATAGAAACGTTCCAAGGGCGGGTGCTGATACTGCATACCCGCAATGACGATATGGTGCATGTCTCCCACGCGGAACGACTCTACGAATGGGCACACGAGCCAAAACAGATCCTTGTTTTCGAGCGGGGTGACCACAACACCATCATGGCGGCTAACGTAGAGGAGTACTTCAATGCTGTGGAACGCTTTGTCGCTGCATGCCATTCCGCTGGGTGATGGCGACTTCGATTACACTCATCCCCTGAAGAGGTTACCGTGGCGCACAATTCATTCTGGAAAGGCTCGCGGGGAGAATGGTACCTGGTTGTTCAGATAGTCCTGTTGTTACTGCTGATCTTTGGGCCGCAGAAATGCCGGTACCTGGCCGACTGGCCTCCCCAATTTACCTGGATAGGTTCTCTGGTTGGCGGCTTTCTACTCCTGTTCGGCACTCTGCTGGCAACGTGCGCTGCGTTCAACCTTGGCAGGAATCTGACTCCCCTACCCGTCCCGAAAGAGAATGCAACCCTGATCATTAGCGGTGCGTACCGCTTTGTGCGCCATCCCATCTACAGCGGCTTAATCTTCATGGCCATCGGTTGGGGATTGTTGCGCCACAGCTGGCTGACTCTCGGCTATGCACTACTGCTCTTTATCTTCTTCGATATCAAGTCACGTCTTGAAGAACGTATGCTGGCGGAAAAATTTCAGGAATATGCCGAATACCGGAAGCGTATTCGGAAACTGATACCGTTTGTATTCTGATTCAGGTACGTTACAGGAAATTCACATGTAAATAATCATTGCTCCAGATTCTGGCAACTGACACCTGATGAACAAAGAGGAGCCTGTTTTGAACTGTTTAAGAGCTATTGTCACGATACTACTTTCATGTTTGGTAATGATCTCTACTGTGCAGGCAGAACAGCCCCCGACTAGTCAGGCAAGTACTTCAGAGACTGTAACTTCCGATACAGAAATTTCATATTATGTAGAGATCAGTATCGCTCGTAACCTGCTTACCCTCTATGAGAAAAAGAGCGACACCGAGAAAAAGTACATAGCAGAATATACTGTCGGCACCGCCGTCAGGGGCCTCAAAACCTATCCACGTGGCCTTGGAACCGTGACAGGAATCTTCTTCAATCCCTGGTGGTACCCTACCGCTTACTCACGCCAAGTGTTCCGCGACCGGGGGATTGAACTGCCCAAGGCGGTTCCGCCTGGAGACCCGTTAAACTATATGGGGCCCTTTAAAATTGCACTGTCTCACAGAACGAGCAAAGGTGCCATATACCGGATTCATGGCAACAACAACCCACAGCGGGTTGGACGGCGAGTCACCGGCGGTTGCTTCGTCATGGATAACACTGACGGCATTTCGCTGGCTCGTAAAATCAAGGTTGGTACTGAAGTCAATATCGTACCGTAGAGGGTCTCCTTTATGGTACTGGTCCCAGTCCCTTTCTTTAGCAAACTCTCGCAGACAAGTTACAAACACTACTGTTTGGTTCACAGAAAAGATGGATATTCCTACTGCTAAGGCGTGAGTTTTCGAATTCCTCCTGGCAAATGAATTGCCAGGTATCCTTCGGATGCTTTCATGGTAGTAAAAAAGCCGGACACACCTGTAAGGTATGCCCGGCTCCGTTGCTGGGGTTGTAATTCATTTTCACAACCATATATGACACTGACAGATTATTCAAGATATTGCTCACAAATACGTCTTGAATTTTCAGCATCCATCAGAACAGATCAAATCACAGCACCTCTGCCGGCATGTCATTGGAAACAGTCAACAGTTCTTCCAGACTGACGACCAGTCCATCACGACGAACATTTTCTGTCACCATTGAATCCGCCCATAAAACTAGACAATATCTTCATTCCTAAATCGCTTGAAAAGCAATGCACCAAGAATAAGACAGTAAAGAAGGATATTGATGAGTGGATATATTGGGCCGAATCCATGGGATGATCCGCACTCTATCAACGAAGATGCCAACTGTTGAACTCCTAAGAGCTTCGGCCAGCAAAAATAAACCACTTTCCACCATGTCACGTTTGACTGTGGCTGGCCGCCCGATTGCTGCAGCATCGCCTGTGCTATCTGACTCTGGCTGGCAGCTGCTATGCCGTCGGCTACAAAGCTAACGATAGCAACGCCCAGAACACAAAGAAAAGCTAC
>Ga0194037_1000737_pt1 | contig 25291 bp, 23 predicted proteins | sample JunL306m_MetaG_FD_148653 | JGI IMG/M metagenome (GOLD analysis project Ga0194037, IMG submission 148653) | Anoxic zone freshwater microbial communities from boreal shield lake in IISD Experimental Lakes Area, Ontario, Canada - Jun2016-L304-6m | ecosystem: Environmental > Aquatic > Freshwater >...
CTAATTCCTACTCATGATGGACGTCGCAGAGAAGTGCCCTTACGGGTTGCATTTGCACCTTGTTCAACGACATGCTCGTATAACAAGGGTTCAACCCACTCGTCATTGAATAAAACTGTTCGATACCAAATTTCAGAGACTGATCGCAATGCCCCGTTCAATGCACACATGCCAGGTCAGCGTTTCCAGAACAGTGTCCGGCCGGGAACTGGTTGGTACCGATGGAACGGTTCCGGATCCCCGGCCGGGACCGGTTCTCAATTCGGGACAGCAACGCCTGGGGACAGGGATGCGAGATTTTCGCCTTGAGGTCGGGAACGCCTGGCGACAAGGAACGGAGATTGCGCCGTGACACCGTTCCATATCATGATAGCCGAAGGCATGCAACGAGACACACGAAACAGAAAATCGAACAAGTCGTGGCTCCTAACGGGCCACGAGCCAACCACTCTCATGCCTTTTCCAATCCAACCGCTCCCGTAGGAGCACGAATCGTTCGCTGCAAATAAAATGCACATTTTACTCATATCGCTACTGGTTCTCGCTCTTGTGGTAGGACTCGTATCCGTAGTCATTCTGCCCAGGCCGTGGCAACGCGCGGTGGTGCTGCTATTGGTTGGATGGTCCGTGATTTTAATCGCACGATTCGTTACAGATGTCGCCAAGAAAGAAGTGGCAGTAATGAATCGTTGCTCCAATATTATACCGACTGGAGAACTATGGTCAATCGTCAGGAGAGATGTTGAATCTGGACAATATGAACAAGCCAAGTCACACCTTTTACTAATCACGGACAAATGGGAAAATGTTGGACCAATGTCGTATTCCTACACGGCAGGAGATCTTCTGAGGGAGATCGAATCCGTTCACCAAAACAGCGAACAAAAAAGCGCACCGAATGCCCGTTAAGCCCCACAATCGCAATTCCAACAACTTTCTAGCCGCCGGTCATCGGTGGCTTTGACGTTCGACAAGAAATGAAGCGCCTCTGGATCATCTTATACGTTACTTTCTGCGGTTGTCTCGTATTGGCACTTGTCGCGATGCTTGTGTGCGCGATTTATCCGGAATTTCCCAATATGCCGACTTCGAAGCATTCACTTCAGAAGCAACTAGGAATCGAAGCATCGACGGTTGAGGACATTTATCACGACTACTCATTTCCTGATTTCTATGGTGACGATGGGCATTACTTTCGGTTCCGTTACCCCAACGCCAAATGGATTACAGAATTTAAGTCGCGATATGATGCAGTGCGCCTAGATGCAATTGCGGGTGGCCTAGGTCCGCAAAATCTGCGTTGGTGGGATTGGAATAAATGTAGCGCCGTGGAGAGCTATCGCTTAAATGGGACCGGTTATGCCGGGGAATTCTTATGGGTTGATACTGATAGACGTTTAGCTTATGTCAACATTTACAACTGGTAAAGAAGTCGACAAGCCGCATCCAACCGCTAGGAGCCGTTCTGTTGACATGATTTTCCGTAACTACAACCTCAGCCCCGTGAGTCACTTCCGTTCCCGCTCCTAGCGGTGGATGTGCTTTACGTCGCCCGGAATAAATTGGCCCGCGAATTACGCTTGACGTAATCCAAAGCGGTGGTATTTTCGCCCGGTGATCGAGAGTTTCGGCGATTCTGCGACTGAGAGCATCTACCGCGGCTTGCGGGTTCGAGGCTTGCCTGGGGAGATCCAGGAACGAGCCCGGCGCAAGCTTCGGATGATCAATCAGGCACGGATCGTTCAGGATCTCGAGGTGCCCCCTGGCAACCGTCTGGAGCAACTGAAGGGGAATTTTTCCGGATTCTGGAGTATTCGCATCAACCAACAGTGGAGGGTCATTTTCCGCTGGGAGGATGGCGCCAAGCGTGAAGTAAGAATTATTGACTACCATTGAGACCATGAGCACATCCAAATACCTACCAGTGATTCATCCAGGTGAGATCCTACTTGAGGAATTCATCAGGCCGATGGGGTTGACCCTCGCATCGGTATCCCGCTCGACCGGGATTCCCCCTTCGCGCCTCACCGAGATAACGAAGTGCAGGCGCAGCGTGTCCGCCGAGACGGCATTGCGGCTTGCGAAGTATTTCGGAACATCCGCAGCGTTCTGGATAGGTCTGCAATCCGAGCACGATCTGGAGGTGGCAGAAAGAGCGGTTGGCGCGAGAATCAAGCGTGAAGTAGTCTCGATCGCATCATAAGAGCCCAACAAGAAAGCGCACCGAATGCCCCTTAAGCCCCACAAACGCAATTCCAACAACTTTCTAGCCGCCGGTCATCGGTGGCTTTGACGTTAGCAATAAAACCATGAAGCGTTTCCTCATTTGCTGCGTTCTCTGTATGACTGGTTGTTGGGGCGACCCCTACGATCCTCTCATAGGTCCACGGAATCCGAAGCCCGGCGCGGAGCGATTCTTCGCCGGCAGAAGTGACATTCCTGGAGACCAGAAAGCGGCGCTTCTCGATTACCAACCGTGCTCGCTAGAGTTTTTGGCTGAAATGGCCATTGCCCCGTCCCGCGAAGTCCGGTCCCTAGTCGCAGCAAATCCATCCATCAATCAGACTATTGTCGAGATGCTGATCAAGGATAAAGAGCCCGGAGTGCGTGGTTACTTAGCTGGTAATCGGAGTGTTCCGCGTCCGGTCCTGCTTCGCTTGCGCGAGGATCCAAATGAGACTGTCAGATGGATGCTACCAGGCAATCCGAATTGGACGGAAGACGACATCCGGGAAATGTATTCAGAAAGCACGACCTCATGGGGAAGAATCGCACGCAATCCAAGCGCACCGTCTGATATTTTAGATAAGCTTTCTTCCTCAACAGATTACAATACATTAATTAATTTAGCGAACAATCCGAGTATTCCAGAGTCGGTTGCTTTAATCTTGGCCAAGCAGAAAGATGCATCTATCCGAACGATGATTACTTATAACCCAGCAACCCCCGTTGCTGTTCTTGAGTCGCTCACAAAAGATTCTGATCAAAATGTTCGTCGTTATGCCTCGCTCCATTTGCAGCGTCGGCTGTCAACCGGGCGGTAAGCGAGCATGTGCCGACATGAAGAAGGCAATAAAAAATATCACGGGTGTCCGGTTAAATTGAATTCAAATTTCTAGAAGGCATTTCAAATGAGTCGATTAGGGACAAAAAAGGGTGTGACGGATTTGAACTCCGCGGCGGGATATTCCAGAATTCCCGGCCATGAACTCCGGCCGCTTTATTCTTTCCCAGGTTCTCGACCTGGTCCATCGCCAGACCCTCGACCGCATAGTAAAGCGTTACGAGCCCAAATTCTCTGTCCGCCATTTTGGATTCCGGCAGCGGCTCACGTGTATGGTTTTCGCACAGATCACTTCCAGGGACGGACTGCGCGACATCACTACCTGCCTCAATGCCAGGTCCGAGACCCTCTATCATCTTGGATTCAGCGAACCGGTTGCCAAATCGACTCTCGCGGATGCCAACGAAAGCCGGGACTGGCGTATCTGGGAGGATCTGGGATTTTGCTTTCACAACACATGTTTCGCCCGTTCCCGAAGCTGGATCAGTGATGATGCTTGGAACTGGCCTTTGTGGGATGCTAATACGTAGAAATCGAAGAGCAGAACAATAAAGGTGGGTGGCAACGCTCTTGAGCCACCCTCTCACCCACCAACCGCGCCCACAAAGACGCGTGCCACACCTAGACGTTGGCAGCCCGACCAAGACAAGCAAAGATCCAGGTTCAAACCTGCGTTCTACCACAAGTCCCCCGTGGTTTGCCAGGTCTTGTCGTCGCACACTGAATGGCATTCAGGGATTCGGCCCCAAGGCCTCGAAGCCGCAAAACAGCTTCGACCCGGCGGGCGGCTGCGCGGGCAGCGGCGTGTCCGCATCGAGGTGACTCCGGCAAATCCGCGCGAAATCCTCGGGCGTGGCGGCCCGCCGCATCTCATGCTCGAAGCCCCCTTCCAATCCGTGACTGATGTAGGCCAGGGTCTTCTTCATCCGCTGGACATGCGCCCCCGGCACCAAGCGCCGGCTTTCCCGCGCCAATTCGTCGTACAGCTCAAGCACGTAGAGCAAAAGATCCCGTCTGGTTGGAATGATTGGCGGGCGGCCCTCGCCAAGCGCCCGCAGTTGGGCGAAGATCCACGGGTTGCGGATCGCGCCGCGGCCGATCATCAGGCCCGCCGCCCGCGATTGGTGGAGCAGGGCAAGCCCGGTGGCAGGATCGACGGCATTGCCGTTGGCGATGACCGGGCAGGGCAGGGTGGCCACCGCCAGTTGGATGCATCCGGGGTGGACCGGGGTCTGGTAGCGTTCCAGGACGGTGCGGCCGTGAACGGTCAGGCCGTCGAGGCCGGCGGCGCGGAAAATCTCCAGCAGCGCGGGGAATTCTGCGATCGAGGTGTAGCCGAGGCGGGTCTTGACGGTGAAGCGGCCCGGGATCGCCTCACGCAGGGTGGCCAGCAGCCGCGGCAGGGCGGCCGGATCGCGCAGCAGCCCGCCGCCGGCGTGCTTGCGGCAGACAATGGGTGCCGGACAGCCGAGGTTGAGGTCGATGCCCGCCACCGGCAAATCCGCCAGCTGGCGGGCCGTGCGCAGCAGGCTGGCCGGGTCGGAGCCGATCATCTGGGCGAATACCGGCCGGCCGGTTTTGTTTTCCAGGATTGAGCGCCGGATGTAGGGATTGAGGTGGGAGTCCGGGTGGACGCGGAAATACTCGGTGACGAACCAATCTGGGGCGCCGCGGCGGGCGATGACGCGCATGAACGGCAGGTCGGTGACGTCCTGCATCGGGGCGAGCACCAGGGCGGGGCGGTGAGGTGGCAGCAGGTCGCGCATGGGTTGGGAAATTGACGATGGCCCGGGAATTGCGGATTGACAAGCCGGGGTCCTGACGCATTGCTTGGTCTAGATAACAACAACCGAGATTGAAGTGGAAAGCGACCTATTGCACACCGAAAAAATTCTAGCAGACCGGAAGGTCTTCTTTCTGGATCTCAAGCAAAACAACCGCGGGATGGTGGTCAAGATCACCGAGGACGTGGGAGGCAACCGGGACACGATCATGGTTCCGGCGGAGATTCTCGGGGATTTCATCGCGGCCTTGACCGACATCAAAGCCACCGCCGACGAGCAGGAGGGTTAAGCTCTGTAGCCGGGAGCGTCAGAGTTTTTCGACCTCGACGCGGACCTCGAGGCGGCAGTGGGCGGTGCCCTGATAGCTGCCGACCACGGGCGCCACGTCATCGTAGTCGCGGCCGACGGCGATTTTGACATAGCGGTCATCGGCGAGGGTGTTGTTGGTGGGATCGAAGCCGATCCAGCCGGCGCCGGGCAGGTAGACTTCGCACCAGGCGTGGGACGCCTGGGCGCCGACCAGCGAGTCTTTGGGGCCGTTGTAGAGGTAGCCGGACGCGTAGCGGGCGGGCACGCCGAGGGAACGGCAGAGGCCGAGCATGATGTGGGTGAAGTCCTGGCACACGCCGTGTTTGCTGGCAAACGACTCCTCGAGGTGGGCTTTGACGCCGGTTGACCCGGGTTCGTAGCGGAATTCGCGGTGGATCCAGCCCATCAAGGCATTGGCCTGGCCGTAGACCGAGGGCAGGCCGCAGGTGATATCGACGGCCTGCCGCCAGAGGTCGGGGGTCATGGAAACCCGGTTGCTGGTCTGCAAATACGGCCAGATGCGCTCGCGCACGGCGGGCTCGTCCAGGGCTTGCAGGGTGGCGGCGCACTGCTCGTCAGTGAGGTCCAAAGGCAGGTTGTGGACCCGCAGTCGGCTCTCGATTTGCAGTTTCACGTGCGGGTCGGGCAGCTCGAAGTGGTGGGTGGGATTCTGGAACAGGTCGGTGAAGCGCTGCAAGCGGGTGGCGGGGATCACCCGGATCAGGGAGGACAGGGTCTTCTGATAGGGGAACGTCCGCGGTTCCAGATGCAGCGTGTTCAAGCTGTGGTGGACGGGCATTCCATAGTGGAAGGTGGTCCGGTGCATCACCGAGAGCTTGGTGCCGGTCTCGGGAGTGGCTGGTTCGGCGGGCCGCGTCACTGTTGTTGTTGTTGTTGCATCTGCCATGCGGCGAGAGCCGAGAGTGAGCGGGATTCCTCCGCAGGGCAAATCTCAATCCGCTCCGGCATCAACACATAGCTGGCGAAAATCGCCTCCCCGATCTGGTTGAAGCGCTCCTGGAGCGAGTCGAGATATTCGTGCAGCCGGCCGCCGAAGGCGTCGTCGGTCGAGCCGAAATTCAGGTCGGCGAGCAAGCGGCCGGTGGCGCGCTCCGCATCGTTGGAAAACGTGCCGCGCTGGGTGTTGGAGATCCGGTGCAGGCTGACGTCGACCTGCTCGATGCAGAACCGCACCGAGCGCGGGAACTCCTTGGAGAAGACCAGGAAATCCACCACATCGTGGGCGTTGAAGCTGCGGTTCATGGCGCGGAACGCCCCCAGCGCGCCGCACGAGCGCAGGATCGCCGACCAATGGAGAACACCCGGAGCCGCTGCCGCCAGGCCTTCCTCGCCACTGGGCAGGTAATTCGACATGTCGAGGAAGCGGGTGGTCTTGTCGGCGCGCTCCAACTGCCGGCCAAGGTCCATGAATTGCCACGCTTCATTGCGCGAAATGGTGGACGAGGCGATGCCGAGGAAGGTTTCAGACGAGCGCCGGATGTTTTCGTAATAGCGCGGCGGATCGGACTCGATCAGGCGGGTGGCGTCCTCCGAGCGGGTGAACAGATAGAGCGCGTTGAGCGCCTCCCACAATTCGTCGGACAACTGGTCGCGCACGGTGCGGGCGTTTTCCCGCGCGAGGCCGATGCACGAGGCGATGCTGTTAGGATTGCGGCGGTCATCGGTGAGGAAGCGGATGACCTCGGCGCTGCCCGCCTGGTCGTAGAGCGAGCTGAACGTTTCCTCCTCGCCGATGCTGAGGATGATAGGGCGCCAGAACCCGCGGAGGCGGTCGCTGTCGAGCCGCTCGGAATCCAGCAGCAACTGCTGGTTGACGTCGATCAGGCGGGCGAGATTGTCGGCCCGCTCGACATAGCGGACCATCCAGAACAACGAATTGGCGACACGGGAGAGCATGAGAGTTGGTTATTTGCGGAGCACCCAGGTGTCCTTGCTGCCCCCGCCTTGGGAGGAGTTGACGATCAGCGAATCCTTGGTCAGTGCCACGCGGGTCAGCCCGCCAGGCACGATTTTCACTTCGTTGCCGTAAATGATGTAGGGCCGCAGATCGAGGTGGCGGCCCTCCATCGTGCCGTCGCACCAGGTGGGCGAGCGCGAGAGCGCGACGACCGGCTGGGCGATGTAGTTGCGCGGGTCGGCCTGGATCAACTCGCGGAACTTGGCGATTTCGGCCTTGCTGGCGGTCGGGCCCATCAGCATGCCGTAGCCGCCGGACTCGTTGGCCGCCTTGACCACCAACTCCGGCAGGTGGCCGAGGATGAATTTCAAATCCTCGGGCTCGGACGCCAGATAGGTCGGGACGTTGGGCAGGATCGGCTCCTGGCCGAGGTAGTATTCGATCATGCGCGGCACGAAGTAGTAGATCACCTTGTCGTCGGCGACGCCGGTGCCCACGGCATTGGCGAGGGCGACGTTGCCGGCGCGATAGGCGTTCATCAGTCCAGGCACCCCGAGCACCGAGTCCTTGCGGAACACCACCGGATCGATGAAGTCGTCGTCAATGCGCCGATAGATCACGTCCACGCGCTGCAACCCGCGGGTCGTGCGCATATAAACAAACTTGTCCGCGACGACCAAGTCGCCGCCCTCGACGATGGCGATGCCCATTTCACGGGCGAGATAACAGTGCTCGAAGTAGGCGCTGTTATGGCAGCCGGGCGTGAGCAGCACGCACACCGGATCGGAGTCGTGGCGCGGCGAGATGTGATGGAGCATGGCGAGCAGATCCTGCGGGTAGGAATCCACCGCCCGCACCCCCATCTCCTCGAAAATCGACGGGAACGCGCGCTTCAGGGCGTTGCGGTTTTCCAACAGATAGGACGCCCCCGACGGGCAGCGGCCGTTGTCCTCCAGCACGCAGTATTGGCCGTCGGCACCGCGGATCAGGTCGCTGCCGCAAATGTGGATGTAGATGTCCTCGGGCACGTCGACCCCGCGGAACTCGGGGCGGTAATGCTTGGCCTCCTCGACGTAAAACCGCGGAATGACCCCGTCCTTGAGGATCTGCTGGTCGTGATAGATGTCGTGCAGAAACAGGTTGAGCGCCACGATGCGCTGGGTGAGGCCTGCTTCCAGGTGCTCCCACTCAGCCGCCGGCATCACCCGCGGGATCGGGTCGAACGGGAAAATCCGCTCGGTGCCGCGGTCATCGTGATAGACGTTGAAGGTGATCCCCTGGCGCAGGAAATAGAGTTCGGAGTTCGCCTTGCGCGCCAGAAAGTCGTTGTGCTCGATCTGGCGGAATTTCCGCAGCAACGGCTCGCAGTGACTCCGCACGGTCCCGTCGGGACTGAACATTTCGTCGTAAAACTTGCCGGAGTCGTAGCCCTTGAACATTTCCATGAGTGTCGATACTAATTGTGCAATTGCCGTGCCAACTATTGGGCGGTTTTGCCAAGGTGGCTGCGGTGCGCGACCCGAGGTGGTCCCGGATCGAATCCCGTCAGGTCGCAGAGTCCATTGGCAATGAGTGCATTAAGGAAACCAAACGGTGGCGGTTGAGCTGCGCCAGGGTGCCCCCAAAGGCATCTGTAAGATTTGGTTTTTAGGACCCATCACTTGGGCATCAGATCGATTCCGCTGCGCCGCAGGATGACCACCGTCAGCCAAAACGCGGCGATGGTCAGCAGGCAGTTGACGGCCAGGGCGGACCAAAACCCCCAGCCGTGGCGCCACATCCAGGGCAGAATCAGAAACATCGGCAAGGTCGGCAGCACAAACCAGAATGTGCTTTCCGCATGGTTCGCCAGCCGCTGGGAGGATTGGCCGGCATGGTGCATCCAGGCCATGGCGACCAGCGAGGTGAGCGGCAGAGCAATCAGCAAGGCGGACAGCCGGTCGTTGAAGAGCTGGATTTTGTTGACCATCACGATGACTGCCGCGCTGATCAGGAGCTTGACCAGGTCGGCGGGAGTAAAGGAGAGGATTTTTTCCCAGGGAAGGCGGGACATGAGGAAGCGCGCTTGCGGCAGCGGTCATGCTAGCGCTAGCGTCCCGTCATGCAAGCCGCCTGTCTCGTGGGATTGGGAATCATTTGGTGCGCCGCCGCCAACGCCGGCCCGCTGAGCAGCGCCCAAAAAGCGGTGATCGGCCGGCAAATCTGGCAAAACGAATGCGCCGCCAGCGTGGCGGGACTCACGACCTGGAACGGCGGCGAGGAGTTTCCGTCGCTGGGCATCGGCCACTTCATCTGGTATCCTGCCGGCTTCAATGGCCGCTTCGAGGAAAGCTGGCCGCGCTTCGTCGCCTTCGCCAAGCACGAGGGAGCCACTCCCCCGCCGGTCGCCTCGGAACGCCACTGCCCGTGGCAATCCAAGGCCCAATTCCAGAAGGATTGCAGCGGCCCGCGGCTGACCGCCCTGCGCACCTGGCTGGCCGGCACCGTCACGCTGCAGACCGACTTCATCATCGCCCGGTCGCGCGCCGCCCTGCCGAAAATCCTCGCCGCCGCACCCGCCAGCGAAAAATCGCGGATTGAGGCGAACTACCACAAGGTCGCCACCACCTCGCAGGGAACCTACGCCTTGATCGATTACGTGAATTTCAAGGGCGACGGAACGCTGGCGACGGAACGCTACAACGGCCAGGGCTGGGGTTTGCTCCAGGTGTTGGGCGGGATGCGCGACGTCCCGCCGGGCGCTCCCGCCGCGGCTGAGTTCGCCGCCTCCGCCAAACGCGTGCTGTCGCGCCGGATCGCCAATTCCCCCCCGGCCCGCGGCGAACAACGCTGGCAGCAAGGCTGGCACAACCGCTGCGCGACCTACGCCCGCCCGCTCTGATCACCATGTGCACGCCGGAACGAGATCTGTTGGTGGCCGCGCCGGAGCGCTGGGACGAGGCGTGTTTTGCCGTGCCGGCGCTGCGGGCCTTGCTGGCGGCCGGAATGTCGGTGGGAGTGCTGTGCCGGGAGGACCGGCGGGCGTTCTGGCAGAGCGTGGCGGGATTGGAAGTGTTAGCGTTCCCGTTGAAAGCCAAGGCGAGAGCGGCCGCGGTGGAGATCCGCGGCCATTGGCAGGCGGCCCTGGTTTGGGAACCGGGCTTTGCGGCGGATGCAGTGCACTTGGCGGCCGTGCCGCGGCGCTTGGGGCCGGCACAGCGGAAACTGCTTAAACGACTCACCCATCCGCTCGGCCTGCTGGAACGACCCTTGGACCACCGGGTCAGATTCTATTTGGCCGCGGTCGAACAATTGGGCATTTTTACCGACCAGGCGGAATTTTTCGCGCCCGCCAACCTGGAGATTCTTCCGCAGGCGGGGGCGGTGTTGCTCAGCCCGGACTCGGACTTCGGCCCGAGTCACCAGTGGCCACTGGCGGGCTGGCAGGATCTCGCCAACCACCTGCTTCAAGACGGCCGCCAGGTGGTCGTGGTCAGCGTGCTCGGCCCCCGCGGCTTGGCGCATGCGCTCGCCACCGAACTTGGTGACCGCGCCGGATTTTGTCACGCCACCCCGTTGGCTGCGGCTCTGCCCACGCTGGCGGCTTACGAATTCGTGGTCGCGGCGGATGGCTCACTGCCGCATCTGGCCGCCCATGTCGGGGCCACCTGCGTCACCCTGTTCGGGCCGAATGACCCGGTTTGGAAGCGCCCGTTAGGCCGCCGCCACGCCGTCGTCCGCCGCCACGTCGAGTGCGCCCCGTGCCTGCTCGCCAAATGCCCGCTGGATGCCCGTTGCCAGCGCGAACTGACCACCGACCGCGTGTGGGCGGCAGTGTGCGAAAAGCTGCCCCGGATTTACCCGCCCGCATAAAGGCTTCTGCCTGGACGGTGGAGAAATCTGTTCCGGAAATGCTTTGAGGATTGCCGGATAATCAAGATTTGTTTAAATCCCGTCGAAGCGATGAGCAAAGCTGATTTTGCAGATCGCGCGCCGTGATTTTTTTCTGAACTGTGTCCCAATCCCTCAACATCCTTATAGCCTGTGGCGGCACCGGCGGCCACTTGTTTCCCGGCATTGCGGTGGGCGAGGCGTTGCTTGCCCGCGGCCACCAGGTGCTGCTGCTCATTTCCGAGAAGCCGGTCGATGCCGAAGCCTCGGCGAAATATGCGCACCTGAGTTTTGAGACCGTGCCTGCGGTGGCGAAACCGCCGACCTTGTCGCCGCGGATGCTGCCGTTTTTATGGAAAACCTGGGGTTCGGTGAGGCGCTGCCACAAGCTGCTGCACGAGTTCAAGGCTGACGCCGTGCTGGGCATGGGCGGGTTCACCTCACTGCCGCCGGTTTATGCCGGACATCGGCTCGGATTAAAAACTTTCATCCATGATTCGAACGCCCGCCCGGGGCGCGCCAACGTGCTGACCTCGCGGTTTTGCACCCAGGTGCTGCTCGGCCTGGAGGCGGCCAAGGCATTTTTTCCCGGCCGTGCGACCGTCACCACCGGCACGCCGCTGCGCCCGGAAATCCTGCAACTCCCGTCGCGCGAGGAGGCCGCCGAGCGGTTCGGGTTGGATCCCGCCAAAACCACCATCCTCATCACCGGCGGCAGCCAGGGCGCGCGCCGCTTGAACGAACTGAGCGCCCGGGCCGCCGCCCTCTTCCCGGCGGAAACTCAGGTCCTGCACATCGCCGGCGGCTTGGATTTCCAGCGCGTCGCCGAAATCGCCCGCGAACGCCCCGGCTACAAGGTGGTCGGTTTCTGCGATCAAATGGCGTCCGCCTATGCCCTGGCGGATCTGGTCATCGCTCGCTCCGGGGCGGCGAGCCTCACCGAGATCGCCAGCGCCGGCCACCCGTCGATTTTGGTCCCGTTTCCCTACGCCGCCGACGACCACCAGACGCGCAATGCCGAGGTGTTCGCCGCCGCCGGGGCTGCCACTCTCGTCCAGGAACGCGATCTGGATGCCGAACAACTGGCCGTATTGGCCACTTCGATCCTGCAAGACTTGCCAACTTACAAACGCATGGCCAAAGCCGCCCGCGCACTCGCCGTCCCCGATGCCGCCGACCGGGTGTGCGCCGCCATCGAAGCCACATTCCCGTCCCCATGACCGATCTCAGCCAACGCCTCACCGACCGCAGCCACCCCTTGAGCATCCATCTCATCGGCGTGGCGGGTTCCGGCATGAGCGGACTGGCACTGTTGTTGTTAGGCATGGGGCACCGCGTCAGCGGCTCGGACCGCGTCACCACCGCGGAAACCGAGCGCATGCAGGGCGTGGGGCTGGCGTTTTCCTCGCCCCACAGCGGCGCGGCCGTGAACGGCGCGGATCTGGTGGTGTTTTCATCGGCCATCCGCCCGGACAACCCGGCCTACGCCGCCGCCGCCGCCGCCCGGATCCCCCTGCTGCGCCGCGCCGAATGCCTGGCCGCCATCCTCCACACCCGCAAGGGCATCATCATTTCCGGCACCCACGGCAAAACCACCACCTCCGCGATGACCGCCCACATCCTGCGCGAGGCCGGCCAGCAGCCGAGCCACTACGTCGGCGCGGAAATCCCGATCCTCGGAACCAACGCCAAGTGGTCCGACGTGGGCGAGTTCATGGTCGCCGAAGGCGATGAAAGCGACGGCACGCTCGCGCTCTATCACCCGGAGCACTCGGTCATCCTCAACATCGAAGCCGAACACCTCGATTTCTACCGGGACCTCGACCACATCCGCGAGGTCTTCACCACGCTGGCCGAGCAAACCTGTGGCAAGTTGGTCTACTGCGCCGAGGACGCCGTCGCCCGCGAGCTTTGCGCCGGGCGCGCCAACGCGCTGTCCTATGGCTGGGAGGACGCCGACTACACCGCCACCAAGCTCCGCGATCTGAAAGGCTCGTCGGCATTCACGGTGGTGCGCAACGGCGAAACCCTCGGCGACATCACCCTGGGTATTCCCGGCAACCACAACATTCTCAACTCGCTGGCGGCCATCGCCCTCACCGATCAGTGCGGTGCGGAGTTCCCGCTGGTCGCCCGCGCGCTGGCCACCTTCGCCGGGGCCAAACGGCGCTTCGAAACCAAATACCTGTCGGCCAACTACCGCATCATCGACGATTACGGCCACCATCCCACGGAGCTCGCCGCCACCCTCGCGACCGCCCGCTCGCTCAAGCCGCAGCGGTTGGTGGTGCTGTTCCAGCCGCACCGCTACACCCGAACCCAGGCCCTGGCCGAGGATTTCGGCCAGGTCCTGCAGGCCGCCGACCTGGTGTTCATCACCGATGTCTATCCGGCCTCAGAGCCGCCCATCGCCGGCATCTCCGGCCAGACGCTCGTCGATGCCATGCAGCGCCACGGCGCCATCCCGGCCAGCTATCTGCCCGATCTCACGACCGCGCACCACGCCGTGGGCAACGCCCTCCAGCCCGGCGACTTGCTCATTACCCTGGGGGCGGGCAACGTTCATGAGGCGGGCACCCGCATCGCCGCGGATCTCAAAATCATGGAGGAAATGCGCGGCCTGATGCCGCCCGGCGAGATCTCCGGCAAACTCTATGAACCGATGAGCCGCCACACCACCCTGCTGGTCGGCGGCCCGGCCCAATTCTGGGTCGAGCCCCACAGTTTTTACGGGTTCGCCTTCCTGGTGGATTACTGCCGCGCGCGCGGCATCCCGGTGCGGGTCGTAGGCCGCGGGTCGAACCTGTTAGTCCGGGACGGTGGCCTCCGCGGCGCGGTGATCCACCCCACGGGCGGCGCGTTTTCCGACATCACCACGGGCACTCGCAACGAGATCACCGCCGGGGCCGGCGTGCGCCTCAAGAAACTCGCGAGCATCGCCGGGGGCGCAGGGATCGGCGGCTTTGAGTGGATGGAGGGGATTCCGGGCAATGTCGGCGGCGCGCTGCGCATGAATGCCGGCGCGATGGGCATCGAAACCTTCGACCAGGTGGTGCGCGTCACGTTTCTGGATGAAGACGGAGTGATCCGCACCCGCGAGCGCGAGGAGATCGTCGCCCACTATCGGAATGCGCCCGAGTTCCGGCGCAACTTCGCCCTGCAGGCGGTTTTCAAGGGTAAAACCGACACCGCCGCGAACATCCAGCAGCGCTGGGACCAGGCCCGGGACAAGCGCAAGGGCAGCCAGCCGGTGGTGGCCTCCGCCGGCTGCACGTTCAAAAACCCGGCGCAAATCCCCGCCGGGCTCCTGATTGATTCGCTCGGCCTCAAGGGTACCCACTGCGGCCAGGCTGCCGTTTCTGAAGTCCACGGCAACTTCGTGGTCAACCACGGCGGCGCCACCGCCCGCGAGCTCCTCCAACTCATCGCATCCATCCAACAGCAGGCCCGCTCCGAACGCGGCGTCGAACTCGAAACCGAAGTCAAAATCCTCGGCTCCGACGAACCCGAATTTTAAGCAGACAGAAGACATGAAGACCCAAGACCCAAGACCAGAAGCCCACATCTCCGCGTTCCGCTCTGCGGCCTCCGCGCCTCTGCGTTTCGTTTCATCCCCATTGCTTTCACCATGATCCGTTCCAAAAAAATCGCCGTCCTGATGGGTGGTCCCGGCTCCGAGCGCCGAATCTCGCTGGCCTCCGGCACCGCCGTGCTGCAAGCCCTGCGCAGCCTCGGCCTCAACGCGCAGGCCGTGGACGTCACCGGCACCACCCTGGATCTGCCAGCCGGCACGGATCTCGCGTTCAACGTGATTCACGGCACCTTCGGCGAGGACGGCCAGTTGCAGGAACTCCTCGAGAGCTTGGGAATTGCATACACCGGCGCGGGCGTGCAAAGCAGCCGCCGGGCGTTTGACAAAAACCTGGCGAAAGTGGCGTTCCTTGGGGCAGGGGTTCCCACGCCGCGGGCCGAAATCATGGATGTCTCGGGCGGCGCTCGCCTGCCGTCGATGGCTCCGCCGTTTGTGGTCAAACCGCCGTGCGAGGGCTCAAGCGTCGGCGTCCACATCGTGCGGGATCCGGCCGAGGCCGCAGCCGCGATGCTGGACGCCGCGAACTACGGCGACCAGATCCTGGTCGAGGAATTCATCGCAGGCAAGGAACTCACCGTCGGCATTCTCAATGATCAGGCACTGCCCATCGTGCACATTGCGCCGCGCGACGGGTTCTATGACCTGGCCAATAAATACCCGTGGATGAGCGGTGCCGCCGGCAGCGACTACCATTGCCCCGCCGACCTCGACGAGGCCACCACCCGCGCCGTCCAGGATGCCGCGTTGGCCGCCCACCGCGCCCTCGGCGTCGAAATCTATTCGCGCGTCGACGTCTTGCTCGACGCGAGCAACCGGCCGTGGGTGTTGGAGGCGAACACAATCCCTGGCATGACCGAAACCAGCCTGCTGCCCAAAGCCGCAGCCGCCACCGGTCTCGCCTTTCCCGAACTGTGCCTGAGAATCGCCGAACTGTCGCTCGCCTTGCGTCAGGACCGCGCCCGCTGATCGAGTCTCTATCCACTCCGCCCCATGAAACGCCACTCTTCCCCACCCCGCCGCCGCTCGCGCCAAAGCGTGCTTCAAGTGCGCGTGATGACGCCGCGCCTCGTCTGGTTTGGTTGCCTCAAGTGGGCCGGCACTCTCACCAAAATCCTCTGCGTCCTCGGACTGCTTGCCGGCCTTGGCTGGGGCGCTTGGTGCGGGATCCAGAAGGCGTTTTTGAAGAATCCGGACTTCCGCCTGCGGGTCATCACCCTCAACCCCAACCCGGTGATCGATGAACTCGGCGTCGCCACCGCCGCCGGGATCAATCTCGCCCTCAACCCCAGCCTGTTTGATGTCGACGTGCAGGACGTCTGCCAGAAACTCAAAAACCTGCCGGCCATTGCTGATGCTCATGTGGAGCGTCATCTGCCTGGCACCTTGGCCGTGTCGGTAGTGACCCGCACCCCCGTCGCCTGGCTTGCCAGCCCCGGCCTCACTCCGCCGCGGCATGTCGGCAGCCTGTTGGTGGACCACGCCGGGGTCGCCTATCCCTGCCCGGATCGCCAACTGGAATCCTTCGCTGCCCTGCCGCTCATCGAGTTGCCCCTAGCGAGTGAGGGTCCGCTCAAGGCCGGCGACAAAATCCGCCAACCCGAATTGGAGCATTGCCGCCAGCTGCTCGACGCCGCGCGCGCCGCCGACCCCGACGCCATGCAGTGGATCGAGTCGGTCAAGCAGGTCAACGAGTGGTCCCTGCTTTTAGTCACCCGGCAGGGCACCGCCGCGACCTTCGGCCTCGGCGACCACGCGCGCCAGATCGAGAGTCTGCGCGCCGCGCTCGACCATGCCGGCGACAAGGGCTATCTGATCGACACCATCAATCTGATCCCCAAATACAACATTCCCATTACGCTGCACGCTGAACCTGCCGCCAGAGGGGATCGGGCGGCCCGCCCGCTCGCGGAGCCCTTCGCTGAGGGGAGGCGGGCTGAAGCCCGCGCTCCTGCGGAAACCACCGCTGCGGGGAGGCGGGCTGAAGCCCGCGCTCCTGCGGAAACCACCGCTGCGGGGAGGCGGGCTGAAGCCCGCGCTCCTGCGGAAACCACCGCCGCACATGGAGAAACCGCCCCGCCGCGGGCCAAGCCCGTGTCAGCGCATGCCGAGTCCGCCTCGCCACGGGGCAAATCGGCCGCAGGGCGCGTCGAGTCCACCCCGCCACGGGCCAAGCCCGTGGCCGCGCGTGCCGATGCCGCCCCGCCGCGGGCCATCCCCCTCGTCATTCAGGATCCGCCCCGCGGGTCGCCCGCCCGCCGCACCCGCGATTCTGGCACCAACCGCAACTGATTCCATCCGCTCCCCACCTTCATGGCACGTCGCACCAAAATTCACGTCGGACTCGAAATAGGCACCAGCAAGACCTGTATGGTCGTGGGCGAGGTCAAGGCCGACAGCGCCGTTAAAATTCTTGGCATCGGCGAAACCAAGAGCGCCGGCGTGCGCAAAGGCGAAATCTACGATTACTCGCAAACCCGGGCCTGCCTCAAGGACGCTCTCACCAAGGCGGAGGACGCCAGCGATGTGGAGATTGGCAGCGTGTTTCTCGCCGTCTCCGGCTCACACATCATGGGCGTCAACAACCGCGGCACGTTCCGCTTGCCCGATGGCGAACCGGTGGTGGCCGCCGACCACGTTCAAGAGGCCCGCACCATAGCGCGCGAAGTCCACATCCCGCCAGATCACGTTTACATCCACCCGATCATCCGCAACTACTGGCTCGATGGCCTTGAGCATTCCACTTCCCCCGTTGGCCTGTTCGGCAAAACCGTGGAAGCGGATTTCCACGTCGTCCATGGCATCGGCACGCGAATCCAAAACAGCATCAAGCTGGTGCGCGAAATGCCCTTGGAGGTCGATGATATCGTGTTTTCGCCGATCGCCACCGCCCAGATGGCGCTCGACCGCGAGCAACGGGAACGCGGCGCGCTGGTCATCGACATCGGCGGTGGCACCACCGATTACGCGCTCTACCTCGGCGGGGTCATCACCGCCTCAGGCTGCATCCCCGTCGGCGGTGACCATATCACCAATGATATCCACCTCGTCACCGGATTGCCATTTTCCAAGGCCGAGCGCCTCAAAATCACCGAAGGCGACGCCTCGCCCGATTCCGTCGGATCCGCCGGCATCGCCCGCCTCACCGACGAGCGCGGCTACGCCGAGGTCGAGGTGAAACGCGACATGCTCAACGAGGTCATCCGCCAGCGGTTGGAGGAAACCTTGCTGCTGGTTCGCGCGCGGCTGCCAGTCGGCGCGGTCGAGGCGATCGGCGCGGGCATCTTTCTCACCGGTGGCACCAGCCTGATGCGCGGGTTCAGCGAGCTGGCCTTCACGGTTTTCGGCCGCGACATTTACCGCCCGGACCCCCCGGAAATCAGCGGCGTCCAGGCTAGCTTCAAGGATCCCCGCTATGCCACCGCCATCGGCCTGATCCGCTACGCCCAGATTTTCGAAACCGAACGGACGCCCCCCCCGGGTGCCCTCAGCAAACTCATGCGCCTGTTCTGGCCCTTCGGCCGCTGACTCGCCGCGTCCCATCAACTGAGACGGGCCAATCAGTGGTTCAAAAAGCCGCTGCACCCTGTGCCATTTTCCTTTGTAGGATAACAAATAACATTTAACAAAGACACACATGATCCCCTACACCCGCGACCCGCGACAGACCATTCCCTTGTCCGCCGTCAAAATCATCGGCCTCGGCGGTGCCGGCACCAACATGCTTGAGCGCATCGCGCTGGATGGCATGGACGGCGCGGAATTGCTCGCGCTCAACACCGACCTCCGCACCCTCGACTCGTGCCTCGCCAAGGAAAAAATCCAACTCGGCGTCACGCTCACCAAAGGCCTGGGCACCGGCGGCGATCCCGAGCTCGGCCATCAAGCGGTGCTGGAGGCGGAGGGCGCGATTCGCGCCGCGGTGGCCGGCCACCGCATTGTGTTCATTTGCGCCGGTCTGGGCGGTGGCACCGGCTCCGGCGCGGCGCCCATGGTGACGCGCCTGGCGCGCGAGGAAGGGGCGTTCGTGGTGGTTTTCGCGACCATGCCCTTCGCCTTTGAAGGCAAGCGCCGCCGCGATCAGGCGGAAACCGCCCTCAACGAGCTCGCTGTCCTGTCCAACGCGCTGGTTACCTTCGATAACAACCGGATGGGCGAACTGGTTCTCGCCAAGCAAGGCATTCACGAAGCGTTCGTGGCTGCCGACCTCATGATCTGCGAGTCGATGAAGGCCGTCATCCGCCTCGTCGTCCGCCCCGGCCTAATCAACATCGGACTCGACGACCTGATGAGCGCACTGCGCACCAATCGCTCGCGCTGCCTGTTCGGCTCCGGCCTGGCGAGCGGCACGGACCGGGCCGCCCGCGCCTTGCAAAACGCGTTGGCCAGCCCGCTGCTTGATCAGGGCGCGCTGCTCAAGGAGACCAGCACCGTGCTGGTCCACCTCTGTGGCGGCGAAAATCTCACCCTGTTTGAAATCGAGCTGCTGATGCAGCGCCTGCAGAAATGCGTGCCGGAAACCGCCCACGTGCTGTTTGGTGCCGCCGTTGATCCCGCCATGGGCGATTCTCTTTCGCTAACCCTGATCAGCGCCCTGCCCGAGGATTCGCTCGCCATGGTGCCGCGCGCCGCCTTGAGCGAGGCGTCGCTGGTAGAGCCCGCCCCGGACCTCCCGCAACCCGCGCCCGTGGAACCCGTAGTCGCCGCTCCTGCGGTCGCCGCTCCCGCACCCGTTGCACCCACGGTCGCCGAGCCGGTGCCAACTCTCGAGTTGCAATCCATCCCCGCAGAGCCGGCCGCCGGCAAACCCGCGTCGCTGCTGGCGAAAATCCGCCGCTCGTTAGCGGACCCGGCACCCGCCATCGAGACCCCCACCTTGTTCGGGGAAGCCACCCCGGCCGCCGAACCGGAGGCCCCGGCCATGGCCGCAGACTTTCTCGACCTGAATCTGGATGCCACGCCAGTGGCCAGCGAGCCACCGCCGGAGGCCACGCCTGCGAGGATCGCGGACTTCGTTGCGGCGGAACCCGACCCGCAACCGATTGAAGAAGACCCGGACTTCCAAGTTCCCGCGCCCGAAGCGCCAGGGTTCACCGCGATCCCGCGCAAACGCCCGCTCGGCATCAGCCCGTGGTCCACCTCCCAAGGGCCGAAATCCCTGGCTCCAGAGTTGGAGGCCATCGAAGCCCCGCCGGCACCGGAACCCGAACTGCCCAAACTCAAACTCGTGGTCAAAGCCAACACCCCGCAAAGCGAACTCTCGCTCGACTCCACCCCGCGCGGCCGCTTCGAGGGCGAAAGCCCCAACGTCTTCGAGGGTGAGGACCTCGACCTCCCGCCGTTCCTGCGCAAGAAAAAGTGAGGTGGCTTGCACCATGGTGCTTACTTCCGGTATGCTGGGCACGCACCGCCAGTTATTTTCCAACACCCAATCCCCATGCACACGCTTAAACATCACGAAATCCCCGGCCGGGTCCAAATCATCCAGGGCCAGGGGGGGCTGCCCGCCATCCAGGTGGAATCCGCCTGGAGCACCGCGGAAATCTATCCGCACGGTGCCCACCTCACCGCCTTCCAAAAGAAGGGCGAGGCACCGCTGTTGTTCATGAGCGCGGCCAGCGAGTTCCACGCCGACCTGCCCATCCGCGGCGGCGTGCCCGTCATCTTCCCTTGGTTCGGTGCCCGCGAAGGACTTGCTCCCCACGGCTTCGCTCGGGTCGCAGCCTGGAACCTATTGTCCGCCGTGGTCCTGCCCGAGGGCCCGGTTCGCCTGCATTTCCAACTCCCGTCCGACGATGAATTCGAAGTCGAATACCTGGTGACCGTCGGCCCCACGCTCACCCTGGAACTCGTGGTCTCTAACATCGGCGAGGCCGACTTCACCTTCGAGAACTGCCTGCACACCTATTTCCAAATCGGCGCGATCGACACCCTCGAAGTCACCGGCCTGCAGGGGACCCGCTACCGCGACCAATTGCTCGCCGCCGATGCCACCGAAACCGCCGCCTCGATCCGCTTCACCGGCGAGGTTGACCGCGTCTATGACGACCACTCCGCCGCCGTGGAAATCCACGACCCCGCACTGCACCGCACCATCCGCGTGGCCAAGTCCGGCTCGTGCTCGACCGTCGTCTGGAACCCGTGGATCGCCAAATCCCAGCGGATGCCCGACTTCGGAGACGACGAATACCTGCGCATGGTCTGCGTGGAATCCGGCAACGTCCGCGACCACGCCCTCACCCTCGCCCCCGGCGAACGCTCGCAACTGAAGGTCGAAATCTCCAGCAGGCCGCTGGGCTGACTGGAAAGCGAGGGGGTGAGCCTAAATGGGAAAATTGAAAACGGCAGGCCTACTTTTTCAAACCACTGATTGAACTGATTTCCCACTGATTTCACTGCAAAGAAGCAGACCTTTATAACAGATAGTCGGCTCACCTTTTAAGTGACGCTTCCCAACCGGATAATCCTCCCGAGTAACATCCAGATTGACCGCAAAGCCGCAGAGGTCGCAGAGTCACGCAAAGGATGATTTTTTCACCATTGCAGGCCATGGCTCTGCGTTCCTTTGCGACCTCTGCGACTCGGCGGTGAGTTTTTGACAGTTACTTGCCTTTCCACGCCCGGCCACGTCGGGTTCTGGTGCTACAAAGGAAAATGCCACACGACTGAGTGGCTCTTTTAACCACGGATTATACGGATTGTAACGGATTTCACGGAGGAGATCACAGTGTTTTATCAGACTTCAAGCCCACCCCGCGGGTTAGCGGCTCAATATTCATAACTCTCTAATAATCCGTTAAATCCGTGTAATCCGTGGTTTCCATTTTCCTTTGTCGGTTCAACCCTCTTGCGAGGGCCACTCCCCCCGTGAACGAGGGACGTGGGAGGAAACGGTCGCCGCTTGCGCGGCAGGCTTCGCCATTCCCCAGCAGCCTCGCCGCCGTTGAAGGCCAAAGTGACGACCTGGGTTCGCCCAGTCTTGGACTGGCCGATATTCCGTGGACGTGCCTTGGCTTGCTCGTTGTCTGCGGCCTCATCGAGGCCGCTCCACCTTTGAACTGCCCTCGTCCGGCCTCACTGCGGGGCCTTGTCGAGGCCGAAGGCGTCGTGGACGGCGCGGGCCGCATTTTCAATGTGGGCTTCATCCACGGTGACCGCGATTTTGATTTCGGAGGTGGAGATCATGCCGATGTTGATGCCCACCGCGCCGAGCGCCTTGAACATGGTGGCCGCCACCCCGGAGTGCGAGCGCATGCCGATGCCCACCGCCGACAGCTTGGCAATCCCGGCCTCGGTCTCGATTTTCGAGTGCGGGGCGAGGGCGGCGAGCACCGGTTTGAGCGCGGCCTGGGCCTTGCCCAGATCGCTTGAGGGCATCGTGAACGAGTGGCGGGCAAAGCCGTCGTGGGCGATGTTGGACACGATCATGTCGAGGTTGATTTCAGCCTCGGCGAGGGCGCCGAGGATGCGGCCGGACATGCCGGGAGCGTCGGGGATGCCGGTGATGGTGACACGCGCCTGCGCGCGTTCGATCGAGACGCCGCGGATGACGACGTTTTCCATGTGGGAATGTTCTTCTAACACGAGGGTTCCGGGGTTGTGGTTGAGCGACGAGCGGACTTCGAAAATGACGCCGAATTTCTTGGCGAATTCGACCGAGCGGGACTGCATGACCTTGGATCCCGACGAGGCCATTTCGAGCATTTCGTCGTAGGAGATTTCGGGCAGCTTGCGGGCGTTTTTGACCACCCGCGGGTCGCAGGTGTAGACGCCATCGACATCGGTCAGAATCTGGCACACGTCGGCCTTGAGCGAGGCAGCCACGGCGATGGCGGTGAGGTCCGATCCGCCGCGACCCAGGGTGTGGATCATGCCGGCGGGAGTGATCCCTTGGAAGCCGGCGACGACGAGGGTTTTGCCCTCGGCCAGAAACTGGTTCATGAGCGCGGGATCCATGTCGAGGATCCGGCCGCGGGTGTGCGATCCGGTGGTGTGGATGCCCGCTTGGCGCCCGGTGATGGAAACCGCCTCCACCCCCAAATCCTGGAGCGCCATGGCCATCAGTGCGATGGATTGCTGCTCGCCGGTGGCTAACAACACGTCGAGTTCGCGCTCGCTCGGGTTTTCCGAGAGGCCCCGGGCCATCTGGATCAGGCCGTCGGTCACCCCCGACATGGCGGAGACGACGCAGACAATCTGGTTGCCTTCGTCGCGGGTCTGTTTGATGCGCGCGGCGACGTTGCGGATGCGATCGAGCGAGCCGACGGACGTGCCGCCATATTTTTGAACGATGAGAGCCATGGGTGGAGCGGGGCGGAGTGAAGGGGCTGGCGGCGGATTTGGCAAGAACTTGGAGAAAATCTTCAACCCCACGCGGTAGCCCACTCGGCCGGCAGCCGCTGCGGCTTGCCCGCAGGCATGGTCACCAGGGCCAAGGCTTGGCGCGCGCTGACCAAGGCGACGCCATCCACTTCGCGGATCATCTCAAAGTCGCACCAAAAGCGGGCGCGCGTGAGTTCGCCCAGTCGACCACGGATCAGCAGCCAGTCGCCCAGCCTCGCCGGCCGCTTGTAATCGATTTCAGTCCGGGTCACCACCGGGAACACCTGCGTCTCGGACATCGTGCGCAGGTCCATGCCCATCTGTGCCGCAAGGCGCGTGCGGCAGGTTTCAATCATCCGCAAGTAGGCGAGATTGTGCACGACCCCGCCACAGTCGGTGTCGAAAAACATCACTTCTTCACGGGTTTCCAGGCTCGGGCGTGGGCTTGACATGCGCACAGCCTGAGCCAAGTCCGCGGAATCTGCAATGTTGGCTTGTGGCGCGCCGTAGGTTCAGAATAGATACGCAGCGTATGATCTTTGGAGGACGACCGGCGCGACCCATCGCAGGCCTGATTGCAGGCCTGCTGGCGGGCTTGGGCGTGGTGCTTGGTGCGGGGGAATTCGCCCCGCCGGCGGAGGGACCGGTGGCTTTCCGCAGGGATCAACTGCCCTTGGATGAGGAGGCGATGGCTGGACTATCCAAGCAGCTGGAGTCGCTGGCCCGGAGATGGCTGCCCACCACGGCCCGCGACCGGCGCGGCGCGGCGCAGATGCTGGCGCTGGCCCTGGCGCTTGATCCCGCCAACGCCAGCGCCCGGGACTTGATCGCCGAATATCAGAAAGGCCGCCACCTGCCTGCCGCGGATGCCGGGCGGCTCGACCCGCCACGGTCACGGATTTTGGCGTGGCTCGCTTGGTTGGAAAGTCCGGAGGCCGGCACTCACGGCCATGCGCTCGCCGCCTGCCTGCAGGACATCCTGGTCACCATCGATCGCCAACACCCCACCACCGCCGAAACAGGCGCGTGGGCCGCTTGGATCCCGAATGTTGCCGCCTACGAAACCCGGACCGTCGTTAAAACCGGAGAAGTCAAACCCCAGGTACCCGCGGTCGAGGCGGGCACCCAGAAAGAGGTCCCACTCAGCACGGCCGAAGTTCAGACCCTGCTGTGGCGGAACGTCGGCGGCGACGAGGCGGCACGCTGGATCCTCGCGGTCGCACCACTTCAGATGACCGCCACCCAGATGCGGGAGGAGCCGACGGAGCCGCCTCGTCCATTTTCCTTGGTGATCGGCTCGGCTCAGAATGGCAGTTTGTTCGCGCCAACCTGCGCCATGCTTCTCAAGTTGCTCCAAACCCAACACCCATCGCTGCCCCCCGGTTATCGGGTGGCTATCAACAGTTCCGACCTCGAACAATCACTCCGCTCGCGACAACGCCAGACGCTCAGCGCCGCCGCCGCAGTCCTTGCCAGCTCCGCCATCACCGGCCGGGAACCCTCAGCCATCATCCTCGGTCAAATCGACGAGACCGGGGCCTTCAAACTTCCGAGCGACTTTTGGGATCAACTCCAAGCCCTGGGTAAGGGCACCGGCCAGCGCCTGGTGCTGCCCGCCGAGGCCGCCGCCTGCCTGCCGGCCATGCTGGCTATGGAAAAACCCGGGTTTTTCCTCGAATACGAGGTCCTGCTCGCCGGAAATTTCAAGCAATTGCTCGATCTCACCGCCAAGCAACCGGATGCCGCGCTGGTCACAGCCAGCGCCAAATTCCGTGCGGTCCGCGAACGGGTTGGCACTCAGGATCTCCGCCAATACCTCACCAACCACTTCGTGCGCCAGCGCTTGGCGGATATCCAGCTAGAGGCACCCTGTCATCAATCCGCTAAAATGCTGCTGCTCCAGGCACTCGGCAATCGCCCGATCTGGGTGCCGCGCGCGGTGCTCGCCGCCGAACTCCGCCGCGCCATCGAACCCATGACTTGGATCGTGCGCTCGTCTGACAGCGCGCCATCCGACCCTGGCGTGCCTCTGCGCAGTTCCCTCGATTCCGAGTGGACTTCAGCCGAGATCGCCAAATTGGCCCCCACCATCGAGCGTTGCCGCTCGCGGGTCGATGAGTTGGATCACCACGCCGACAAGGACGAACGCGACCTGATTGACCAAACGCACAAAGTCATCAGCGGGCTCCGCGCGCTGGAACGAGCCACCCGTCTCCGCGGTGAGTCTTACGTCATTCAGAGAGCCATTCGGTCCGCTTCCGGCGATTTGGCCAGCCTACACGCCGAACTCATGGTTCAGCTCGGGCGCGAGGGCGGCGAGTAAGGCGGGCGGGTGAGGCAGGCGGGTGAGGCAGGCGGGTGAGGCAGGCGGGTGAGGCAGGGTGTCAGCCTAGACAGGAAAATGGAAACCACGGATTGCACGGATTGCACGGATT
>Ga0194037_1000738_pt1 | contig 25260 bp, 24 predicted proteins | sample JunL306m_MetaG_FD_148653 | JGI IMG/M metagenome (GOLD analysis project Ga0194037, IMG submission 148653) | Anoxic zone freshwater microbial communities from boreal shield lake in IISD Experimental Lakes Area, Ontario, Canada - Jun2016-L304-6m | ecosystem: Environmental > Aquatic > Freshwater >...
CTTCAACTGAGGTCAGTAATGCGGCCTTAGATAAGGTGTATGACAAATAATCGGGATTGAGATTAATGAGTTTTTGGTCGAGCAGCTGGATCACCGAAGGCAGTGATTCGTCATCGCTATTTTTGCCAATCTCTTTTTGCGCTTCAAACATCAATTGGGCCAATAGGATTGGCGTAGCTACATTCACCTGCATATGCTCTTGCAAACTTTTACTAGTCAACTGGGAATCGGAGTTAGCGCGATCATACTCAAAAATAGAAGCGTTATTCACAACGCAATGCAGACCCTCAAATTGAGTCGCCACTGCAGCAAAGAGCGCTTTAACTTCTGCTTCATTGGCCAAATTTGCTTGGAATGCCTGGGCTGTTCGCCCTAGTTTCTGAATCTGCGCCACGGTCTCTTGGGCTTCTACCTTAGATCGCCCATAATGAATAGCAACATCCCACCCCTGACGGGCAAACTGCAAAGCAATTTCACGACCTAGGCGCTTGGCTGCGCCGGTCACTAAAACCGCTCTATTTTGCTGGGATGGGGAAGTTGAACTGGGGTTCAATTAAATTCTCTTAGACTAGCGAGCTATGGATATTACCTTGACCAGACTTGAAACGGAGCATAGCAAGCTCCTTGGCAGCAAAATTGCTTCTGAAATCGCCTCTCAAGGTGGCTGGATCCCCTTTTCTCGCTACATGGAAATGGCCTTATATGAGCCTGGAATGGGCTATTACAGTGCTGGGGCCCATAAACTAGGTGCTGGTGGCGACTTTACAACTGCCCCTGAGCTAAGCCCTCTATTTGGCGCAGCAATTGTTTCCACCATCCTCCCCGTCCTAGAAGGGCTCAAGGCTCAAGGCCTTCCCGCCAAGATTCTGGAGTTTGGCGCAGGAACAGGCAAGTTGGCCGAGTCAGTTCTGTGCAGACTAAACGACCTTGGCTTCCGGCTAGACAGTTACGACATCATTGAGATCTCGCCGGACCTAACCCAGAGACAGCAGGAACGCCTGCATCAACTTGCAACAGAACTTGGGCTCTCAACAAAATGCTCTTGGCTTAGCTCCTTACCGGGGAACTTTAAAGGCGTCATTCTCGCCAATGAAGTGATTGATGCAATCCCCTGTGATGCCATCATTTACCAAAATGGATTTTGGTATTGGTATGGGGTGAGTTTTGCCGATCAAAAATGTATTTGGAAAGTAGGTAGGCCTGTTGAGCAGGTATTACTGCCAGATAGTCTTCTGACTGGAAATTTCTCGGAAGGCTATGTCACCGAATTGCACCCTCAAGCAAATGCTTGGATTGCACAGATTGCCGAACAATTAGATGTCGGTTTATTTCTCACCTTCGATTATGGCTTTCCAGAGAGTGAGTACTACCACCCACAAAGAATCGAAGGTACTCTGATGGCTCATCATCGTCATCATGCTATTCAAGATCCTTTTTATTTACCAGGCTTATGTGATGTAACAAGCCATGTAGAATGGGCACAAATTGCCCGCAGCGTACTTGCAAAAAATGTTGATGATGTCTGCCTTACCAATCAAGCAGCTTTTCTGCTTGATGCTGGCATCGGCGATATCGCCCTAGAAATTGGCGATCCAAGTCATCCAGAAACTTTCCTGCCAATCTCCAACTCATTACAGAAGTTGCTTTCAGAAGCGGAGATGGGTGAACTATTTAAAGCATTTGCTTTTTCAAAGAAGCTAGGTGATCTGCTACCAGGATATGTTCTTGAGGACCTTCCAGGCCTTCGAGGCAGAAATAGACTTTAATTTAGCGCTAAAGTAATCGTAGCAAGTCTTGCAGTCTCAACTGCACTGCGGATTCTTTCACCATTAGAGCGGTCTTCAGCAGCCAGCCCAGCAATAATTTCTGCTGGGTTCAAGACCTGCGCTTGTTGCATAGCATTGATCAGTCGATCTACCTTTAGACCAATCCTACTCATCAGGTCTAACAGCGCTTCAGCGCGGTCAGGCTTCCGCCACACGTCAGCGCGATTGAACCAAGAGAGGGCATCAGCTGCTTGGTCTGGACCATGAAGATTTTTACTGATGAACACATTCAACTCACTGAAGATCTCGCTAAAGTCACGCACTTCAATGGGCATGCGGACACACTCAGACCAAGAACGAATTTCGCTGGCGGGTGTATTGATCAACACAACTGCACAACGACACTCTAATTTGGCAGGGGTTTCATGCAGGTGTGCAATGAGGTTTTCGCGGCACTGCTCATTCTGTAACTCTGCCACTACAGATGGAGCAAGAATTAGTTTGGCGGCGCCGGTATCCAATAGCACTTGAAACATTCGCATAGGCTTGCTAGCGACCAAACCTCTTGCAAGCTCTTGCCAAATACGCTCTGGTGATAAAGCATTTAATTCGCCTGACTCCACAATCGCCTTTAATGCCGTCATGGTTTCATCGGCGACAATAAATTCAGGGAAGCGAGCAGCAAAGCGAGCGATACGCAGTAAACGTAATGGGTCTTCAGCAAAAGCATCTGACACATGACGAAATACCTTCTCAGCAAGATCTCGTTGACCGTTATAAGGATCAATAACAGGCCCAATCAGCTTGCCGTCAGCAGCAACTTCTTGCGCCATGGCATTGATTGTTAAGTCGCGACGCTCTAAGTCCTGCTCGAGGGTAACAGCAGGATCTGCATGAAATAAAAAGCCCTTATAGCCTTTACCGGTTTTTCGTTCTGTCCGAGCTAGAGCATATTCAGCCTGAGTTTCGGGGTGAAGGAATACTGGAAAATCTTTGCCTACTGGGCGAAATCCCTTAGCAAGCATTTCATCTACGCTAGAGCCAACGACCACGTAGTCGATATCGTGCATGGGCAAGCCCATGAGCGTATCGCGAATGGCGCCACCAACAGCATAGATCTTCACTACCTCATACCCTCAAGGGAGCGACGGCTAATACCAAATACTTCCGGCAATGCATCAGAAATATTGACGGGCAATATGTTGGGAACTTGCATTGAATCAATATTGTCACGTGACATCAATGTCGGCACGGGTAAAAACTCAAACGCTAAAGCCTGCAGATAACCTACAAATGCAGGCACTGGAATGATGGCACAGGCAGTTTGTGCTTTGCGGGCTGCAAAAGTGACAATCTCTTTCATCGTATACACGGTAGGTCCGACTAAATCGTATGACTGATGAATCGTTTTGGGCATCTTGAGGGACTTTACAAATGCATCAGCCACATCTTCTACGCTGACTGGCTGAAACTGAGCCTCACAATTGGCCAGTGGCAACACAGGGAGCCATTTTGTTAATGTTGAAAATAGATTAATAAATTGGTCTTGTGCACCAAAGATGACTGAAGGTCTAAAGATTGTCCACTCAAGACTGCTTCTTTTCACTTCATGCTCACCATCACCCTTGCTGCGTTGATACATAGAAGGACCATTAGAATCCGCGCCTAATGCGCTCATGTGTAAATAGCGTTTTAGACCATGCATTTGCATAGCAGTAATAATATTTTTAGGCAGGTCCACGTGGGCTGATTTAAAGATCTTGCCATAAGGCTGGGCAGGCTTGTCGTGCAATACGCCGACCAAATTAATGACAGCTCCATTTGGCTTGATACGGGCGCACAAATTTTGCAACTCATCAAACTCATGCACATCTGCATCTTCCAGATGTACTTTAGGAAAAATGCGCAAGTCACGGGCGGCAGCCAAATGACTCGTTGGAAGCAGCACAGAATACCCTACCGACTGCAGTTTGCCCGCAAGCACCTTCCCTACAAATCCATTACCGCCGATAAGAAGAATGTCATATTTCATAGAGATCGATTTTTGTGATTAAGGCAGTTCTGATTGAATTGCTGCTTTGGGTGATATCACCCCTAAGCGTTGCTTTAAAGATTGTGCTTGGCCCTGCATGACTGATGAATAGTAATTGGCATTCGATAAAACGTTCTTCACATAAGTACGTGTTTCATTAAATGGAATCGTCTCAGCAAAAATCGCTCCTTCAGTGGGACTGCTTAATTTTTCACGCCAAGCCTTAGAGCGGGATGGGCCTGCGTTATACGCTGCGGAGGCCAACACCCAAGAACCATCTAAATCTATCAAGACCATATTGAGATAATTGCTTCCCAAAGTGAGATTGGTGTTGGTATCGCTCAACTTGTCATTGGTGTAGTTAACCATACCAATTTTCTTGGCGACATACTTGGCTGTATTTGGCATCACCTGCATCAGGCCAGATGCACCAACTGATGAAGAGGCATTCATAATAAAACGCGATTCTTGACGAATGAGGCCATACGCCCAAGCCAAGTTCAAATCAATCTGGCGTGCGATCGGTGATAGCTCATCGCGATATGGTGTTGGGTAACGCAAACTGAAATCATGTTCTTGCTTCGTTCGATCAGCAGTATTCACTACGCGATCATATAAACCAATCCGTTTGGCATATTCAGCGGCAGCAAGTAATTGCCTATCCGTCATGTTGCGCAATTCCCAGTTCCATTCACGATTACCTTCAAAGCGTAGGTTCATCGCATAAAAGCGATCGCCTCTAATGAAGCCTTTGCGACTTTCCATCGCATCAATATCCTGCTCGGATACCTTTGTTCGTGCCGGGGCGTGATTAGACTTTCCGAGCTCTTCACGGGCCAGCTGTCCATAAAAATTGTACTGATCAGCAATGAGCTCATAACTCTCGCGAGCTTTAGCATCTTGACCATCGAACTTCAAAGCACGGCCGTACCAATAGGTCCAAGCGGGATCGCGACTACGCACTGCGGGGTTCATGCCATCAATGGCATTCTTAACGAGCGTCCAATCTTTAGCACGCAAACCAGCGCGCACTTTCCACTCCTGACTTTCAGTAGAAAGTAATTCGTTGTAGCCTAAGTCTTGTTGTAAGCGATAAGCATCGTCTGCATTTGAATCTAATTTCTTGGCTAAAAACTGCCCAATGACACCCCAAGCGACTGCTTGATTCTCTTTGCTGTAACGAGAAGCATTTTGAGAAAATTCTTTAAATGCCCTAAGAGGATCTGCTTTGGCACTCCTGACAATATCCGCAATTGGATCTTCTCCGCCAAGTCGGCGCGACATCGTATCAAAACCCATTTCGCTGGCAGCACGTCCTACAGCCTTGGCCTCACTTGGTGTCATACCACCCGTAGCAACCAATGCAGGAACAAGCTCTTGGCATGCCGAACCAAAGTAGGCTGGGTTAATCAGTACAGCGCGTGCATCAATTGCTAATTTAGTGGGGTTCTCGCCCTGCGCTAACTTGGACTGCAAGGCATAACATTTCACCTGAGTATCATCATCTAATACGAACTTAGCGTATTCAGAATCAAAGCTAGCCCAATCCTTGCGCTTACCCAACACAAGCAACCAATCATTGCGCATACGATCTGCTAAAGCCGTCCCCTCGTATTGCCTTAAAAAGCCATTTACCTGAGCATCTGCGCTAGTATCGGCCCGAGCACCACCGGCGCCATCAAATAGCAGAGGCTTAATCCTAAAATACGCTACATAGTCGTCGTAAGGATAATTTGGCAAGGTAGATGCCAATTGCTGCGCACGAAATACATCATTTTTCTTAGCCGCTTCACGCAACTCAATAAAAGTTCTATCGCTATCGGTAATTTCGGCAGGGGCTGACTTACTTGCATAAGACTTCGGAAGATTTGGTTTTTTTACTTTTTCAGCAAAAGCATTGGGCGCAAGGAAAATCAAGCCGGAAAACAACGCTCCAGCTAGCCTGTGACGCCTAGTCATCTGAATATCAAACTTCTTTTTCACTATCTAGCCTTATACATAATGACTTTTTACTACATATGCTAATTTTCGCCTGATAATGCCTGGTATGCACGGTAATTCGCTAAAAACTTTACGCCAAGATCTGCTAACGCAAAGAACGCATTTTGCTACAGGCGCAAGCTATACAGAAAGTCTGAATAAGCTTACTGCAGGACTTAGTCAATTCTTGAGAAAACAAAACCCCTCGTCTGTTGCGCTATACGTACCCATTCAAAATGAGCCGGATCTGCGCCCTACACTCTTATCCTGGGTTTCTGACAATAAGGGGTGCCAATTAGCACTTCCTTTTGCGCGCCCTGATAAACATCTTGAGTTTTATGCCTGGGAAGAAGGCGATGTACTTATTCCGAGTAAGCACCATGTTCCGGAGCCTGATCCCAAAAACACCCAACGTAGCCAATTCATTCCCGATTGTCTTCTCATCCCCTGTGTGGGGTGGTCCCAATCCAAAGTGAGCGGCAAAAACCATTATTGGCGCCTTGGCTATGGGGGTGGCTACTTTGACCGCACGCTAGCCCAATTACGCAAAGCTAAACCCGGCTTACTGTGTATCGGCGTAGGGTTTGATTGGCAACAGTTAGATGATGCTCAATGGCAGGCTCAAACACACGATGAGCCCTTAGACTTTATGCTGACTGAGTCTGCTCTAAAAAGCTGAATTACTTCGCTAAGTCTAAGTTATCAGCAATCGCCAAGACAGCATCAGCCTGATTGAGCGAGTAGAAATGTAAACCTGGAGCGCCAGCCACTAATAACTGATCACACAGATCAGTGACCACATCCTCCCCAAATGCGCGGATAGAAGCAATGTCATCGCCATAAGATTGCAAACGCAAACGAATCCAACGGGGAATCTCAGCGCCACAAGCATCAGAAAATCGTAGCAGTTGACTGCTATTAGTAATTGGCATGATGCCGGCAATGATCGGCTGAGTTACACCTAAATCGTACGCCTCATCCGCAAAGCGGAAATAGGCATCACTATTATAAAAATACTGAGTGACTGCAGAGTTGGCTCCAGCTTTCATCTTCTGCACAAAGAAATCAATATCGCTTGCAGGGGACTTGGCTTGTGGATGCGTTTCTGGATATGCTGCGACATCAATATGAAACCAATCGCCCGCCTCCGCACGGATAAACTCCACCAACTCATTCGCATGATGAAACTCGCCATATTGACCCATGCCAGATGGGAGGTCACCACGTAAGGCGACGATCCGCTTGATGCCTAAGGCTTGATATTGCTTGAGCATCTCGCGCACACTCTCGCGAGAACTGCCAACACAAGATAAATGTGGGGCAACAGCTGCACCAGCTGCATGAATATCACTCACTACCTTTAAAGTGCCAGACTGAGTAGAGCCGCCAGCGCCAAAAGTCACAGAATAGAACGCGGGTTTGAGTGATTCACTCAAGCGCTCGCGCACCAGTTGCAGCTTATTCTCACCTTCAGGTGTTTTAGGAGGAAAGAATTCGACGCTTAATTCCATGAATTTGGGCCTTTGACTTTTATTGCTTTAATTAATAACGATAGTGGTCGGCCTTATAAGGACCTTCCTTGGTAACGCCGATATAGGATGCTTGCTGGTCAGACAACTCAGTCAACTGCGCATTGAGAGTCTTCAACTGCAAGCGTGCAACCTTCTCATCTAAATGCTTAGGCAATGTGTAAACACCGATTGGATATTTATTTGTGCCAACTGCATTCCACAATTCAATTTGCGCAATCACTTGGTTCGCAAATGACGAGCTCATCACATAAGATGGGTGGCCTGTACCACAACCGAGGTTTACCAAGCGGCCTTTAGCCAAAATGATGATGCGCTTCTCAGGCTTACCATTAGCTGCCGGGAAAATCACATGATCAACTTGTGGTTTGATTTCTTCCCACTGGTATTTTTCAACGCCAGCAATATCAATCTCATTATCAAAGTGGCCAATGTTACAAACGATGGCTTGATTCTTCATCTTAGCCATATGGTCATGCGTAATCACATGATAGTTACCGGTTGCTGAAACGAAGATATCCGCTTTGTCAGCAGCATAGTCCATAGTGACAACGCGATAACCTTCCATCGCAGCTTGCAAGGCACAGATTGGATCTACTTCAGTCACCCAAACTTGAGCTGACAAAGCACGCAATGCTTGTGCTGAACCTTTACCTACGTCGCCGTAGCCACAAACTACAGCAACCTTACCAGCAACCATCACATCTGTTGCACGCTTAATCGCATCAACCAAAGACTCACGGCAACCATAGAGGTTGTCGAACTTGCTCTTAGTCACGGAGTCGTTGACGTTGATTGCCGGGAACTTTAAATCGCCCTTAGCAAACATTTGATACAAGCGATGTACCCCTGTCGTTGTTTCTTCAGTAACGCCTTTTACTTGCGCTAAACGGGTTGAGTACCAAGTTGGATCTTGCGCCAGTTTGTTTTTGATAGCCGCAAACAAAATGGTTTCTTCTTCGCTGGTTGGGTGATTCAAGCAAGCTTGATCTTTTTCTGCGCGAGCGCCGAGATGTAACAACAAGGTAGCGTCGCCGCCATCATCCAGAATCATGTTTGTAAAACCGCCATCAGCCCACTCAAAAATACGGTGGGTGTAATCCCAATATTGCTCAAGAGTCTCGCCCTTAATCGCATATACAGGTGTGCCATTAGCTGCAATAGCAGCGGCAGCATGATCTTGCGTTGAGAAAATATTGCATGATGCCCATTGCACTTCTGCACCGAGCGCCTCGAGGGTCTCGATTAAGACAGCCGTTTGGATGGTCATGTGCAATGAACCAGTAATGCGAGCGCCACGCAATGGCTGTTGCGCAGCGAACTCATCACGAATGGCAATGAGACCTGGCATTTCGGTTTCGGCAATGGCGATTTCTTTGCGGCCAAAATCAGCCAAAGAAATATCCGCAATTGCGCAACGAGTTGCTACAAAGTCTTGCAAGTTGAAATCAGAAACGGTACTCATGAATGCTCCAGCTAAATACGATCCAATGCTGGAGTAGAAACTCGCTAGCCATCGAATCATGGGTTAGCGAGCGCGGTTGCAATTAGCAAACTCCGTTTAGGAATTCGCTCCCTTCAAGCCTGGGGAAACACTGGTTCTCAGCATTCCTTGCAACGCTCCTTGAAGGTATGGCGAAATTGTAATCAATTTCGCCATATTTCGCTTCAATACAACTACATATTGCTTATTTACTGCTTACAGCCCTGCAGCTGCACGTAATGCAGGTGCTTTATCGCACTGTTCCCAAGTAAATTCCGGCTCTTCGCGACCAAAGTGGCCATAAGCAGCAGTTTTACGATAGATTGGGCGCAAGAGATTCAACATCTTTACGATACCTTTTGGACGCAAGTCAAAGTGCTCAGAAACCAACTGTGCAATCTTCTCATCAGAAATCTTGCCTGTGCCAAAGGTGCTTACCATGACAGAAGTTGGCTTAGCAACACCAATCGCGTATGAGATCTGAATTAAACACTTACTAGCCAAACCAGCTGCAACCACATTCTTGGCAACATAACGACCAGCATATGCTGCAGAACGATCAACCTTGGAAGGATCCTTACCGGAGAATGCACCGCCGCCGTGAGGGGCTGCACCACCGTAGGTATCCACAATGATCTTACGACCCGTTAAGCCGCAATCGCCTTGTGGGCCGCCAATAACGAAACGACCTGTTGGGTTTACCAAGAATTTAATCGCACCCTTGATCAAGTGTTTAGGTAGTACTGGTTTGATAATTTCTTCGATGACTGCTTCACGCAATTTTTCGAGAGAAATTTCTTCATCGTGCTGTGTAGACAACACAACAGTGTCGATAGAGTCAGGCTTGCCATCTACATAGCGCACGGTTACTTGGGACTTCGCGTCTGGACGCAACCAAGTTAAACGACCGTCGCGGCGCAGTTGAGACTGACGCTCTACCAAACGATGTGACAAGTGAATGGGCAATGGCATCAGCTCAGCAGTTTCATCGCAAGCGTAACCAAACATTAAGCCCTGGTCGCCAGCGCCTTGATCTAAGCCGTCGTCATGCGCCTTATCAACGCCCTGAGCGATATCTGGACTTTGCTTGTCATAAGCAACCAATACGGCACAACCTTTGTAGTCAATACCGTAGGCAGTATTGTCATAGCCAATTTCACGCAAAGTATTGCGAGCCACCTGGATGTAATCCACGTTTGCATTCGTCGTAATCTCACCAGCCAATACTACTAGGCCGGTATTACACAAGGTTTCTGCAGCAACACGTGCTGTTGGATCTTGGGCCAGAATGGCATCCAAGATCGCATCAGAGATTTGATCTGATACTTTATCGGGGTGACCTTCAGAAACGGATTCTGAGGTAAAGAAGTAATCATTTGCCATTGCATATTCCTTTAAAAAATTAACACGATCTATTGGACAACTCGACGTGCCAGGAACTACAACGGCGACGCTTTAGCAGAATTTTTGAATCGCCCTGCAAGTTGTCTTAACTCGGCGATGGGTTAATTCTATCCGAAAAGCGACAAATTCATCAAGCCAAATGCTAAATTTGTCCTTATAGCCAGCATTGAATATCATTGAAGGGTGCAAAAACGAATCCTCCAACTCAGTTTCAGCGCAATTGCCATCCTGCCTCTTTGGGTCATGCAGATCATTGGAGCCTTTTTAGGCCTCTTGGCCTATATTGGATCTGAGCAATACCGCACCCTCTTTCGCACTCAATATGAGGCTGTAGTTCAGCGTCACCACCTTCCGCTTGTACTTTGGACTGCCGTTGCCGAATCTGGAAAGCTTTTTTCGGATAGCTTGTGGATTTGGAAAAACCCACAAAAAGCACTCAAACTGATTGAAGTTCAAAACTGGGATGTGGTTGAGAGTGCCATTAATGAAGGCCATGGCTTAGTGATGCTCACTCCACACCTAGGTGGCTTTGAAGCTATTCCACGAGTATTGGCGCAGCATTTCCCTGCAACGATTTTGTATCGCCCGTCTCGACAAGCCTGGTTGAACGAGGTTGTAGAGTCAGAACGCGCACATCCCAATATGGAGTTTGTGCCAACTAATTTGAATGGTGTACGGCAAATGACCCGGGCGCTGATCCGAGGTGAGGCTATTGGCATTCTTCCGGACCAGGTCCCCAATGGAAAGGAAGGCGTTTGGGTACCGTTCTTCGGTCGTCCCGCTTACACAACTCCACTACCTGCGCGTCTAGCCAATCGCAACCATACGCCAGTACTGATGTTTACCGCCAAACGAAAATCGCTCGGCAAGGGCTGGTTAATGGAGATCACTAGGCTTGCACCGCTCTCCGAAGATGCAGTAGTTGCTGCCACTGAAATTAATCAGGCCTTGGAACAAGCTATCCTCAAGGCTCCAGAGCAATTTATTTGGGCATACAACCGATATAAGCATCCCACCGGCGCCGAATTACCTCCGTCTAAGATGCTCTAGTTACGAAAATTTTTCTACCTATTAAGCAACTTGTTCGAGAAAGGCCGGCAGAGTAATATTGGGTACACAAACGCTACAAACATAGGCCGCCTGGTGAACCCAGTCTCTATAACTAACGATACCGACTGACTACACGGAAATGATTTTGAGTACGAATTCAAAAAAGCTTGCCCGCAAATTACGCTTCACCAAAATGCATGGTGCGGGCAATGACTTCATTGTGCTCAATGGGGTTGATCAAGATCTTAGTGATATCACTCGCGAGCAATGGCAAAAGCTTGCTCATCGTCAATTCGGTATTGGTGCAGACCAAATATTGTTAGTAGAAAAAGCAACTCGACCAGATACGGATTTTCGCTACCGCATCTTCAATGCTGATGGCGGAGAAGTTGAACAGTGTGGCAATGGCTCGCGCTGCTTTGTGCGCTTTGTATTAGATCAAGGCCTCTCTACCAAAAATCCTCTGCGGGTTGAGGTCGAGCATACCGTTCTTACGCTCAAGTCCCATCCAGATGGGCAAGTAGAAGTGGACATGGGAGCGCCGATCTTCGAGCATAGCCAAATTCCTTTTAAGGCAGATGGTTTAGCCAGCAAACAAGAGTTTCATGAAATGCTCTATGCGCTTCCGATTGGAAACAATCCTAGCGCCCATGACGATTGGATCGCTGTACTGTCGATGGGCAACCCCCACGCAGTTCAAGTGGTGGGTGATGTTGACAGCGCTCCAGTGTTTGAAGAGGGGCCCTTCATTGAGAAACACCCTGCCTTTCCAAAACGCGTCAATGCAGGCTATATGCAAGTCCTCAATCGCAATGAAATAAAACTCCGCGTCTTTGAGCGTGGCGCCGGTGAAACCCTTGCCTGTGGAACGGGAGCTTGTGCTGCAGTGGTTTCTGGCATTCGCCGAGGCATGCTCGACTCTCCAGTCAAAGTTCATACTCGCGGCGGTGATTTACAAATAGCTTGGGGCGGAATGGTGAATGATGCCGCTCGGCCAGTCATCATGACAGGTCCTGCTATTACCGTCTTTGAAGGCGAAACACAAATTTAAGTGCCCCGCTTAAATACCGTACCTCTCGCGATAAGCCTTCACGGCAGGAAGATGGTTCGTCAACTCCGCATCACTGGACGCAGTCAAGAAAGCCATCAAGTCTGAAAGATTAGCAATTGCAATTACCGGCAATCCAAATTCTTTCTCAACTGCTTGTACTGCAGACTTATCGCCAATCTCCGAAGCGGTACCTGACTTTTCCATACGATCTAAGGCAATCAATACAGCAGCAGGCTGCGCACCAGCAGCACGAATCAACTCGACTGACTCTCGCACTGATGTTCCAGCAGAAATCACATCGTCGACGATCACCACCCTGCCTTTGACGGTTGCACCAACGAGGGTGCCGCCCTCGCCGTGATCTTTAGCTTCTTTGCGGTTGTAGGCATAAGGCACATTACGCCCACTATCAGCTAGTGCAATCGCAGTCGCCGCAGCCAGAGTAATGCCCTTATAAGCGGGTCCATACAACATGTCGAACTCAATCTTGGATTCTTGCAGGGCTTTTGCGTAATAGCGACCCAAAGCACTGAGGCGCGCCCCATCATTAAATCCGCCCGCATTAAAGAAATAAGGAGATAGCCGTCCCGCTTTGGTTTTAAACTCCCCAAACGACAAGACCTTTGCCTCTAGGGCAAAACGAATAAAGTTAACTTGATTAGAATTTTCTGAGCTCATAGGACTACATGTTACGCATCATTTCAGCCAACCTCAACGGTATCCGTTCCGCAGTCAAAAAAGGCTTCCTGCCATGGGCTGTAAAGCAGAAGGCGGATTTCATCTGTATGCAGGAGCTCAAGGCCCAGCGCGATGACTTAGAAGATGCCATCCTCAATCCTGATGGTCTGCATGGCTACTTTCATCATGCTGAGAAAAAAGGGTATAGCGGCTGTGGCATCTACACACCCCACAAACCAGATGACATACTCTACGGCTATGGCAACGAGGAGTTTGATGCTGAAGGTCGGTATGTGGAAGCCCGCTTTAAAAAGCTCTCTGTGATATCGGTATATATGCCCTCCGGATCAAGTTCCCCAGAAAGACAGGAAGCTAAGTATCGCTACCTCGATAGTTTCTTGCCTCACCTCATGCAACTCAAAAAGTCTGGTCGAGAAATCGTGCTCTGTGGTGATGTCAACATCGCCCACCATGAGGCCGATCTCAAGAACTGGAAGGGTAACGTTAAGAACTCAGGATTTTTACCAGAAGAGCGCGCATGGCTAAGCAACCTGTTCGATAAGGCTGGCTATGTAGATGTCTATCGCAAGCTTGAGCCTGAGGCCAGTGAGGCTTGCTATACATGGTGGAGTAACCGCGGCCAAGCGTATGCGAAGAATGTGGGTTGGCGTATTGACTACCAGATCGCCACGCCTACAATTGCTAGCAGCGCTAAGAAGACCTCTGTCTACAAGGGTGAACGCTTCTCAGATCACGCGCCCTTAATTGTGGATTACGACTGGTCTGTCTAAAAGAAGCTGGAATTTACAACTGATGAGCAACTTGGGCATCGTGCTTTTTAAATTCAACGATATGCAAGCGAATAGCCAACCATATCAAGATTAACACTGGCGCCCCGATAATGGCCGTACCATAAAAGAAAACCTGGTAACCAAAGGCGTCAACAAAAGCCCCAGAAAATCCTGCTAACCATTTAGGCAACAAGAGCATCATTGAACTAAATAGAGCGTACTGCGTTGCAGAATAACGAATATTCGTTAGAGATGATAGGAAAGCAATAAATGCAGCACTGGCAATTCCAGAGCTCAGATTGTCTGCTGAGATCACCCAAATCAAGCCATGCAAATCATGTCCCTGGGTAGCTAACCAAGCAAACAACACATTACTCAGTGCCGACAAAATGGCGCCTAAGAATAAGATGCGCATCACCCCGAATCGCATCGTTAAAACACCGCCTACAAAAGCTCCGACCAAAGTCATGATGACGCCAAATACCTTACTCACGGCTGCGACCTCATCTTTGGTGTAGCCCATATCAACATAAAAGGGGTTAGCCATAATCCCCATCACAACATCGCTAATACGATAGATCGCAATCAACGACAAAATGATGACTGCGTGCCAACCATAGCGACAAATAAATTCGGCAAACGGCTCAACCAATGTTTGATGGAGCCACTCCTTAGCATTGCGCACTTTGGCAAGCTGGACTTTGACAGGCTCTTTACTCAATAAAGTGGTGATGACTCCGATGCTAATAGAGGCTGCCATACAAAGATAAGCAAAGTGCCAAGCGTCTACATCATAAGAGCCTGATCCAGTCTCAACGCGGGCTGCCAACCATAAAACGCCAGCACCAGACCAAATCAAAGCAAGCCGATAACCCGTTTGATAAGTGGCCGATAAGGCTGCTTGATGATCACTATCTGCCGACTCAATCCGAAAAGCATCTAGGGCAATATCTTGGGTGGCAGAACCAAAGGCAACCAGCAAGGCGCACCATACGATCTGATTGAGTGCCAGCTTAGGATCAACACTTGCCATACCAAGGAGGCCAATAACAATTAAGGCCTGCGCAAAGAGCAGCCAGCTACGCCTTCTACCAAGCAGATTAGTCAAAATGGGAATGGGCAGTCTATCTACCAAAGGTGCCCAAACCCACTTAAAGGCGTAGATCAGACCAACCCAAGTTAAGTAACCAATAGTGCTGCGGTCAATTCCTGCTTCCCTCAACCAAAAGCTAAGTGTTCCTAGGATAAGTAAGAGCGGCAGCCCAGCAGAGAAGCCCAGAAAGAGCATCCTCAGACAGGGCCATTCCAGGTAAACCCGAAAATCTTTTAACCAGGACCGAATGCCACTAAGCACGTCGAACGCGGAATAAAGCAAGGCTGCCAAACAAATTGGGCAGCAAGGTCACTTCTCTTCCGTCGTGCAAGATGCAGCGATCAACTATTTTCAATCCGAGAGTAGAGGCCAGCCTTTCGAAGTCGGCCACTGTTAGTACGCGCACATTAGGCGTGTTGTACCACTGGTACGGAAGGCTCTTAGATACTGGCATATGACCCATACCTACCGCGAAACGATGGGACCAGTGACCAAAGTTCGGGAAAGACACGACGGATTCCTTGCCGACACGAACTACTTCACGCAAGATTTTTTCTGTTTGATGAATCGTTTGCAGTGTCTGGGATAAGACAACCGTATCGAAACTATTATTCTCAAAAAGGGCTAAGCCCCCTTCAAGATTTTGTTGAATGACATTTAAGCCTTTTTGCACACAAGAGAGTACGCGCGCATCGTCAATCTCTACACCGTAAGAATGTACTGGCTTTTGCTTTTGTAAAAACTCTAAAAAGCTACCATCCCCACAGCCCAAGTCCAGGACTTGACTATTGGGAGCGATCCATTTAGCGATGGCTACAAAATCTGCGCGTTTCATTTAAGAGCCTCACGCATTTTTCCAAAATAAGCCCGAATGAGATTGTGATAACGAGGATCATCTAGCAAGAACGCATCATGGCCATGAGGAGCATCAATCTCCGCATAGCTCACTTCGCTCTTATTGCTCAGTAAAGACTCAACCATTTCGCGACTACGGTTTGGCGGGAAACGCCAGTCAGTCGAAAAGCTCACCACTAAAAACTTTGCTTGCACTTCTGCAAGGGCCCGGTTGAGGCTGCCTTCGTAACGACGCGAAGGATCAAAGTAATCAAGTGCACGAGTAATTAAGAGATAAGTATTGGCATCAAAGTAAGTCGAGAACTTATCTCCTTGATGGCGCAAATAACTCTCAACCTCAAACTCAACATCAAAACTAAAACGATAGTCGTTTGATTCACCATTGGGGCGTTGTAATTCACGGCCAAATTTTTCAGCCATATCATCATCGGATAAATAAGTGATATGGCCAACCATGCGCGCCAATCGTAAGCCGCGCTTCGGGACAACGCCATGCTCGTAGTAGTTGCCACCATGAAAATCAGGGTCAGACAAAATGGCGTTACGAGCCACTTCATTGAAAGCAATATTTTGCGCGCTCAACTTCGGGGTTGAGGCGATAACAACGCAGTGATCTAAACGTTTTGGAAACTGAATCGACCAGGCCATAGCTTGCATACCACCAAGGCTTCCGCCCATCACTGCAGCAAATTTACGAATACCCAACTTATCCGCCAGGCGCGCTTGAGTATTCACCCAGTCTTCTACAGTTACTACTGGAAAATTTGCACCGTAAGGTTTGCCAGTTTCCGAATGAATGCTCATTGGCCCCGTTGAACCAAAACAAGAGCCTAAATTATTGACGCCAATGACGAAGAAATGATCTGTATCTACAGGTTTTCCTGGGCCAATCATGTTGTCCCACCATCCAATGTCATCTGGATCTTCTGGGGCAGGTCCTGCTACATGGTGGGAGGCATTGAGCGCATGGCAAATCAGTACAGCATTACTTTTATCGGCATTTAACTTGCCGTAAGTTTCAATGACCAGGTCGTAGCCGGATAACATGGCGCCACTTTGCAAAGGCAAGGGCTCGGCAAAATGGATAGTATTTCTAGAGAGGTGTAGCTCGCTCATTCGGAGAGAAGAATGCGAAGACTAATATCAGATGCTTCCGTTGGTAGCTTCTTAAAGCCACTACGAGCAAAACGATGCCAGCGACCCAAAACAAAACTCATCAACATAGCCGCACGAATACTGACTTCATCTTGACCTGCCTGCCCCCACGCACGGCCTTGGGATTGGGCAATTCGCAAGGCCTGCTTTAAAGAGGCCTCGACGCGATCCAACACTTGCGTAATGCGCTCTTGCAAGCGATCATCTTCTTGCAACAAAGCATCGCCCAACAGTACTCGGGTCATGCCGGGATTTTTCTCGGCAAAGAAAAGCAGCATCTGCAAAATGCCGCGCGCCTGCGCAAGCCCTGACTCTTCTTTTTGATTAATTTGATTAATCAAACCAAAAACCGTCTGCTCAATAAAGGCAATTAAGCCCTCGAACATTTGGGCCTTACTAGCAAAGTGACGATAAAGAGCTGCCTCGGAAACCTGAATCTTGGCTGCCAATGCTGCGGTGGTTACGCGCTCACCTTTAGGGTTTTGCAACATCTCCGCAAGCACTTGCAAAATTTGTAGGCGGCGCTCGCCTGGACGCGGACGCTTGCGTGTCTTGCCAGCCTCAGCAGCGTTGCTTTCAATTTCTGATGGCTCTAAAGAATCACGCATAGTTATCACTTATCCTTAGCTCATCGAGAACGAATCATCGTTCCAAAAGCTTGCTCAGTCAGAATTTCCAATAGTAAAGAGTGCTCAATACGGCCATCAATAATATGCACAGAATTCACGCCACTTTTCGCAGCGTCTAAGGCAGAGGAAATTTTAGGCAACATACCGCCTGAGATGGTTCCATCTGCAAATAAATCATCGATTTCTCGAGCAGTTAAATCGGTCAAGAGCGTGCCATTTTTATCCATCACACCTGGAATATTGGTCATCATCACCAATTTCTCAGCATGCAGAATTTCAGCCATCTTGCCAGCAACTAAATCGGCGTTAATGTTATATGCCTGACCTTCAGCACTAAAGCCAATAGGCGAAATCACTGGAATAAACGCATCATCTTGCAAGGCTTTTACAACCGCAGGATTAATAGCTTCGATCTCACCGACAAAACCGATATCTAATTTTTGCCCTGGATTTTTTTCATCAGGGATCATCATTTTTCTTGCATGAATCAAGCCACCATCTTTACCAGTCAAGCCAACTGCCTGTCCGCCAAAATGATTAATCAACATGACAATATCTTGCTGCACTTCGCCCCCAAGAACCCACTCAACTACTTCCATGGTTTCATCATCGGTAACGCGCATACCCTGAATAAAGGTTCCAGTCTTGCCAATCTTCTTCAGAGCTTCATCAATTTGTGGGCCGCCACCATGTACTACGACTGGATTCATGCCGACCAGCTTGAGCAAAATCACATCGCGTGCAAAACTTTCTTTGAGGCGATCTTCTACCATGGCATTTCCGCCGTACTTAATCACAATGGTCTTACCGTGATACTGACGGATATAAGGTAATGCCTCGGCCAGGATTTCTGCCTTTAATAAAGGAGGAATATCAGCAAGAGAGGGTAAGTGCTTGGTCATTGCAGCCGAAGTATTAGAAGATTATTCGCCAAACAACTTTTGACGGAGTTCACGACGCTCTTGTGCTTCAAGCGATAAATTGGCTGTAGGCCTTGCAATCAAGCGAGATAAGCCTATTGGCTCGCCAGTTTCTTCACACCAACCATAATCAGCAGTCTCAATACGCGCCAAGGCCTGCTCTACTTTTTTCAGCAATTTACGTTCACGATCGCGAGTGCGCAATTCAAGTGCATGCTCTTCTTCAATCGTTGCACGATCTGCTGGATCTGGAACCAAAATATTTTCACGAAGATGTTCAGTAGTCTCTGACGCATTCTTCAAGATGTCATCTTTAAGAGTCAATAATTTTTGACGGAAAAAATCTAACTGGGCTGCATTCATGTAGTCCTTGTCAGCCATTTCGAGCAATTCAGCTTCAGTTAAAGGCGCTCCCTTTGGAGCTTTACTACTTGCAGCCTTACTAACTTTTGGAGTTGCTGCAGATTTTGTTGCTGTTTTTACCGTCATCTCATTCTTTCCATGGGTTTGAAGCATTATTGCCTCATTCTGCCAAAGTTTTACGACCTTTTATCAATATTGACTGTGGCGGCAGATTGTATCCGAACCTGGCTAAGCCAAACATCCTTCGAGCCCAGCCAATAGGGTGTCCTTAGGCAAGTCAATGCCAATAAACACCATGCGGGTTTGCTTGGGTTCAGCCCCCCAAGGACCAGCCAAATCACTGCCCATCATCTGGTGAACCCCCTGAAATACCACTTTTCGGTTGCTTCCCTTCACATAAAGCACGCCTTTGTAGCGCAACATCTTCTCCCCAAAGACCTCCAAAATGCCACCCAAGAAGTCTTCGAGTTTTTTGTGATCAAAGGGTTTATCACTACGAAATACAAAGGATTGAATGCGATCTGTATGCCCTGCATGGCCATGATGGTCGTGGCTATGCTCATGGCCGCTGTGGTCATGGTGATCGTGGCTGTGGTCGTAACCACAATCACTATGGTCATGATCCTCTTGCCCCAAGAAATGCGGGTCAATGTCCAATTTGGCATTCAAATTAAAGCCCTTGAGGTCTAAAACTGCCTCAAGAGGAACTACCCCCTTAGAAATCCCAGAAATGGGCGCACGGGGGTTCATATGCATTAAGCGGGCACGCAATGCGTCAACCTCGGCAGGCGTTACGAGATCGGTCTTAGTAATAAAGATTTGATCAGCGAAGCCCACTTGGCGTTGAGCCTCTTCATGCTCAGTGAGTTGCTGCTGACCATGCTTGGCATCCACCAGAGTCACTACGGCATCCAAAACATAATGATCTGCTACATCGTCATCCATAAAGAAGGTCTGAGCGACTGGACCAGGGTTGGCGACTCCAGTTGTCTCAATAACAACACGCTCAAAGCTAATTTTCTTATCCTTGCGCTGCTCCCAAAGCTCATTGAGGGCATCCACCAGATCGCCACGAATCGTGCAACAAATACAGCCATTACTCATCTGCACAATGTTTTCTTGGTTATCTTGAACCAAGATCTCGTTATCGATATTTTCTTCGCCGAACTCGTTTTCGATCACAGCAATTTTTTTGCCATGCTGTTCAGTGAGGATGTGCTTGAGCAGGGTAGTTTTGCCGCTACCCAAAAAGCCCGTGAGAATCGTTACTGGAATTAATGCCATCGTGAGTCCATTCAAAATCTAGTGGTGAATCATTCCCCATTGGAGGAAACCTTGTATCTTACCGAGTTCCTCAGCCTTTGCTAGCCTTTGCTCGAGGATGTGCTTTGTCATATGCCTGAGCAAGATGTTGGAAATCTAAGGATGTATAAATTTGGGTACTAGCAATACTGGCATGCCCCAGCATCTCTTGTACTGCCCGTAAATCCTGTGAGGATTGCAGTACGTGGCTTGCAAAGCTATGGCGCATCATGTGAGGGTGTACATGGGTTGGCAAACCAGCGCGCATCGCTAGGGTGCGTAAACGCGCTTGAACAGTACGAGGGGATAAGCGGGCGCCGGTGGCCGAAATAAACAACGCAGGAGATTGCTGAGCGTACTCAGCGCCATCCCGCAAACCTCGCCAGAGCTGTAAAGACTTCATTGCCGGTAAGCCAACAGGAACCGAGCGACGCTTGCCGCCCTTACCTAAAACAGTGACCTCGGCCGCATCCCAATCTAGCCAGCCCGCAGACTCATGTTGACGATCTTTGCTTTGCATCACATCAATGCCCAGGAGTTCCGAAAGACGTAAGCCAGAGGAATACAGCAGATCCACAATGGCAGCATCCCGAATAGACTCCAGATCCTTCTTTTCTTGTGCCTCGCGCACAACCTGATTAACCAATGCCAAGGCTTGTTCTACCGACAGCGCTTTAGGTAAGGACTTCAGGCGCTTAGGCGCTTTGACATCGTCTACTGGATTGGCGCTCAATTTGACGCGTGCCCTGCCCGTCTGAGCATCTCTGCGCGCCTCTTTTTCAGTGATCCAGTCATACCAACCGCGCCAAGCAGAAAGACCTCTGGCAATAGTTCTAGATGACTTCCCCTTGGCATGCCATCTACCAGCCCAGCGACGCACATGCGCATTGCTGACCTTTAATAGCTCAACAGAATCATCAGAGGCAAAAAGTTGTAGCGCCATTAAATCTATCCGATATGCTTTGAGTGTATGCGGCGATAACTGACGCAATACATGAAGCTCATGCAGATATTCCTGCACAAGCGGATGCAATTCAGTCGGCTGTGACTTCATAAGCTTGGACGCGATCCAAAGCTGCAGCAGTTAATTCAGCGATTTGACGCAAATAGAAGGCACCCATGTCTGCGGTAAAGCGTGATTCATCTTTACTTGCTAATAAAAGCACGGCTGGCGCTTGATTGCTTGGTCCGCCCTTACCAAGAGGTAGGCCTATCGCCACCATGCTTTGCCATTCAGGATCGATGGTCGTTTGAGTTGCCAGCAAATCAACGCTGGCGGCTGCCAGCTCTTTGGCAGATCCACACAATGGGGTATCAATCCAAGGTCCAAACGCATTATTTGGCCCCAGAATTTGTGCCACGTCCACTTCAAATACCTCTGCTAAGCCATTGGTAACAGCAGCCTCTACATCCACCTTATTGTTAGCGCGCATTAAGCGCAACAACCATGCAACTAATCCTTGCTGTGTTTTGTCATTACGACTCCCAAAATGAAGCATCTCACTTAGACGACGATTGAGTTCCTGATTTTGGGTGCGCAACATGGTCATTTGACGCTCTTGTAATGAGATCGCGCGATCCTCATGGGGATGCTTCAAACGAATCTCATTTAATAGACTAGCGTAACGCTCAAAGAAGCCTGGGGTCGCTCGCAACCATTCGGCTACCAACTCTTCTTGCTCTTCTTGCTTCGGATCAATTGCGCTCATCTATTTCTTTCTAATGTTTCATTTGGATTCTGCTTTAGCTAAGCTTTTTACGCAGTAATTCATTTACCTGGCCTGGATTGGCTTTACCTTGCGACGCTTTCATAATCTGACCAACCAAGGCGTTGAAAGCTTTTTCTTTTCCAGAGTGGAACTCCTCAACAGATTTTTCATTAGCCGCTAAGACCTTATCAATCATGGCTTCGAGCTCTCCACTATCGCTAATTTGCTTCAAGCCTTTGGCATCAATAATGTGATCAACAGCACTGATTGATTTACCCGATAAAGCCTCTTCCCAAAGAATCGCAAAAATATCTTTAGCAATCTTGTTAGAAATGGTGCCATCTGCAGTGCGCGTTAATAGTGACGCCAAATGCTCGGCCTTTAAAGGCAACTGAGCTACAGCGATACCAGCTCTATTTACAGAAGAAGCGAATTCGCCTGCGATCAAGTTGGCTGCTGCTTTTGCTAAAGGCTTACCCACAATGGCTAGTAAGTCCTCAAATACTTTTGCGGTGTCGCGATCTTGTGTGAGCAACTGAGTGTCATATGCGCTCAGACCAAACTCGCTTTGCCATTGCTCGCGCAATTGCGCCGGCAAGGCAGGCATCTTGCTGCGAACATCGGCAATCCAGGCATCATCAATCACTACAGGCAGCAAATCCGGGTCTGGGAAGTAGCGGTAATCATTTGCATCTTCTTTGCTACGCATGCTGCGGGTCTCTTGGCGATCTGGGTCATACAAACGTGTTTCTTGAACAACCTTCCCGCCATCTTCAATCAGCTCAATTTGGCGACGCACCTCATATTGAATCGCCTCTTCCAAAAAGCGGAATGAATTTAAGTTCTTAATCTCGCAACGGGTACCAAATTCAGCCTGACCTTTAGGGCGCACTGACACGTTGGCATCACAGCGGAAAGAGCCTTCTTGCATATTGCCATCGCAAACGCCCAACCAAACAACTAAGCCATGTAAGGCTTTTGCATAGGCCACAGCCTCAGCAGCGCTTCGCATTACTGGTTCTGTAACTATTTCCAATAGTGGAGTGCCAGCACGATTTAAGTCGATGCCACTAGAGGGCTCTCCATGCGGTCCAGTGAAGTCCTCTTCATGAACAGATTTGCCAGCATCCTCTTCCATGTGTGCACGAGTAAGGTCAACCACCTTGACTTCGTCACCGACCAAGATTTCAAGATGACCGCCAACGACTACGGGGATTTCAAACTGACTAATCTGATAGCCCTTAGGTAAATCAGGATAGAAGTAATTCTTACGAGCAAAAATACTGGCTGGTGAAATCTTTGCCCCAACTGCCAAGCCAAAACGTATCGCATGCTCTACTGCTTGACGATTCAGTACCGGCAATACCCCTGGCAAAGCCAAGTCTACTGGGCATGCTTGGGTGTTTGGTGCAGCGCCAAAACGTATGCTTGCACCGCTAAAAATCTTGGACTGCGTTTGTAATTGCGCGTGGGTCTCTAAACCGATAACGACTTCCCATTGCATCATGCCACCTCGCTTGCTTGACGCAAATGCCAATCACTGGCCTGCTGATATTGATGTGCGACTTGCAGTAAGCGCGCCTCAGAAAAATAATTGCCGATTAATTGCATGCCAATTGGAAGATTACTTGAATTAAATCCACAAGGAACGCTCATTGCTGGCAGTCCTGCCAAATTGGTTGACAAGGTATAAATATCTTCCAAATACATTTGCACGGGATCGTTCGATTTTTCACCTAAACGCCATGCCACATCAGGCGCTACAGGCCCAAGAATCACATCGCACTGACTAAATGCCACCTGAAAATCTGCTGCAATAATGCGACGAATTTTTTGCGCCTGTAAATAGTAAGCATCGTAATAACCATGACAGAGTACATAGGTACCAATAAGAATGCGACGTTTTACCTCGGCGCCAAAACCTTCGGTGCGAGACTTCTGATACATATCACCTAGATCCCGATACTCGCTGGCGCGATGTCCATATCGCACACCATCAAAACGACTTAAGTTACTAGAGGCTTCTGCGGGTGCCAAGACGTAATACACCGGGATCGATAACTTTGTTTTGGGTAGGCTCACTTCCACCAATGCAGCGCCTAGGTCTTGCAAAGCTTTAGCCGCGGCGTTGACTGATTTGGCAACGTCTTCTGCCAGGCCATCAGCAAAAAACTCTTTAGGTAAGCCAACTCGCAAGCCCTCCAAAGGTTTCGCGAGGTTGGCGTTGCCTTCTTTCCAAGGCTGCTTTAGATAACGGCCATAGTCTTCACCAGAATCAGCCAAAGATGTGGAGTCACGGGGATCGTGCGAAGACATCGCCGAAAGCAATAACGCGCAATCTTCAGCAGTCTTGCCTATAGGGCCCGCCTGATCCAAAGAAGAAGCATAAGCAATCATGCCGTACCGAGAAACGCGCCCATAACTTGGCTTAATGCCGGTCAAGCCACAAAAAGCTGCTGGCTGACGAATTGATCCGCCAGTATCTGTTCCAGTGGCAATTGGGGCCAAACCTGCCGCAACTGCAGCTGCAGAACCACCAGATGATCCACCTGCAACATACTGAGAATTCCAAGGATTTAAAACGGGTCCATAGGCAGAGTTTTCATTAGATGAGCCCATGGCAAACTCATCCATATTGGTCTTGCCCAAGCAAACCATGCCAGCACCATTTGGGTTGTCTGCACTAGGAATACCCAAATTTGCGACAACCGTTGCATCGAAGGGACTGAGGTAGCCCTCCAAGATTTTGGAGGCTGCGGTTGACTTCCAGCCACGAGTTACAAATACATCTTTGTGGGCCACAGGGATGCCAGTCAACTTACCTGATTTGCCTGAAGAAATCAAAATATCCGCAGCAGATGCTTGCTCTAAACTTAAGTGAGCATTCACATCAAGATAGGCGTTCCACTGTTTTCCAGACTCAATACGATCTAAAAAGTACTTTGTAAGCTCTGTACTGGAGACCTCTTTTGCGGCTAGAGCTTTCGCCATTAAGGCGATGGAGGTGTTATGCCAACTCATTCAATCACCCGCGGAACTAAGAAATATCCGTCCTCTTGGGCGGGGGCAGATTGCATGTTTTCAGCTCGGTGGTCTGATTCAGTCACCAGATCAGCCCTCAAAGGCTGCGCCAAATCTCGCAGAAATAGGATCGGGTGAGCCAAGGGCTTAAGACCTGCTGTATCAACAGCTTGCATCTCTTCGACCAAAGCAAAAATAGCCTGTAATTCAGGCAAAACTGCCTCGGCTTCTACCTGGGTTAACTCAAGCCTGGAAAGGTGCGCAATGCGCTGGACATCATCAAGTTTCATGGGGCGCTAGGGTATCATTCCTATATATTTTTATTAACACTTACTATTTTCACACTACATCATGTTTGGTTTTTTCCGCAGCTACTTTTCTAATGACCTAGCCATCGACCTAGGAACCGCAAATACCTTAATTTATATGCGTGATCGGGGTATTGTGCT
>Ga0194037_1000740_pt1 | contig 25228 bp, 26 predicted proteins | sample JunL306m_MetaG_FD_148653 | JGI IMG/M metagenome (GOLD analysis project Ga0194037, IMG submission 148653) | Anoxic zone freshwater microbial communities from boreal shield lake in IISD Experimental Lakes Area, Ontario, Canada - Jun2016-L304-6m | ecosystem: Environmental > Aquatic > Freshwater >...
CCAGGGGCGGGTAGAGATGAGAGGGCAGATCGGGGCGCTGATCGCTCTTGGCGCTGGGTTCAACCCCATTCTTACAGGTCGGGAGAACATCTATGTCAACGCCTCGGTGCTTGGGCTCAACAAACGGGAAATCGATGAGAAGATTGAAGATATTATTGATTTTGCTGAAATCCGAGAGTTTATTGACTCCCCGGTGCAAAACTACAGTTCGGGTATGCAGGTACGGTTGGGATTCGCGGTAGCGACGACCCTTGAACCTGAAGTGCTGCTACTTGATGAAGTTATGGCGGTTGGGGATGCTGGTTTTCGACATAAATGTTACAGTCGAATTGGCCAATTACAACGAAAAGCGGCTATTATTTTTGTTTCTCATAGCATGGAATTTGTCTCGCAAGTATGCAGTCGAGTGCTTTATATGCGTCAAGGTCAATCTGTTTTATACTCTGACGTTAGCGAAGGAATAGCTACGTACATCGCAGACAATAAGCCGAGCAACGGTGATGTGTTAGAAGGCACTCGAACCATATACCCTCCGATCACGGCAGCCGATTTAATCCTCGGCAATCATCTGATCAACTACGGTGGTACAATAGAGGTATGCCTTTCATTGGTTACAATGAAGAGTTTTCAAAAACCAATTATAGGTCTAGCGATACGAAGCGAATCTGAACAAGTTGCGGCGATCTGGAATACGCGGCAGCATGGAGTGTCTGTAGAGATACCTGCTGGTCGGTGTGAAATTCGGTTTGAAATTGGTCCGCTGTATCTTCTGCCCGGCACATACAACTGTAGTCTCTCCGTGCGTGAAGATGGTAGCGCTGAACATACTCTCTGGTTCTACAATCAAGCCCAGTTTGAGGTTGTCGGCCATGGTCAACCGATGGCGGAGGTTTCCGTGCTTCTTCCGTATCAGGGGCATGCTTTGAAAAAGATTACCTCTACTTGAAAAATATTGGTATACAAATGACTCATCAAAAAACAATCCTTGGCCTGATTCCTGCGCGCGGTGGCTCCAAAGGCGTACCCAGAAAAAACATCCGGATTGTGCTCGGCAAGCCTCTGATTGCCTGGACCATTGAAGCAGCTAAAACATGTCCATTGCTGAACCGGGTAATTGTTTCCACCGACGATGAAGAAATAGCCCATGTAAGTCGTGAGTTCGGGGCTGATGTCCCATTCGTTCGCCCCCGTGAGCTTGCTCAAGATTCAACACCGGACCTTCCCGTATGTCGGCATGCCTTGCAATGGCTGGCCGAGCATGACGGTTTCAGCCCAGACATTGTTGTTTGGCTTCGGCCTACGGCTCCTTTACGCACTAGTTATGACATAGAAGATGCTATAAATCTTCTATGTGAATCAAACGTCGACTGTGTTCGATCAATTTGTGTAGCAGAGCATCACCCTTATTGGATGTATCGACTGGAAAATGATATCCTTATTCCCCTAATGGAGGATGTCACTGTGCCTGCTAATCGTCAGACACTGCCAGAGGTGTATCGGCTCAACGGCGCTGTAGATGTCATTCGCACTGAGAGTATCCCAGAATCTGGACATCTGTTTTCTGGCAGTATATGTGGATTTGTTATGCCTATTGAACGTAGCATCGATATTGATCAGGAAATTGATCTCTTAATATCGGAATTATTGTTGAAAGGAATTATGAACCAATGAAATCTAGTCAGATTGACAGACGCCTAATAAGTCCAGTCCAGAGCTGCTTCATTATCGCTGAAGCAGGGGTTAATCACAATGGCTCAGAAAAGCTAGCACGTCAGTTAATCGATGCAGCGGTTGACTCTGGCGCAGATGCCGTCAAGTTTCAGTCATTCCGAGCTAGCAGCACAATCAGTAAGTTTGCACCGAAAGCATTATATCAGCTAAAGAATACCTCTGAATCAGAATCTCAATATGATATGATAAAAAAACTAGAGCTTGACACAAAAGCTCATATCAGTTTGTTTAACTATTGCAATGAAAAGTGTATTGAATTTCTTTCAACTCCATTTGATTTTGATAGTGTAAATTTACTGGCCAATCAACTAAAAATAAAAAGATTGAAAGTTGCTTCGTCTGAAATTACAAATGGACCACTGTTGCTAAAAATGGCATCAACAAATAGACCAATATTGCTTTCGACCGGAATGTCAACTCTCGGAGAGATAGAAGACGCCTTGGCTGTATTGTCTTATGGGTATGTTTCTCCTGCGGCGCCGCCCAACTTGGAAAATTTTAAACGCACATATTGGTCTGTGCTTGGTCAAAAAAAGTTGTCGCAAATGGTTACCCTGTTGCATTGCACTACTGAATATCCAGCAATGTTTAATGATGTAAACCTATTGGCCATTGATACATTGAAACTTGCTTTTGGTCTCCCAGTTGGTTTTTCCGATCATACTCCAGGTTATATTGCTTCTTTGGCCGCAGTTTCTCGTGGGGCTGTTGTTGTCGAAAAACACCTTACTCTTGACAAAGCATTGCCTGGTCCGGACCACAAAGCTTCGCTTGAGCCTGCTGAATTCAAGGAACTAGTTTATTCAATCAGACAAATACAGAAAATGTTTGGTAATGGGGTCAAAATTCCAGCAGAGTGCGAGCAACAAAATATACCTATTGCGCGCAAAAGCCTTGTTGCGTTAAAAGCTATATCCAAGGGCAACAGACTGACTCAAGATGATTTAACTTTTAAGCGTCCTGGCACGGGTATTAGCCCAATGAAATATTGGGAATTGATAGGTAGTGCTGCAATTCAAGATTTTGATATTGATGATTTGATACAAATTTAACAATAAGGAAACATTCCGCATGATAAATTTAGTTATCGTCGGCTGTGGAGGGTTTGCTATTGAAGTTGTTCAATATGTTAAAGACAATAACAATAAGATAGGATTTGATGAATTAATAATAAAAGGATTTTTAGATATTGATGACGATAATTTTGTAAAATATCGGCTTCCAGGTGTCTTTCTTGGCCATGAAAGGGATTATATTCCAGACAGAGATGACCATTTTGTCATAGCTAATGGAAATATAAATATTAGAAACGAAATTATAGATACATTAACTTTGAAGGAAGTTAAATTTATCAATCTAATACATCATACCGCAAGAATTTCAGATTATGCTTGTATCGGGAAAGGCAATATTATATGTCCATTTTCAATAGTAGGCCCAAGGTCCATGATTGGCGATCATAATTTGATAAACTATCATTGCGCGGTAGCTCATGATGCCGACATAGGCTCTTATAATGTTTTTTCTCCTAACGTACAGATAACCGGTTTTGTTAAAATAGGTGACAGTAATTTTTTCGGAACATCAGTAACGGTAATACCATCAGTTGCCATTGGAAGCCATAATGTAATACAAGCAGGAACTGTATTGTTTGATAATGTTGAAAAAGCCAGATTAGTATTTGCGTCTACACAGAACAGAATTGGTAGAAACATGTTGTATAATTTGAAGTGAATAATGCTTGTTCGGTGGATTGTAGCGAATATGGTTTCGAGGTAATAGTTCAATCTCTGAGGGTGCAATTCTCCGCCGCTTGCGGATGAGAGATTTTTTGCATAGATATTGTATTGGCGTCTGCTTAAATGCTGACATCTTTAGATAGAATCAAGGTTGATCTTGTAAGTTATCAACAGAATAAGATTAATGCTGTCACGAAATGGTAGTGTGCTGCAATTAAGTCACTGGAAGGCGCCAGGAATAATCATGAACTTTTATTTTTCCACAGGAGCTTATTATAGCCGAGACTTGTATGATATTATTTCTCAGAGCAATGAACTTAACTTTAATATTGAACTTAGCTCTTCCGTTACATGTTCTGCCGCCGATTTGATTGGCACGCTTCAAACAGAGAATCGTCCTGGACGTTTCTTACTACATAACTATTTCCCTCCACCCAAGAGCCATTTCGTGTTAAACTTAGCATCAACAAATGAACATTTACTTAAAAAAAGTTTTATTTTTTGTCGGCAAGCTATCGATATTTGCGCTAAGCTCGATATTCCTTTCTACAGCGTACATGCCGGGAGCGCTATGGACTTATATCCCGGCGATCTAGGCAACCCCATTGCGCAGCAAGCACGCGCCAGACAACAGAAGATACCCCGTAAAGCGGCATACGACATTTTTGTAAGTACTATTGTTGATTTGGCAGAATATGCTCGTAGTAAAGGCGTGGGATTGCTGATAGAAAATAATGTTGTAGCTATGGAAAATATTGAGACGAACGGAGATTATCCAATTCTTCTAGCCAGCACATCCGAGATCTATCAATTTTTTCTTGATGCTAAAGAATCTGGTGTTAGGTTTTTGCTTGATACTGGCCATGCTAAAGTTTCAGCGCGAACACTCGGTGAGCGCCCAGAAAAATTTTTTGAGATTCTCGGACACCTTATAGGGGCGCTTCATCTGAATGAAAATGACGGTATTCGAGATAATCATGAACGCTTTGATAAAGATGCTTGGTTTGCATCATTTCTGAGTGATTATAGAAACAGGCCGATGGTGATAGAATCCAATCGTCTAACTGCTTGGCAGATGCAACAGCAGCATAACATTCTTACTGACATTGTCAGATAAATTTTGGATAGTTCTTATTATATTAATGGCACACTAGAAGTAATGAAACAGCAGCATTTACTTCTAAGATTAAAACGTGAAACTTTATTCTGCTTAACAACTGACAACTATTTCAAAAAGGCATTATAAGTATGGAACGTATCAAGATTAAGAAAATGATGGACGCGATATTAATCAAGCTTGGTCGGGATGCTGTACACGACGAAAATACCGAACTCAGAGATCTCGGATTTCGTAGCCTAGATTTTTCCGAACTCGCCCTGCGTGTCGAGATGGAAGGCAATAGCGAGCTTTATTTCGACGCCGCTGCGTTACGCAGAATCAGAACAGTTGCAGATGTGCTCGATTTTCTTGAGGAAGCCAGTCGTGCGGCGTAATACTCACTGGGATAATCGCCTGTGGACGGTAGGCGGGTATCGCAATTGGTGCGAACTGGCGGATCTATTTGAACCTCATGTCAAACAGTACGACATCGAGTTTGCTACCCACCGCGTAGCGTACGTGGTTTCTAACCACCTCGAAGCGCTAATAGTCGTCGCAGGAGCACTACGTCATGATCTTGATTTCATGGTGATCCCACTGGAACGTTGCAGTACCCCTATGGAGCAGCGCCTTGCTCTTGCCGGCTTCAGTGTCTATGTTGTCTGTGATAACCTATTTGTGTCTACTGTAGCCGTCAAAGGAGAACCTGGCCGAATTACCCTGATTACCTCTGGTACCACTGGGGAACCCAAATTCGTTGAACATTCTTGGCTGTCAATTAATACTTTTGATCGGGTGAAGCCGGGCGCTAAATACGACTGGATCGTACCCTATCAAGTTGGTACCTATGCATGGTTCCAGATGGTGGCTTTGTCGATATCCGTATCTGAACAAGGGCTGATACCCATGTCAACAAATGACTTAACGCATTTGTTCGAGGAAGCCGTTATCGCTGGCGCTTCGGCGATTTCCTCTACCCCGACCTTCTGGCGGATGGCATTTATGCAGATTGAAGAGTCGCTAATAAGAAGGATACGCCTGCGGCAGATAACGCTTGGGGGCGAAGTGGTCGACCAAAAGATTCTTGATGCTTTGCGGATGCAGTATCCCATGGCTCGGGTGTCACATATCTTCGCTTCATCCGAGGTAGGCGCCTGCATTGTGGTCAATGACGGTCTAGCAGGATTTCCCGCCAAACTGCTACAGCATGATGATACTCGTACGTGGCAGATTCGTATTGACCAAGGTGAGTTGTGGGTGCGTTCGCGTTACGCTGCCAGCGATGTTATAGACTGGATCAATACAGGTGATTTGGTTACACATAACGGGGATCGAATTTTTTTTGTTGGTCGATCAGATCAAACAATGATCAATATTGGAGGAAACAAGGCTTACCCAGGTGATATTGAACGGCTGCTATTGAGCCATCCCAACTTGATTTGGTGTAGGGTTTATGCCCACAAGGCGCCATTGCTTGGTTATCTTGCAGCCGCGGATGTTTGTCTGCGCCCAGGCTGCGAAATAACTGAGGCAGAAAAAATCTTAACCCAATATTGTGAGATACATCTACCCGATTATGCAGTGCCACGTATCTGGCAGTTCCTTGATAACATTCCAGTCACAGACAATCTTAAAGCGGAGCTTAAATGTGTACAAAACAGAACATGCAGCGCAAGGTGATTCTTGTAAGCGGCGGTTCACGCGGCCTTGGTCTTTTTTTTGTTCAGCACCTACTTGAAAAAGGTCACATTGTTGCGACCTTTGCTCGCAATGCAACCAAGGCAACGGAACAACTAAGTCTGGAATATGAAGATCGCTTCCGATTCACTAACACCGATGCGCGTGACTACGAGACTATTGAGCGCTTCGTTAAGGGTATTTTTAAAGATTTTGGTTCTATCGACGGGCTTGTTAATAATGCAGCCATTGGCCAGGATCATTTGTTAGTCCACGCACCGACGGATTTAATCAGAGATGTGCTAACTATCAATATAGAAGCACCGCTCTTTTTGACACGTATTGTGCTAAAGTGCATGCTACTCCAAGAACAAGGAGGAAGGATAGTTAATGTCAGTTCAATCTGTGGTTCACGTGGTTACCCAGGATTGACCGTATATTCGGCAGCCAAGGGGGCAATTGACGCCTTTACTCGTTCCCTGGCCCGAGAAGTTGGTGAGCGTGGGATAATGGTAAACTCCATAGCTCCTGGTTTTTTTGAATCAGAGATGTCGTCGGTTTTATTGCCGCAGCAGCTTGAAACTATCAAGCGCCGAACTCCGACCCATCAGCTAACAGTGGAGCATCAGATTACACCTTTGTTAGATATTCTACTGTTTGAAGATACAAATATCACTGGCCAGACGGTGTTCGTCGACGGTGGAATAACGATTTGATGCATCGGATTGTACACTCATGGGGCATCTTAATGTGTCTACCACCGGATGCCTGGAAGAACTCTGGAGACTGTAAATTTAGTTATGATTTTCGTAACTGGCAATATGAGTGGTGTCCATGCGACTATATCGGCAATTTTCAATTTGCTTTCGATGTTGAGCATCTTGAAACCCCAGTTCCTGATGTCTTCCTAAATTACCTAGCATGCTCGCCTGATTATTTCTTGAGTTCTTGGACTGCCACTGAGGTAATTGCCAAATTAACTAACACACCGATACTAAAATTACTGAAACAAATTGGACTTATAAATCCAGAAAAAGATATTCCTTATAATATTACCGGAACGGAGTGGAATATTAGACTTATTACAAGAACATTTCCGGCTATTAACCTGATAGTGACTTTTGGGTATAATGTAAGAAATATGACACCCTGCCATAAATCTCAAGTAGATATAATATTTGATTGTAACGATTCTGATTACTGCTTAGATTAATTAAGAGAGACCATTAAATGGAAAACAAGTTTAAGCAAATTTGCATACACCCTTCTAGTTCAATTCGCCAAGTAATGCAGACAATCAACCAAGGAGCGCTAGGACTGGCAATATTGGTTGAACCGGATACGGAACTATTTATCGGCTTGATCACAGACGGTGACATTCGCCGGGCTCTTTTGGGTGGGTTTGGTCTTGAAACGCAAGTTGACCAGATGACACGGCCAACACCCGTTACGGCTCCCGCTGACGCTAATGCGGAACAACTTGCCAGTATGTTCAACGAAAAGATCAGAGTTATTCCACTCTTGAATAAAACTGGCCAACTAGTCGATCTTGCACTCCTTGACCGTCGAACTCGACTACCTGTCGCGGCGCCCGCACTTGCGGAAAAGGAGCTGCTCTATGTCACCGAATGCATTCTGACAGGCTGGATATCTTCCGCAGGCAAGTTTGTCACGCGATTTGAAGAGATGTTTGCCGCGTTTTGCCACGCGAAGTATGCAGTTGCAACCAGTAATGGAACCACGGCCCTGCATCTTGCACTTTTGGCCGTAGGTATCGGTCCGGGAGATGAAGTCATTGTGCCTACCTTAACATTCATTGCCACTGCCAACGCTGTAACCTACTGCGGTGCGCGTCCCGTGTTTGTGGACAGTGAGTCCGAGACTTGGAATCTTGATCCACTGGCTGTTGAAAAGGCCATAACTCCACGCACTAAGGCGATAATTCCTGTCCATCTCTACGGGCATCCGGCAAATATGGCCCCGATTCTGGCCCTTGCTGCGACTCATGGTTTGAAGATTATTGAGGATGCAGCAGAAGCCCATGGAGCTTCCTATCAGGGCCGCCCCGTTGGCGCTTTGGGAGATGTAGGGATTTTCAGTTTTTATGGTAATAAAATTGTCACCACCGGTGAAGGCGGTATGCTGGTCACCAACAACCAAGCCCTCGCTGATCGAGCCCGCTTGTTGCGCGACCATGGGATGCAACCTGATCGTCGTTATTGGCACTCGGTGCTTGGCTACAATTACCGTTTGACGAACTTGCAGGCGGCTGTTGGTGTGGCTCAGATGGAAAGCATTGAAACTATCCTGAATGATCGCCGCCGTATGGCTGATGCATACACCCGGCATTTATCCGGCATTCCTGGGCTGACCACCCCTCCAAATGCACAGTGGGCGGCAAATGTTTATTGGCTCTACTCAATCATTATTGATCCGGATCTGTTCGGCGCTGGGCGTGACGAACTTATTGCTCATTTGGGAAAAGATGGCATTGATTCTCGTCCTTTTTTCCCCTGCGTTCACACTCAGCCGATATACTCGACAGGGCAACGATTACCTATTGCGGAACACCTGTCTGCAAATGGACTGAGTTTGCCATCCTTTACATATATTTCTGATGACAACATTCAGCGCATCGCCATGACTATCCGTGATTGCTGTTAAGCGTGATTTAGAGGAAACAATGATTGATAAAATTGTACGTACCTTTCGTGAAAAAGGAATTGGAGGACTCACCAGGCACAGTTTCATCCGACTCTGGATTAAATCAAGGCATCATCCCTTCATAAAGGCAGCTCTTTTTCGTGCATTTCATAGTGCAAGCACAGACGAGACTCTAAAGCTGTTTGAGCTTATGTCGGTTGAGGAACAGATGGAATTATGCCTTGCTCGCAGCGGAGACATTCTTCGGAAACTGAAGAGCAAAGCTGGTTCATCACGTGTTTTGTTTATCGTGCCGCGAGGCATGCATTACGATCTCGTGCTCCAATCCTTTCTTGCTTACCGGCTGATGTTTGACGGAGCAACATGCAAATTCTTGATTTGCCAACGTCTGCCACGCTGCAATCAAAACGATGCGCAGAGCGGCAGACCTGCTGAACAATGCAGTTGGTGCGAGCAGACTAATAGATTGTTCCTGGATATTGCTCACCTCCCCTACGTGACGCTGGACAAGATCACTGCATCGGAGTTGCGTGAAAGAGCAGATACAACTGTATCGAAGCTTTCTTACGAGGAATGTGAACGCTTTGAGTACAAAGATTACCATCTTGGCGCTATTCTGAAGGTCGCCGCCGCACGTTATATGCTACGCGCGGCTGTCGATGAGACCGTGCGGGATGAGGCAACCAAGAATTATCAAGATTTTCTGCTTGCTGGCATAGTATTGCTGGAGGCGAATCTGAAGCTTGTTGCTGATGAAAAGCCTGATGTCATGGTCATGGTAAATGGTAAACTGCTCTGGTCGGCGATTGCGCAAGCCGTCGCTGACCGCCATGGCATCAGCACTATCAGTTACGAAGATATCGGGGCCATGTTCAAGGGTCGAACCTGGGTGTTCAGTCTGAATCGTCCAATCATGGAGTTGGATTTCACAGATATTTGGGAACAGTATATGAACAAACCCTTGACTGCTTCGCAGGAGTGCCAGTTGGATGATTACTTGGCCTCTCGACGTCAACCAGGCTTGTACTATAGGGAAATCAAGAGCGATCCTGATGCTATTCGCAAAGAGATTGGCCTGAAGGATGATGAGAAACCGGTCACTCTGTTCACCAATGTTGTCTGGGATAGTGCCGCACTAGGCAAGGACACCTGTTTTGATGGCGTCATGAACTGGGTCCTTGAAACTGTGGAAATGTTCATAGCTTCAGGTCGCAGTTTGGTGGTGCGAGTCCATCCAGCCGAAGGTGTGGCCTTTGATGGAACACAGTCCCGTGAGCGTATTCACGAAGCTATCATGCAGAAATTCGATAAACTGCCGTCAAACATCCATATCATTCCCAGTGAAAGTCCAGTCAGCTCCTACACTCTCATTCAAATAAGTGGCGCGGCGATCGTCTACACATCAACCATCGGGTTTGAAGCGGTGTTGGATGGCATTCCTTGTGTCGTCTGTGGTGTGGCTCATTATGGCAATAAAGGTTTCACATACGACATCATATCGAAACAACAATATATTGACTATCTTGATTCGCTTGAGACCCTATCGGTTGCCACTTCTCAACGTGAAATGGCTCGACGGTATGCCTATCTCTATTATTTTCAACTGCCACTAAAAATTGATCTTTGGTCCACGAAAACTCCTATAGAAGTAGAACAACTCAAACCAACGTCATTGTCTCAGATTAGTCCTGGCAATATGCCCAATCTGGATATTGTAGCGTCTACGATCTTGAATGGTGTTCACCCTGTTATTCACCGCTAATGCCTGTGTTTTCCGATATGCGAAAAATCATACCTTATTTCATCCGACATCCTGTGAAACAAGCACTGCGAAAAGTTGGTAGATTCCTTGTGAATCTGACTGATGGTACGCTGATGAATCCGGCACCTGAACGTGAGATGTTACATTCAGAACCTGAACGGCATCCCCTGTACATTAACTACGAGGGACGCATCAAACTGAGTCCTGAACTTTCAGGGCGGCTGCACCAGACTCCGATTATCTTTGGTATGGAAGCAGGCTGTTTACTTCGTTACTATCGCGGTGGTATTCACTTAGACATTGGCTGCGGATCGCGAAAGATTACGGCAAGTGCAATCGGAGTGGATATCTGTTCTGGTGATCAACCTTACTTGGCGATGTCAGTCAACATCAATGCTTCTGCCAATGATCTGAGAGTTTTTTCGGACCAGTCAATAGACTTCATTTCGGCAATGCATTCTTTTGAACACTATGACAATCCAGAGGAAGTACTGACCGAATGGCATAGGGTCCTACACGTTGGGGGACGGATTGGAATCATTGTTCCTCATCGAGATGGTTTGATTCCAGAGAAGGAGGTTTTTGCCGGAGAGCACAAGTTTGACTACGACCATGATGCCCTCACTAGTTTAGCAACAAAATTTGATAATCGATTTAAGATATTGGCTTTAGACACTCTACAGAATGGATGGAGCATAGATTTGGTTCTTGAAAAGGTGGCGTAATAAAATACGGACAAACTATCTCCGATTTGCTCTGAGCTTTTCGAAGGGCGTCAACCAACTTTACACTTTATACCAGCAGTTTGGAACCCTGAATAAGTTAAGCGACATCACTTGCGAATCGTAAAGGTAATTATTCAATGAGTCATTCTTTAAGAATTGTCATCATCGGCTGTGGCGCCGTTACCGAAATGTTTCATATCGCGCCGTTACTGGCGCGCAAAGATTGCCGTATTACCGCATTGGTGGATCGAAACGAGAAGCGTCTAGAAGTAGTGGGTCAGTTGGTTCCTCATGCTCATAGGGCCACGGAGGTCGCCACTGTGCTGGACGATATCGATGCCGCAATCGTGGCGGTGCCTCATTTTCTGCATGCGCCCATCTCCTGTGAACTTCTCAGCGCCGGCAAACACATCCTGGTGGAAAAACCTCTGGCGTTGACAAGCGCCGAATGCGACCGGATGCTGGCGGTGGCTCGCGCAAGCGGTGCGACTATAACCGTAGGCCATATGCGACGATTTTGCCCTGCCGTCGCCTTTGCGCGAGATATGCTCCGGTCCGGCGCACTTGGGGCGATCAGCTCCGTTGATGTGGCTGATGGCGTGGTGTTCGGGTGGCCGGTGGAATCCGATTTTCAATTCCGGCGTGACAAGGCCGGGGGAGGGGTGTTGGTGGATACCGGAGCACATACGCTGGATATGGTAATAAGTTGGTTCAACGAGGTTACGCCGCTTTCCTATCGCGACGATGCTTCTGGCGGAGTCGAGGCGGATTGTGTGGTGGAACTCGGTTTATCCGACGGTGTGCCCTGTCGCGTTGAACTGAGCCGAACGCGCAACCTGCGCAACACCGCCATCATTGAGGGCGCCCTGGGACGAATGGAGGTCTTTTTCTATGATAACAAGGTGGTTGTGACCTTTACAGGCGCTTTTCCGGTTCTTCCTATTGAGTGCATGCCGCGGGAGTCCGCCTTGACTGACCCCTCACAGTGGCGCCACATGTTCGACTACCAACTGGATGACTGGCTTGAATCGCTTGTCCAGGGCCGTCCTGCCATGGTTTCCGGGGAGGAGGGCGCGAAGGTCGTTCGACTGATCGAAAGAGTGCAAGCAATGCGAGAGCCGTTGCTCCATCCTTGGGAAACCTTCGCGACCGGGAGGCAATCATGAGTTTGTCACATGCCAGAATCCTGGTAACCGGTGCGACCGGTTTTATCGGCAGCCGCTTGGTACAGTGGCTGGTTGAGGTGGAAAAGGCGCGGGTTGTGGCGTTTGTGCATCAATTCAAAAATGCCAGCCGGATCAGCCGATATCCGGTCGAGATGGTTCAGGGGGATGTGACCGACGTGGCGAGCTTAAAAAAAGCAATGGAGGGATGCACCCATGTGGTTCACGCCGCGGTCACCTTTGCGGGTACGGCGGAACAGAACCGGGCCATTACGGTTGATGGCGCCCGCACTGTCTGCGATGCAGCCCGAAGTGTCGGCATTAGCCGAGTGGTTTATCTCAGCACGATTGACGTCTATGGGACTACCCCGCCGGGGGTCATCGATGAGAGCACATCCTGTCATCCCTCCGGTTCTTACGGACAGGACAAGCTGGATGCCGAGCAGGTTTTCCGAGAGGCTGCCCGTACCGGGTTGACGCCGGTTATTCTTCGCTTACCGGTGGTGTACGGGCCATGGTCCTTCTGGTCAACCTATCCCATGGACCAGTTCCACAGGGGGTGTGTTGTCCTTCCGGATGAAGGTAGCGGTATCTGTAATGCTATGTACGTGGATGACGCCGTTCAGTCAATCGTCTGTGCTCTGACGTCGGCTACCGACACGGACGTGGTTACCTGCCTTGTTTCCGGTCCCGACAAGATTTCGTGGAAACAATTCTACGAGGAACATGGCAAGGCGCGTGGCGACAAACCCGCAATGCCGCGGTTCCTTCCGAAAGCAGACATCCTTGCGGGATATCATGGTGAACAGTTTAACTCCACCGAGGGTTTGTTGCGCCGACTCTGGAACATACGTGGAGAAGCACGGATTGTTATGCGTCTCCCCGGCGCTGGTCGTATCCTGAACTCAATCAGGACTGTCCGTCGTAACCTGCTTAATCGCGGTAACGGTATTAATGCTTCTCCGGTGGCGCCGTTGAAGGTTGCTGTGACCTCTCTTCCGGATATCCTCCCTGACGCGGCGCATTTGGAACTCATGGCCTCTCAATCGTTCATTGAAAGCCGTGCCGCCGAGAAATTGATCGGTTTCCGACCTTCGGTTTCATTCGCGGAGGGGATAGAGAAAACGCGATTATGGCTACTCTGGGCGAATCTGGTCGGCTAGGAAAACGTGACTTTGTTGTCTTATAATCACTGTCTTTGTGAGTGAATCAGGTTTGTAAGTGAATAATATACAGAATCAATTAGTCGCCAGTATTTTGATCTGTACCAGGAACCGGGCGGTTTATATCGGCAATACCATCCGGGAGGCTGCCGCGCAGTCGTTGTCAATCGGAAGTTTTGAGATTGTGGTCGTGGACAATGGCTCCACTGACCACACTCCGGAAGTAGTCCGCGAATGTCAGGGATCAATCACGAATGTTCCACTGCGCTATGTAGTCGAGACGGAAGTTGGACTTTCGGCGGCGCGTAATCTTGCCATCCGTGAGGCAAAGGGCCGGATCCTCTGCTTTCTGGATGACGACGCGTTGCCGGAGATTGAGTGGCTGGAATGGCTGGTACGCGGTTACGCCGGGAATCCTAAGGTCATGTGCGTGGGGGGAGCGATCGTGCCGGTGTATGAAATCCCTCTCCCGGAATGGTTTCCGGAAGATCTTGAGTTCATATTCAAGCCAGCACTCCGGGGTGTCGGTTTGCATCAGGTGACTTATCCTCACTATCCCTATGGCGCCAACTTCTCTATCCGAGCCGATGCGGCACAAGTAGGTAAATTTAATACTTCACTTGGCTACAAGGCGCAAAGTCTCATCCCGTGCGAGGAAACCGAGTTTTTGTTACGCTTGGAGAAAGCCGGCTACACTATCCTGATGGAGACACGCGCGGTGGTGAAACATCTCATACCTGCAAATCGGTTGACTCTTGAGTACCAGCGTCGACGACATTACGCAAATGGTCGGGGAAACGCACTGATGAATTATATGCATTGTTCCGAATCCGACAAGAAAAATGCGATATTATCCTTGATCGTAAATAACGTCCGCTTGCATGTCAAATTTTTGCGAATGCGTGTACGTAATCTTCAAAAAACTCAACCTGGCTTTCCTCTTCAACAATGTCGGCTTGCCGAAGATTTGGGCTACTCAGACCAAGAGTGTAAAATTGTAATGGCGGAAATAATGAGCCATTGTAAGAAAGTGTTACCATTTTGACTTATATTGCAATGGGACACTTAGTCAGTATCATAACACCGGTGTATAACGGCAAAAAATTTCTCGACCTTGCGGTACAGAGTATCTTGGCTCAGACATATCCTCACTGGGAGTTGTTACTTATTGACGACGGATCAAAGGACAACAGTTATCAGCGTATTCTTGAATGGGCCGGCAGGGATGAGCGTATCAAGGCTTTATGTCATGAAGGTCGCGATAATCGAGGAGTGAGTGCAACCCGCAATTTGGGCATACACCATGCGCGAGGCGAGTATATAGCGCTGCTTGACTGTGACGACGAGTGGCTTGCCGATAAATTGGAAAAGCAGACTCGACTGCTTGCTGAGTACTCTGATGCTGTCCTGGTTTACAGTAAAGCTATTAGTGTTGATGAAGATGGAGTTGAGTTGGCCAATAGCCGCCATCTTTTCAAATTTCCCGCTATCTGTGGAACCGCGCCGCCGGTGACGAAAGATGCCGTTGTCCGCGGCATGATCAGGGATACAGTCTGGATGCCGGCTTTGACTGTTATGATGAAAGCAGACAAAGTAAGAAGTATCGGCGGATTTGATGAAACCTTGAAGTTGCAGGTTGAAGACCACTTGCTGTTCACCCTATTGGCGGCATCAGGACCAATCTGTTTTATTGATCAAATATTGGCAAAATATCGGGTTCATTCAACTTCCTATACTCAAACAACGCAGTGGAAATATTCGATGTTGGAATATTATGACAGGCTTTATGGATATTTGCCGAAATTATATCATTGTCTTATTGCAACTACTCAGTGTGAATTTGCATCAGCTAATCTTGTAAGCGTTTCTTCGATTAAGTCTACGGAAGGACGTAAAAGATTGGGAAGTTTGTTAAGCAACAATATGCTTAATAAGCATATATCATTGTGGAACAAATTATATTTTTTTTCACTTTTGACACTAAAGTCAATTGTTCAATTTGGCACTATGGTAATAAATATATCCATTTCATTGATCAGAAAAATGATTACATACTTGGAAATCATGGTATGAAATGATGAAGAATGTTCTGCTTATAGGCGGCGCCGGATATATCGGCTCACATATGGTGCTGGTGCTTCAGGAGGCTGGCTATTCTGTAGTAGTTCTTGACAATCTGTCGAGGGGTTTTGCTGACGCAGTAGTTTCCGCACCCTTGGTAGTGGGTGATTTACGTTCTTCATTCGATTTGGATGCCTGTTTCTCTGCTCGTCATTATGACCTTGTGATGCACTTCGCAGCCCATGCCTATGTGACCGAATCGGTTTCCGACCCTGAACTGTATTACCAGAATAACGTCGTGGGGTCACTCAATCTGTTGGCGGCTATGCACAAGCATGCTGTTCCACGGCTGGTGTTTTCCTCCTCCTGTGCGACGTATGGGGAACCGGAGAACGTGCCTATCACCGAAACGCACCCTCAACACCCGATCAACCCCTACGGCTGTACAAAGTTAATGATCGAACAGGCTCTGGCGGATTATGCCATGGCGTATGATATACAGAGCGTGAGCCTACGTTACTTTAATGCCGCCGGCTGCGATCCACAGGGTAGAGTGGGGGAGCGCCATAATCCGGAAACCCACCTGATTCCCCTGGTGCTGGCCGAGGCATTGAGGGTCAAGCAGGGAGGCGACCCCACGGCAACGACTTTGAAAGTGTACGGCATTGATTTCCCGACACCGGACGGCAGTTGCGTACGGGATTACATTCATGTCTCCGACCTTTGCCACGCCCATTTAAGAGCAGCGGAGAGATTGTTGTCCGGTCAATCACAAGGCGCCGAATGCTACAATTTGGCTAACGGATCAGGCTTTAGCGTTCTCGATGTGATTGCCGCCGGTCGGGAAGTGACCGAACAACCAATTATGTATCAGGAGGCGCCGAGGCGTGCGGGCGACCCGGCGGTACTGGTGGGTGATGCGCGAAAGGCATTGGCCGTGCTGGGCTGGCAGCCTGAGATAACGGGATTACGGGAAGTTATTGGCACGGCTTGGAGGTGGATGCTTCGAAAGGGCAATGTTACTGTATCGGTTGGATCAGAAGGCGCCAAGTGATCATATCTTCAATAATTATTCCAACAGCAGGTCGACCAGTCGCGATAAAAATGGCAATCCAGTCGCTTCTCGTCATTTCTCCGGGGCAAAATGACGCGGAAATTATTGTTGTAGACAACAATACTTCAGATGAGTTGTCCGCTGATCTCCTTGACTTTTGCCGGAGCTTATCCGACAAGGTGCGATATGTTCGGGAAGCTTCACCCGGCCTGAGCGCGGCGCGGCATCGCGGCGCCGAGGAGTCACGAGGTGAATTGCTGACCTTTATCGATGATGACGTGGAAGTCTCCTTTGACTGGCTGAAGGCCATACAGAAGGGTTTCGCTGATCCGGCAGTGGCGATGGTCGGCGGTCCGAGCATCCCCAAGTTTACCTGCTCGATTCCAAGTTGGTTCTGGGACTTCATGGATCCTACTTCTTGGGGAGGGTGGTCTTGTGGCTGGCTTTCACTGTTGGATATTGGTCAGGATGTTCCGAATATCAATCCCAATTACATCTGGGGCCTCAACTTTTCGATTCGCAAGAGTGTGATGCTTGCCTGCGGTGGTTTTCATACGGACCTCGTGCCGGCACAGTATCAACGCTGGCAAGGTGACGGAGAAAGTGGCCTGACAATGAAAGCACAGTCGGCAGGATATCGAGCAGACTATCTCAAGGATGTCATGCTTCACCACCTCTGCGGCCCGGATCGTTTAAATCTGGAATATTTCAAGAAAAGGGCGTACTACCAGGGTGTTTGCGATTCCTTTACTCAAATACGGCAAGGCGTTGAGCATACCGCGGCGCCGCACCAGAGGAGAGACAAAACATCATTGTATCGTCGGGTGCGTCGCGTTGCCGGCAGGACGTGGAGAGGATTCAAGGGCCAGACACAAACCGAAGCAGTCTCACCTTGGGCCAACGAGGGCGCCGAGGTCAAGCTGTTGACCCGTCAGGCATATCAGAATGGCTGGTCGTTCCATCAACGTGAAGTGGCGGCGGATCCGGCGTTGCTTGCATGGGTGCGGCGTGAGAATTATTTTGGAACGGATCTGCGGAGCGAAAGTGCCGCATGGTTTGGCAACAAGAAGAAGTGATCGTATGATCGACAACATATCACCCATGACGTCCGGGAATTAGCACTGATCATCCGCCATTTCTTCCTGCTTCGTAAGGTAACTTAATTCATGCGATTAACAGATCACGAGAGAGAAGTTATTCGTGAAGCTGGGCTGCGCCATTTCGGTGTTGTCCCGCATCTGTTCGGCTCGCGGTTAGATGATGGGGCGCGGGGAGGAGATATCGACCTCTTTGTTCCGGGAGAATGGCCGGTGGAAGAGGCTGTGCCGCGTCGACTCCGCTTTTGCGCGGAACTTCGACATCGCCTGGGTGACCGGAAAATTGACGTCGTAATAGGAGGCAAGTCCCGGAGTTCCATTCGTGAACGGGCTTCCCGGCAGGGAGAAGCGGTATGAGATTACTTGATGATCTTCTTAAAGAATGTGACCGTCATATCCTGGCGCTCCAGGAGGCAATGGCCCGCTGCCCCCAACCTTTGACAGCGGAACATCTATCTACTAGAAATCCTGAACTTATAGCGGCGCTTGATCAATTCGCCTACCGCTTCACTAAACTGCAGGATGTCATTAGTGTTCAGTTATTCCGGAGGTTTGCGCTTGATGTGTTGCTTGAACCGGTTGAATCGTCGCCGGTGATTGACATCCTGAATCTGTTGGAACGATATCATTATCTCCCTTCAGTCGTGAGGTGGCAGGAGATCAGGGAAATCAGGAATCAGATAACACATGAATACTCTCTGGAACCTGACGAACTGATCGTAACGCTAGGCATAGCGTTCACAGCGGTTTCGGACATGTCGGATATTGTTTCAGCAATCAAAAACCGTGTGCTCGGCACGGACAGGAATAACCGCCAATGATTGAACGTATCACCAACAATAGCGAACTACTGGCAATTATCATACGCGGTGAGATCAAGGAACCCGGTGTCCATTTCCTGACCCCGGACGACTTTTCCCAGCAACTCGCCTATATGAAACACCCTGCCGGGAAAGTGATAGATCCCCACGTCCATAACCTGGTGCCTCGTCAGGTCCACTATACTCAGGAAGTTCTCTTTATCCGCAAGGGTCGACTTCATGTCGACTTCTACGATGATGAACGGAACTACCTGGAGAGTCGGGTCCTGGAGTCTGGCGATGTGATTTTGCTTGCCGGTGGCGGTCACGGGTTTGAGGCATTGGAAGAATTGGAGATGATCGAGGTCAAGCAGGGACCATATGCGGGAGACCGGGATAAGGTGCGGTTTCAAGGTGTAAAACGTGGAAGCATCGACGCTTGAAGCAAAAAAACTATTGGAGAAGACAGTTTCAAGGCACGTTTATACTATTTATTAATTGTTGATTCAGAATATACAGAAAATTACTGTCGGCATTGCCAACGAAGCGTACATTGCCGAAGCTGATTACGTCAGGATTGCCTCCGGACAGAACAACGAGGTTTCCAATGATCTTTAACAGCTACTTCATCACCGTCGTCTGGAAACGGTTCCGCCGGAACCGGTTGGCACTGACCGGGGCCTTGCTTGTAGGACTCCTATTCGCGCTTTCGTTTCTGGCGCCGATCATCACTCCCTACGATCCGTCCCACTTGGACGCCTGGCACGTTCTGTTGCCGCCGTCGGTCCGGCACTGGTGCGGCACCGACGAGCTGGGACGGGATGTCTTTACCCGGATGATCTACGGCGCCCGAGTCTCCCTCAAGGTCGGCTTCGCGGCGGTGGGGATCGCGGTCTTCATCGGAACAGCCATAGGGCTCGTGGCCGGGTTCTACGGCGGCTGGCTGGACTCTCTCCTCATGCGACTGGTGGATATCATGCTCTGCTTCCCCACCTTTTTCCTTATTCTGGCGGTGATCGCCATGCTGGAGCCTTCAATCTGGTATATCATGATCATCATCGGCCTCACCGGCTGGATGGGGGTGGCGCGGCTGGTCCGGGCCGAAGTCCTCACCATCAGGGAGCGGGAGTTTGTGCTGGCAGCCCGGGGTCTGGGCGCCTCGGACCTCCGGATCATTGTCCGTCATATCCTCCCCAATGCATTCTCCCCGGTACTGGTGGCCGCCACCCTGGGGGTTGCCGGCGCGATTCTCACCGAGTCGGCCCTCTCGTTCCTCGGCATCGGGGTACAGCCCCCTACGCCAAGCTGGGGCAACATCCTTACGGCCGGTAAAGACTACATCGAGTTTGCCTGGTGGCTCTCGCTCTTCCCCGGCCTCGCCATCCTCGTTACGGTGCTTGCCTACAACCTCGTCGGCGAAGGGCTGCGCGACGCCCTTGATCCGCGGCTGAACCGGTGAATAGGTGTCTATGAAAGAGCTGATTATTATCGAAAGTGACCCTCGGGTTCCGCCGGGGCTTGTCGAAGAGCAACTTCGTACGCGGAGAATTCCCTTTCGGTTAATTCGCGTCCATGCCGGAGAGCCGCTTCCGGCGCCCGGAGACACGGCGACCGTTATCGTCCTCGGTGGCGCCATGGGCGCCGGTGATGATGACGCTTACCCTTTTCTCCGCGAGATCAAGCGGGTGATTCTGGAGTCCGTTGGCCGGGACACTCCGTTTCTTGGTATCTGCCTTGGCGGACAGCTCCTCTCCGAGGTATTGGGGACACTGGTAACCGCGAACAGCCGTGGAGAAAAGGGGATATGTCGGGTCCACCTCACCCCGGAAGGCGTCACAGATCCGTTATTCCTGAAAATTTCCTCCGACTTCCTGACCTACCAGTGGCATAACGACAGCTTTGATCTCCCCGCCGGCTGCCGGCTCCTCGCCTCGTCGCAACTCTGTCCGCAACAGGCCATCCGTCATGGCTCCGCCGTTTACGGCGTTCAGTTTCATCCGGAGGTGACCGCCGCCATAATCACGGACTGGAATGGCGCCGCGGCTCGCAATGCCAGTTTCCTGGCGGACTTTCAGCAGGCCGAAGCGGAGTACAGCGCCTCGGCCCGCACCCTTCTGGACAATTTTTTCCGGATTGCCAAGCTGGTCCCGGTTGCGAGGGGTCAAAATTTGTAGACCCCCATCCCCGCTCATTCCCCCCCGGAGAGGCCGAATGCCTCGTGCAGTACGCGAACGGCCAGTTCGGTGTACTTGGCGTCAACAATCACGGAAATCTTGATCTCCGACGTAGAGATCATCTGAATGTTGATCCCCTCCTTGGCGAGGGTCTGGAACATCTTGGTGGCGACCCCGGCGTGGCTCCGCATTCCAAGGCCGACAATGGAAATCTTGCTGATATTTTCGTCGGTGATTACATCACCCGCCGCGACTTCGATGGCGGTCTCTTTCGTGACGGCCAGGGCCTTTTTGAAGTCGGCCTTGGTGACGGTAAAGGTGAAATCGGTAAAACCCGCCTCGCTTACGTTCTGAACGATCATGTCCACCGAGATGTTGGCCTCGGAGAGGGGAGAGAGAATCTTGGCCGCGATACCCGGCGTGTCGGGAACCCGCATAACCGCGATCTTTGTTTCGTTCTTGTCATAAGCGATGCCGGAAACGAGAATTGCTTCCATTTCTTTATCCTCCTTGGTAACCATGGTTCCGGGATTGTCATTAAAGCTGGAGCGGACATGGATATCGACGTTGTATTTTTTGGCGAACTCTACTGAGCGGATCTGCAGAACCTTGGCCCCCAGGCTCGCCAGTTCCAGCATCTCATCGTAGGAGATCTTCTCGACTTTCCTGGCACGGTCGCAGATGTTCGGGTCGGTGGTATAGACCCCGTCAACATCGGTATAGATCTCGCAGACATCGGCGGTCAGCGCCGCGGCCAGAGCCACCGCCGAGGTGTCGGAACCGCCTCGACCCAGGGTTGTGATGTTGTTGTCGACGTCGACCCCCTGAAACCCGGCCACCACGACAATGGCTCCGTCCTTGAGATCGGCCCGCATGTTCGTGTCGGGAATGTCTTCGATGCGTGCCTTGCTAAAGGCGCTGTCGGTGATGATGGGGACCTGCCAGCCATGGTACGATTTGGCCTTGTACCCCATTGATTTCAAGCAGATGGCCAGGAGCGCAATGGATACCTGCTCTCCGGATGCAACCAGCACGTCGTATTCGCGGTTATCCGGAAAATCGCAGATCTCATTGGCCAGCGCCACCAGCTTGTTGGTTTCCCCGGCCATGGCGGAGACGACGACCACCAAGTCGTTGCCGGCATCATAGGTCCTGGCAACCCTGCGGGCCACATTGCGGATCCTCTCAATGCTTCCCATCGAGGTGCCGCCGTATTTCTGAACGACAAGAGACATCTGAACCTCCTCCTTTACGTAAGAGTGGCGCCAAGGGCAATCCCAGCGTTTTAAGTGCAGTCTTAATAGCAAGAATCGCCGTTATGGTCAAAACATTTTTTGTACGATAGAGCGCAATGAGGCAATTTTTCCTTCATATCCCGCGCCGTGAGGGATAAGAGTGATTTCCCGGCTTTCATCGTCAGTCATGGCGATGCCGATCTCCAGATACTCCTCGGAGAGCGTGTCGGCAAGCCGTTCAGGCCATTCCACCAGACAGACCCCCCCTCCGTCAAACTGCTCCTCGAAACCCAGGTCCCGGAGATCCTCGCCCGGACGCAACCGGTAGAAATCGAAGTGGTAGAGCGGGCGCCGCCCCTGATGCACGTTGAGGATGGTGAAGGTGGGACTGGTCACGGGCACGGCGCGGTCCAGACCAAGTCCGGCGGCGACCCCTCCGGCAAACCGGGTCTTGCCGGCGCCCAGATCACCGGAAAGGGTTACCACGTCTCCCGGTTCCAACAGGCTACCGAGGCATTCCCCGAGAAGTTCGGTTTCAACGGCGCTCCGGGTGGTGACGGTCATCTGTTTCAGGAATTCATCGTCCGGATCAGGTCTATACGGGAAATGATCCCCACCAGTTTCTTCCCATCCACTACCGGTACCGCGTTGACCCGCTGTTCGGTCATGATGTCGGCGGCCCGGCTGAGCGGGGCGCCGGGGGTAACGGTGATGACCTCATCGCTAAAAATATCGCCCACTGTCTGTCCCGTGACCTTTTTCAGCTCCTTCTCAAATTTTTTGTCACTTTCCAGATAGATGACCCAGTCGAAGAGTGAGATGACCGTGGGGATGTGCAGGCTCTTGTCTTGACCGACGAGATCGGTTTCGGTGACGACCCCGAGAAGATTGCCGGCGGCGTCCACCACCGGGACGCTCCCGACCCGATGCGTGGTAAAAAGGTTCGCCAAGTCGCGAACCGAGGTCTCTTTCGTGACGGTAATCAACCGGGTGGTCATTATTTCACCGACAGTCTGCATAAAAACTCCTTTTGAGGCTCTGGGCCGATACCAGGCGCGAGGCGCTTGGCGCTGAGAACAATTGCTGAACAGATTCCGAACACAAGGCAAAGGTACTGGACGCTTGGGTTTACACCCACCTGGAGTCCAGTGTCAAGCGCCTGGATTCACCCAGAGCCGAAGCGCCTAGCGTCCCGAGTCCAGAATCTTATACGCATACGGCAGTCGCTCCTGAACATCCGTGGCGCGCATGCCGATCTCACCCTGGTCGGCGGCAACCAGATCAGCGGCGCGGCCGTGGAGAAAAACCCCGAGTTTGCATGCATCGAAGGGATCATACCCTTGGCCGAGAAGGGAAACCAAGATGCCGGTGAGGATATCTCCCATGCCGCCGGAGGCCATGCCGGGATTACCGCTGCCGTTGAGAGAGATCCGTCCGTCCGGGGCGGCGCAAACTGTCCGTGCCCCCTTGAGTATCACGTAGACGCCACAACGGGTAGCGGTATCACGGGCCGCGGTAATCCGGTCAGACTCGACATCCGCTACGGAACAGCCGCGGATGCGGGACATTTCGCCGGGATGCGGGGTGAGAATCACCGCCGGGGACCGTGATGAACCAAGTATCCCCGGCTGCTCCGAGATGGCATTGAGGGCGTCGGCGTCGAGTACCAGGGGGAGTTCGATCTCCGTCAGCAACCGACGTACCAGCATGGAAGTCTCCGGATTCCGGGAGAGCCCAGGCCCGAGGGCCACGGCGTTCTTGCCGGGGAGAAGGAAAAGAATCTCCGAGAACGCCGAAGCCGCCAAGTATCCCCTTCCCGCGTCGTCAAGGGGGACGGTCATCGCCTCGGTGGTCTTGACTTCGAGAATATCGTGCAGTGTGGTCGGAACCGCAAGAGTGACGAGCCCGGACCCCGCCCTGACGGCACTGTTGGCGGCCATGGCGGCAGCCCCGGTCTTGCCGCGGGAACCGGCAATGACCAGGATATGACCACAGGAACCTTTATGCGCGGTACGGGAGCGGGGTCGTAGCAGAAGTCGCGCCGTGGAGGCATCGATGTAGTCGTATCCCGGACTCTCCTCAAGGATCGACGGAGGGATGTCGATCTCTATCACCCGAAGTTCGCCGACATACTCTGCTCCCGGATAGAGGAACTGACCCACTTTTGCTCCGGCAAAGGTCACCGTCAGGTCGGCTCTCACGGCGGTACGGAGTACCTTGCCCGTGGTACCATGAATGCCGGAAGGGATGTCCACCGCAACCACCGGACGGCCGGCGGCATTGATAAGATTCACGGCTTCGGCCGGGGGACCGGTAATCTCCCGGGTCAGGCCGGTGCCGAAGAGGGCGTCCACGACAATAGTGGCCTTCGCCAGCTCCCCGGCGAACGGGAGTATCCCCTCGGGAGAGAAGCGGACCGTGTCGGGAGGGAGAAGTTCCAGGTTGGTCCGGGCGTCGCCGCTGATCTCCTCCCGACGGGCCACGACCAGGGTCATTGTCCGCCACCCTTGCGCGGCCAGGAGGCGAGCTATGACGTAGCCGTCCCCACCGTTGTTCCCTCTACCGGCGACGATCACCGCCTTCCGGACAGGGGAGGCGCCGTAGCGCCGCTGGATCAATTCAACGCAGCCCCGACCGGCGTTCTCCATGAGGAACAGACTGGGGACACCCAGTTCGGTGACGGTTCGGCGGTCCGCCTCCCGCATCGCTTCCGCGGTAAACAGCTTCATCTATGCCTCCAGTATTACCATGGCAACGGCCATGCCGCCATCGTGAGAGAGTGAGAGATGGGAATGGAGTACGTTCCGTTCCCGCAGCCGCGCCTCAGCCACCGGAGTGAAACGAAAGATGGGCTTGTCGAGGCTGTCATGTGTCACCTCCACGTCCTGCCACCCGATCCCCTCGCGAATACCCATGCCGAGAGCCTTGACAAACGCCTCCTTGGCGGCAAAGCGGGCCGCATAGTGCTGAGCACAGGCCCGCCTGGGCCGACAGTACTCCCGTTCAGCGGGCGTGAAGAGGCGCTCAAGGAGCGCTTCGTTCCCCTCCCGGACAAACCGCTCGAAGCGCGCCACCTCCACGATA
>Ga0194037_1000741_pt1 | contig 25224 bp, 20 predicted proteins | sample JunL306m_MetaG_FD_148653 | JGI IMG/M metagenome (GOLD analysis project Ga0194037, IMG submission 148653) | Anoxic zone freshwater microbial communities from boreal shield lake in IISD Experimental Lakes Area, Ontario, Canada - Jun2016-L304-6m | ecosystem: Environmental > Aquatic > Freshwater >...
ATCGCCTTTGGTCCCGACGGCGGCCCCACCAAGGCAGCCGAAGGATTTGCCCGCGGCCAGGGTGTTGCCGTAACTTCCCTGCGGCTTGTGACCACCGAGAAGGGTGAGTACGTGGCGGCGGTGAAGAAGGAGACGGGGCGCCCCACCGCGGAACTCCTCCCGGCGATTCTCCCCCGGCTCATCGGCAACATCCCTTTTAAGAAGTCCATGCGCTGGGGTGATTACGACGTCCGCTTTGCCCGCCCCATCCACTGGATCGTGGCGCTTTTCGACGGCACTGTGGTACCGTTCTCCTTCGGTCCGATCCAAAGCGGCGCCTCTTCACGAGGACACAGGTTCATGGCCGATACTGCTTTTTCGGTGCGCGACTTCGCCCACTACGAGGAGGAGTGCGAGCGGCATTTCGTCATCCCCAATCCGGGGCGGCGGCGCGAGCTCATTCGCCGCGAGGTAGAGCAGGCGGCGGTTGCCGCCGGCGGCAGGGTACTCGTGGATGAAGGGCTCCTGGACGAGGTGACCTACCTGGTGGAATACCCCAGTGTGGTGCGCGGGACCTTTGCCACCGCTTTTCTGGAGGTACCCAAGGAGGTGCTCATCACCTCCATGCGGAGCCACCAGCGCTACTTCTCCATCATCGACAGCGACGGCAAGCTGATGCCCGGGTTCATCACTGTCAACAATACCCTCACCGAGAACCCCGACGTGGTGGTCAAGGGGAACGAACGAGTACTCCGGGCCCGCCTCTCCGATGCCCGCTTCTTCTTCGAGGAGGACAAGAAAGTCCCTCTGACCCGGCGGGTGGAGGCGCTCAAGTCGGTGGTCTACCAGCAGAAACTCGGCACATCCCATGAAAAAATGGAGCGCTTCAGGGCCATCGCCGAGGAGCTGGCGGAAGAGCTTGCTCCGACGGTGAAGGAGCAGGTCAGCCAAGCCGCGTGGCTCTGCAAGGCCGACCTGGTGACCGGCATGGTGGGGGAATTCCCCGAGGTTCAGGGGATCATGGGGCGGGAATACGCGCTGCTCCAAGGGGAGTCGCCCGAGGTGGCGACGGCAATCGCGGAGCATTATCTTCCCAACCAGGCCGGGGGCGTTTTGCCGACCTCCGACATCGGCGCCATTGTCTCCCTGGCCGATAAACTCGACAGTATCTGCGGCTGCTTCGGCGTGGGATTGGTCCCCACCGGCGCCGCCGACCCCTATGCCCTCCGGCGAGCCGCACTGGGGATCATCGCCATCATCCTCAATCGGGGCTATCGCCTGTCGCTGTCGGACGTCATCGACCTGAGCCTCAAGCTCCTGGCGCCTAAACTGACCCGTCCCAGGGCCGAGGTGCGGGCCGATGTCCGAGAGTTCTTTCGGGGGAGGTTCGTCAACCTCCAGACCGGCGACTTTGCCGGCGACGCCGTGGAGGCCGCCGTGGCCGTCGGCTGTGACGATCTGGTGGATGCCAAGGCCCGGATCGCGGCCTTGGCTGAATTCAAGACCCATCCCGACTTTGAAGCCCTGGCGGTCGGGTTCAAGCGGGCGGCCAACATTGTCAAGGAAGGGGTTGATGCCGCCGTCGATCCGGCCCTCTTCACCGACCCCGCCGAGGGACGCCTCTGTGACGCATTTGCCGGCGTCAAGGCGTCGGTTGAGGAGAAGGTGGCAAACCACGCCTACCTGGACGCTCTTACCGAGATCGCCACTCTGCGCGGCCCTATCGACACGTTTTTTGAGAAAGTCATGGTCATGGCCGATGACCCGCGGGTCAGGACCAACCGTTTGGCCATCCTGACCGGTATCGCCCGCCTCGTCGGCGGGATTGCCGACTTCGGACGCCTGGGGTAAGACCTCGCTGATTGCTCCGCCTCCATGCACGGAAAGGCAACGCCTCACAACAAGATAACGATCCGGACAACGAAGGTTTCGGATTTTGATCTTATCCCCTGCATCCCCTTCATCCCTGTGAATCAAGGTTTTAAAGCCTAAATTTAACAAGGATGAAGGGGATACAGGGGATAACATCTTTGGTGGAACTTTTGTTGAAGAGGTATCTATTTACATGAGTTACATCAAAAACGGATTTGTCCTCGGACTTTCCTTGACCATCCTTCTCCTGGTCTCCCTGCAAAATTATCTTCTTTTCCACAGCCTCGCGGAACTGTTCAGCATCGTTATCGCGTTCGGCATTTTCGTCATCGGCTGGAACTCCAAAAAATACTATAAGAACAACTACCTGCTGCTGATCGGCATCGCTTATCTCTTTGTGGCGTTCTTTGATACCTTGCACACCCTGGCCTACAAGGGGATGACCGTCTTCAAGGGGTATGACGACAACAACCTTCCCCCCCAACTCTGGCTGGTGGCCCGCTATATGGAGAGCCTCGCGCTCCTGGCGGCCCCGCTCTTTTTCAACAGGCCGGTCAGACACTGGCGCGTCGTGGCCGGTTTTTCTCTACTTTCCATCCTTGGACTCTACAGCATTTTTTATGCCCACTCATTTCCCGCCTGTTTTATCACCGGTTCAGGGCTGACCACGTTCAAGGTCGTTTCCGAATATCTGATTGACGCCGTCCTGCTTGCCGCTTTGTACCTGCTCTATCGTACAAAGGAGCATTTTGAGCCATACGTTCTGAAACTGCTCGCCCTGTCGATTGCCTGTACCATGGTCACCGAACTCTGCTTTACGATATATGTCGACCTGTACGGCGTCTCTAATCTGGTGGGACACTTTTTCAAGATTATCTCCTTCTATTTCATGTACCGGGCTATTCTCCAGACCGCGCTTGCCAGGCCCTATGACCTGCTATTCAGGGAATTGCGTCAGAATGAACAACAGTTCGGCAACGCCTTTCGTTATGCGCCCATCGGCATGGCCATTGTAGCCACCGACGGCCGCTGGCTCAAGGTCAATCAGGCGCTCCGCGACTTGCTCGGCTATGACGAAACAGAACTGCTCGATCGCACCTTTCAGGACAACACACATCAGGATGACCTGGACGCGGATCTCAAACAGGTTCGGCGGTTGCTTGATGGGGCGATCAAGAGCTATCAGATGATAAAACGCTACCGCCGTAAGGATGGCGTCGACGTCTGGGCTCATCTCAGTGTATCACTGGTCAGGGACGCCGAAGGTGAGCCTCGCCACTTCATTTCGCAGATACTGGACATTACCGAGCGTAAACAGGCGGAGGCGGATCTGCGGGAAACCAACCGGCGTCTTGAAGCCGCCACCCAAGCCAAAAGTGAATTTCTGGCCAATATGAGCCACGAGATCCGCACCCCCATGAACGCGGTAATCGGGCTCACCTACCTCGCCCTCAAGACCGACTTGTCATCCAAACAGCACGACTATCTGACAAAGATCCAGTCATCGGCCCACACGCTCCTGGGTCTGATCAACGATATCCTCGACTTCTCCAAGATAGAGGCGGGGAAACTGGAGATGGAACAGATCCCATTCTCTCTTGATCAGGCGCTCGACAACCTTGTTGTCATGACGACGCAGCAGGCCGGGGACAAGGGGCTGCGCTTCCTCTTACGACTGGACCCGGAGACGCCGCGCTACCTGGTGGGGGACCCCCTGCGCCTGGGGCAGGTACTGCTCAACCTGGCCAACAACGCCGTCAAATTCACGGAACAGGGGGAGGTGGTGGTTACCATCGAGGCGCTCACCCTGACCCCTGACCAGGCCCGGCTTCACTTCGAGGTGCGCGATACCGGCATCGGCATCCCCCCGGAGCAGCGGGCCCGGCTTTTCGATGCGTTTGCCCAAGGAGACGGCTCAACGACCCGCCGTTACGGCGGTACCGGATTGGGGTTGTCCATCAGTCGGCAACTGGTGGAGATGATGGGTGGAGAACTGGAGGTCGAGAGTCTCCCCGGCGTCGGCAGCGTCTTTGCCTTCACCCTCACCTTGCCTGTCGCCGCGGGCGACTCCCGTCTCGTGGCGCATTCGGAGCCGGGGAGCGTTCGAGGCGTGACGCCCGACTACAGCCGGGCCGTGTCGGGCGGAGCGCGGGTATTGGTGGTGGAGGACAACGAGATCAACCAACAGGTGGCGCGAGAGCTTCTGGAAGGATTCGGTCTGGAGGTGGAGATCGCCGTCAACGGCCGGGAGGCGATTGATCGGCTCAACGACAACGAGAGGCGCTATGCAGCGGTGTTCATGGACCTGCAGATGCCGGTGATGGACGGCTACGAGACGACCTGGATCATCCGCGCCATGCCGGGGAACGAGACCCTGCCGATTATCGCGATGACCGCGCATGCCATGGAAACCGAACGGCAGCGCTGCCTGGATGCCGGCATGAGCGATCACTTGGCCAAGCCCATCAACCCCGAAGCCATGTGGGCGCTGTTGAAGCGCTGGATTCCCATCCTCGCGGACAACCCACGCTACATTCCGGTCGCGACTGACTCCGAGGCGCCGGTTTCTGACGATGACATCCTGACCTTGCTGCCTGGTCTCGACCTCCCCGAGGCGCTCGCACGGATCAACGATAATAGGGAATTGCTCATCAAGCTTCTGCGCAAGTTTAAGACAATCTGGTCCGGGACAGAGGAGACGTTACGCACGGCCTTGGCGGAGGATGATTACGCGGGCGCATGCCTGACGGCCCATGCGCTGAAGGGGGTGGCGTCCAACCTGTCGCTTACGGATGTGGCGGCGGCCGCATCGGAATTGGAGCAGGCGTTGTCGTTGCGCGATCTGGCCGCTGTTAACGCCGGTCTGGAAGGACTCGCGGCCGCGTTGGGCGTACTCATGGCCGGGCTGGCCTCCTTGCCGCCGGAACCGGAGCCCGCGACTGTGTCTGTTTCAGCTTGAAAAAGCCGATCCCGTCGTTAGACCGTCTGATCAATTTAAGCAATCCACGGTCATACTCACCATGGATACCAACTTCAGCCTTGCCTTCGTATTCAACTTTCAGTTCGTTGATAAATCGGTTTACGTCAGGCCAAGAGAGTACGTCGTGGAATAAGATTATTCCGTGCGACGACAAGAAGCGCATCGCAAGGAGGAAATTATCGCGTACCGCTTCATAAGCGTGATCACCATCTATGAAAACCATGTCGAAGGTTCGACCCCAGTCTTCGCGAATAACCGGGATGTGCGAAGGGAAATCACAAAGAGGCTGCCCGAAAAAGGCCGTCACTATCTCTAATCGCTCGCATGCGGGATAATCGGTGAGCCTTTCCAGGAAATACCTTGGTTCGCTGAAAACCCGGTGGGGAATATTCGGATCGACGGCGGTGACACGAGCTTGCCATGAAGCTGACACATCCATGAGCCATCTTGTAGAAACTCCGAGAAAACTCCCAACCTCCAATATCCTGAAAGGTCGGTGTCTGTTCATAAGCCTTGCAATAATCAACGCGTCGGTCGGCTTGATGCTGCCGCTTCTCGCCTCAAGAAATGCCCCGTTTGATCGCATTGCCGGGTCAGACTTGAATAACCTCAGCAGATCGCGCCAGACAGTATAATAAAGAAATAATAGTTTCAATAGTTCACCTATGGATAATTATTTACAGAAAGATGACTACACATGTAGTACTAATATTTCTTATATACTAGTTCAAAACATTGCCGAAGCCAAGAGTTAACATCAATTGTACGCCGTAATGAATTGCTTAGTTTTCCACCAACCAGGAATTTTGCAAGCACAATACAAACAGTAACTACATGAAAAGGATATATTATAATTCCTTTGTAGAAAAGATTCAATGCCTGCCATCGGTTCCCATTATGAATACTTCGATCCGCATTCAAGAGATAAAGCCTGGCAAGCCGTTTTCTATACGCCATACGACCCAAATAGGGGCGCTGTTTTTCAACTGCCCTTCGTTCATTTTCCAGCATGACAGAAACGTTCGCACTAATATTGTTTGCATGCTGCCGGATTTTGACTAAAGGCGTGTGTAAGCCGATTACGGTTGAATGTCGGACAACCCGTAACCAGAGGTCCCAATCTTCCGGTCCTCGCAATGACTCATCAAATCCTCCGTACTGTTCAACAATGCTCTTTCTCATTACGACTGTCGAAGGATAGATAAAGTTGTTGCGCGACACAAGGTATGCATGGCTCACCGGCTCCAAATTAGTGAACATGCTTTTGTTCTTGCAGGTAACAACAATGCCGTCAGTGTCGAAGGTGGAAAAATCAGAAAAGATCATGCCAGCCTGGGGATGCGCGAGCAAAGAGGCAACCTGTCGTTCCAGTTTGTCAGCCTCCCAGAGATCGTCACCATCAAGAAATGCTATCAATTCACCCTTTGCACGGTCGACACCCCAGTTACGGGCGGATGACGGACCTCCATTCTCCTTGCGCAGGCAGGTTACGTTGCCATTTAAGGATAGAGCGTGCAGTTTTTCATGGGTGCCATCCGTCGACCCATCATCTACAACAATAATTTCTATATTGACATAGGTCTGATTCTGTACCGAGAGGAGAGCGTCCCCGATGAAGTCTCGAATGTTATAGCAGGTAATGATGACTGACACGAGAGGGAGAGGCTTCATGACCTTCGCCACCGATTTAGTAATTCTTCCCCTTGGAACAGCAACCAAGGGCAGAGTGATGGTCTGAGCCTTCGGGATTTGCCCCTCTTTGTCATCCGTAGCGTTCTCAATCCAAGTACCTTGGCATAGGTGAAGTGTTGCCCCCAGGTCTTATTAAAATAGCCATATATCGCGACAGCCCTGCGACATGTGTCAAAGGCAGGCAACATGCCGCGGTCGCCATCCGCGAAAGCCGCCAGTAAGTCAATGAGTTCGGCATGTGAATCCGGAACCACGCAACAATCAAGATTCTCGTAATATGCCCTTCCCACCAGAAAGCTCGGCTTGCCACTGTACACGGCTTCGATGCCGACCGTAGAACCGAACGTCAGCACGAGGTCACAGGCATCAATAAGTGAATAGGTACTTATCGGGGAAGCCCCTGGAATGAAATTGACCTTCTCCTCGTAAAGAGCACACAACTTACGAAGTCCTCTGGTTTGACTGTTATCAATATCCTTCAAGTTGGGATGTTCCCGAATAAATATTTTGAATTTTTGAGTGATAGTCGCATCCGACAAGAGCTTTTCAATCCCTTCGTTTTGATCGGCATAAAAGGGGCTGCGCCATTCCTCAAATGCCTCAAGCTCATCTTCGGATGATATGAATATGGCAAGGTTGAGCTGGTGCTTGGACAATTCCGGCAGATGTCCCCATTGCTGTTGTTTGGTGAATGATTCCCATCCCTGAATTACATTGTTCCGCCGCTCTTCGAACCATTGGCGGGCAACTCGCTGCCTTGATTCTTCATCTACCTCACAATGCTCCGCAATGTGCCGCATTTCTTTCTGTATGGCCGCGATGTCATGGGGGGTAGCGTTCAGAGTAAGGCTGAAACGGTCCAGAACCCCGGCTCGTTCGTGTACATAGGTTTCAATATTGTGCATCCGCGCCGCTGACAGCGCCGGACGAAGCTGAGCGTATCGTCCGTTGAACAGAATGAATGCGCTGGGGCATTCCTCCTGAATATGATTAAAAAGAGAGAAAAAGACACGGGCGGCCGAGACAAGATGAAGACGAATAAGTTCATCGTATTGAACAACATCCGGCCTTGGTTCTCGCAAAATACTGATTACCGAACTGATCACGCCGACACCGATATCAGCGCCACGCAGTGTGAACGAACGGACATCGTCATGGGTCGAAAATTCACGGGCGGCGAGTAGCTCAATCTCATGCTGCTGACCGGGCGTAATGTTCAAAAAATCCTTTACCTCAACCCGTGATGAGTCAAGCCAGGAGATCCCCTTGCGAAATCGTGACATACACATCCGGCAGACGCTCTGACGGTGTGCCTGGTTCGGAAAACATGTCAACAACCCTCCCGTGCATTGCAGTATAACCACATCGCCTCCCGTATCGAGGCATCGCTGCGCCAACTCCAGGTCAGTTTCAAAATGAGGCCCCCAGATGGCATACGGAGCATATATCAACAACTTCTCTCTTGCACGAGTCATGACGGCACGTTGGTTCCGGATCGATTGTCAATGATGCGTCTTACCTGCCGCATCACCCTGCAAGAAACATTGCCGTCGGCATTGGGAATATAGATGTCAACAAATGGCTTCCTGGCGGTCAGTTCTTCTCTTGATACCGAGAATGCTCTCTGTCGCAGAAGAGAATCCATCACGGCGTCAAATTCAAGACGTGAATGAACAATATCAATCCCTTTCGCTTCATGGAACGGGATAAGATGGCGCCGGTTGGCGCAAACCTCGCTGCTCCACTCGGTATAAATGACTCTCTTCCCGACCAACATCGCTTCAATAAGCGCTGTTGTCTGAAAGCCTATGACAACATCCGCGTGAACAATGAGATGGCGCGCTAATTCCGGACCATGCAGTACTGCTATATTGCCGATTCCCGCCGTGGTGAATTCATCCTCCACTGCCATCCTGTCAGCCTGTTGGGGATGGGTTTTGACAACAAAGCTTATATCCGGGTAATTCTTTGCAAGCGAAATCAATGAAGTATGAAGATCATGTCGCAAATCGCGCCAGATATGATCGCCGGGCGTCGGCGCATAGGCGTCGGTTTCAAACGTAAAAAACAGGACGAGAGGTTTGTCGCCGCAAGGGAGTTTGGCTCTCGGCAGCCATGCGGACCGGTCAAAGAAAAAATCCGAGCGAGGTTGCCCTGCCACTTGAATCTTATCCTCGGAAACTCCGGTTCTTTGCCAAAACTCCTTCTGTCGTTCACTCCACACAATGATGTAATCAGAAATAAACGGATAGCATTCGGCGATCTGACGAGAATGATGCTCCATGCTGTGGGGGGAAATGGTCCCTTCCTTGTCGATAACGACACAGGGGATACCGCGCTCTCTGAGAATGATTATGACTTCCCTGATCCAGAAGAAGCTGTCGGAAGGAGTCAGAAAACAACTTATTTTTTTTTCGGGGCGCCACAAAGAAAAAATGACCCGGACGATTTTATTATAGTTACTTCGTGGCGCGGCCATTTGATCTGTAACATATGATTTGTCACGTATATTTTCCGGAAAAAATACATCCGCGAGGAGATAAAATATCAGATAAGGAAGTCTTGTCAGTTTGACGCCATGTATAGACGCCTGCTTTTCCAACGCATTAATATCCTGAATAAAATTATGATCCACTATGAACACTGGCAACAATTTGGACGGTGTTACTTTTGATCTGGAACAAAATTCAAGCTTACAGTAGGCGCTAACAACAACGTAATATAAATATAATCTTAATACAATAAGAGTTTTCCTGAACAAAAAAACAACGTTCGGTAAAAGCACTCTTCACCACCTCTCAGTGATAAACACATAAATAATAAGTATCCAGTTATCATATTGCTTGTAATAAGGCTATTGTCGCCAACGATCAATGTTATTCAGTTTTGTGCAGATGGCATCAAATTTGATACAATTGTTTCTAAGATAATCTCGGTATACTTCAATGTCCTCTTCTCTCCCGTGTAATTCAGGTGAAACCAAACAAAGGTTGTACCCCATTCTTTTCAACTTAGTATAATCTCCTGGGGTTATTGGAAGTTTTGTAAAACAATCCACCCATACCCATCTGACTCTTCCAGCTAATGCCTCAACAGTGCCAATACTTTCAAGTTCGGAAAACCGTACTGCAATATTCTGCTCTCCATGCTGCGTTAATTGATAAATCATTGGAAAAGAAGAATCAAGAAAAAAATAATGCATTATCTGGTATCGTCGTAATAGTTCGATAACTTTAAGCTCAATCCGTTCGCTTTTGATATTTAGAATCAGGATGCCGTGCCGGTAGTTGTTGAGAAAAGATTCGAATGGTTCGCCGTTGCGGAAAGGATCGTGCTGTAGAATTAAACGGTCCTCTTGATCCCGTATATCTACTTCTACTCCGTAATCTACCGGCACATCCTTGAGTTGGCTGACTGTATTGATCCGATGGGCAATAAATTTCATTTTGTCATCCCCTTTTTAAGACGTACGCTGAACTGTAGTGTACGCATGATAAATTTCCATTTCGACGCCAAGTCAGTATTCCAGCTTGACTGACCATGTATCCGCTCGGGAAAACTAACTTCCAGCCGGAGCACCTTCAAACCCAGCTTTTTCGCCAGGTAGTAAACATAAAGGTCGAGGGAAAAATCGTGGGGAGGCGCATCCCATTCGGAAAAAAATTCCCGGGAGAAAATGATCGGCTGTGCGTTAATATCCCAGAGCAGCGTTCCTAGAAAACATGTTTCAAAAATACTCATGCCGATTGTGAAAATCGTGTCCGAAAACGGTCTGCCGCTTCTCTTTCCCTTGACAAACAGAGTGGTAGGCGAAGCGTTTTGCTCCAGTAGTTCCAAGGCCCTGATAATATCGTAGGGATCGGTTTGCATATCAGCGTGCGTCCAGCCAAGATAATCTCCCGATGTCTGGTTGAGTCCGGCGAGAATACCATATCCGTACCCCTGGTTGACAGCCACCTCGACTTTGCGTGCAAACGGGTATGAGGGCAGTAAGGTATCAATAAGTATCCCACTGCCATCACGGGAGCCGTTGTCGATCAAAATCAATTCAACATCGGAGCGATTCATTACCCGATTGAATCGATCCAGAATCAGCGGAATATTTTTTGCTTCATTATAGCAAGGGATGACGACCGAAAGTTTCATCGACGCTCTCGTAGGGATGCCAGGCACAGTTGCTGAAAAATCGTTGCCAGTACTGATAGGTCCGCAGATCCTGGGGGGTTCCCCAACAAACGTAATTGTCAACCTGGAAGACCTTGACCTTTCTTCCAACGGCAATTAATTCGTTGATAATGCTGTCAACATAGAACTCATTGTTAATCCGTATATTATTCCTGTAAAGCTGTTGCAATGCCTCAGTGAAGTAGCTTGTCTTCCTGAAATAGAAGGCGCCGGCAATGGCATGGTCGTTATAAGGATCATCGGAAATCTGTCGTTTGACCGACGCATACTCAATCTCATTTTTATCATTTACGGCAAGCCAGCCATACATGGAAGGATTACGTTCGCTGGAAGAATGCCGCCGGAAGCTCCAGACAATTGCCTCAACGGTTTCGTCCGCCAGTAGTTCATCATAGGCGGAACGATCCCAGACCATCACGTTGTCGCAGGCGCCTATCAATAGGGAAGCATTGGGATCTTCTCCGTCCAGACCGACTTCACATGTACATGCCTGCCCTTCGGTAAATGTGTTGACACGCACAATTTTGGCTTCGTTAAAATACAACCGAATGGCGTCATCCAGAGGGTAATTGTCAAGGTGTTCGCCAAGGCAGACAAAAATATTCCGCGGCGCATAAGGGAGGGACCTGGCGGCGCGAATGATCATTGGTTCTCCCATGACATCTATGAGAGGTTTGGGTCGGTCATAACCGGCCGCCACGAATCTTTGACCACGTCCTGCCAGAGGAATAAGGTTAACCCCCTTGCAACGGAGCGGCTGCTCCTCTTGCCGGCCGCGAGCCGTCCGGAAGTAGTTTGACCAGCCGATATACTCCTCCAAATCGCGGGGGGTCCCCCACTGTAACATATGTTCGATTTCAAAAATGGAAACCTTCAGTCCGTCCCGAAGCAGAAGATTATAGACGAGACTCACGTAATATTCACCTCCAACGGCAATTCCCTTTGCCAGCAGTTCGCGAAAGTAGGCTTTTAAGAACGAACCTTTTCGGAAGTAATAGGTACCGTCCGAAGCATACTCCGCTATTCTGTCATTGGTAAAAGACTCTTTTTCCTTAATTTCAAGCATCCATTGCTGTTCTTCACGCATGAATGCATAACTGCTCATGCCGAGCATGTGAGGATGAAACCCCCGGTAGGCAGTGACGGCGCCGTCGGCGCGCCTTTCACGGGTGTGCGCCAGAAACCCTTCATAATCCCAGTATTTGGCAAAGTCACAGTAATTTACAATAATTTCTTCATTATCATTCAGCAGGTCCAATGCCTGGGTAACCGCAAAAACCGGTCCCTTTTTGTGGGGGGGGATTCCCACGATGCTGCAGGCTGGCGCCACTTGACGCAAAAGTTCACCCATAGGTGTATGCTCCAAGTGTTCATGATTGCATATGAAAATAAAATTGTTCTCGCCGGGAAAAAGGTCAACCACATGGGCGATCATCGGTTTGCCATCCACCACTATAAGCGGTTTAGGATCGGTATAACCAGCGTCAAGGAACCGTTGTCCTGTTCCTGACATTGGAATTACAATCTGCATAAAGGACTCTCCCCTGGAGTGGGACCATTTACGGAAGATATCTGCCCGCAGTGTTCCGAAAATAGCTTTACGATGCGATACAATACGGGTTCCGGTCTGACATTGTCCTACGTCGGCTCCGGACCAAGGATGCCTACAGGTTCTGGCGGTATAATTCCGCCTCCCATCCGCCGAGATAGGTCTGCTCGGATGCCGACAGTCCCGTAGCTTTAGGACCTGCCAGGCTTAACGTCTGTAGATGAAATTTACAAACCTCTTCCATTTCCCGAGCCTTTCCGAGAGTGGGGGCCACAAAATAAAGCAGGCCATCCAGAAATATGACTCGGGGGAGATCCTGGTGCTTGTTCAGGTGGCTCTGAACTGCTTCGGCATCATGGGCTGTCCGTAAGCGACAACAAGCAGCGCCGCAGTACACCATCATATCCGGACAAAAGGGAGGGGCCGTCAGTAGTTGAGGTTGTCGGGCAAGCAGCCGCTGTATTTCGGCATCCTCGGAAAGATACACCACTAACTCGGTATCGACGTAATGAGCAAGGAGCCTTATGAGAGATGTTGTGGCCCTATAGCGCCCTAAGTTGACTGAGCAATGCCGTTCCAGCACAGCGAGCGTTGTCTCCGTGACGGCTTCAATTTCCGAGTAGTCAAACACGCTGATTATCAGACCGTGGTTCTGAAGAAAGACTATACGTTGCGTATCGCTACGTGTCATATCCAGTTGTCGCCGCAGTTCCAGAGCAAGATCGATACCGGGGGTGCGGTAATCTACCAGAAGCGCGCCTGGGAAAAGTGACAAAAGAATGGTTCGCCAGTCACTCCGGCAGCAGACAGCATTGACCACCAGGGGATGGGTATGCAGCGTGTATTTCGCCATGAGCGCATGCAATAACGTCTCAATGGAGGGTCGTATCTTGTTATCGTCAACAACGGCGGCATTGACTAGTTCCGTAACGGCGGCATCCCGTGCCTCGCGTGGCAGTATGTGAAGATCGCGCCGCAAAAGAACCTGCCGCAATTGGTTGATGCTAACCCTCACATGGCCATTGTTACGGTTTACGTCTGAGAGGAGGTATCCTGATCCTTTGATCAGCATGGTGCCATCAGCAAGCTTAACCGAGGCATTTCCACCGCCGGCCTGAACCAGGTCGTACCGCCCCCCCGCATATCTGGAAATTGCCACAAACCGGGATATTTCATCCATTAAGGCGCTCGATGATATTACGGAGAGAGTCAGTTTCTGTAACCAGCTCATGGTCCGGCGCCGAGCGCTTGCCTCGGTTAACCCAGAATGTTTCAATGCCTAGCTGAGTGGCGCCGAGCACATCTTTTTCATAACTGTCGCCGATCATGCAGACATTCGCTACGCCAAGACCGAGCTTTTTTAGCCCGAGCATGAAAATGTAGGGATGAGGTTTGTCTCTGCCGGCCTCCTCGCTGGTGACCAGGGCGTACAGATGATCTTCAATGCCGAGTTTTCTGATTTTCTTGAACTGAATCTGGGCCGTCAGGTCAGTCACCAAACAAATCCTGCGGCCCTTTAGGGCAGTGAAAAATAATTTGGCGTCTTCAAATAATGTCATCCGATTGAGAAAGGTGTCCCAGTAGAGATTGTAAGCAACCAGCGCGGGTTCTAGTGGGTTAAGACCGAGATGCTCGCACATACGCTGGAAGTAGAGCAATCTGTTGTGTGACGCGGCTGTTCCGTGAAGTTCGTTATGAATGGCCCGGCGCGACAGATGAAATGCCTCATGTAGGGTGGTGTCGGGAATATGGTAATATTCCGTCATCTGTCGGAATACCCGGGACAGTGCGTCGGAATGAGCAACATTGTAATCATAAAGAGTATGGTCCATATCCAGGAGTACGCCGTCAAATTTCATCCGCGTCCCTCCGCATACATGAACTCAGAGCCAGTAATACCACCAGTTGAACGAATCCCTGCCCGTCGTCGTGCCAGACGCAGTCACGCTTAACCAGATCGTCAAAATTTACAATGACATCCGCCGCAATGGCGCTGATCAGAGCGCTGTTCACCGGCTCGTGTAGGGCGACATACTGAGTGCTCAGATCATCAGAGTATTCCCAGTCCAAGACCACGTTGAACGCTAGGAAGCGCTTGACCATTTGCTCCAAGTCAACGCTGGAATCGAGGGAAATCTTAATGTCTATTTGCGGTTTTTCAGTTATACAACCAATCTCAAATGGGGATGACGGGCTGTAGGAGACGACGATGTCGGCAAACTCCTTCTGCGGGGCAATAAATTTGACGGCATCGGTAGCACGGCGGTCCATCTGGCGCAGGATGCTTTCATCCGAATATCCCCTCTGTTGGGTGTCTCGGATAATTTTCCAGTGTTTTCGGAGTCCTTCATCCGTATCAATGTAGATTTTGAGGTCAATTATTTTTCTCATAATGGGTAGGTAAAATGGGTGGAGACCACACAGTACCACAAAATCCCGCGGCGTCACTTGGGTAGGAGCAGTGAACTTCCCGGTATGATGGTCATAATCACGCCGGTTGATTGTGTGGCCACGTTTCAGGGAGAGCAGATAGTTGGCCTGGTTGTGCAACAGGTTCGATTTTGGATTCAGATGGGTGATATTATCCCAGTTTTTGTCGTGCCGTTCCCATTTATGTTCGCCATCACCTTCCAACTCCAGAACGCTTTCCTTTAAGAGTAACTGAAGACTATGCAGCAACGTGCTTTTTCCCACACCACTGTCACCGCCAATACCAATGATAGTAGCCGAGTTCTTGTTATAAATGGCATTGCTTCTGATGCCAAATTTATGAAAAAGATACACACACCCAAGAAGTGTAGCCTCGAACACTGTATAGACAATACTACGCAGGCGAGCATCCTTAATTTTGATATCTATGCCAATGCCAAGAAAGTTTATGTCATGAAACTCGGGGATAAAAAATAGTATAAAGAAAATAAGATACATCAGATTCAGCACGATATAAACTCGCGGCAAATTGGCAATTGTTGCATGCTTAATAAAAAATATGCTCAAAAACGGAAACATCCAAACATACCAGCCAGGCGCCGGATAGATGAGTAGGAGAAACATGGAAAACAGCACGACTATATACGTATAAAACAAATCGTCATTGACTTTCCGGTAGGAGAGAAAACGAATATAGATGATGAACACCGCCAGAATGGGTAGATAGAGAGAAAGATCATGGATGTTGTGAGCTATATCATATATTTGCATCTGTTTGGGATTTTTAAGCACATGATAATAGTAGCCGTCGCTGAAAATAAAAGGATATGCAATAACAAAATAGATTGCGAAGGGAACTACAAGATAATACAAAATTCCTCGTGAAATGTCCGTTTTAATCAGATAGATGAGCAGAAGGGGGAGGCAGGCGGTGACATAGAATTTGGTGCTCATTGCCAAACCGAAAACTATGGCCGAACAGAGAATTTTATTGGATCTCAGCAGATAGACGGCAATAAACAGCAGGGAGGCTGGAATCAGATCGAGTTGGGAGTGGACATAAATTCCGTAGAGGATGATTGGCGACAGAAAATAATAGAGCAATACCTCACGGCTCCGTTGCGGGAACATCCTGAGTAGCAGCCACGTGATAGTGATGTCGGAAACGAGCAGAGGCAGTTTGAAAATGAAATGCTTGAGCAGAATCGACTTAATATGAAATACAGTGATCGGCGCGGTAACTATCGCCAGCAGGTACAGCATTAGGGGTGGATACGGAAATTCCAGCGGCAGGTTTTGTTGGCGGACATACTCCCAGGGATTGTTCAGGTGGGTAACAAAAAGCTCCACAAACGGGATAAACAGTCGATCCTGGTAATCCGATGAGAATGAAGCGAGCAGTAACAACTTTAGAATGAGTGCGGCAGCGAATGCTGTTCGGTTGCCTGCAATCATGTCGGTAATCTTAGTGAAGCCATAATTGCACATCATGCCATTGCTTTCCAATCACGGTTTCAGCCAGCATATTCATTTCAGGGCCTGGCGCCAATAAACCTGTAATTCATGAAGGTTTTATATGTATTGGAATACATGAGGTTGGCGCCGAGCAGCGCCGAATATACGTCGGCTGCGTCTGGGTCTGACGGTATTCCGCGAAGATAGTTGTCACTGTCGACAAAATCGGCGCGAACACCACGAACAACCTCGGTGATGTTGATTTGGTAGGAGTGGTTGTCCTGTTGCGGCATCGCCTGCATCCCCCGCAGGGAGCATCCGAATATCAATACTCCGCTTACGGCAATTACGGTCAGTAATTTCATGCCATTATCCGATAGCCTGCTGTTCAGGATGTATATACCGAGGATCGACCACAACATAATATCGTACGTTATGGATGTTACCGGAACTTTTACGGCGAAATCTATTTTTGTATATTGGTATAACAGTGAAGCAATAAATGACGCTGTTATAAGTCCAAAAATAAATCGCTTTGTATCTCGATTTATTTTTGTATTTATCAATATAACAAGCATTAATGCTGCATATGGCATACTTACAATATGTAACAATATACTATCATTGCTTGTTAAAAATACAATAAATACAATATATAATACAACTAATGTCACATAGATTCTACCAAATTTATTATTACGATAATTTGAACAATATTTATATAGTGTTAATATTATTATACAAACAATTACAATTACATTTAATGCAAGCAGATCACTAGTAAAATAATTTGATTTTATTTTATTGATGATATCGTAGTCTACTACTACAGTAAAACCATTGATATTAAAATAACTAATAAGTTTGTAGACTAATAAGATATAAAACCATCCACTATAAAAATAACCTTGTGTCGCAAATAAACCGGAACCTTGTTCTGTTGGTTTTCCGGACATAATTGTTATGATATTATACATGATGAATGTTACAATAGTTAGTAACATTAAATAATTGTTAAAAATTTCTCGGTATCTGATGGAAGATATCTTCTCAACTATTTCTTGTGAGTAAAGAATGCTGGAATAGCCTATCACGTACAGAAGCAGAATTATTGATATTGGAATCATTCTAAAGGCGCTCGCGCCGAGAATAAACATAAAAACAATACACTCAAAATATCTATTTCTGTAAGCGCTAAATATAATATGAACCATCGCGAAAACAGAGAGTGCGCCGTTTGTGTACAGATTCCAGAGTAATGCGTTGGAAAACGCGGAAAAACCTATTGCGCCCCATATAGTAATTTTTATGAAGCACGTCAAGGATACTCTCAGTTCAGCCAACCAGATCTCACAAAAGGATAGTAGAATGAATATAGTTATTACTAGTTGAGATATTATACAGGTAAACAGGTTTGGCTTTGGAATAAAAGCTTGCGCTAAGGACTTTATTGATGCATTGAAAAAATGATATGTTGACCATTCGAAAGGCATAAGATTGAATAATTTAAGCCTGCTGAAATAATTTGCATTGAGCATTTCTATGACTGGCGAAGCAAAATATGAATAATGTCTGTTAAAATTAAACAGTATATCGCCATTACTTTTGTATTCTAAAAACACATTTTGTGGAATATTGAGTGAAAATATTATAGAGGCAATAGTTATTAATATAATACAATGACTTGATGGTTCAAATAATTTTTTATTTATTGTTTTGAATGATGAAATATAGTCGTATAATAGCAATATATAACAAATAATTGTTGACAATAAGATAAAAGGTCTTATCAGACCAGCCGATGAATTAGCAAGAATAGCTACTAATAACGCTGAAGGAAACATGCCTACGATACATGCGGTAAAAAAACTATTTATGCCAATTCGTTTTCCAAGTGAATAATACGGAATTATCCCACATGCAACTAAAACATAATCAATAAATGAAAACATGATCACTGCGCTCTTTGTCTCGTCGAATTGTTATATTGTTGTGCTATTTTGATGACAGGATCTGAAATATTAAGTTGTTGGAATTGCTTCCCACGAGTCGAACATAAAATTACTCCCGATTCATGCTTGACAGACCTTGCAAAAGCAGTATGTCACCGCTCAGGAGCGCATTCTAGCCGATTCAGCGAAAATCACAAGCGTTCTGACTGTCCCTTGAACGCTCAACCGCGCATGCCGGCAAATCTCCTGATTTTTTCGTGCGTTGCGCCATGCGCCGCAAGCACGCTTTGGCACAGGATATAATCTTTCCAGGAAGGGATCGTGTTCGAGACCGCTTGCGGTCATTCCCACGAACGTGGGAATCCGGGAATCTGACGCTTAAAGGCTGGATTCCGGCTTAAACCCGCCGGAATGACATACGATACTTCCTTCTCGTTCTCATGCGCCGCGTGGGAACAAGGAACGCTCCTATACCCGGTTTGCCTTCAACTCCTTCAGGGAGTAGAACGTTCCCCGCCAGGTGATTCCTCCCCGGCTGAGATTGAGCGTCATGGTTCTCAGCAGGATAAACACGAAAAGCCCTGAAGTCAGGGGATAGCCGATGGCATACCAGGGACGGAAACGGTGGAAACCGGCGCTGTCGGCAACCGTGAACAGAATGAGCGCCACCGTCAGACCATAGATCACCTGGGTCCAACCGCCGGTGACGAAAATCGCCAGGAACGGCCAGACACTGCTGAGAGTGTGAACCACCGCTCCCGCCAGCACCAACGTGACACGGTAGTCCGCGCCCGAAAAAGCGTTCTTTTCGAGTCCCCTGACGACCTCGCCCAGTGACGCATACCACTCAACCGCCAGAAACTCCGGCGCGTAGGCCGCTTCCTGCCGGTAACCGGCCTGCTTGATGATCTTGCCGAGCTTGAGGTCATCATCCGGACGGAGCCGGATCGTTTCATGACCGCCGACCTTGCGGTAGACATCTTTCCTGATGAGATTGAAGGCGCCGATCCCGATGTGGCGGCGGCTTTTCGGATCACGGGCCTTCCAATAGCGGGAAAAAAGAGAGAAGATGACGATAAACGTCGCGCCGAACATCCCCAACAGGAGCGTCGGCATCCGCATCGAGGGGGAAGCGGCCAGGTGATCAAGCCGGTTCTCCAGCAGAAACCGGACCGCACGGGTCAGTACCGTAGGCTCCATGACGATATCGGCGTCCGTGAACAGCAGGATCTCACCGCCTGCGTAGCGGGCGCCGACCCACAACGCATGGTTCTTTCCGAGCCATCCTCCCGGCAAAGTCTCCACGCGGAGCACGCGCAAGCGGCGGTCACGCCGCGCCAAGTCATCGAGGATGGCGCCGGTGGAGTCCTCGGAGCGGTCATTGACCACGATGACTTCGTAGGAGGGATACCTGAGACACAACAGGGACTGAAGCGCCTCCCGAATGTTGCGTTCTTCGTTACGCGCCGCCACGATGACCGAAACGAGGGGGAGAGATGGAGAGTTTTCGGGGGATATTTCGCGCAGGGCGCGCACCGAGCGTGCGCCGAAAAAGAGAGCGCAAGCGGTAACCATAACGAGGATCAAGGTGAGAACGGCAAGCCAGATCATAGCAAAATCACTGGATTCCTGTGAAGCAAGGTCTAAAACCTGAAGTTAACAGGGATGAAGGGGATAAACAGGATAAAAACCCATTTCTCGATATACGAAATACCGGCAACAAAGCTGAGTATGGTTTCAATCGATTTTTTTTGTTGCTCACAATTTCGCAAGAAGAGGAGCTATCGCATTGTCCGGTCGCGGATTTGACCGTTTCAAGTGTGGTTTGCATGGATAGTCATGATTCGTATGTGCTACTATACCGTGATCATGTCAAGCGTTTTAATGTTGATGGGCATTCGGTGCGAATTGTGAGGCAAACGGTAAGAGGAGTTATCTCCTTGTCCCCAAGCTGGAGCTTGGGAACAAGAAAAATGAACTTTTTGTACGATCATTCCGGTTTCTGCTATACTGCACCTGCTACCTTCCACAACAGACCGAGGAGAGACATTCATGGTACCGTTGGCGCTTCAACGTGATGAACGGTTCACCTACGGCGATTATCTGACCTGGGATGACGGTGAGCGGTGGGAATTGATTGACGGTGTTCCCTACAGCATGTCACCGGCGCCGGGTGTAGCGCATCAGCGGATTCTCGGGAGAGTGCATTTTCAGCTTTTTTCCTTCCTGAGAGACAAGCCCTGTCAGGTATTTCTTGCGCCGTTCGACGTCAGACTCCCCGAGGCCGATGAGAGTGACGAGCTCGTCGAGACGGTCGTTCAGCCGGATCTTGTTATTATTTGCGACCAGAGCAAGCTCGACCAGAGAGGCTGCCGAGGCGCTCCGGATCTGGTGGTGGAAATACTTTCTTCGTCGACTGCCCACCATGATCTGAAGGTGAAATTTGCCCGGTATGAGCGGGCGGGAGTGCGGGAATACTGGATTATTGATCCTCTTGGAAAGACGACGCAGGTGTTCAGCATCGCGTCGGGCGGCGGCTACGGTCGGCCCCAGGTCTATGGTTGCGGCGATATGGCGCCGGTCGGCGTAATCCCCGGTCTTATGATCGACCTGGCAGAGATTTTCGCGGAATAGAGCTGGTTGAGGAGAATTATTATGTCGGTGAACTTCGAGGAACTGGGCGGAAAGCTCGAACAGAATCGTATTACCTATCCGTTTGATATTATGAACAATCTTTCCGGATACCATGATAGAACAGTCGCACTTGATTCTGTCATGATTGATGATTTGTTATTGCCCGGCGTCTTCTTGTTTTGTCCTGAAGCGGATATGGATTACTTCAGCATTAGAAACTCAATTATTGAGCCGGATTTGCAATACCGCTGTCTGCAATTGGAATATCTCTCGGTTATCGAAATAATATTACTCTTTGATGATGACAGACAGTTGGCGCTGCATTTGAATCCTGCCGCGGCGAAGGGAAAATTATAAATATTGTGCTCGCCGCAAAACCTCGCAAAATTCCCGCCGGGAGAGACGTAGTCGATAACGATCTCATCGGCTGATTCCATCTGGAGTCGCGGGTATGCTCATGCTCTCTTCTCCGCTGCTCGTTTGCCTGGATTACCGCGAACGCGGGAATCCAGGTCAGGTATTCATCCTCGCATCATCTCACCATGAACATCATCTCCGCCTCGGCCACCGGCTTCCCCTCCCGCAACAGCCGGAATTTCATCTTTTCCGCGCCGGCCGGCGCCGGCGTCACCTTGACAATGAAATCCACCCGGCGGTTCTCGTTGGCGGCAATCCTGATCCCTCGTGTCGGGCCGAGCAACTCTATCCGTTTCCCCGGCAGGTCGCCCCCTGCTATCTCGTAGACCGCCGCGGTCTGGGTCCGATTCTCCAGATAGGCGACGAAAAAGTTCACCACCGCCCCGTCCGGCATCCGCCTGATCGCACCGTCCCCTCCCCTGCTCACCTTGATCGTTGCCTCGGAACGATGGGCAACAGCGAAGGCAAGCATCATGGAAAGAAAAATGATTAACGCCGCCAGTAGCAGGGAGCGCTGGTTGACCGGTCTTCCTCCCCCCGTGGCGCGCCGACCAAAGGTATAACGCATGATCCCCGGCTGGTTCATACGGTTGAGTACGGCCCGACAGGCGTCGAGACAGCGACCGCAGTTGATGCATTCAACCTGAAACCCGGTGCGAATGTCGATGCCGGTGGGACAGACCCGAACACAGGAGTTACAGCGGATACAGCGTCCGGCCGCGGCGGGATCAAATTCAAGGGTAAGGGTATTGACGTCCATGGCCATGAGCTGAATCCGGCCATAGGGGCAGATCGCCGTGCAGAAGTAACGCCGGATGAAGAGCAGATCGGCCCAGACGAGGAGGCCAACCACAAAGAGGCTGATCCCGGCGACCATCCCCAGGTTGCCCGAAAAGAGTCTCCTCATATAGTCGTCCGGCGGAATGAAGTACCAGATCAGGTTGGATGCCACCAGCAGCGCCAGGGTCGCCACCAGCAGATGCCGGGCCGCGGCGGCAACAAACGTCTTTCCGAGGAGTTTATCGATCCGGCGATCAAGCGCCTCGACCAAGTCGGTAAGATTGGTCTGAAAACAGAACCAGCCGCACCAGACCCGCCCGAAAACCATGGTCACAAAGAGAAAGATGAAGAGGAAGATGAGGGAGATGAGGAGGACGAGATAAAACTCTTCAATCCTGATGGCCGCGCCGAAGAAATAGAGGGTACGCGACGTAGCATCCAGCCGGAGCAGGGACTCTCCCCCTACCCTCACGAACGGTATGAGCAGGAGGAGCAGGGTGGAGAGCCACTGAACGGTTATTCGTGAAGGGGCAAGACGGGATTGGCGCACGCTACTTCAGCGAGAGGATATACGTGACCGCGCCTTCCAACTGGAGATGGCTGAGTTCCTTGCCGAAGCCCGGCATGCCGCCGGGCCGACCGTTGGTAACGCTCTCCATAATCGCGGCCTCGCTCTTGCCGTATTTGAAGTCAGCCTTGGTCAGGTCAGGGCCTATCCCTCCCTTGGCCTCCGGCCCGTGACAGGCAACGCACCGCTCTGAATAAAGCTTCTTCCCCAAGGCGAGAGAGGCCGCGGGGTTAGTTTCCTTGTGGACCACCCCTCCGCCAGGCGCCGGCGCATTTTCGCTTTTCTCGGCTTCAGCCATCTTGGCGTCCGCCAGCTTCTTCTTTTCCGCGAACTCCTGTTGCGAGCTCCAGCCGCTGAAGAGATAATACCCCATGAAACAGATTGCCCAGGTCGCGAGGCAGCCGAAGAGCAGCTTGAAGATGAGGGGCGCACCCTTCTCATCGCGGTATTTGATTCCGTCAAAATCGTTGCCGGCCATTATTTCCTCCCTTTGAGGTCGTGTCGTCATCGAGCATCCGGTATTTGGGCTCTTCCATCCGCTCTTTCCGCTTCCCGCTGTAGGTTCTGACAACAATCAGGGCAAAGATCAGAAAGAGCCCGATCGTCATTCCCAGGTAATAGACTGAAGCCGCGACCATACTACTGTCCCTTGCGCGAGACGACGTAGGTGATCACCTTCCAGACCTTCTCCTTGCCGAGAGAATCGCCGAAGGGAGGCATTCCGGTGCCTGCTTTCCCCTTGAAGACCGTGGTAAAAAGTTCCCCTTCCGGCTTGGCCAGCGCGGTCAGGTTCGGACCGATCCCCCCTTTCAGGTTGGCGCCGTGGCAGGCTACGCAACTCTGCTCGTAAAGCGCCTTCCCTTCGGTGACGGCGGCTGCGTTCCCCGCGAATGGGTTCTTCAGGTCACCCACGACCGGCGCGGCGGCCGCGACCTTGCGCCAGGGGATGTCGTTGCCGAGCTTTTGCAGATAGGCGACCAGCGCGTCCATCTCCGTCTTCCCCTTGACCGCGTCCAGCTCGGCCGGGGTATAGGGAAAACCGAGGGCCTTCATCTTCTTCTCGGTCAGCGAGCTGTCCAGCGGCTGTTTCAGAAAAGCGTACCTCGGCATGTTGGACTTGGGGACCATGCTCCGGGGGTCTTCCATATGCTTGTAGTGCCAGGCGTCCGGGTATTTGCCGCCGATTCGCGCCAGGTCGGGACCGGTCCGGCGGGAGCCCCAGAGGTGCGGCTGATCATAAACGAATTCCCCCACCTTGGAGTAACCGTCAACCGAACCGGGGGCGTAACGGGCCACGTCGGCCACCAGGGGACGGACCGTCTGGGTGTGGCAGTTGTTGCACCCCTCGCGGATGTAAATGTCCCGTCCTTCAAGTTGGAGCGGGGTATACGGCTTGACCCCCTCAATCTTCAACGACGGGTCGTTGATCCATTTGAATGGGGCGATCATGGTCACGGTCGTGCCGATCATGATGACCGCGGCGGCCAGCAGCAGCAGGATAAGCGGTTTTCTCTCCAGAAGATCAAACATGGCGTTTCCTCCCTCCACCCGCGCCCCTAGCGGGGGCGGCCTGACCGCCTGCATTGCCGCTCCGGATCGTCTTGATGATATTATAGATAAAAATGAACAGGCTCAGCAGATAGAGAATCCCGCCGCCGGCTCGCATATGCCAGTAGGGGTAGAGCTCGACCAGGGTCTCCATAAAACTGTAGTGGAGACTTCCGTCGGGGTTGACGGCATGGAGCATGGCCGCCTGCTGTACCCCCGCGATCCACATGCTGACGGAGTAGATGAGCTGTCCGATGGTCGCCAGCCAGAAATGGGCGTTGGCCAGCTTCACGCTGTGGAGTTCGGTGTTGTAGAGCCGGGGGATCAGGTAGTAGACCCCGGCGAAGATGATCAGCGACACCCACCCCATCGCTCCCATATGGACATGCCCCGGCACCCAGTCACTGTAGTGGATGAAGGCCGAAAAGGTTCGGATCGCCTGGGACGGCCCCTGAAGAGTCTGGAGACCGTAGAAGGTAATGCCGAAGATGAGGAACTTGACCAGATAATTATCCCGCATCTGATGCCACTGGCCGTTCATCGAAAAATAGCCGTTGAAGACCGAGGCCCAGGAGGGAGCGATGAGGAGGATGGAAAAACCCATGGCCAGGGTCTGAACCCAGTCAGGAATCGGCGTCCAGAGAAGGTGGTGAGCCCCGGTCCAGAGGTACATGAAGAGGAGGCTCCAGAAGGCGATGATCCCCATCCGGTGGCTGTAAATCGGCACACCGGTTATCTTGGGGAGGAAATAGTAAAACAAGGCCAGCGGCGGAGTGGTCAAGACCATGGCCACGGCGTTGTGTCCATACCACCACTGGACGTTGGCGTCATTTGCCCCGGCATAGGCCGAATACGACTTGAAGAGCGACACAGGAATACTGGCGTTGTTGACCAGGTAGAGTATGGCGACCCCCACCAGGGTGGCGATGATGTACCAGAGGGAGACGTACAACTGCTCCTCTTTCCGCTTCACGATGGTCATCAGGATGTTCACCGTAAAAATCACCCAGAGGATGACCACGAGGATATCGATGGGCCACTCCAGTTCCGCGTACTCCTTGGACTGGCTATACCCCAGGAGCAGGGTCACCGCCGCCAGGATGATGACCACGTTGAAAAGCCAGAGCTGGAATCTGGCCAGGCCGGGGCTCCAGATTGGAGTCCGGGTCAGCCGCTGGGTAAC
>Ga0194037_1000743_pt1 | contig 25202 bp, 8 predicted proteins | sample JunL306m_MetaG_FD_148653 | JGI IMG/M metagenome (GOLD analysis project Ga0194037, IMG submission 148653) | Anoxic zone freshwater microbial communities from boreal shield lake in IISD Experimental Lakes Area, Ontario, Canada - Jun2016-L304-6m | ecosystem: Environmental > Aquatic > Freshwater >...
GAACGCTCCCGGCAGCGCCTATCCGCCAAACATCGGCGGCAACTATCCCAACAACGTCGGCCTCGGCATGGCGGCCACGCTCGATGTCGTCCACACCATCACCTTGTCGATGGAACGCGTCGCGGGCGGATTGAAGATTGACGCCTCCTGGGGCAACAGTGCCGGCGCTGAAGTGCGCTCATCCTCATACTCCACCCCTTACATCGATGCGGATCTGCCCGCGGGTCACGGATCGTTGGCGCAAATCGGTCACCTGGGCTTCTGCATGTCGAAGGACGACCTGTTCGGGCTTGGCGCGGCGGGCGGCAGCTACACCGTGTCCAACTTCAGCCTCGACTACACGCCCGTGGCGGTGGCCACCACCACCTACAGCACCTCGGGCTTCACCGTGAATACCAGCGAGGATCTGGCCCTTAACGTGTTGCCAAGTGCCAGCGGACCCACCTATACCACCAACCTCGCCAGCCTCACCGACGGCCTGGCGCCTAACGCAATCCCGGGTTATGATGGCAACAATGTCCTGGGTAATGGCGCTGTCTTGACCTACGATTTGGGTGCAACGGCCGCGATCAACGGGATTCAAACCTACACAGCCTGGCCGGGCGACCGCTACCTTCAGGATTACACCGTGGACTTCTCGCAGGACGGATTCAACTGGACCAGCGGCGTGATTGCCGTGGTCAACCAGGGCACCGGCACGCTGGGCGGCTGGAACAACGTCAAAGTGGCGGTGGCTAACAGCGACAACTCACCGCTGGCCGCAAGCGCCCGCTATGTCCGCTTCAACTTCAACAACCAACAGAACGGTGCCGTGGGCTACACGGAAATCGTGGTCAACGGCGTCTCGTTTGTCTCGCCGGAGGCACCCAACTTTTGGGAAAGTCCGCAAAGCCAAACGGTCACCAGCGGCGACAGCGTGACCTTCACCGCACAGGCCACCGGCTATCCGGTCCCCGTCATCACCTGGCACTTCATCGATAGCAGCTCCGTGGACCATCTCCTGTCAACGGTCGGCGGCACCTTGACGTTCACCTCCAATCTCGGTTCCGCCGGCCAATATTACGCGGTGGCAAGCAACTCCCAAGGAACCGTCAACAGCACTCCGGCCGCGGTTCTCACGGTGAACCCCGGCATCGTGGAAAACGGCGACTTCTCCGAAAATGCGGCAAGTTTCACCCAGGGTAACAGCTACTTCGCAGCCCAAAGCCCCGGTAATCCGGCGTCGGCAACGGCATGGACGGGCGGCTCGGGAATCAATGGCATGTTAGGCTCGGCCCCCGACTATTTCGGACCGGCCTATCATTCCATCCCGAGCTATCTGTTCATGCAGGGAACCCAAACCGTGACGCAGACCATCACCACAACGGCCGGCAAGAGTTATCGCTTGTCATTCAAGGCAGCCTGTCGGGAGAACAATGTTTGCGGCCTGACGGTTTGGGCAGACAACACCAAGTCACCGGGACTGACCATCGCCGTCGGGGCCTTGAGCGGCGTCAACTTCCAAACCTACAGCTTTGTTTTCACGGGGAGCGGCACGCAGACGATTCAGTTCGTCAACAGCGGCACCGATGATTTCACTGCGGATTTGACCGATGTCTCGGTGACGGATCTAGGCTGGGCGGACCCGTTTGCCGCCTGGATCAACGGCCTCGACTGGTCGGGCTTCACCAGTCCCGACAAATCGGCCACCGGCGATCCGGACGGCGACGGCATGACCAACCAACAGGAATACGCCTTCGGCCTCGACCCGCGGTACGGCTCGTCGGCCAACCCGATCACCGTGCCGCTCGACCCGGCCACCGGCACGTTCAGCTACACTCGCCGCGCAACCCCGGCCACCACCGGCCTGGCCTACACCGTGCTCACCTCCACGGACCTGGTGACTTGGACGCCCGATGCGGGTACGGCCGAGTCGATCACAACCAGCGGCGACGTGCAGACGGTGACCTTCACGGTCAGCCACCCGGCGGCCAACGGTAAGCTGTTCCTGCGCGTGGCGGCGCAGTGAGGCATTGTAGCGGCGGTCTATGACCGTCGCTGATCGGAGATAGAGGATGGAAGAACATCCGCAATCCCTTTCCGGAGTTAATGGGTTTTCTCCGGGATCCCAGGGGCCGCCGGCGCAATCCGGCGGCCCCATTGGGTTGTAGCGGCGGTCTGTGACCGTCGCAACCCGTGGATAGAGGTTGATAAGATATTTGTAAGCAACTCTTGATGACCGTGGCCGGATCGTGTGGCCGGCCTCCGCACATTCTATCAACCACACGGCCATCATGACACCGAAAACACCATCAACCTCCACCGAATGAAAGACTACAATATGCGGGATAAAATGTTATTAAAGATGATCTCCGGAATGAAACGGGCCGGCCTCTTTTCGATTCTGCAGCTGGGTGCGCTCTGCCCGGCGCTGGCCGGCAACCAAATCCTCCCCGGCACGGGGCTGTGCGACCCGCATGTGGTGATTCATGACAACCGCGCGTATCTGTTTGCCACGGACGACGGGTCGGGAATGACCGACTGGTGGCTCTGGTCCTCCGATGACCTGGTGAACTGGCGGCATGAAAGCACCGTCAACCCCAAGGACGTCTTCACCCAGTGGAAACCGAGTGCCCTGGATCCCGAAAAGCATGCCTGCTGGGCGACGTTTGGCGCGTTCAAGAACGGCCATGTCTATTGGTATGTCTCCGCCGCGCCCATGGGCGTGCTCATGGCGGATTCCCCCGCCGGTCCGTGGAAAGATCCCATCGGCAAGCCGCTCATTCCTGAAGGCGTGACAACCACGTCGGCCTACGACCAGGATGTTCTAATCGACGACGACGGCAAGGCCTACCTCGTGTTCGGCTGCTATGATTACGACATCGTGCGGCTCAACGACGACATGATCTCGCTGGCGGAGAAGCCCCGGCACGTGCAGTTCGACCGCAAGTTCGGACCCTATGGCTTTGATCGCACCGATGACAAACCCTCGCTCCACAAGCGCAATGGCACCTACTATTTGTCCTGGTGCAGCTTCTATGCGACATCCACCAATGTCTATGGACCCTATACCTTCAAGGGATCGGTGCTGGCACCCGCGACGACCGCGCCGGAGTTCCTCCCGGTTGACACGGATCTGTGGTATGACCGCCACGGGAATTTCTTTACCTGGCACAACCAGTGGTTCTACATCTGCAACGACGTGAGCCAACCCAACCGCAAGGGGCGCGAGTCGGTCATCGGCTATGTGCATTATCGCGACGATGGCACGATGGCTCCGGTCCGGCTCGATTCGCTCGGGGTCGGCGCATACGATGCCGCCCGCAACATCGAAGCCGAGGATTACTTCGCCGCCGAGGGGGCTGACATCAAGGAGCGCCCGGCGGGCGGTTTCGAGGTGCGCAACCTTCATCAGGGCAGCTATCTGATTTATCCCAAGGTGCGGAATCTGACGGCCAATGCTTCCGTCACCTTCATGGTCTCGTCGCAAACGGGCGGTGGAACCATCGAGGTGCGCGAAAAACAACCCGCCGGCAAACTGCTGGGCTCTTGTCAGATTCCCACTGTCCAGAACCGCTGGGACGTCTATCAGGCGGTTAGCTGCGGCTTGCAGAGCCCAGCGGGAACCATTGACATTTGCCTCACCTTCAAGGGCAACGGGGCCGAGTTGGTGCGGATCGACCGCTTCAAATTCCGTTGAAGAATGTGGCCATCCCTCCGTATGAGACCCGCGCACCTTGCCTCGCTAATTCTGTTAGCATCACCCGTTTTTGGGGGCGAGCCCACCCCTGGGCCGCCCAATGAATACGAGCTGTTGCGCTCATTTCCCCCGGGACGGCTGGCGGCGCTAAGCGCTTACGATCAACCGGATGCCATGGGACTCACCGGGAGCAACCGGACCCACGGGAGTTGGCTTGAAGCCGGTCCGCAGCGGGGCAGTTGCCGCGGCGTAGTAGCTGCCGTGGTCGCGGGCGACCTGGCCGCGGCGGATGCGGCGTGGCGCGGCATTGAGCTGGCGTTTGAGCATCAGCGCGAGGACGGCGGCTTCGACGCGGCGATCCGGCCTAACGGGCAGAGCGCGCGGGCGGGCGGCGCGGCGGTCGAGACCGCCTACTTTTTCCTACAGGAACTGGGCCGGGCGATCCTGGTAATCCGTCAATCGCCGCATGAGGCGCATTTCCACGCGCGCATCGCCGCGCTGGAACCGCGGATCCGGCGTGCCTGCGACTTCATCACCGCAGGCTATCCGACCATCATCCGCGACAGCAGCCACGCCGTGAACCGGATCATCATCGCGGCGAAAGCCTTTGGCACCTGCGGGCTCGTGCTACATGATGTAAAATTCATCGCCACGTCGCGCAAGCTCATCGCCCACGCGCTGACCCTGCGCGACAACGACGGGGTGTTCCTCGAAAACGGAGGACGGGATTCGAGCTACAACGTGGTCTCGATCTTGTATGGTCAGACGCTGGCACTGCATCTGCCACTGCCGGAATTCGATGCCGCGCTGCCCCAAGCGGTGGCGTGGCAGCTCACCAAAATCCGCGACAACGGCGAGGTGGATGTGACGGGCAACACCCGCACCGGTGTGGGCAAGGAGATGTCCTACAGCGGGCAACCCAAAGGCGTGAACTACAACGAGGTGGTGTTCGCCCTGACCTATTACGGGCTGGCCCACCACGATCCGGCCGCCCTGACCGCCGCCGGGCGCGTTTTTGCTTTTTCCCATCCCCCGTGACCCACGGGTTTCACGGACCAGGCAATTCCCCCGGAGAACAAACCAGAATCGTTTTCCCGATGGGATAGGATTGGCCCACGGGTGCCACGATGCAGGTTTGCTGCGGACGGAGGTCATCAATGGCCTGGTGAAAACCACGAGTGACGGTGGGCGCGGAAGACGCCTTGAATTCGAATGCCAGCCGCCGCGATCCCTTCTCGAGCACAAGGTCCATCTCCACCCCGGTCGCGGTGCGGTAATGGCTCGCCTGCCATCCCGGATAGGCCTGCAGCACTTGTTCCAGCGCAAAGCCCTCCCAGGAGGCACCGAAGACCGGGTGGCCGCGCAGGTCGCCCTCGGTTTCCAATCCTAACAATGTGTGGAGCAGCCCGCTGTCCCGCACATAGATTTTCGGGCTTTTGACCAGGCGTTTCTTCAGGTTGGGAAGCAGCGGCGGCAGGGTGCGCACCATGTAGGTTTGCGCCAGCATGTCGAGGTGATGGCCGATGGTGGCATGGGTCACGTCGAGCGACTGGCCGAGTTGTGACTTGTTGAGAACCCCGCCGTGATGATGAGCTAACATCTGCCAGAGACGACGCAGCGACTCCGCCGGCACCCGGAACCCGAGTTGCGGAATATCGCGCTCCAGATAGGTGCGGATAAACTCCTCCCGCCAGCGGTATGAGACGGCCTCCGTAGCGGCCAGAAAGCTGTCAGGAAATCCGCCGCGAACCCACAACCGGGAACGCTCACGCGATCCAACCTCCGCAATCTGGAGCGGTGCCAGTTCCACATGCGCGATGCGTCCCGCAAGCGACTCGCTCGACTGCCGCAGCAACAGCGGTGATGCGGAACCAAGTAGCAGAAAGCGCCCCGGCATCCGTCGCCGGTCAATGATCCCGCGCAACTGCGGAAACAGATCCGGCACCCGTTGCACCTCATCCAGAATTACCAGGCGCTCCGCCAAGGGATCCAGAAACGCATTCGGATCCGTCAGTTTAAGCCGGTCTGCGGCATTCTCCAGGTCCAGATAGAGACAAGGCTTGCCGAGCGATTGCCCAAGCTGATGAGCCAGCGTCGTCTTGCCGCATTGCCGCGGCCCGGTCAGCGCCACCGCCGGAAAATGACCGAGAAGGTCTCGCAGTTCGCCCGCCAACACTCGGGGGTATGGTTGCATGTCGGTATCCTGTCTGACAATATGCAACCATGCAAGCGGATTTTTGGGTGCTTTGCGCACGCCGGGCAAGCGCTGGAGATTCAGGTGGCGCGGCCCGGCCTGGGCAGCCATGGGATCAGACTTCCTGAGCTAGGCATTGAATTGTCGAGGAACTGGTCGGGATTCAACGAAACGCAGAGCCGCTGAGGTCGCGGAGGGATTCGCGGAGATTGTTGATGGAGGCTGACACCGGGTTGGCAGTCCCCGCCAGAACCTCTGCGATTTCCTCTGCTGGCTCTGCGGTTGATCCCGCCCTCCGGCGGTCCCCCTGCGGGGCTTTCGCTCCGCTCAAGTCTATCTCGCTCCGCTCGGTTCCGCGTTTCGATGACTTTGTTATCTGCGTGAATCCTGTGCATTTGCCTCATGCATTGGAATCAACGGTTCGGCCATTTACCTGCGGCTATCTCCACTTCGTTCCGGCTCCACTTCGTTCCAGTTCCGCTGCGCTCGGTTGTGGTTTCCAGTCTCAAGCCTCGTCACTGCGCCGCCGATGAATACCCGCAGCGCTGATAGAGATACATGCAGGCCAGCGCGAGGCAGGTGAACACGTGCCACAAGGCGTGGCCCTGTAGCCAGGCGTCGGGGCCGGTGAAATGGCGGTGGACGTCGAGTTGGCGGCAAATCACCGCCAGCGCCAAAGTCAGCGCCGCAACCGCCAGCCAGCACCAGGATAAGTGGGTGCGCCACTTTCTCCAATCCACGGCCGCGGCGGTGGCGACCGCCAGGATCAACGCGGTCAGGAGGTTTGCGGCGGAATAGGACCACTTGAACCGATAGAGCAAGCCGCAGGCGATCACGACGAGCGCCGCCAGCAGCGGCCAGGATGCAATGGCGGACCGGCCGTGGCTGCGCAGGCGTGGAAACCAGCGGCCCAGGTGGATCGCTATCAATCCCAACAGTGGCGCAAACATCGCGGCCACGTCAAGTTGCTGGCCCCAACGTGTCAGCGACGCATGGAACATGCCGCTGCCCAATCCCAGGTAGCAGCAGCCCGCGCCGAATAGAATGCTCAAACCGGGTGTCCGCACCAGATAACCCGCTCTAGCAGGCCGCTGCCGCGCGCGCTGGTCCGCGAGTCCCAGAGTGATCGCATAGAGGCCGAGGAGGACATACGGCAAGTTGGACCAGGTATTGATGCGCGTCCGAAAAACGCTGTGCTCGTGCAGGGTTTCGCCATATTCATGATGTCTCAATTCGGCGGCCGGCTGCCAGGCGGACCAGACGTCCTGATCGCGCCAGAGGTAGTAAACGGTTCCCAGCAAAACCAGCGTGATTGCGAACACCACCCAGACCTGCCGGTGAACCCGGGCAGGCGCTGGGTCGTCATGGCAAGACATGACTTACTTGATCTGTTTGGCTTTGACTGCAAGGTTGAGTTTGACCTTGCCGGAGGCGGGCGTGATCAATACCACGCGCTCAGCAGGCTGCGAGAACGTTCCCGCCGCCGCTTTCACCGCGTAGGTGTAGGTCGCGCGCGGCAGGCCGATTTCCGGCTGGTGCAGGGTGGTTGGGGGCGACCAGGTGTAGGTGAGTGCCTGCGGCTCTACCTTGGAGATCTTGAAGAAATCCACGTTGGCTCCCTGCTCGGGCGGGGTGGTTTTGCTCATGAACGCCTGGGCGGGGCGGTGCCATGTCAATTCCATCGCCCAGTTCTTTGGCGCGCCACTGCCACCCACTTCGAAGGTCGCAGCTTCCTCGTCAAACGTGATCCTCGCAGCGCCACCGGCGGCTAGCGGAAACGTGACAATCATCCGTTTGTTGTCCGGTGTGTCGAGTTTCGGCGTCCCGGCCTTGAGTGGTTCGCGGGTGCCATCGGGCTTGACCGCGACCAGCCGGATGCCGGCCATTTTGCCGTCGGCGAGCGAGCTCCACTGCATGCCGTCCATCACGGGCATTGCCATGAACACATTGTCAGAGGCCACACAGGCGTGGTTCAAATACGAATCGGCAACATCCTCGTCGTAGAGATAAAGGTCGCGCAACCGGAACTCGTCGCCCTCCCACAACAACCCGCAGCGATAGAACCGGCTCGAATACCAGGTTGCCTTGCGGGGTACGTCCCAATTCATCACCTTGCTCAGGTTCTCAACGATCTTGGCGTTGACCTCCGGCTGATCTTTAAGATTGTTGTCCAGGAAATCCTTCACGTGCTTGACCGTCCAGCCGGTGGCGGGCGTGAAGGTGTCCTTGCAATCCGTCAGCGCATTCTCAGCGCCGGGAGGCGTCAGGGGATATTCCTTCAAGAATGACTCCGCCGTTTGGCTCAGCGTTTCCGCCTTCAGCAACCCAAGGTCGCGGTATTGGGCGACCATGCGTTGCAGGTTATCGATGCTACCGGTATCGATCCAAGCCGTTTCTGTTCCGGGGGTGGTGTTGCCGATGGACAGGGGCGTCTCGGCGAGCATGTTGAGCCACCATTCGGCGTAAGTGCCGGCGCTGATGAACAGCGAGGGCATCTGCATCGAACAATAAGGATAGGTGGCCGTGCCGCCCTCATAATGATGAATCGGCTCCACCCCGCCCGTCATCCGGAACATCGCCACACCCATGGAATTTTTCTTCGTCTGCGCGGGCATGTAAGCATTGTTGCGTGAAACCACATAGGGCGAGTTCTGGGGGGCGCCCCACAGCGTGTAGAAGTCGGTGCGCCACTGGTCCGGGCACTCCGCCGACGCGATCACTCCATATTTCTCCTTCACATAACGCAGCGTGTAGGTATCCACCACCCAGGCCCCGGCGGTTTTCGGATAGCGCCCGAACACCTCCTTGAAATCCGCCATATACAAGTCGGCCAGCTTCTCCCGCTCCTTCGGGGAAAACCCGCTGGGGTAGGAAATACTCGGAGCGGGGTCCCAGACATAATGATTGCCCCGCCACTTCAACCCCGCCTTTTCCACCAGCTCCTGGCCGAACTGCATGTTCATCGCCGGCTCAAGCAGCGGGTCGTTCTTCATTTCGCGGATCATGTATTCGCGAAAGTGCGGGTCGATCAGCGTCTGGTGCTCGAACATGAACGTGGTGGGAATCTTGTGCTTTTTAGCGAGTTCCACGCTGGCGACAAAGTTTTTGAACATCGGCTCGCCAGTCTGTCCTTGCCCCGGATCCTGGTTGCTGCGGACACTCATATACAGCCAGTTCACCACCACCGGCCGACCATGGGATTTCTTCTGCCATTCCGCTTTGACTTGCTCGATTTTGTCTGGTGGAATCAGCGTTGCCTGCGCAATAGCCGATTCGCAACAGGCGGCCAGACCCAGTATGGTATAGATGGTTTGTAAGGATGTATTCATGTAGTTGTTGTGTTGATTAGAATTGTGTTCGGGTTAATCCTGAAAAGGAGAATGAGAATTTGTCATCAGTATTTCAGGCGGTAGAAGTACCGTGCATTGCCGCCCATTGGATAGGTGAAGGCCGCGGTGGCTTGAGTGGCGGCGAATGTGACTTCGTCGAACCAGGAACCGGCCGCCAGGCTGGGACTGCTTTGCACGGTGTAGCTTTGGCCGGTGACCAAGCCATTGAGGTTGAGCACCACGCTCGTCCAATCAGGCGGGAGGGGTTGGGCGCCCAAGCTCAGGGGGGGCGCCGGGGTGGACGTCCCGTAAACCGCCAGTTCGGAATACGCCACGCCGCTGTTCTGCTGGGTGTTGGGGAAAGTGAACTGAAGGTATTTGACGCGGGTGGCTCCGCTGGCGGCGAGTGCGACATCCGTGCCTTTGGCGCCGGTTGGCGCAGTATAACTCACCGTGGCCAGCGGCATGAACGTGACCCCGTCCGCCGAATAGCTCACCGAGTATTTCGGGTTGATGCGGGTGTTGTTGGTCCAGGCGGTCAGCGAGCGAATGCCGGTCAGGGTGAAGCCCAAGCCTGCGCTGCCATTGCCCAGGCTGTAGGTCACCGTGCCATTCTGAATCATCACGATCGAGGAACTGGTGCCCGGGCTGCCGGGTGCCTGCAACACCCCGTCGGTGAGGTTGGCGGCGGTGCCGGTGTAGGTGACCGTGGTCAGGGTGGAAGTGCCGGCATTGCCCAGGATCAGGTTGCTGGGGCCCTGCGTGGCAAAACTCCCGCCGGTCAGGCTCAGGTCAGTCTCCGTTACGGACGGGGGTAGATAGATGGATTGAGTTAGGCTGTCGGCGCTGGTGTCATAACCCGCATCGCCGGAATAAACCGCTGTGATGGTGTGAGCCCCGCCCGCAAGGGTGCTGGTGGTGTAGCTGACCGCGCCATTGGCGATGGCGTTGGTTGCCACGTCAGCGCCGTCGATCAGGAATACGACGTTGCCGGTGGCGCTGGCCGCCGCGACCCCGGCATCCAGCACGGTGGCCGTGAACGTCACGCTGGTGCCGGGCGTGGAGGGATTGGCCGAAGCGCTCAGGGCGGTCTGCGTCGGTGTGAGATTGGTCAGCCCGGATGACTTCCCGAAAACCGCGAGTTCGGTGTAGCACACCCCGCTATTCTGTTGGGGGCCGGGAAAGGTGAAGCGGATGCTCCTGACGTTGTTCAGGGCGCTTACGCCCAGCGCGACATCCGCGCCTTGGGACCCGGCCGGCGCGCTGAAATCGACCGTGGCAATTGGAAAGAAAGTCACCCCGTCGAGCGAGAAACTGGCGGTGAAATACGGATTGACGCGGCCGCCCCCTTGCCAACTGGTGAGCGCACGGATGCCGGTGAGGGTGTAACCCGTGCCATTGGCGCCGCCGCCCAACGGATAGGTCACAGTGCCGTTGTTGCCGATGATCGCGTACACCCCGCTGCCGTTGCCTACCGAGCCGGGGGCTTTCAAGTCCCCGTCCGTTAGATTCGCCGCCGTCCAGCCATTCTGCGTGTCATATTCATTGAGCGCGATATTGGTGCCGGGGTTCCCCAGAATTAGGTTGTTGCCGGCCAGCGGCGCAAAACTCCCGCCGGTGAAACCCAGGTCGCTCTCCGTCACCACAGGGGGGCGATAGACGCCCTGGGTCAGGCTGGCGGCGCTGGTGGTGTAGTCCGCATCGCCGGAATAGACGGCGGTGAGGGTGTGCATCCCGGCCGTTAGGCCGCTGGTGGTGTAACTGGCGCTGCCATTGGCGAGGGCGCTGGTGGCCACCACCGCCCCGTCCACCTGGAAGACAATGTTGCCGGTGGCATCAGCCGCCGCCACCCCGCTTGCCTGCACAGTGGCCGTAACCGTCACGCTGGCGCCGGGCGAGGTGGGATTGGCCGAGGAACTCAGCACGATCTGCGTCGGCGCCACCCCGGAGGACTTCCCGAAAACCGCCAGTTCGGTGTAGCTCACCCCGCCATTCTGTTGGGTGTTGGGAAAGGTGAATCGGATGCTCCTGACGTTGCTCAGACCGCTGACGCCCAGTGCGACATCCGCGCCCTGGGACCCCGCCAGGGCGCTGAAATTGGCCGTGGCAATCGGATAGAAATTCACCCCGTCCAGCGAGAAGCTGGCCGAGAAATCCGGGTTGACGCGGCCGCCGCCTTGCCAACTGGTCAGGGCGCGGATGCCGGTGATGGTGTAACCCGCGCCGTTGGCGCCGTCTCCCAGCTGATAAGTCACGGTTCCACCGGTGATGATCGAATACACGCCGGTGCCGTTGCCAACCGATCCGGGTGCCTTCACGTCGCCATCGGTGAGATGAGCCGCCGTCCAGCCGCCGCTGGCTTCAAAGAAACTCAGCGCGGCGGAGTCGCCGGCATTGCCCAGGATGAGATCGTTGGCGGCCAGCGTGGCGAAACTCCCGTTAGCAAAACCCAGGTTGGTCTCGGTGATTACCGGAGTGGGTGCCGTCACCGTGATGTTCACCGCGGCCGAGATGCCCATCACCCCCAAGCTGTCCGTCGCGATCGCGGAGAGGGTGTAGTCGCCCGGCAGCAGGTTGTTGGCGGTGAAATTCCAGGGCGAACCGGTGGCGGTGCCAACTTTTTGCACCCCGAGGTAAAAGTCCACCTGGGTGACGGTGCCGCTGGAACTGACCGGATTGGCGACCGCCGTCACGCTGGCCGGTGCCAGATAACTCGCGCCGCCGACCGGCGCGCTGAAGCTCACGGTCACGATTGGCGTGGGTTGACCGAAGACGGCCAGTTCCGCATACGCCACCCAAATATTCTGCTGGGTGTTGGGAAAGGTGAACCGGACGCTCTGGACGTTTGACAATCTGGCGACTCCCAACGTGACATCCGTGCCGTTGGCTCCCGCCGTGGCAGTGTAGTTCACCGTGGCAAACGAGGTGAAGCTGACCCCGTCCAGCGAGTAGCTGATCGTGTATTGCGGATTGATGCGCCCACTGTCGCCCCAGGCGGTAAGCGAGCGAAGGCCGGTGATCGTGTAGCCGATGCCGTTGGGGCCGGAGCCTAAATTGTAGGTAATGGAGCCGCTCTCAATGCCCAGCGGACCCGAGCTTGCGGGTGCTCTCAGATTGCCATCGGTGAGCGTGCTCGCGGCACCGGCACCATCGGAAACCGCAGTGATGGAAAGGGCCGACGCGCCGGAATTGCTCAGAATGAGATTGTTGGCGGCCAGCGGTGCAAAGCTTCCGCCGATCAAACTTGAATCAGTCTCCGTCACGACCGGCGGCACCTGCGGCTTGGCGGCGGCGGGTGCGGATTGGACGCTGATGCCACTGGCATTCACCGCCGCAACCGTATAGTAATAGATTATGCCATTGGTAACGCTGCGGTCGATGAAGCTCGTCGCTGTCGGACTGCCGACGCTAGTGGTGGCGGGTCCGCCACTGACGGTTCCGCGTTTGACATGATACGCGGTCGCCCCCGTGACCGTCGTCCACGTCATCACCACTTGCCCGTTGCCGGACGTGGCCGCCAGGCCGGTCGGGGTGGCGGGCGGAGTGCCGGTGGTGGTGCCGATCATCCACTGCTGGTTGACACTGTTGTTCCAATCCATTTGAGCCAGCGAGGTGCCGGGCGCAGTGCTGAAACCAGGCACCTCAATGACCTTCTGCGACACCGGCGAAACCATGCGATAATAGCCCTCGCTGGTCTGCTCGATGAACCAGCGCTGGTGGTTGCCGTTGCTCCACACGCCTTGATCTATCAGAGTCCCGTTGTTGAGACTCGATTGAAACAACTCAGCCACGCTGCCACTGCCGGGCGAGGTCAGGCTGTAATAACCGTCCGCCGCCAAGCCATTGGTCGTGTAACTCACGGTCCATTTCTGGAAGTTGCCGCCGGTGTAGGTTTCCTGGTCCAGCGGCGTGCCGGCGGTGGTGCCGGCCTGATAGACCGCCGCCGCCAGCCCGCTGTTCAAGGAACTGATCTTGTAAGTCCCCGGGGCGAGGTCGGCACCCGCGATCGGCCAGCCGTCAGGCCCCCAGACCAACGTCTCTTCGCCGAGGACTTTATTTCCGCTGGTGTTGATATAATGATAGGTAAACCGGTCAATGCCGCCCTCGCTCAGGATACCCACGTGGCCGGGGCCGCGCTCATTGCCGTTGATGGAATTCTTATAGACCGTGGCGGCCATGAACGCCTCGGAGGCGTTTTGGGTGCCGGCCTTGTTCACATACGGCCCGGTGAAGCTGGCCGAGCGCGCGACCCGGATGTTGTAAGTTGTATTCATGCCTACATTCGAGAACAGGTAATAGTATCCGGCATGATAGTGAACGTAGGGCGCTTCGATATTACTTCCCAGGCCAATCGGGTATTCAGTGGTATCGGCGGCACTGGCTAGGCCGGTGGTGTTGTCCAGTCTGGTGAGGAAGATCGCGGGCGTGGTGGAAGTGCCGGCATGACCATTGCCAGACCCCCAGCTCAACCAGAGATTATTATTGCCATCGACGAAGGGACAGGGATCAATGGCGGACCTGCCGTCAGCGATGTCGTGGTGGTGAACCACGACGCCAACATCCGTCCAGTGATAGTTCGGGGCGGTGGGATCCAAGGTGGGGTTGGTCAGCAGGCCAATCGCCGAATTGGTGTTGGTATGAGAGCACACGCAGTAATACAGATAGTATTTGTTGTTATAGAATATCACATCGGGCGCCCAGACCGGCGCATCCGAAACCACACTATAGGCAGATGGGGGCACTCCGTTAGGGTTTGGCCAGTAGTCAAAAGGCGAAGCGCCGTTCGTCCAGTGGATCCGATCCGCTGAATACTGCCCTAGCTGACCGGTCGAATAGACGTAATACGTTCCGTTGCAGTTGATCATGCGTGACGGATCAACCGTGGGCATGCCATTCTCGGTCAGGATGGCGGCGGGCGCCACGGAGCCACCCAGCAGGCCTACTGCAAAGACCATCACTCCGTGCAGCGGTGCCAACGACCGGCGCTGCCGATTCCACCACGAGCGCAGCGCGGCGCAAACACAAGTCATGGTCTCTTTGATATTTTGCATGGTGGGTATGCTCTCGTGGTCAGTATTGCAGGCGGTAGAACCGCCGGGCGTTACCGCCCATGGCATAAGTGAATGCCGCAGTGGCTTGGGTGGCGGTGAACGTGACTTCGTCCAACCAGGAATCATGCGCCAGGCTGGGACTGCTTTGGACTGTGTAGCTGTGGCCGGTCACCAAGCCATTGAGATTGATTACCACGCTCGTCTGCGCGGGCAAAAGGATTTGCGCGTCGAGACTCAGGGGCACCGCCGGGGTGTCCGTCCCGTAAGCGGCCAGTTCGGAATACGCCACCCCGCTGTTCTGCTGGATGTTAGGGAAGGTGAACTGAAGGTATTTGACGTGGCTGGCCCCGCTGATGGCGAGTGCGACATCCGTGCCTTTGGCGCCGGTTGGCGCAGCATAACTCACCGTGGCCAGCTGCATGAAGGTGATCCCGTCCTCCGAATAGCTCACCGAATATTTCGGGTTGATGCGGGTGTTGTTGGTCCAGGCGGTCAGCGAGCGGATGCCGGTCAGGGTGAAGCCCAGACCCGCGCTGCCATTGCCAAGGCTGTAGGTCACCGTGCCATTCTGAATCATCACGATTGAGGAACTGGTGCCCGGGCCGCCCGGTGCCTGCAACACCCCGTCGGTGAGGTTTGCGGCGGTGCCGGTGTAGGTGACCGTCGTCAGAGTGGAAGTGCCCGCATTGCCCAGAATCAGGTTATTGGCGCCCGGCAGCGCGAAACTCCCGGTGGTCAGACTCTGGTCGGTCTCCGTTACGGACGGAGGTAGATAGATGGTTTGGTTCAGGCTGTCGGCGCTGGTGTCATAACCCGCATCGCCCGAATAAACGGCAATGATGGCATGAGTCCCGCCCGCAAGGGTGCTGGTGGTGTAGCTGGCCGCGCCATTGGCGATGGCGCTGGTTGCCACGTCCGCGCCATCGATCAGGAAGGCGATGTTGCCGGTGGCGCTGGCCGCTGTTACCCCATTGGCTTGCACGGTGGCCGTGAACGTCACGCTGGTGCCGGGAGTGGAGCCACTGGCTGATGCGCTCAACACGGTCTGCGTCGGTGTGAGATGGGTCAGCCCGGAGGCGGTCCCGAAGACCGCAAGTTCGGTATAGCACACCCCGTTATTCTGTTGGGGGCTTGGAAAGGTGAAGCGGATGCTGGTGACGTTGGTCAGGCCGCTGACTGCCAGCGCCACATCCGCGCCCTGGGACCCCGCCGGCGCGCTGAAATCGACCGTGGCAATTGGAAAGAAAGTCACCCCGTCGAGCGAGAAACTGGCGGTGAAATACGGATCGACTCGGCCGCCGCCTTGCCAACTGGTCAGCGCACGGATGCCGGTGATGGTGAAACCGGTGCCGTTGGCGCCGTCACCCAGCGGGTAGGTCACAGTTCCGTTGTTGCCGATGATCGAGTAAACCCCGGTTTGGTTGCCAACCGAGCCGGGCGCTTTCACGTCTCCATCCGTTAGATTAGCCGGCATCCAGCCATTCTGCGTGTCATATTCATTGAGCGCGATATTCGTGCCGGGGTTCCCCAAAATCAGGTCGTTGCCGGCCAGCGGTGCAAAACTCCCGTCGGTGAATCCCAGGTCGGTCTCCGTCACGCCCGGGGGTGGATAGACGCGCTGGGTCAGGCTGGAGGTGCTGGTGGCGTAATCCGCATCGCCGGAATAGACGGCAGTGATCGCATGCATTCCCATGGTTAGACCGCTGGTGGGGTAGCTGGCCGAACCATTGGCGATGGCGCTGGTGGAAACGTCCGCGCCGTCCACCTGGAAGACGATGTTGCCGGTGGCGCCGGTTGCCATCACCCCGTTTTCCTGCACGGTGGCTGTGAACGTCACGCTGGTGCCGGGCGATGTGGGGTTGGCAGAGGAACTCAGCACGATCTGCGTCGGCGCAGCCCCGGAGGACTTCCCTAAAACCGCCAGTTCGGTGTAGCTCACCCCGCCATTCTGTTGGGTGTTGGGAAAGGTGAAGCGGATGCTCCTGACGTTGGGCAGGCCGCTGACCGCCAGCGCGACATCCGCGCCCTGGGACCCCGCCGGAGCGCTGGAATTCACCGTGGCAATCGGATAGAAATTCACCCCGTCCAGCGAGAAGCTGGCCAAGAAATCCGGGTTGACGCGGCCGCCGCCTTGCCAACTGGTGAGCGCGCGAATGCCGGTGATGGAGTAGCCGGTGCCGTTGGCGCCGTCACCAAGCTGATAGGTCACGGTTCCATTGGTGAGAATCGAGTATTGCCCGATTTGGTTGCCGACGGCCCCCGGGGCCTTCAAATCGCCGTCGGTGAGACACGCCGGCGTCCAGTCGCCCTTGGCCTCAAAGTAATGCAGCGCGGTGGCGTCGCCGGGATTGCCCAGGATCAGGTTGGTGGCGGCCAGCGGCGCAAAACTTTCGCCGCTGAAGCTCAGGTCGGTTTCGGTCACCACCGGGGGCGGCGGCGGCGGGGCCGCCACCGTGACATTGAAAGTGCCGGTGGCGCTCAGCGCGGGATTCCCATTGTCTGTCACCCGCACCGTCACCTGATAGTTGCCCGGATACTGAGCCACCGCAGGTGTCCAGGTGAACCAACCGGTGGCCGGATTGATGCTCGCTCCCGCCGGCGCCCCGGGGTCCAGGCTGTAGGTCAGCGTCTGCGGCGGCAGGTCCAGGTCGGTGGCGGAGGCCGTAAAGCTCAACAAATTCGAGGCGCGGATCGTCTGGTCGGCAATCTCTGCCAGCAACGGCGGCAGGTTGGCCGGGGCGGAAGCGGCAGGCGCGGGACCAGGCACTGCGGCCGAACCGATGAACTGGCTCTGCGGAATGGTCTCCGGCGCCTGGCTGGCGCTCGACCAGGCGAGCCGCGCCCGGCCATTGCCAGAGCTGTTGAAGCACTCCATGCGGACCTTGGCCAGCTGCCCGGCGGTTAGAACGACCTGGCAAGTGCGGGTTTTCAAGCCGCTGCTCCAGTCATCGATGAGCAACTGGTCATTGATCCAGAGCCGCGCGCCATCGGCGGTGGTGGTGGTCAAGGTATAGGTCTCGCTATGGCGCGGCAGAAGCCAGCCGCTCCAGCGCGTGCTGAAGTTGTTCTGATAGATCGCGGGATCGGGCGAGCTGCCGGTCCAGTCGAAGTTCACCAGGGCGTCGGTGCGGGCCAGCGTGAGGTTGCTGAGGCTGGTGTTGTTGAAGTATTCTGCGGCCAGGCCGTTGCCGGCAGGTGGCAGCCACTGCTCGGCAGGGATCACTTCCGGTGATGGCTGGCTGGGGCTGCTCCAAACCAGGCATGCCTGGGGAGTCGTGAGGCCGCTGTTGTAGCACTCAAGGGACATTCTCACCGGTTTGCCCTTGGTCAATGCCACCTGCACCGTGCTGGTGGTGGCTGGGTTGGTCCAGGTGTTGACGAGCAATTGATTGTCGATGGTCAGACGGGCACCGTCGCCGGCAGTCAGCGTGAGCGTGTGGGTTTCCGAATACTTGGGCACCAGCCAGCCGGTCCAGCGCACGTTGAGATTGTTGCCGCTCAACAGGGAGGCCGGCGGGGTTGTGCTCCAGTTGAAGTCGAGGGTGCGATCAGGGCGCACCATCACCAGTGGCATGCTGGTGGCCGATCCGGAGGAAGCGCCGAAGACGGCGAGTTCCGAATACCGCACCCAGCCGTTTTGCTGGCTATCGACCGCGCCAAAGTCGAACTTGATGAACTTGGCGTTGGTAATCCCGGCAAACACCCGCGTGACATCCGTCCCATTCGACCCCGACGGCGGCGTGTAAGCCACCGTGGTGAGCGGCGTGAAATTGGTCCCGTCGGTAGAATAACTTGCGGTGTATTTCTGGTTGATCCGGCCGTCATCCTGCCACGCCGTGAGCGTGCGGATCCGGGTGATGTCGAAGCCGGTTCCATTGCTGCCGTTGCCCAGGCTGTAGGTGATCAACCCGCCACGAATCCCCACAGCTCCGGTGGTGTCGGGCGTGCCGAGGGTGCCGTCTGTCAGCACAGTCGCGGAGCCGCGACCTTTCGAGTCCGTGGTGATGGAAAGCGCCGAGGCGCCCGTGTTGCGTGCGATGAGACTGGTGGCACCGTGTGGCGCAAAGGACCCGGTCACCAGGCTGAGATTCGTGGACGAGGTGGCGGCGAAGCTCGCGTATTCGCCTTGCAGCCCGGCCCCTGGCGCGGGGGTGAACTGACTGGATGGAATCACTCCTGCAGCTTGGCTCGGACTGCTCCACTGCAATTGGATGCTTGAGTCGCTGGTCGTCGCGTTGGCGAAATCCACGCGGATCGAAACCGGCTGATTGGCAGTGAGTGCCACCTGACAAGTGTTGCTTGCCGCCGGATTCGTCCAGCGGTCGATCACCAACTGGTCATTCACCCATAGCCGCACCAGGTTGCCGGACACCGCGCTCAGGGTGTAAGTTTCGCTGAATGGTGGCACCAGCCACCCGCTCCAGCGGGCGCTGAAATTGCCGGCATTGACGGCCGGGTCGGGCGAGCCGCTGCCCCATGCGAAGTTGACTTGCGAGTCGCTGCGCGCAAGCACGCGGTCGGTCTGGCTGGCATTGTTGAAATACTCACCTAACAGCCCTGTGGCATGGTGGCGGTAATCCACCACCACCCCGTTGATGCGCAGCTGCGTGCCGACCTGGGAGGGCACGCCGTTGGCCGGGGATGCGACGAGGACCATCGACTGATCCGCGCCCATGGTGAACGTGTGATTCCCTATGACATTGCGCGCCACAAACACCCCGGAGACCGTGTCATACAAGTCGCAGAGGGAACTGCCAAAATCAAAGGTGACGTTCCTGGCTTCAGCATATGGGTTCCAAAACAAATGACTGGGATAACAGACAGGGTGAAAATAGTCGGTCGTCACCACATCCCAGCCGATGATTCCCGGCACATTTGAACCATTGTAGATCGCACCCAGAAACCCCATCGAGTTGCTCATATACATTGCGATGTCATACGAGCTGTCTTGAAAATAGGACAAGGTGGCATTGGACTGGGACGGAATAAACGAGTTGTAGTTCGTCTTGGAATTCCAGTAATCCGCCGCTGGATTGGGGCTCCCGCCAAAGCCGGCCCCGGTATTGGACAAGTAATCGCCGGTGCCATAGGGAGCGTGCGTTGCGCCGCTGGGATCCGGGTAAAATGGCTCCGAGCGAAGGCCCTCGTAGGAGAACAGGAATCCTTTGTTAACGCCCTGATAGACCAGATTGTTGCGCCAACCCAGATGGGCCTGATGGCTCGCATCGAGGTCAATCCCGCGCAGCAGGCGGCAGCTGTTGGCGGCGTTGAGGAGAAACCGGCCGATGTTGCGGGCAAACCGCTGGTCGTAGCGGGCCACCGGCGCCAGCCACGCCGTGTTTTGGTAACTGCCCATGGAGAAGGCATAGCCGAAGCCACCGTCCTGCCGGCCTGCGATGTCCAGACCGTCGGCTTGAACACCACCCGGATTCCAGCCGCGTGACACCGACCAGATAGAATAATTCCGGCCATCGGTTGGGCTCTGGACCCATAATGGCATGCGGGTGTGGTCACCCAAAAAGTTATCCATCATCCGGCCCAAATCCAGGGACGTGCCCTGCTCGGCGTTGAGGCGGGCGACGGCCAAAGGACCATATTGATGGGCGTTTTCATAGCGACCGGGGTAATCGAGGTGGAATTGCAGGGCCGATTGGGCGCATGCCAAATAGTCATTGTCCCCCGTCCAGAGATACCCCATGTAGAGCATCCAACCCAGCCCTGAGGACGCACCCGGCACCCAATTGTCGCCCGCGGCCGTGCCGGGAGTGGCCACGGCGCGGGTGGACAGGTCATACACATGGCCCCAACTGAAGTCGGCATTTGTCGGACAGCCGTAGGCGTGAGCGATTTGGAGCACCGAGGCGCACTGGAGACTCATATTGGTGTTAAAGTCCGGATCGTTGCGGTGCCGGTCAGTCAACATCATGCCGATGGCCATGGGCCAGTGACCGTAGATTGCCGGATTGAGATAACCTCCGCTGCCGCTCTGGTTGGGGCCATCGCTATACAATCCGCAGAGGCCCGCGCCGGGATTGAACCAGCGCTTGCAACTCTGCACCCAGTTCAGCCCCTTGTAGGTTTTCATGTCCATGCCCAGCAGTTCGGCGGCGATCACCGGTGCCACGGAAGTCATGGCCTCCGTGCTGGTGACGTCTGTCGAAGTGCGGCCGTTCACCCCCAACGGTTGCAGATAGCCGGGAAAGGCGAAGTCCTGACCCACCACATTGACCACCGGCATGTTCGTGCCGGTCACGGCGGGATCGAAGATGAACTGGGAATAATCCAGCGCATCCTGTTTCCAGTTGGGAATGTTGAGCGGCGATGGCAGACGATTCATCTGCGTCACCAGCGGGATATCCACCTGCGTTTCCATTGCGGAGGCCACAGGGCCGGCCAACAGAAGCACGGCACCAACCATCACTGCCGGCAGAATCGCCAGCGACCGACGTCCCCGAATCAACCAGACGCGCATCGCACCAGAAACAAGAGCGAGGGTGACTTTTTTGGTGTTCATGGTGAATGCGACATCATGGTCAGTTGCGGATCCGGGTTTTTCGTGAGCTTCATCCCAACGTGTTGGTCGCAGTATATCTGTTATCAGTATTTTAGGCGGTAGAACCGCCGCGCGTCGCCACCCATGGGATAGGTGAGGGCTGCGGTGGCTTGGGTGGCGGTGAACGTCACTTCGTCGGACCAGGAACCGGCCGCCAGGCTGGGGCTGCTTTGGACGGTGTAGCTCTGGCCGGTCACCAGACCATTGAGGTTGAGCACCACGCTCGTCCGCTCGGGCAAAAGGATTTGAGCGCTCAGGCTCACGGGCACGCCCGGGGTGGACGGGCCATACGCAGCCAGTTCGGAATACGCCACCCCGCTGTTCTGCTGGCTGTTAGGGAAGGTGAACTGAAGGTATTTGACGTGGGTGGCCCCGCTGATGGCGAGGGTCACATCCGTGCCTTTGGCGCCGGTTGGCGCGCTGTAACTCACCGTGGCCAGCGGCGTGAAGGTGACCCCGTCCGCCGAACCGCTCACCGTGAATTTCGGGTTGATGCGGGTGTTGTTGGTCCAGGACGTCAGCGCGCGGATGCCGGTGAGGGTGAAGCCAAGGCCTGCGCTGCCATTGCCCAGGCTGTAGGTCACCGCGCCCGACTTAATCATCACAATCTGGGAACTGGTGCCCGGGCTGCCGGGGGCTTGCAACACCCCGTCGGTTAGGTTGGCGGAAGTTCCCGTGTAGGTGACCGTCGTCAGGCTGGAAGTGCCGGCATTGCCCAGGATCAGGTTGTTGGCGGCCAGCGTGGCAAAACTCCCGCTGGTCAGACTTAGGTCGGTCTCCGTCACCGACGGTGGCTGATAGACGGTTTGGGTCAGGCTGTTGGTGCTGGTGGCATAACCCGCATCGCCGGAATAAACTGCGGTGAGGGTGTGCCCTCCGACCGCGAGGGTGCTGGCGGTGTAACTGGCCGTGCCGTTGGCGATGGCGCTGGTTGCCACGCCCGAGCCGTCCACCTCGAAGATGATGTTGCCGGTGGCGCTAACCGCCGTCACTCCGTTTTCCTGCACGGTGGCCGTGAATGTCACGCTGGTGCCAGGAGTGCTGGGGTTGGCCGAAGTGCTCAGCGCGGTCTGCGTCGGAGTGAGATTGGTCAGTCCGGATGACGTCCCGAAGACCGCCAGTTCGGTGTAGCTCACCCCGCCATTCTGCTGGGTATTGGGAAAGGTGAAGCGGATGCTGGTGACGTTTTTCAGGCCGCTTACGCCCAGCGCGACATCCGCGCCTTGGGAACCCGTCGGCGCGCTGAAATTGGCCGTGGCCAGCGGGTAGAAACTCACCCCGTCGAGCGAGTACATGGCCGAGAAATCCGGATTGACGCGGCCGCCGCCTTGCCAGCTGGTGAGCACGCGGATGCCGGTGATGGTGTAACCGGTGCCATTGGCGCCCTTACCTAGCGGATAGGTCACGGATCCACCGGTGACGATCGAGTAAACCCCGGTGCCGTTGCCCACCGATCCGGGGGCCTTCACATCGCCATCGGTCAGATGGGTTGGGGTCCAGCCCGCGCCGGCTTCAAAGTAAGCCAGCGCGGAGGAGTCTCCGGCATTGCCGAGGATCAGATTGTTGGCGGCCAGCGGCGCGAAACTCCCGCTGCTAAAGCTCAGGTCGGTCTCGGTCACCGGCGGGGAAAAATAGACCCCTTGAGCCATGCTTTGGGCGCTGGCGGTATGGCTCGCATCGCCGGAATAAGCGGCGGTGAGGGTGTGCCAGCCAACCGTCAGGCCGCTGGTGGTGTAGATGGCCGTGCCATTGGCCACGGCGCTGGTGGCCACATCCGAGCCGTCCACCTGGAAGACGATGTTGCCGGTGGCGCTGGCCGCCGTCACCCCGTTGAACTGCACGCTTGCCGTAAACGTCACGCTGCCACCGGGGGCGGAGGGACTGGCCGAGGAGTTCAGGACGACCTGCGTCGGCATGATGGCCGGCAATGGGGAGTCGCTGCCGAAGACCGCCAGTTCGGTGTAACTCACCCCGTTATTCTGTTGGGTGTTAGGAAAGGTGAAGCGGATGGCCCTGACGTTGGTCAGGCCGGTGACCGCCAGCGCGAGATCCGCGCCCTGGGAGCCGGACGGCGCGCTGAAATTGACCGTGGCGAGCGGGTAAAATATCACCCCGTCGAGCGAGTAACTGGCCGAGAAATCCGGGTTGACGCGTCCGCCGCCTTGCCAACTGGTGAGCGCGCGGATGCCGGTGATGTTGTAGCCGGTGGTGTTGGCGCCGCCGCCGAGCTGATAAGTCACGGTGCCACTGGTGAGGATCGAATAAACCCCGCTGCCGTTGCCCACCGATCCGGGCGCTTTCACGTCTCCGTCGGTGAGATTCGCGGGTGTCCAGCCTCCGCTGGCTTCAAAGAAATTGAGCGCTGAGGAGTCGCCGGCATTGCCCTGGAGCAGATTGTTGGCGGCAAGCGGCGCGAAGCTCCCGCCGGTGAATCCCAGGTCGATCTCGGTCACCGGCGGAGGCGTCATCGGGTTGACCGCCATGTTGATAGCCGTGGCGTAGGTGGCGGGCGTGTCACCACCGCTGAGCGACAACATGTCGTCATACAGCCACATGAACCCGCCGGTGATGCCCGCGGAACTGCGCCAACTGGTCATTTGCGCCTGGACCTCACTCGCCGAGCTGCCGGCCGTGCCGCCGTCGTGCCGGCACCACATGCCCGGAATCACTTTGGTGCCGGTGAAATAGGAATTCCAGCCCGCAGGATCATTCCACGCGCCGCCGGCATAACACTGGAGGTAAACAGCATCCACAATACCAGTGCCGAGCTGGTTATACACGCTCTGCCAGAATGTCGGATTGGTGTAGGGACACAGCGCCACCTTGTAGCCGATGGCCGAGAGCATCCGGCCGAATCTGACCGCCGTGGTCACGTCGTATTGCGTTTCGTCATCAAATTGAATCGCATCGGCGCCGGTGGCGTTTTTCAGCGCCAGAAAATTCCGGTAGAGCAGGCTGTCGGGGTTGGTGCCGTAGGTGTCCATCAGGGTTTTGATGGCGAGAAAATCATTCGCGCCCCAGGAACCGACCGACCACTCAATGCGCTTCACCGAGGTGGGCGCGGTTTTCAACGTCGCGAGTTGCGCCGGCCAGGCGGCGTTGCCCACATACGCGCCATTGGCCACCACCAGCTGGTCATTGTAAATCAGGCTGCCGCCGGCGTCGGCATACACATGGAGGGTCCACAGATTGACTGTGGTATAGCCCGAAGCCCGCAAGGCGTTCATCGTGGCAGTGCCGCCCGAATAGAACGGCCCGCCACCGAAAATCGCCGAAGACGCCAGCGCTGCGGGCGACAGGGTGATCCAAAGTGCCAGGCCCAGCGACACCCATGCCCGGTGTGCCTCTGCAAGTCGCGGCCAAGGCCTTCCGCTCCAATGGCGGATGATTGGTTGAATCCAATGACGTATTTGGGTCATAAATGGTGGGTTAGGATGGATGACGGGTACAGTTCAAAGGAACCGCTGAAACGGGTCGGGCATGTGGATCCAGCCGGCCTCGGTGTCGCTGATCCCGGCGTAGAGCGAAGCGGTGCCGTCGCCGTGACGTTCCAGACCACCGCTGAAAATCACATCCATCAGGTCAGGGCGTTTCGACGGACCGTCGGGAAAATCCGCGCGGCAGGCGATGATTTCCGGTTGGGTGGCAGCGCCCGTGGACAAATCGATGGCAAAGACCATGGGGAAGTAGTGTCGGCCGCCGCATGCATCAAAGCAAGCGATGTGGCCGAGTACGCCCAACAGGCCGTTTTCGAGCAGATGTGCCTCATTGGCGCCCACCCACTCCTCCGCCAGGCACTGGCCGTGAAGCAGCGGCGCGTTGGCAATCGCCTCAACGGTGATCGCGGCGAGACCCGCGGCGATGAAAAATCCGATTTGACCGAGGCCGCCCTTATCCCCTTGCGGGCGGGTCAGCACCGCGATCCGGCCGTCATCCAGCGCGGCCAGGCGGATGTCTTTCATGTCGTCGGGGCCGGTCAGGAACCATGCAAGATCGTCGAGGGTTTTCCCCTGATAGAATTCCATCTTCCAGCCGTCGGTCCTGGACGCGGTTGCGACTGGAAAGCGAACCCCTCCCAGCACCAGCAACCCGCCAATGCGCGTGATGCAGGGGTCCTGTAATCCGTGAAACACCGGGGCGTCCGCAAGTTTCTGCCAGACGTTGCCCGATTCCGCGAAAAAATGAATGGCGGAGAATTCCGTCTCACGGCTCTCGACCCGGCCCGCAATGATCCGTTGGCCGTCGCCCAGCTGAAACGGAGCCGCGATATTGTACACGTCCTGGCCGTGGGTGCCGGCGAATTCAAACTTGCCGGAGCCATGGAAGCCGCCGCCACGCGGCAGATCATGGAGCTGCAGGCAGGACAGCGGCGCATGGTGATGGGGGCGGGCAGGGG
>Ga0194037_1000744_pt1 | contig 25196 bp, 16 predicted proteins | sample JunL306m_MetaG_FD_148653 | JGI IMG/M metagenome (GOLD analysis project Ga0194037, IMG submission 148653) | Anoxic zone freshwater microbial communities from boreal shield lake in IISD Experimental Lakes Area, Ontario, Canada - Jun2016-L304-6m | ecosystem: Environmental > Aquatic > Freshwater >...
TAGTGTACAAGCGAAAAAAGAACGTTCTCTCCCCTTATCCTAAGGGGAGGACAGGAGGGGTTGGAATATGAAGGATGCTTATAAAGAGACTTTTAAGACTCAGAACCATGTATTGCGTATGATCCGATTCTTCCGATTCCTCGTTGGCACGGACGGCTTCCGGCGGACGCTTGTCCTTTCGGATTTCCTCCCTCAGGACGCGCCCGTCCTTCATGTGAAAAATACGGTCACCGTATGCCAGGTGATTCGGATCGTGCGTGACCAGGATAATCGTCTTCTTGTCCCGCTCATTAAGCTCCTTCAGGATGCCGAGCACCGTCTGGGCGGATTCGCTGTCGAGGTTGCCGACCGGTTCGTCGGCAAGGATGAACTCGGGATTATTGACCAATGCGCGGGCGATCGCGACGCGCTGTTTCTGTCCGCCGGACAACTGGCCGGGATACTTATCCGCCTGCCCCTCGATGCCGAAGCGCCGGAGGAGTTGGCGCCCGGCTTCGCGGCGGACACGCTTGTCCTCGTTGAGAAATACCCGGGGCAGACAGACATTGTCCAAGACGTTCATCGAGGAAATGAGATAGAACGCCTGAAACACCATGCCGACACCCATACGGCGGTATGCGTATTTCTCTTTCTTGGTCATCATAGAGATCGACTTTTCGCCGACGGACACATCGCCTATCGTGGGCGATTGCAGCGAAGCGACGGAGTAGAGAAGGGTCGACTTCCCACACCCCGAAGGCCCGAAAAAAATCACGTATTCCCCTGGGTAAATCGTAAAATCGGCCTCTTGCAGGGACCGGACCTCGTTCTGTTTTCCCTGATTGTATATGACGCTCAGGTTCTGGACCCGAATCGTTGAATCCGACATACCGTATTTTATTTGCCCGAATCGATCGCGTCCCGACCGCACTCTATCCAGTATACACCAATTTTTCACTCTCACATCTTCGTCCAACTGAAGATATCGTTGAAGTTCTTGACGATCACCTGCACCACGTTCTCGGAACGCTTTGGCGTCAGGACCACGTAGTCCTCCGATTCCGACGTATTGCCGAAGAGGTCGGTGGTCAAGAGTCGGACATAGTATACGGAACCCGGATTGAAGGTGAGCAAGACCGCGGTGTGGGAAGTCGATGGGTCCTGCGTGATCGTCAGGGACTTCTCCTCTCCCTGGGTGCCTTCGCGATATTTGATGGCCGCGGTGGCAAGTTCGTCGGTGAAGAAGGTGACGAGGGTCTGGACCTTGTCGTCTTGGGTGAGGGCGGTATTGATCTTCACCTGCTCAAGCGTCGGCGGATTGTCATCGGCCGTGGTCTGGAAGCTCTTGGTGGCATCGTCGGTCTCGTTTCCGGCATCGTCACGGACCTTGACGGTGACGGCGTACGAGGAACCGGGAGTGAGGTTCGTGAGCTTGACGACGTGGTTCAGGGAAAGTTCCGGCTTCCCTTGGCTGCCGGAGTCGTCCTGCTTGGCACCGTTTTGATAGACGACGAGGGCGTCCGTGGGGACATCGGTCGTGAAGGAAACGTCGGCACTGCGTTCGGTGACGTTCCCGATGGAGACGGCGGAGAGGACCGGAGGCGCCTTGGCCGAGAAGGTGGAATCGGAAGACGTATACAGGTTCTTGTCCTTGTCCGTACCGCCGACCCGGAAATGATATTCGGTGCCGGAAGTCAGTTTGGAGAGGACGATCGAATGGTCGGTCGAGAGTGTGTTGCTCTCCTTGCGGTCCCCGTACGTCTCGGCCGCGCCGTATTCGACGAACGAGGATGTCGGGGTGGACGTCTTCCAGGTGACGGTGACCTCGCCGATCTGTTGGGATGCGGTATGGATGGAAGAGACGGCCGAGAGGAGTCGGGTCGTGAAGGAACTGACGGAGGATTCGGAGATATTGCCGGCCGCATCGGAAGACAGGACGGAAAAGAAATATTTGATGCCGGGAATGAGACGGGAGACGATGACCTGGTGGGCATTCGTATACGCGCTGACCGCCGACGACGCCAACGCGTCTCCGGCCATCTGATCCATGGTCGTATCGGTCAATCCGAACTTCACGAGACTATTCGCCGCCTCGTCCGTATTCCATGACACTGTGGCGGATTCGCCGGTGATGTTCGACGTCTGTATGGAAGAGAGCGATGGGGCGGTATGGTCCCCGAGGGCGCCGGCACCCTCGGCGGTATAGAGTTTTTCCTTGGTGGTAAAGGAAGACTCGTCGGAAGTGAGGTACGCGAAATGACCGCTGTCGTCTTGCAGATTGTCGTGACAGGTAAGGCGGAAGTAGTAGGGGGTGGAGAAGATGAGCCCGATGAAGCGGAGCGTGTGGGCGGTCGTGTAATTCCTGTTCGCATCGTATCCGTCCTCTTGGATCACGATCGGATTGGTATAGGAGCCGGAAGAAACGGAAAGCTCGGCCAGACAAAGTGCCGCTTGGTCGGTATTAAAGGTCACGACCGCGTTGGTATCGGAAAGGTTGCCGTCGGGCACCGAGATATGATCGATCGAAGAGAGGGCTGGGTGATCGGAGTCCGGGTCCTTCGCGGTCCGGAAGCTGCCGCTGACCTCGGTGGCCCGGTTGCCGTTGATGTCGGTCGCGGCGATCACGAAGTCGTAGACGGTATAGGAATCAAGGGTTTCCAGGAAGACCGTGTGACCCGAATCGAGCAGGTTCTGATCGATCGCGTAATCCTGATAGGCGCTCTCGGCACGCTTTTTGTATCGGAGCGTGGTGGTAGTCGGCTGGTCAGTCGACCAGGAGAGCCCCGCCTTGGAGTTCGTCGTGAAAAACGGCTGGCTTCCGGCATCGAACGAGATGACCGGATTGGCGGTGTCGTCGTCCGTGGTGAACTCGTAGAACTTGCCGGCATTGTTTTCGACGGCGAAGTTTCCGTTCTCACTGGCGGACCTGAGGAAGAAAGAATACGTCTCCCCGGTCTTGAGGTTCGGGACCTTCAGCTCATGGACCAACACGTAGTGCGACTCATCCTTAATCACTCCGTTCGAAGCGTTCGGGACGTTCGCGTCGTCGATAGTCAGCGCCCCGCCCGACTTTGCCTGGGAATAGTATATGGCGGAGTCGGAGACGGTCGTCGTGCTCCACGTGATGGTGACGCTGTCGTTGGTGGTCTCTTTGATGGTAAAGCGTTTGATAGCCGGACCGTCTTTGGTTTTGACGGTGATGATGCCATTGCCCTGATCGGGTCCCCAATTGCCGATGATCCCCTGATTGCCGAGGACGTCGTTGCTTCTGGGACGGAGGTAGTAGGTGGTGCCGGGCTCGAGTCCGGTAAGGGTGTAGGAGTGGGTGGCTCCGGCCGCGATCATCTCGGGGTCGTAGGTGGTGCGTTCCTTGGCATACTGGCTCTGTTCATAGTCGGACTCGCTCGTGAAGCCCATGCCGGAATTGGAGATCTCGTTCGCCTTCCAGGTAACGGTGATGGAGGTCGCGGTCACATCGGTATCCTGATGCACGGTGACGTCGGACAATGTCGGCGGAGTCGAGTCGCTGGCGCCGTTGCCATCCGGGGTATCTTGGACGATATTCGAGAAGTTCGAGACGGAATGATCGAGGGTGTTCTCGGTAAAGACATGGTAGAAATAGTGCTTGGTGCCGTCGAGATTGTTGTCGATGAAGAAGTTGCTCGAGATATCGGCGATGGCGTGACAGGTATCGTACGAAAGGGTGCTCGGGTCCGCGACCGGCTCCCCGTCATTGGTTTCGTCCCGGCAGACATGATACCGGAGGTTCTCCCCCGCGATCGACTTCCACGTGAGGAATTCGGTATAGGTTCCCTGACTGGCATTCGATATGTCGAAGAAGATCACGTCTTCCGGCGTGGGTGGGACGATGTATGAGTAGGCGTCGGAAACATTGCCGTATCGGTCGACGATCTTCAAAGAGACGGTGCCATTGACACCGATAGCCGAGAGGTCGGCGAAGTGGAACGTATGGGGATAGGTCAGGGACTGGGCATCGGTAAGTGTCGGGGTATCGGGAAATCCCTGGCCGACGGAGAGAAATATATCGTATCCGGAATCTTCCTGTGGCTGATTGATGGTAACGGTATCGTCTTGCAGGTTGACGGAGAGTCCGCTTCCGACCGGCTTTTTCGTATCGAGCGTAAAGGTCGGTGATTCCGCGTATCCGAGGTTGTTGGCCAGTTCGGTATCGTCGGCCTTGACCCGGATCTTGAAGTGAGCCGGGTAGTGTTCCGAATAATCGGTAACCGGGTTCCAGGTCGCGGAATACCGGGTGAAGGAACTACCGGAAACCGAGACTCGGCCCATCCCGGTAACGGCCGAGGCCGGAAGCCAGGTCTCGTTGCCGGGGCTGTCGCACTGATCGGAGCAGTATTCAAGGGAGGTATCGACCTTGCCGGGCAGGCGTCCGGTAGCGGTATCGGCATCTTTGACCTCGTAGGTCAGATTGACCGTACCGCTCGTATCCTGGGAAGCGGCGACGTTTTGAACTTCCGGCGCGCCATTGACGACGTAGTTAAGGGTAAGGTCGTGAAGGATCGGGGTCTTGGAAGTATCGTTGGAATCGAGCCAGAGCGCATACTGGATCCATCGGTCATTGTTCCCGGTACGTTGGACGGGGTTGATGTCTTCTCCGGCCGGAACGGTCTGGTATCCGCCGGAAGCATAATCGGCATCGGCCGTGGTCGAGGCGCAGGTCGTCGGGGCGCACCAGCCGGAACCGCTGGCCCAGTCGGGCGAGCCGTTGTTGTCGGGAGCGGTCCGGACCTGAAACCGGACCGCGGTGCCGGATGGGGCGTCTTGTGACCACGTGATCCGAGCAAGGAGGTTGGCTCCGTCGGTCGTATCATACGGCGAAGACAGAAGCTCGGGCGAGGTGGTGGGATAGTAGGTGTATGGGAGGGAGACGTCGGAGACGGACGGGACGACGGAATCGTCGTAGGTCGAAAGGGTGGCCTGGTATTGGATGTACCGGTTGCCGGAGAAAGCGGAAAGTGAGCCTCCTTGTGCCACATCGGTCCAGCCCCCTCCGTTGGTCCAGGTATTGTCCGGAGTCGGGGTGTTGCCGGCTCGGATCTGCATGGCCACGGAAGTGCCGGCGTATGGATTGCTGGCATTGACTGCTTCGTGGTCGTCGGTCCAAGAAAGGGTGCCGAAAGACGATGATTGACCGGTGTCTTTGACGGTAGAGAGAATAGTTCCGGAATATTGCGATGCGGAATAGTGGAGAGCGACCTCACTCAACGTCGAGGTTGCACCGCTGCTCAAATCGCCTACAAGCACGACCCGATACTGCACATAGCGATCGGCATCGGTCGGCGTGACGTGAGTCCTGAACTCTCCGTCCATCGTCTCACCGCCGGAAGCGTCCGTGAAAAAAACGGTACTATCGCAGCCGGCTCCACCATTGTCCGGACCGCACCAAGGCGTCCAAACGAGATTATCCGGAGACGTTCGCACCTGAAAAAGCACGTCCGACGTTCCGGGTTTGGTTTCATTCCAATTGAGTGACTCCAAAACATTGCTGGCATTTTTGGTATTGTATACCGATGAGACCAACGTGCCGACAGCGGCACTGATAGTGACATCGCCGACGCTTGGTACCGCATCCAAATTGTCGGAATTGAGCGTCACGCGGTATTGGATATAGCGTTTATTGTCCAAAGCGCCACCGATCGTATCGTTCTTGTTGATAGCGGTCCAGTCGGTCCACCCTCCGCCATTCGGATCGGCCACGTTGCCACTTCGCAGTTCGACCGCGACCGACGTATTGGCCGGTACCACGTCGTTCCAGCTTATGGTTCCAAAATGCACCGGCGCATGCATGTCTTTGACCGAGGAAACATAGGTTCCCGTATTGGCATACGCCCTAACCCCTTTGGCCGAACACCCAAAAAGCACCAAGCCAAAAACCAGGCCGGCCAACATCACGTTGATTTTTGCTTTTTGTTTGAACATTTTGCTCGATTCTCTGCTTTAGGATGTCCGAATTATTTTTCCTCCTTTTGATATTTTTATTTTCCGAGGACCGTCCTTGGTGAATTTCTGATAGTCAAATACATCTAATTCTTGACGCACCGGACGGAAAACCCGTACGCGCGCTCATCGAAGTAAGCCGAATGCACGACATTTGAATAGAAGTCCAGATTGATGGCTCTAGTGCTTGCGACACTGCTCGACCAGTATTCGCCGCTACTCCTCTGATAGCCGAGTGCGCCATTGCCGCCTTCCCGGAAACCGGCTAGCGGAAGTTTCAGATTCGAAGCCAAAGCGGTGGCAACATCGGTAATATGTTCCGAAGCGGTGAGGACTGACCATTCCGGTTGAGTTGGCACCCGATACCCAGCCGGACAAGGATTGTTGGGGCCGCCATTGTCTGTTCCGCCTGTCCAAAGCGTGTCATTGCGGGTAGCATCCGTTTTCCAGTCACCAGTGCCACTGGCATTGATGATGAACTTAGCAGTGTCAGGCGCGGCCACGGTGTCAGTGGCGCTCAACGTGGTGGTGGTGTCTGAAGTTGTCAGTTGATGCCCATCCGCCGCTCGGCCCCACTGGAAATACCAACCGTAAGCAGCCGCATCATCGGAGGCGGTGGCGACCTGCGTGGCGCCAAGGTTGCGATCCAGCCACAAATGTTCATCTGCCGCAGTCACCACGCCATACACCAACCCGCCGAAAGCGCAGAATTGCCCAGAGACGATTGAGCCACTGCACGTTGGCACGCATGTTGTTTGGCAACCGCCCGAAGCGCACTCCGTGTTGGCACTGCAAGTGGCGCCGTCTTGTTTGAGCAAGGTGACACTTGCGCCGGTGCCGGTGCCAAGCGTGGCCACATTGGTTTTTGTGCCAGCGTTAAAGTCAGTGTCCGTCGTATCTACCACCACAGCGCTCGTCCCCGTCAACTTCACCTGGCCCCCACTGGTGTCCACATTGGCATCCTTGGAAAAGAATTTGGTCCAACCGGTCTGATTGTCGGTGTGCGTTGCCACGTCTGTGCTGGCTCCCCCACTCCAATTGTTTTGCACCCAACCGAAAGAAGCGGCTTTGAGCTTCAGGATATCGAAGAACTGGAACCCGAGAACGATCGCGACGACAAGGACCGCTATGACGGAAGAACGGAAAACGATCTTCTTTTTCCGATTCGGGGTCATATCATGAGACGCTGTTCCCGAAGCTCTCTTGTTCAGGAAGTCCGTCACTTTTTTTCGAAGGTGGTGCATAGTGGTCTGTCTTTATTATGAATGACAGGTCAAGAGGCTCAGCCTCTTTGAAGGAAACGATCTCTAGCTCATTTCGCACTAAAAACCGACAATAATGACACCTTAAAAATACCACGAAAAATCCTTTCTTGGAAGAGAAAGAATAAAACGGAGCCGAACTGAAGACCATATACGCACAGTTCCCTCCTCTCCCCTCGGGAGTAGAGACAGCATTCAGTTCCCTCCCCTCCCCTCGGGAGTAGAGACAGCATTCAGTTCCCTCCTCTCCCCTCGGGTGCAGAGACAGTATTCAGTTCCCTCCTCTCCCCTCGGGAGAGGATGTCCGGTACTCCGGACAGGTGAGGGTCCGAGACGATATGCTGACTTCGACCGATCAAACACAAATCCCTGCGCCTCCGCTAAAAGCTTTGGCGGCACGCGGTCCCCTCGGCACGGTCGTTCGTAAACGACGTGCCTCGAAGACTCGGTACTCCCAGATATCGATTACAGTACAAGCGAAAAAAGAACGTTCTCTCCCCTTATCCTAAGGGGAGGACAGGAGGGGTTGGAATATGAAGGATGCTTATAAAGAGGCATTGGTTCCCGATGAGGTGATTTCTTAAAGATATTTTACTCGACATATTCTTAGTATCTATCTCAAATCTCATGTCGAGCTGTAAATCCGAAAATTTCGAGCGAAAATCATGAAAAATGAGGAAGGCTACTGTCGTAACCTGACGATTTTTGAATGATTTGCAGCCGAAATTTTCGGATTTCAGCCGGCAAGCGGATTTTTTGCCTTATATAGGCGTTGAGATTTGAGATAGATACTTAAAAACGATATGCCGACTTCGACCGATCAAGCACAAATCCCTGCGCCTCCGCTAAAAGCTTTGGCGGCACGCGGTCCCCTCGAAGACTCGGTACTCTTTTCGAAATGGAGATATCGATCAGAGTACCAGCGAAAATAAGTGAGTCTCCCCCTTTCGGAAAGGGGGATTGCCCTCTCCAAAAAAGAGAGGGCAAGGGGGATTTGTGACTATGAGCAGGGCATTTTTTACAAAAATATAAAACATCGATTCTGTGCTTATCTTAGCACCAAAGAGGGATTCTCACCGATCTAATCGGTAGCTGGTGCCTTTTTTTCGAATTCCAACACCTTCCCGATTACCGTTTTTTTCACCTCTTCCCATTTCACATCGACAAGCATCATAGGCATCGGTTCGCTCTCGGCATCGTCGAAAAAAGTCAGACTCTTGAGAATATGCAATTTATTATACCGGATGTCATTGAATTTTTTCTCGAAAAAACCTATTAATTCCTGCAAGGAATATTCTTTCAGAAGAATGAAAAGGTCGATAAAATCCTTTTTGCTTCCACGCGAAGAAATGGCGTCGATTTTCATCGCCGCAATGTCGCGCGGATCGGCAAGTCTGATGCCGTCGAAATCGACAGGATCAAACGACAACGCATACGGATACTGCAAGAAACTCACTTTCACGCCGTCGATCACACAGTGAAGCGTCCCTTCTTCTTCCCCGACGACGGTGACTTCGCCTGCGTTTACAAGCTCATGTTTCAGGATGGCGCGGTCGAAGTTCTCTTTGGAAAAAAAATCGAGATCGATGGACGTTCTGTGTCCGCACTCGATCGCAAGGGCGGTTCCTCCCGCAAGATAGAAACCCTCCAAAAGTTCAAGTTCTTTTATCTTTTCAAGAACACGCTTCGTTTGTCGGTCGATCGTTTCAGGATACATACAGTTTCAGCTGAAAGATTAAAATATATTCCCCAAAAATTCCGGGATCTCGCGTCAAGCAGGGACGCTGATTTCAAAAAAATGTTTCGCAAGAAATCCACACTATAGGCTTTGATGGCCCAATGCAGATCGTCGATGTCTCCCATGCTCAAAATACGCTTGGCGATGAAGTTTTTGTGCTCCTCCGCATCAAGCTGTGCAAGATTCACATCCCAAAAAAGCGCTTGTTTTTCCAGTGTTTCCATGTGTTGATTTTAGCACGAAACATACGACCAGGCAATCGTGATTTTGGCATTGTATACACATAACACCGAATCAGCTAAATCAGTGTTCTGCTATCCCGGAGCTTAGCTCCGGGATAGCAGACAGCTCCCTCCTCTCCCCTCGGGTGCAGAGACAGCATTCAGTTCCCTCCTCTCCCCTCGGGTGCAGAGACAGTATTCAGCTCCCTCCTCTCCCCTCGGGTGCAGAGACAGTATTCAGTTCCCTCCTCTCCCCTCGGGAGAGGATGTCCGGTACTCCGGACAGGTGAGGGTCCGAGACGATATGCTGATTTCGACCGATCAAAAACAAATCCCTGCGCCTCCGCTAAAAGCTTTGGCGGCACGCGGTCCCCTCGGCACGGTCGTTCGTAAACGACGTGTCTCGAAGACTCGGTACTTTTCGAAAGGGAGATATCGATCAGAGTACAAGCGAAAAAAGAACGTTCTCTCCCCTTATCCTAAGGGGAGGACAGGAGGGGTTGGAATATGAAGGATGCTTATAAAGAGGCACCGGTTCCCAGTTAGGTGGTTTCTTAAAGATATCTTACTCGACATATTCTTAAAAACGATATGCTGACTTCGACCGATCAAACACAAATCCCTCCCCTCGAAGACTCGGTACTCCCTTTCCGAAAGGGAGATATCGATTACAGTACAAGCGAAAAAAGAACGTTCTCTCCCCTTATCCTAAGGGGAGGACAGGAGGGGTTGGAATATGAAGGATGCTTATAAAGAGGCACCGGTTCCCGATGAGGTGGTTTCTTAAAGATATTCTACTCGGCATATTCTTAAAAACGATATGCTGACTTCGACCGATCAAAAACAAATCCTCCCCGCCTCCGCTAAAAGCTTTGGCGGCACGCGGTCCCCTCGGCACCGTCGTTCGTAAACGACGTGTCTCGAAGACTCGGTACTTTTCGAAAGGGAGATATCGATTACAGTACAAGCGAAAATAAGTGAGTCTCCCCCTTTCGGAAAGAGTGATTCTCAGCCACCTCATCGGGAACCAGTGCCCAAAAAGAAAACAAGCCCTCCCGCTTCAAGGAAATTTCTGCTATGATGGCGGTACGTATCGAACGGCTATGAACGGCAGGACGGCCACCTTCATTCCGACCCTTCTCATACTCTCTTTTCTTGTTTCCTCTTTCCCCTCTTTCGCCGATACCGCGGACCCGTCCGCAAGCGACATGCCCGCGGCGGACTCGACAACGGACGGCAGTGCCACGGACACCGAAACGGCCCCACCGGAAAAACCGGCCACACCCACAGCGGAAGCGACCGAAGCACCGACCGCTATTGATGAACCGCCCGTGCCTCAGGCATCACCTGAACCAGCACCGGTGAACGACATCACGAAACCGGAGCCACCGGTGAATCCGCTTCCCGAATCCCCCACCGAAACGTTCCCGACGGAAATGGATCGAAGTCCCGACACGCCCTTCGGCACCTCGGCCTCCGAACCGTCAGGATCATCGTCTCCGGTAGGAGAGGCGACCGCGACGGATACCCTGCTCTCACCAGCCTTACCTGAGGCTCCGGATACAACGCCACTCTTTGGAAGTCCGACTTCCGCAGGAATCGGGCTCCTTCGAGGTGCTATCGGTCCGATTGACTCCGCATTGCCGATCACGATAGGAGCGACGCCGATGATGCTCGCAGAAGGTTCCGTCGACGCTCCGACTATCATCATAAGCGAGGTACAGATAGAAGGTACTGATGCCGGAGGAAAAATCATCGGAGCCGATGAATTCATCGAGCTCTACAACCCGGGAAACGACGCCGCTTCGCTTGCCGGACTGAAACTCTGTCGCAAGACGTCCGGCACCACCACTTCACAGATCAAATCGTTTTCCGAAAGCGACACCGTTCCGGGAAAAGGCTTTTACCTCTTCGCCAACAGCGACGGGAAGTTCGCAACGAAAGCAGACGCCACGACGAAATCTTCGCCCCTTGCGAAAGATAACGGCATAGCGCTCACGGACAGTTGTTCATCCCCGACCCGTATCGTCGACAGTCTCGCATGGGGATTGGGAAAGCCGTTCGATACGAATACGCCGAAACTGGAAAATCCTCCCGCGGACAAGAGTTTCGTCCGTGGCCTGGAAATGCTAAAGTGGTCGCTTTCGGATTGTCCGACCCCGACGAACAGCCACGGGGAAACCATCACTCCGATTGATGCATGCTCAGAGCCTGTTCCGCTTCCACCGATAGGCACGATCGTCATAAACGAGTTCCTCCCGTATCCGAATGTCGGCGAGGAGGAGTGGATTGAGCTTCGCAATATCGGCGACACGGAAGTGCCGATTGCCGGATGGCGGCTGAAAGATGCCTCTTCAGGTGCGGGGTATACGTTCCCGACAGGAACGACTATAAGTGCGGATGGTTTCCTGGTTCTCGGCGCGGAAATCTCGCATATAGCGTTGAACAATACCGGCAACGAATCCGTCACGCTATTGTTCCCGAATAATACCGTTGCCGATACGTACTCGTACGAAGGTACGGAGCAAGGCACTGCATACGCGCGTACCGATACGGAAACATTCTTCCTCACGCATACCCCGACACCGGGAACCGTCAATTCCTTCGACCCCGAGGAAAAACCGATTCCCCTTCCCAAAGTCGGCACGATCGTCATAAACGAGTTCCTCCCGTATCCGAATGTCGGCGAGGAGGAGTGGATTGAGCTTCGCAATATCGGCGACGCGGAAGTGCCGATTGCCGGATGGAAGTTGAAGGACGCATCCGTAAGTGGAGGGTATACGTTCCCTGCGGCAACGACGATCGGTCCGGACGGCTACTTCGTTATCGGTGCCGAAGTATCGAAAATCGCCCTCAATAATACCGGGGCGGAAAGCATCACATTATTGTTTCCCGACGGGTCCGTTGCCGATATGTACTCGTACGAAGGTACGGAGCAAGGCACGGCATACGCGCGTACCGATACGGAAACATTCTTCCTCACGCATACCCCGACACCGGGAACCGTCAATTCCTTCGACCCCGAGGAAAAACCGGTATGGATCCCGCCTGTCGGGACCGTCATCATCAACGAGCTTTTCCCGAATCCGGTGCAAAAAGGCGAAGGGAACGAATGGATAGAACTGCGGAATACGGGAAACGTACCCGTCTCGCTTATCGGATGGATGCTGCAATCGGGATCCGGGAAATTCACCTGGACAGCGGATCTGTCGGCGGTGCAGAGCGGGATTTCCGCGGGCGGGTTCCTCGTCATCGAGCGGGCGCTCTCCAAGCTCGCCCTGCGCAATACGGACGGCGCCGTGAGGCTCTTCGCACCAGACGGCAAAGCGACAATGGATACGGTCACTTACGACAAGACGATCGAGGAAGCCTCGTACGGGCTCTTCGAACCCGGTCGGTTCCGGTGGAGCGAAACGTTGACGCCCGGCTCGGAAAATATCTTCGGGACGGAACCGAAGGTGAAAAAATCCTCAATCCCAAAAAGCGGGTATGTGAACATGCTCACTTCTTTTTCCGCGGACGGGAACAAGGAGGATATGAAGTATGTCTGGGACTTCGGCGACGGACACAAGAGCTACCTCGACAAGACGAGCCATCGCTACACGAAAACCGGGACCTACCACGGGACACTTACGGCAAGCGACGGAATCGAAGAAGCCATAAAGACGTTCACGATACGCATCGGGAAGTATCCGAAACGAGACCTGCACCTGACGGAGCTTTCCACCAACCCGACCGGAACGGATACCGGCGTTGAGTGGATTAAGATCCGAAACGACGACACGAAACGGATCGACCTCTCCGGTTGGATCGTCGCGACCGGAAGCGATACGGGGAAGCTCGTGAACCATGTCATCCTTTCGAAACGATTCATCGCCCCGGGCGAGGAGATCGTCCTCACGCACGACGATGCGAAGTTCACGCTCCCAAACCGGCAGGCCGCGATCGAACTCAGGCGACCCGACGGCAAGACGGTGCAATCGGTCTCGTATCGAATGGACAAGGATATTGAAGACGACGCCGTCTATACCGACACCGGAAACGGATGGACGTGGATACTGCCGACAAGCGACTCGGAAACCGTGCCTGCGGGGATATCCGCCGCGAATACGACCGAACCTGACGAATACGAGACGGGCATCACCACGAATCCCGATTCCGACAAGCTCTCCTTCGGCGAATTCGTCTCCCTCGGAACGCCGTACGATCCCGCTCTCCCCGAGTCCCTTCCCCGAGTCCTCGGCGCATCCGACGAACGACTGCGGAGTGGCACATCGTCATCCACCGATCAGTCGTTCTTCGACCCGCTGTTCCGACTCTTGAACTCGACTCTCCTCGGAACCTCGGCCGAAACGACATAGGTATATATCCGCTTTGCATATCGGAATAGATATATAAAAAGCCGTGGCACTCTGACCTTACGGCTTTTATTCTTTTTCGCGTTACGAAAGCGCCAATGGAAGACAGGAAGCGATATCGATACAACAATCCTCGTCATCCAGACAGACATCCGTCTAGTTCACTTCAGACGATGTCGGCCGTTTCACGACCAGGCAACCCGTCACCAACCGGTCACCCATACGAAGATTTATGGGAAATCTGAATTTCCTATTTCCCTTGAGCGCGAGAGGGAGGCGCGACGCAACCTCGACCCAACCGGTCCGGTCCAGGCGAATCAACACCGAACTGTTCCACCCTCGACGAGGAGGTTCGATAACGGTCTCCCCTGACGCCAAGACGTCTCCTGTCCTGACGACTTCCGGTTGCGAAACAAACGTATCGCGTAATCCGTTTGACCCGCTCCCTTTCTGCCATTCGAGATACCGTTTGAGTCTGCAGGGTCTTGCATACGGGAAAGCATCTTCCCAGCCCGGCGTTTCGAGCGCCGCAAGCGCTCCGATCCGAACATTCACTATCTTGTTCGGATTCTCCCCCTCACCCGTAAACACTACCCCTATGAGGTCCCGACGGTCCGCTGGAGGATTTGCGCGTACGACGCATTCTTTTCCCTTGTGCGTACCGGTGACCACCCGGTGCACGATACTTGCTTCTCTGATTATCGACATGATACTTCCTCCTTATTTTCCAGTTGATCTTGTCTCGCTCTTTGTAAAATAGCCAGCCAAACATTGAAGCATTCTTCCGGAAAGAATGCAACCGGGATTCACGATCTTCTGATGGCAATACGGTATAGTCGTTTCGCTCCGTATGCTGAACGGGTTCATGACGGGAACGATCTGACTTGTACAAAGGAAAACAGAAAAGCGGCCGGGAATATCCGGGCCGCTTCCGATAACTGACAAATTCAGACGTCGTAGGTCAGCCTCACGCAGGAATCAAGTTCGGGAATGAGCGACAAAGATAGCGCGTCCGATGGTGTGACCCATCGGTATGCCTGATGTTCCTCGGGATTGATCAAGACCTCGAAGTCATTCGGTGCGACTGTCCGGAACATGTGATAGACGAAGCTATACGTCTCATAGCGGACAAACAGCGTCGTCTGATAGGTCAACTCTTCCGCCGAAACCGCGAGGCCCGTTTCCTCGAGAAGCTCCCTCCGCATCGCGTCCATACTCGATTCTCCATCATTCATTTTCCCGGCAGGGACACCCCAGGTATTTCCCTCGGATTTCCACGGTTGCCGATGCAGAAGTATGAACTTCCCGCCGGACTCAAGCCAACAGGCGACGATTTCGAATTTCGGATCGAAATCTTCGGGTCTTTCGGTATAGTACATGATTATGAATGTTAAGGTTTTCAAAAGGAATCTGTTTCCGTTGTACCGCCCTGACACTGTTCCGTCAAGAAAAAGAAAAACGGGACCATGTGGCCCCGTATTCCAAACGTTCGTTTCGGTCTTCTTACGCCTCTCCGGATTTGCGCGCCCTCCCGTAGGCGTCGGCCGCCTTAATGGCCGCGAAGACCGCCTCCGGCGTGATCGGCACGAGCTCGTTGTAGATGGTCTCGCCCTCGGCGCAGGCCCGGACGGCCACTTTCATGAGATCCTCGTCGGAGACTTCCGCGAGGCCGACCTGGGCGAGCGTCGTCGGCAGTCCGACCGATTCGCAGAAATCATACACCTCGTCGATAATCTCGGCCGGCTTGTCGGTGAGGAAGACCGAGGTGACGACGCCGATCGAGACTTTCTCGCCGTGATAGTACTTATGGGTCGGCTCAAGCACGGTCAGACCGTTGTGCACGGCATGGCACGATGCGATGCCTCCGCTCTCGAATCCGAGTCCGGACAAGAGCGTATTCGCCTCGACGACTTTCTCGAAGGCCGGTGTGACGACGCCTGTCTCGTTCGACACCTTGGCGGCGACACCGAATTCAAGGAGTGTCTCGTAACAGAGTTCCGCGAGCGCGTACGCCGTCATACTGCCCTTCTCGCCCGCGAAATTGTTCGCGTACTTCGTCTGGCAGGACGCGGCCTCGAGCCACGTCGAGAGTGCGTCGCCCATGCCGGAAACCAGGAACCGCACCGGGGCCTTCGCGATGACCGCGGTGTCGACCAAGACGACGTTCGGATTCGACGGCAGGAACAGGTATCGGTCAACCGCTCCCTCATCGGTATAGATGACCGAGAGCGCACTGCATGGCGCATCGGTCGACGCTATGGTCGGCGCGATGATGACCGGAAGCGACAGCGCATGCGCGACGGCCTTGGCCGTATCGATCGTCTTGCCGCCACCGATGGCGATGACGACCGCGCTCCCGTCGGCTTTGACGAGTTCCGTGACACGGTTTATCTCCTTGTCGCTGCATTCCCCGTTGAATTTCTCGAAGGTAATCCCGATCTCCTTCTCGATCTCTTCCTTGTATCCGGGGATCACGGACTCGAACACGTACGGGTCGCAGATCGCAAACGCCTTCTTTCCGAACTTCGCCGACTCCTTGCCGAGCCGCGACAACGCCCCCGCTCCCTGGACATACTTCCCCGGGAAAATACTCGCCTGAATCATACGGTTTTCCTCAACGAATTATACCGACAAAAACGAAAGACGGGTGCTCGCATGGGGCACCCGTCTTTCACGACTTCTGTAGTATAGCATTCTTTTCCGCCCGTGTCCAATCCGACATCATCAATCTCCGCCACACCATCAAAGACCCATAAGGATTGCACCGAACAGACCGAGACCGATACCGACTATCTGCACGAGGGAAAGCGTTTCCCCGAACAGGAATATGCCGGAGACGATCCCGAATATCCCGTAGAAAACGATGAACAGATTCGTATAGATAGCCATCTCCCCCTTGAAGATGTAAATGAAAATAACGAAAACTATCTGGATCAGATAGAGAGCGCACACAGCAATCATCCAGGGGTCCCTGATGGCATCAGTAAAATTCCTCCTATCACTTATCTTTTTCAGCAAAGAATCGGCGATGATGATGGTCACCGCCGCAAAAAGCACCAGAAACAGCCTGATTGCGACTACGTTCGTCATACTTCGGGATTATAATCCGATATCAAAACAATCATATCCGGATTATACCATGACACTCTTGCAGTGCGACTTACATAAATACACGAAAATTAACATTAACAAGAAGTTTCCGAATCAAGGATGTTCTGGTTTCCTCTGAGCGGGTAACGGGAATCCTCCTCGCTCCGACTCGGAGCCAGGGCGCTACACGAAAGCACGAAAAATCACTCATCTATTTTAAAATCGGACACTGGCTCCCGATGAGGTGGTTTCTTAAAGATATTTTACTCGACACGTTCTTAAAAACGATATGCCGACTTCGACCGGTCAAACACAAATCCCTGCGCCTCCGCTAAAAGCTTTGGCGACACGCGGTCCCCTCGGCACGGTCGTTCGTAAACGACGTGCCTCGAAGACTCGGTACTCCCTTTGCAAAAGGGAGATATCGATCAGAGTACCAGCGAAAATAAGTGAGTCTCCCCCTTTCGGAAAGGGGGATTGCCCTCTCCAAAAAAGAGAGGGCAGGGGGATTTGTGACTGCGGATTGAGCATTTTTATATAAAACATCGATTCTGTACTTATCTTAGTGCTAAAGAGGGATTCTCAGCCACCTCATCGGGAACCAGTGCCTAAAATCGTTATCAAAAAGTTCTTTTAACTTTCTTCTTCCTGCACCACTTTTCCAATATGATTCACGTTTCTTGGCCTCTTGCGCAGTTTCAAATTCCTCCGTGAATATGATTTTCAACGGTCGTCGATGACTCGTTGATTTTACTTCGCCATTACAATGCTGAATAAAACGAATACTCACATCCTGAGAATATCCGACGTATGTCCTTTTATCCTTCAGACTGAGGAGGATATATACGGAGTACATAATACCGAAATGTAGTCTCTGAGCGAGGCTCGCCCCAGAGGGCGGCCCGCTCACCACACCGGAGAAAATTTTGAGCGGGTAACGGGAATCGAACCCGTGTCCCTAGCTTGGGAAGCTAGTGTACTACCATTGTACTATACCCGCCTTCGCTAAAGCTTCGGCGTGGCAACGCCCGCCTTTCGACATCGCTTCGGCGTGGCAACGCCCGCCTTTCGACATTGCTTCGGCGTGGCAAGTCACGTCGCTCGCGAGCGACCGTGACTGCAACATTGTAGCACGGGGAAACGTATTGTAAAGGATGGGATTCCGGAAGTGGCAAAATGGCGCCTTCTCAAACCCATGTTCCCATGATAGACTGACACGGTAATATATTCTCAAAATCCGATGAAATCTTTGTCGCCCTTTTTCACCCGCGGTCGTGTTATCGCGATTATTGTCGTCGTATCCGTAATCGCCGCAGGTGGACTCTTTTTTTGGTACGCGACGGGACACAAACAGCAGATCGCCGTCAGTGGCCTCGCGGTATTCACCAAGGTCACGGACCTGCTCCCGATCGCGCCGGATGCAAAAAAGGAGATCGACACCGTCAACGCCCTCGTCTCCGCATTCACGAAAACCGACGGACAGACACACACCCTTCTTATCATGATGCAGAACAACTATGAGCTCCGTCCGGGTGGAGGATTCCTTGGTCAGTACGGCGTTCTCAAGGTAAAGGACGGCGCGATCGAATCGTTCTTCGTCGAGGACGCGAACCTGCTCAGTCAGCGGATGACGGCGGACATCACCCCACCATATCCTTTCATCAAATATATCGACACCAAACGATGGACGTTCCGTGACTCGAACTGGAGCCCGAGCTTCCCGGAAAACGTCACGAAAGCGGAATACTTCTACCGCCTCTCCGGCGGACGCGAGTCGTTCGAGGGCGCCGTCGCGGTGAACGCCGACGTGCTCAACGACGTCATCGGCGTGACCGGCCCGATCTCAATCCCAGGCTTCGGCACCTTCACGAGCGACAATGCCGCCATGAACCTCGAGGCGGACGTCGAGAAAGACTACCTCGGCCCCGATGTCCCGGCCGAACTCAAACAGGCCCGCAAGAACATCATGAAGCAGCTCGCCGCGCAGATCGTGAGTCATATCTCGAGCCTCGGCGACCTGAAGAAGCTCTCCGACCTCGGGCTTCAGGAATTGCGCGACAAAAACGTACAGCTCTCGTTCACGGATGCGGCACTGCAAAAACAGGTCGAGGATGTCCATTGGGACGGCTCGGTCGCGAAGGACTGGAACCAAGACTATCTGATGGTCGTCGACGCGAACATGGGATCACTCAAGAGCGACTACTACATGAAGCGCTCCCTCGATTATGTCGTAGACTTCACGGCCGAAAAACCGACCGCGACCCTGACCTACACCTACGACCACACCGCCGCGCATGGCGATTGGCGGACAAGCGACTACCACACATGGACACGCGTCCTTGTCCCGAAGGGCTCCGTCTACGTCGAGAACAGCCGGGTGAAGACCGGCGGGGTCTCTTCGGAAGACTCGACCAACTGGAACAAGACCGTCTTCAGTTACAAGGTGGATGCCCTTATGGGCCAGGTATTGCCGACCGGCATAAGCTACACGCTCCCCCCGACCGTCACTGCCGACAACTATCAGCTCCTCATCCAGAAGGAGTCCGGCACCGGCACCATCCCCGTCACGGTCACCGTGAAAACGAAAGACAGGACCTATACCCAAAAAGCCGACCTCACCAAAGACCTCCACTTCTCGTTCCAGACGACGGACCAGAGGCAATAGACCGTCAATAAAAAGCGAAAAACGGACGGGAGCAAAATCGGCTCCCGTTTGCCGTTCCATCAAGCTTTGCGACTTAGTATCTATCTCAAATCTCATGTCGAGCTGTAAATCCGAAAATTTCGCGCGAAAACCATGAAAAAGGAGAGAAGGCTACTGTTGTAACCTGACGAGTTTTGAATGGTTTGTAGCCGAGATTTTCGGATTTCAGCCGGCAAGCGGATTTTTTGCCTTATATAGGCGTTGAGATTTGAGATAGATACTTAGCACCCGGTAATGAGCGGATTCTCTGATTATTAGTCATTTATGAGCCAATAGTGGCAAAGATACGGCATATTCGCTATACTGTATCCAGCTGTAAGTCGTCCGTTGTAAGTTTCAAGAATTATGTCAAACGACCTCTCCACTGTCCGACACTCACTCGCACATATCCTCGCGATGGCTATCCTCAAGCGCGACCCGGACGCCGTGCTCGGCACCGGCCCTGCGACCGAGGACGGATTTTTTTATGACATCCTCTTCTCGGAAGGGAAAGGCGTCTCTCCCGACGATTTCAAGTCGATCGTCGACGACATGCGCGCGATCGTGAAGCGGAAACTCCCGTTTGTACAGAGAACCGTTTCACCGGACGAGGCACGCGAGCACTTCAAGAACAATCCTTTCAAGCTCGAGATCATACGTGAAGCCGAAGCGCGAGGTGAAGCGATCACTGTCTTCGAGACGGGCGACTTCGTCGACCTGTGTGCCGGACCACACGTCGAGAACACGGGCGACATCGATCTTCTGTCCTTCTCACTCAAGGGTCTTGCCGGCGCGTACTGGCGTGGCGATGAGAAGAGTCCGATGCTCGTCCGCGTCTCGGGATTCGCCTTCGAGAACAAGGCCGCCCTCGTCGCACATCTCGCCTTACTCGAAGAAGCCAAGAAGCGCGATCATCGTAAACTTGGAAAGGAGCTCAATCTTTTCACCGTCTCCCCGCTCGTCGGTGCAGGCCTTCCGCTCCTGCAGCCCAAGGGCATGATCATCCGTCAGAAGATCGAGGAGCTCCTGTGGACACTGCACGAGGACAAGGGATACTCGCGCGTCTGGACCCCGCATATCGCCAAAGAGGAACTTTACATCATGTCCGGGCACGCGGCTAAATTCGGCGACGAGCTCTTCCGCGTTTCGGGCAAGGAGGAGCAGTTCATCATGAAGCCGATGAACTGCCCGCACCACATGCAGATCTTCGCGGACAACCGCTTCTCATATCGCGATCTCCCGGTCCGCTATTTCGAACCGGCGACCGTGTATCGTGACGAGAAGTCCGGCCAGCTCGGCGGTCTCACGCGCGTGCGTGCCATCACCCAAGACGACGGACACCTCTTCTGTCGCGTCTCACAGATCAAGGAAGAAGTCTCGACCATCGTCTCGATCATCCGGGAATTTTACACGATTTTCGGTATGATGGACGGGTACTGGGTCTCGCTCTCGGTCCGTGGCGAGGACAAGACAAAGTACCTCGGGAGCGACGACGCCTGGGACAAGGCGGAAGCCGCGCTCGAGAACGCCGCCAAGGAAAATGGCCTCAATTACCGGCGCGTCGAGGGCGAGGCCGCCTTCTACGGACCTAAGCTCGACTTCATGTTCAAGGACGCCATCGGTCGGCAGTGGCAACTCGCCACCATCCAGTGCGACTTCAATCTACCCGAGCGTTTCGACCTTTCATTCACGAACGAAGAAGGCGTCTCGGAACGACCGGTCGTCATTCATCGCGCCATTTCGGGCTCGCTCGAACGCTTCATGGGCATCATGATCGAACACTATGCCGGCGCGTTCCCTTTCTGGCTGTCCCCCATCCAAGTCGACGTCCTGCCGATCGGCGAGGCTCATCAGGCATACGGCGCCGAAGTCACCGCACTCCTCAAGAAGGCCGGCATCCGCGCCGAGCTCCATGCCGAGAACGAATCCCTCGGCAAGCGCATCCGCAATGCCAAGGTCGGCAAGGTGCCATATTGTATCGTACTTGGCGACGCGGAAGTCACGAACCGGACCGTCACCCTCGAAAGCCGCACCGACGGCAAAATCGGCGAGCTCTCCCACGACGACCTCCTCGCGCGATTTTCAAAGGAAAACGTCCCGGGAGCCTGACATCCACACATACCAAAAGAAGTCGTAGAGACAGACTGTTCTCGTCTCTACCGTATATACCAAAAAATCGGAAAGACGATACCGATTATTTGACCCCGGTCACGAACTCAAGAAAGTTTTCCCGATTTACAATCGCAAATTCCGATTCGCCGTAGGTCTCGAAAAACTTCAGGGGGCGTCTTGCCGAGCCTTTTCCATACTTGAACTCATAGGCGCGATATGTCCCGCCTTCATCCTCGATATAGTCGATCTCGCTGCCTGTATAGGCACGCCAAAAATAGCTTGTCGCCAGTATCTCCTTATAACGGATCTTTTTCGTCCGTTCCAGTACCAGGAAATTCTCGAACAACGCACCTTGATCATTCCGATTCTCGAGCGGATTAAGATTATCGATCAGCACGTTCCGAATACCGAGATCGCAGAAATATATCTTGTCTTTCTTGGCAATTTCCGCCCGTGGATTTTTCGCGAGTGCAGACAAGCGGAAAATGACGAATGATTGCTCCAACAGATCGAGATATCGTCGCACGGTCGCGCTCCCCATATCCAACGTATTGGCTAATTCGTTGATGGAAACTTCCTGACCGATCTGGAAAGCAAGCAGCTTGAGCAACTTATATATCTTTTCCGACTTCCGGACCGAATCAAGCTCCAGTATGTCCTTGTAGAGATACGAGGTGGCAATCTCTTCCAACAGTTTCCGTTTGTCATTCACATTCTCAGTGGAAAACACTTCCGGATACGCCCCTTGAACCAGTGAGGATTCCAGGAGTCCGTTCAATTCGAAATCGTTCCTACTCTCGGAAAGTTCCAGGAATGACAAAGGATAGAGCGTATAGGTCCACGTCCTGCCGGTCAACGGCTCCTTGATCTTATTCGCCAATTCGAAAGATGATGATCCGGTCACGATAATTTTTAAACCTTTCATTCCATCTGCCAATATCTTCAAATTGATACCGATATTCTCGATGCGTTGCGCCTCATCGATGAACAGCAGTTCATATCCGCTCACGAGAGATTTCATCTTATCGAGATCCCGACTACCAAGCACGTCGGTATATTTCTTCTCATCCGCGTTGATACGCAATGTTTTCAGGCCGAGTCGATCAATAATCTGATTGGCCAGAGTCGTTTTTCCGACCTGCCTGGCACCATAAATAATAACGATCTTGTCGCTCGTCGTCATTTTACTTATAATTGGCTCCAAAAGAGCTCTTTTAATCATTTCTGCCATATTGTATTATCGCTATTTATTACTCTATACTTTCTTTTTTAGCGTTAATATCAGCATATAGTATTCTTGACTCTCTGTCAATAATCGCATTATCAAGCGTTTGTTTACATCTTTCATGAAAAGAATGCTTTGAAAACATGCGCTTCAGGTATACAACATGGACATCACGAACCGGACCGTCACCTTCGAGAGCCGTGCCGATGGAAAAATCGGCGAACTCTCCCACGACGATCTCCTCTCCCGTTTTACTGGTGAAAACGTCCCGGGAAGCCTAGCCCTTCAATCAATCCGGCATAATAAAACCGCCAGGCGCATGCTTGGCGGTTTTTATAACCGGACTATCTCCCTGTTTTCATTATCCGTATCAAATCCCCGTTACTTGTTATCTGTTCACTATTCTCTCTATCACTTGCTCCCCGTCACGAACGGGAACGCGTCGAGCAGTTCGCCGGAATAGTAGAACTCATAGCCGAGCGAGCCGAAGCTGTACTTGGCATCTCCCACATTGATCTCGCTACCACCGACTTTCGGATTCGGATTCGGTTTGGACTGTGGGAAGCCGACATTGAAGAGCGTCGTGGCGATTTCCGGCCGGTACTTGATATCATATCCGGCATGTTCCCACTGAGAAAGCATCTGCTTCAGATACAGTCCGCCATAGAGATAGGAATAGTAATGATTTCCGTTTTCATCCGTCAACCGCCCGTAGCGCTCCGTCGCGACATCCGTCCCGGCTGGAAAATCAAGCACATGCGCACGGTCGGACCCAAGATAATACGGCGAGGACGGATCGGACAAGTGCGCCTCCGTCTCGATAGCGGTCGCTTCCTTCACGCCCATGACCCCAAGCGAGATCTTGTTCGCGTTCCCAAGGATCTTCAGGGGCTCAAAGACCTTCTTAAAGAGTTCGCGCTGGGAATGGAACAACCGGACCTGCTCGACGATCGCGCACGAGACGAGGAGCCGCGGTTCCACGCCCGCGAGCGCGGCGGCACGGTCGATCGCATCCTTATCCTTCACGATGGCGGAGCGGATCGCCACCCACTCCTCGTCGTTCATCCATGGGAACAGATTCGCGCCCGAGGCGGAAGCGAGCGACGCCTGAAGGGATGATTCGTTCGGTATGGTTGCCAAGGATCCCTGACACTCGTGGAAGGGATCGGCGTGGCCCGCTCCCTCGAGCCGGATTTTCGTGGCCAGAAGCATCTTGGCGACCAGCGCGTCCGAACCGGTCGATGTCATGACCGACAGTATGTCCTTCGCATTCACCGGCGCATACCGCGAGACGACGCCGATCGCGCACAGATTCCCCGCCCGCAGTTCCTTCGCATGCGAAAGGTCGGCCAATTTCCGATCGAGTGTAGCGAAGGAATCGGACGATCCGGAAACAGCCGTTCCCGATTTCTCCGTCGTGGCACCAAGAACGGATGTTCCGTACTCCGTGCTCTTCGGATCGATCGTGCCCTTCACGTCCGTCAGGTGCAGGCGGATGGCAAAAAAACCACCGACCAGGACAAGTCCCGCGACGGCGAAGATATGGACGAAGACGAGATAGGTGATAACGAGTCCGCGACGCATCGGAAGTTGATTCTGATGTTACCGTACCAGTATAGCATGATTAAGATACAAAAAATCCGGACCAGGAACTTCCCGATCCGGATCGTACCAAACGACAACAATTACTTGATCGACAGGAGCTCGACATCGAAAATGAGCGTGGCGTTCGGCGGAATGGAACCCTGGCCACTTGCGCCATAGCCAAGGGATGCCGGGATCGTCAGCCTCCGCTTCTCCCCGACTTTCATATCGAGCAATCCCTGATCCCACCCCTTGATCACCATTCCTTGTCCGATCGTAAACGAGAACGGCGTCCGTCCGGGATTCAGACTCGAATCGAACTTTGTCCCGTCCGTAAGTGTCCCCGTATAATTCACCGTAATCGTATCGCCGTCTTTCGTTACCTGCGTTCCCGTCCCCTCCGCCGTCTTCTCGATCTTTAATTCGGTAGCCATAGCGTTCGTGTCGTTAGTTGATGCCGTCGTTCCCTGACTTCCATTAGCCGATCCGGATGGGTCGCTTCCGGACGACTGCCGAGCGGCCTGTCCGCTCGACCCGCTCCCACTGCTAGCCGGTACCCGATTGTCCTGCCCGACATCCGCCGCCCCGGTCGTACCGGCGCTTCCCGACGCGGCCCCGAGTGACCGAGCCGACTTCCCGTCCGTCTTCACGTCGATCGCTGACCCGGTAGCCCGCGACTTATCCGGAAACAACCGGTCCTTCCCCGGCGTTCCGATCAGGAACCAGACCACCAACACAAACGCGACCACCCCCAACCCGAGAAACAGTTTATTCATACGGTTTCATTTAAGATAACGAGATAACCACGAAAAACAGTATAGCATGAGATCTTCTCCTTGAAAATGAATCACCTCGGGGCAGAGCCCCGAGGTATCAGAGGCTCCGTTCAAGGATTGTCGAAAAGGGTAAGTTGGCTTTTATAAATCTGTCTGTACTTTCTCCCCTGATTTTTTACGTAGTTCTGGATT
>Ga0194037_1000745_pt1 | contig 25193 bp, 26 predicted proteins | sample JunL306m_MetaG_FD_148653 | JGI IMG/M metagenome (GOLD analysis project Ga0194037, IMG submission 148653) | Anoxic zone freshwater microbial communities from boreal shield lake in IISD Experimental Lakes Area, Ontario, Canada - Jun2016-L304-6m | ecosystem: Environmental > Aquatic > Freshwater >...
GTCTCCTTGAGGATAGGTTGCCAGCACGACGATGGCACGCACCCCCTTGTTGCTCATCACCGTACCGATACCGGTACGCCCGGCCTGTTTTGTGCGATAGACCCCCTTACCGGTGGGGCTTGGCTTGGTAACATCGAAGTAATGGCTGTTGATACAACCGAAGGTGGTGTGATCTGCACCGATACCGGTTGACATGAAGGCGATCGAACGACGATCGTAGCCGGCTGAGGTAAATTTTTCATCGATCATTCGCTCCAGATCGAAGGCTTCGTCCAGATGTGCGATATCCTCGATGGATACTTCATGAGTAAAGCCATTGATGACAATCATCACGTCTCGCCCGGCCTTGCCGGTGACTTGCAGAGCATCAAAACCGGCATATTTGAGGAACGCGCCGAAATAACCTCCGAAATTGGAGACTCCCGGCACACCGGTCAGCGGCGACAGAGAAACCGCCATCGCCTTGGCTGTGCCCGGAAACTGCGGAATGCCGCCAAGCGGGCCATTCGCCAGGATCAACGGATTTTCCGGATCGCTCGCCTTGGTGGTGGCTTTGGTAGCCTGATGGAGCAGATAAAGCCCCAAGCCGCGCCCACCGAGAAAATAATCACGTATCTGCGGGTCAAGAACGGCGGCTTCAATAGTATTTTCGCCGAGATCAATGGTAAGCAGTTGGTTGGTATACCCGTGGTGGAGTTCTGTTGCTTCGTAGTTCATAGCGTCGCATCCTGTTCGATGATTTCAAAAGTAGTAAACGGCATACTAACTATCATAATCAATTCCGCTATGGAACAAAAATGAGCCCCTGCATTTCTCATCACTTCTAACGCCCTTTCCGAATCTCCGGCAACCACATCCACCCCGGCGATGGCATCGGTCAAAAGCGTCACGGAATTACCTGCCGCCCGCGCATCAAGCGCTGAGGCACAAACACAATAGTCCGTGGCCAGCCCGCCAATATAGAGATGTTCAATCTGCAGCGTTTTCAGGATATCTGCGAGACATCTGCCATTCGAACTGAGACCATCAAAAGCCGAGTATGCGTCCGAGTCAGGGTTGTTCCCTTTGGTGATAACCAGCGTTCCCGCAGGCAGGTTCAGATCTTGATGAAAAGCGGCTCCGGGGCTGTCCTGAATACAGTGGGCAGGCCATACGCCGCCATATTCCTTGAAATGTCCTGTTTCCGGCGGGTGCCAGTCCCGTGAGGCAAGTACCGGCAAGCCAGCTGCTGCAAAACATTCAGCGATGCGACTCAGTGGCTTAACCACCCGGTCACCCTCCGGAACGGCAAGTGCGCCACCCGGACAAAAATCGTTCTGGACATCAATTATCAGCAGAGCAGCATTTTTTTTCATGTCACTCCATCCTTTTTCCAAGTTCGTCTATCAAAGCCCCCCGGAGACATTTTAAACGTTCAGATATGGATACCTTGTAGCGGTGAGGATTAATCAGCCGCAGACAGCCCCCCGGAAGCCTTGACAGCTCACTTTTGCAGCGTTCCGCCATTGAATCGAGTGTTTCTGTGGGTGTACTGCGTTTCCCGGCTGCCATCACAACTTCACGCAATTCCGTCATGCGAGCCTCTGGCGGCAGCGTCGTGTGAAGCAGTGGATTGTAGGGATCATAGACGGTGTCTCCAGCTTGTATCATCTCGCCCTCAAGACAGACCACATCCTGAATGAAAGCGCCGCTCTGATCCACAAACCTGAGAACATTTTTTTTACCCGGCAGGGTGGACTTGGCAATGTCGCCGGTGACCTTCAGTTTGGGCACTCCGTCTATCTCGACCAACTTGTAGACTCCCCCCAGCGCGCCCCCTCCATCACCTGCACAGGTTGCCAACCGGGTACCGACTCCGTATATATCAACCAGGCCGCCCTCGCTGCGTATCGATTCGATCACGTATTCATCCATATCATTAGAAGCCAGAATCTTTACTCTGTTGAAACCGGCCTCGTCCAGCATCCGTCGTGCTTCACGAGAGAGATAGGCCAGGTCACCGGAATCGATACGGACACCACGTAATTCGTGCCCCTTTTCGCACAGCTCCCGCGCAACGGTAATTGCATTTGGAATGCCGCTTCTCAGGGTATCATAGGTATCCACCAACAAAATTGTGTTTTCCGGAAATGTGTCGGCATAGGCCCGGAATGAGTTCAACTCGTCGGGAAAGGCCTGAATCCAACTGTGGGCCTGGGTTCCACGCAACGGTACGCCAAACATTTTTCCGGCCAGCACATTACTGGTACCTTTACATCCGCCAATAGTGGCCGCCCGTGAAACGGACAGGCCGCCATCCGGCCCCTGTGCCCGGCGAAGACCGAATTCAACAACTTCGGCTCCATCGGCGGCGTGGCAGATGCGGGCTGCCTTGGTGGCCGTCAGTGTCTGAAAATTGATACTATTCAGCAAGGCCGTCTCAACAAACTGCACCTCTGCCAGAGTCCCTTCCACCGTCAGCAACGGCTCATTGGCGCATACCAGCGTCCCCTCAAGAGGTGCAGACACCTTTCCATGAAACCTGAATCCTCGGAGAAAGTCGATAAAACGAGGCTTGAACATTTTCAGCCCTGTCAGAAAAGACAACTCTTCTTCCGAAAAACGAAGCTGTTCAAGATAATCCAGCACAGGAGCCAGCCCGGCAAATACCGCGTATGCTCCTTCAAATGGATTGATCCGGAAATAAAGATCAAACACGGCTTCCTTATCAGCCATCTCTTCGTCAAAGTACCCTGCCAGCATGGTCAGTTGGTAAAGATCCGTCAAAAGCGGTGAATAGTTCATGGGAGTTCCGCCTGTCATCAGTGTCGTACTATGCGGGAGAAATATATGCGGTGGATTCATGAAGCTTGATCCAACAGCTCCAGATTTTTGTCGTAACGGTCCGCGTGGAAAATCAGGGGGCTCTGTTGAAAACAATCAGTAGGTGGTCCTTCTAAGGTTTTAATCTGGCAATATTATCTGCAATCTTCCATAAGGCAAACGTCCAATCAATCATCAATGCTAAAACCGCTACCTTGAAGATTACGTCAAATAAATTCGATTTTTTGTCCATTGTGCACCTCAATATCAGTTAAACAACTGTAGCAATCAGAAGGGTTACACGTAAAATCAGAACAGTTTATAAAAGATAGCTCCTAGCTCTGAAGAGTCGAGCCTGGATACTTCGCACGAGAAATTGGTTGTATAAGAACCTGAGTCATTTACGAGCATGAGCTCGAATAGATCACCAACCTGAAGATTTAACTGAAGGTCACATCCAACTTTTATTGAAGCTCCCCCCATACCAAAATTATTGACCTGCGCGCCATAATTCATACCATTAAAAGCCAGTACACATGGTGTAGAGCTCTCCATTCTTGAAAAATTTCTTGTGCTTTCCATCGCTCTCACCTCACATCAAAATTACACCCTGTCACTATGAGTCGATAATAGCTGCATTGAACACAACAAAGCAATAAAAAAGACCATTTTTGTCTTGTAGTATATAGAAAATAAAGGCATGTCAGTCGCCTTGAGACTTTGCCTCAGCCATCACTTTCGCGGGAGTCGGCGTCGCGGCAGCTTTACTCTTCGTTTCAACCTGAGTTGGAACGGAAGCTTGCGTTACCGGTGGCGCTGTTGTCTCAGACGGTGCTGCGCCTGTTGATGCAACTTCCGTAGCAGCTCCAGTTACTGCAGCTGTGTCGCCTTCTGATTGAGGAGACTCTGATTTTGTACCGTAGCCGTCACCGAACCATCCAGCCCCTTTGAGGCTGAATGAGACTGCAGACACCAGCTTACGGACGGCCCCGCCACATTTAAGGCATTGCTCTGCAGGTGGGTCTGAGAACTTCTGACGAAGATCAAATTGATAGTTACAGGCATCACAGCGATATTCGTAAACTGGCATTATGCATCCTCAATTGTTGATTAGTTACCTGGTCAGGCTCAAGCTACATGTGAAGCATGATTCAGGCGTATATTCGTTTCATACACATGCAACTCTTGCGTACTTTGTTCTAACTGTCAATAATTATTATAAATATATTTGCGTCAACGAATATTTGGTATCAATAATTCATACAACGAGCGAAGCATTTTCAATGAGTTCAAAGGGTCGTCATCACAATAAACACAAAATTGTTTTTATTTTAAGTAAGATACGGAACTTGAACACATAAAAACGTAACTTGGCACTGACAGTGCATCATATAATTACAACAGCAATCAAATTCAACAACCCATATAAATAGGAGGATGTCATGAGAGCACTTATCACCACTATCGCAGGAACTTTGGCACCGGTAACGGCATTTGCAGCATCAGGATTAAGTGAAGACAACAGTGGAATTTTTGTCTGGGTATTTTTGGGATTTTGCGCACTGATAGTCGTAGCACAGATAATTCCGGCAGTATTGTTAATGACCGGCATGGTTAAAGGGCTTGTGTCGGTAGTAAAAGAAGAAAAAGTTGGCGTTACATCTAAAAGCTAATCAAGCGGATGGGGAAGACATGTAGTTTGTTGCGACAAAAAAGGCCACTTGAAGTGGCCTTTTCTGTTTGGTAAAACAGACCAGGTCCCAGCACCCACCTTCCCGCAGCATGAAGGTTACGGCGCTTTGAGGAGATATTGAAATGCCGGAATGAGCTTGATGTGCTTGTCGTCAACACTCAACTCACCTTCTTCCTCGTAAGTGACGATCTCACCACTCTTCAAACCTGTTTCATCAAGTGCCTTTACCAGTACACGCAGTTCACGGTTGCGGGTTTTGTCATCGCCAAGTTCAAGGACTACCTGAATCAGGTTTGTGATCTTCCCCTTACTGCTACAGGCAAAGTCAACCTCGTAACCATTGGTAGTCTTGTAATAGTGCAGCTCATTTCCCCTGCGTTTCAGTTCGAGATAAACAAGATTTTCCAGCAGATGTCCGCGATTTTCGCTAAAACTGAAGCCAACGGCTCCGGCCATGCCGGTATCAATGGCATAGATTTTCTTCGGGCTCTTGATCTGCTCTTTGACCGAAAAGGCAAATAGATCGAGGGTAAACAGCAGATATGCCTCACTGAAATATCCCATATATTCCTTTACCGTCTTGTCGTTAAGCCCGACCAGCGGGGCAAGTTTATTGAAGCTGTAAAGCGATGAGATGTTCGATGCCAGATAAAAAAACATATTTTCAAGTTCAACTGCCTTTTTGATCGCGAAGCGCGGTGCAATGTCTTGATAGAGAATATTTCGGGCATACATGACCAGGACTTCTTTTTGGGTAGCCGTTAGCTTGATGGACGTTGTTTCCGGAAACCCTCCCTGACAGAGATAATCATCAAAAAGTTTGCGCAGTCGGTTGCGTTCCCGTGTAACCGCAACGGCATCCGCAAGCTCCAGACCGTTGGCACATGCATATTCAGCGAATGAAAACGGATACACCTCAACCGGCAGTGCCCTGCCAGAGAGCAGGGTTATAAATTCCGATGACAACAGATGCGAGTTTGAACCAGTAACGATGAACTTTATCTGCTGCTGTTCGTATCTGGCTTTTACAAACACCTGCCACTCTGTAAAAAAGTGTACTTCATCGAGAAAACAATAGACGGTACCCTGCGGAGCAACAAGCTTGAGGTAGTCTTCGTAGGCGCGTTCCAGATAGGAAACATCGCTCCGATAGCGACTGAACTGAGGGTTTTCCAGATTCAGAAAAAGGATGTTACGGGGCGGAACGCCCTTGTCCCGGATCAGATGATTGATCATCTGGCGTACCAGTGTACTCTTGCCGGAACGACGCACACCTACCAGGGCTATGATATGAGGAACGTCAAGGTACTCTTTTACTTTGGCAAGCGCTTCACGGGGGACTCCCTCGCCATAGAGCGGGCCGTCCCAATGTGTGTTTTGATCAACAATTACACCTTCAAACATAGCGACTCCGAACTAAATTACATTTATTCGTAGCATAGCACGAACAAATGGATAATACATACATGTTTTGGCTCGCTAAAACTCGGCTTTCAATCTTACTGTGCCTGATTCCATGCACTCCCTGATATTGGTACGAAGGCGAAACTTGTCCTGCCGCAAAAACTCGTACTGCTGTTGTTCCTGAAAAACCGAATCTATCTCGCAATACACAACCAGCATTCCAGGTTTTATCTCCTGCGCATTTTTCACCACAACCTGCCAGCCGCCGAAGACAGCCAGCTCTATTGCATCAGCGTCCTCAATAGACCGGACCTCATCACTTTTCCGGATTGTTACCAGCTTTCTCATAAATTCAACTGTTTAAACGTGGCAAAGGCTAACTTGTGCTGATTATATGAATCGAATCTTACTTTACTTGGAAACTATCTTTTCCGTTTGACTGGTCTTTTGTCGCTCAGCAACATTCACTATCTTGCCATCCTTAATCACGTAGCAAGGAGTATGGGTCTTACGAGCCAGTTTTAGGGCATTTGCAGCTGAGCGCTTCATTGCCTGAACAGAGCCCAACAGATCAGGATCTTTGGGCAGTTTTTCGTTCTTCATTATTTTTCTCCCCACGCAAGTACCCTCGGCTTGCTTTCAGAATTATCATACAACATCCAGGCATCAACATGATGTTTATACATCGTGTCAAAGTTTTTCAGACCGGAATCAAATCTTCGGCGAATAATATTTTCTGAAATATTGTGGCCGCCTTGCGAGACGCGGGCTGCTACCCTTGCAATCGCAACATCAGCATTCGGCAGACTCAGAAACAACAACTTTACGTGATAACCAAGCTCTTGCCATTGCCGAATTTTGTGGAGGTATGAACGACCGCTCAGCGTAGTTTCAAAAGCAAAGCTCTTACGATTTCGTACCCGGTCATCAATCTCATCAAGCATCAACCGCCCTGCACGTATCGACACCGACTCCGGGGCAAATGGGGAAATACCGGCAGCGATAAGATCGGCATTGATAAATGTTGGGCAGTTGCCCTCGTTGGGGAGAAATTCACAGGCAAAGGTAGTTTTGCCTGCGCCATTCGGCCCGGCTATAATTACAATTTTCAGGTAGGTGGTCATGTCTGTCCCTTCACAGATACTGCTGCATGATGGCCTGCTTGCGGGCAGGTGCGGCAGCGATAACCGCCTGGGCTTCGGCAATCTGTTTTTCCAGCTTTTCAACCTCTGCGACCAGACGTTTTTGATCGGCGAGCGGCGGGACCGGAACTTTGATGTTGCGCATGATTGTGGCATTGATGTTGGCCTGATTGATTGACTTGGACGCCTTCCCCTTGGCTTCCTGCTGGAATTCCTTGGAATTCATCATCAAAGTTAGGAATAGCGGCAACACCTGTTTTGGATCTGGTACTATGCGGACAAGGTAGGAGGCGTAGCAGTAATCACCATCCAACTCGAACAGGCCGGTTTTGCCGACATGCTCAATGCTGTTGGTACGGTTAAAGAGCACATCACCTGGGTTCAGACGGTATTTGGCAAACTCTTCTACGGAGATGTTAGCACACTTCATGGAACCGTTGTCAGCCATGCGACCCTGAATGATTTCGTTCATGCGGAAGATCTTGTAGCCAACACTCGTCTCGTTCATTTTTTCCGAAAGCCCGTACTGCACGGCCAGGCTCAGTTTGTCAATTTCCAGACGTGGCGCAGTGGAGGAGTAGGCGGCATCTACCTGGCTTTCTGCGCTTTGACGCGCTGTAGTGATGTTGGCTAGTGCGGCAGCGACTTCTGAATTAACGGATTGGCATTCTATTACTATTTGCCTTTGCGTTGTTGAATCTGGCGTGGGTATGAGGAGTTGCTCTACATCTTTTGGATAAACATGGGGCTGTGCCGCACCTCTCGCGAATGAGTATATTTCATCCTGGCGGGATTGTAATGCGTTGAATATATATTCCGTGTGCTCGTCATCAGCGCCTCTGACCGTTGAACAATCTGATGCAAAAATTTCCTCATCCCAATAATTTACAAAACCAGCATTTGCGCCAGATGCACTTATAGTGATAGTTTTTTGAGGTCTGTTTGACTCGTTATGGTGGTAGGCAAAATCCATTCCGCCAGCAACAACTTTCACGTTCCCTGGCTTAACATCCTTCTGGGTTATGGATTTTCCCTTCTTTATTTCTGCAATATCTCCTAGTTTCGTTAATGGCCATTTTGAAACTATGGGATTAGTCTTCTTTGCCGTTAACCCAATCTGCTTCTCGAAAATCACCCGTGAAAAATCAAGCATATCCACTAAGCGAGCCATGGTCGCATAGTCGCTCAGTTCAGCCGGAATTGCCGTCAGCATACCGTCAAAATTGTCGGCAACATAACGATTGATTTTGCCGAGATTGTCGCGGTTGATTTCGTCGTACAGCGGTGTCAGGTGATAACCCTTTGCATCTTTACTTATTTTGATCCCTTCCCCACCTTTGGCACTGCTCCACTCATACCCCAGAAACTGCTTCTGCTCTTTGGTGTCAGTGGGACTCTTGATAATCAACACCTGATTAGGCTGCTGGCTGGCCAGTACGAAATGATAGAGTTTATCCCGTTCAATGTTTTGCACAAAAGACAGGAAACGTTTCTCTAGTTCGTCCATTTGCGCTGTCACCGGTTTCGCTTTGAAACCCTTCTGTTTCTTAAGGTTGATGATTTCGGTACTGCCATCAAAGGCCGTACGGTACTGGATAAAAGTGTCATGTGCCAGCAGCGCGGCGTTTGGTGCGCCGGTCAACAATGTCTTGTATTCGTCGGCAACGACACCTATATGGGCGACATACTGATCAATCAGATGGGCGTCCTGATACACCGGTTGGTTTTCATCGCTGTTGAACCACTGCTCCACCCGCTCACGGAAATGTTCTGCAGTATCGGGTGCAGTGGCCTTGCGACGGAGAAACAGAGTGACCGTGTTGGTGCCGGTTTTACCGAAGGTGCCACTGCCAAATTCAGCAATGGCCACAACATCGAAATACTTCAGCAAGATCGACCGCGTCGTTATGTAGGTATTGTTGCCGTTGTTGAGTATACTGGAGGGAAGAATGATGGCCGCAACGCCACCGGCTTTGAGCAGTTGCTTGGCCCGTTCAATAAAAAAAGTTTCGATGCTGTTGTTCGTATCCAGTTTATCAATGGTATCGGTGAGGGTGTATTTACTCCGTTCCTCTTCCGGTAGAGTTTCCAGAAAACCTCGTACACTGTAGGGTGGATTGGCAACCAGCAGGTCAAAGCTGTTGTCCTTGATCTCAGGAAAAGCAGCGTGTTGGTTGATCAGCGCATCGCCATAGCAGATGTTGATTTCCTGCTGGCCATACATGAAGGCCGAGACTTTGGCTACCTTGGAAAGCCGGTATTCCTTTTCCATGCCGTAAATGGCTTTGTGGTAATCAGCCAGGTAACCCTGTTTGTACTGTTCCACCAGCGGCTTGATCTGTAATGCCAGCTCATTGAGGAAATGCCCGGCTCCGCAGGCGTAATCAATCGCCCTGGGTGGCGTAGCACTCCCATTAACCAGCGTTGCCAGCGGCAGACTCATCAGGATGAAGCGGCAGATCGGCATGGGGGTGAAATACTGCCCCTCCGACTGCTTAACACCTTGATCGAGAAACCCCTCGAACATATCCCCCAGAAACTGGTTATTGCTGTTGACGCCGGTCAGCCGAATGTCCTGCCACATCTGCAAAATTTTCAGCAGTACTTCTGCGTTCTGGTAAAAGAGCCTTTCGTTGTGGACATCGATGAATGAAAAATCGTTGTTGGTAAAGAATTTCTGCTGAACAAACAGATTCCAGACGGCCCGCTGTGTGGCGTCCGGGTTCTGGCGTATAAAGCGCAAGGCGTTGTTGACGTCGTTCTGATTGATATAGGTGATATCTTCATTGAGAAACGTGCCCATGCCCGCCTGATAAAGCTGTTGCAGGCGGTCAAGTAATTCAAAGTGAGTATCGTAGGCAACACCTTTCCAGTAAAATTTCAATTCATCCGGATTCTCGGTTTCATCTACCAGCTTGCACAGAAAGAGATTGACCAGTTTGTCAAAGGCGTTTTCACGCCCGGAAACATTGTGCTGGCGGAGGATGGTCGCGAATTCGTGGTATTTTTTCTGCTGGTCAGTGGCAGAAATACCCTGCAAATCGGCAAGCGTATATTTGTCCTTTCCGATGTTGTAGGGCTGGATATTGTCCTCAAAAACACCCTTGGTGGTGTAATCGAGTTTGTAGGTATCACGCCAGACTGCAAAGCGGCCCTTGACGTCGCTAACGTCTTTGAAACCCTTGAACAGGGGGTTATCGGCCAGATATTTTTCATTGTCGCGGTGGGCGATGATGTGGCTTTGATAGGTGAGTGTGCCGCTGTCAAAATCCGAAGTATACAGACAGAGAAACTGCGTTTCACTGATCTGCTGGGCATAACTGAAAAGCTGATCGACATCCTGTAAAGTTCTATTCCAGGCTTTTTTGAATTCACTGCCGGCATTTTTGCATTCGATAATCAGGAGCGGCTTCCCGGTGTTGTCTTTTATCAGGATGTCAGCACGACCGCCACTTGCACCGTGACCAACCTTCCATTTGGGTTCCAGCTCGATATGCTCGGCTTTATACCCTTTTTCCAAAAGCCGGTGTACGCACTCGAACACGACAAAATTTTCATTTGCCGAGAAATTACAGGTCTGGCGTTCGTTAATCACCAACCCCTCTTTTTCTGGGTAATGATTTCTTCTTTCGCTATATTCACCTCAAGCGTAGCTGATCCGAATTTCTTGCTATAGGTAGTTCCGTACAGATGAAAGCTCAAGTTATTGAGCAGGCTGATGAGGCTGTCTTTTGTTATCATATTTTCTCGCTCACATTTTTAATGTTTATCGGCTTCGCCACATTTATACCGAACGGATATCTTCTACATTTTTTTCAGGAGATTCAAAGTCCAACGCCCCTTATCAGTAGCTTATCACTACAACTTTCTCGCCTCCTGCCACGCCGCAAATTCCGCAGGGCGCAGGCGATAGCGGGCAATTATCCCCGGATGCAGACGCTTGATCTCATCCTGTACCATTTCGACAAAGGCGGAACGATTTTGCTCGTCGATGCGCTTCTCTGCGAATGGTTCAATTGTCTGCAGAATATCCGGCCGCTTGTTGCGAACGATGTCAGCCACCAGTTCGTGCAATTGCAGACGATAGCGGAGCCGAATAGGATCAGGCTCCGCCAGGCTTTTGCGAACCAAGCCATATTCCCTGGTAGATCGTTCATAGGCCCAGACAAAGAGGTCTCGGAGCAGTTCGATCCGGTTCATTTCGCACACACCCAGCATGGCGTCGATGTAGGCCCGATCAGGCACATCGATAAACGTCAACGGTGAGAGGTTATGCTTTATCAGCGGGATATTGGCTCCAAGTCGGGAAACCCGCTTGTTTACATCCTCGAACGGCTGCAGATAGGGGATATGCACCAGGATGAAAAACGCCTGTTCAAAGGGATCTTCGATTTCAGAAGTTGTTCTGAGTATGTCGTGGAAACACTCTTCGATGAGCTGTGGAGCCGCGAGCGGTACAAATACTGAGCCGCCAATCTGGACGGGCCGGGAACGCAGGCGTCCGCTGGCGTCCGGGTCAGGCATCAGGTTTTCCGATAACAGGCCGTGCAGGCTGAGGAAGGTATGCGTATCAAAGCCGACGGATTCCGCTTCATCAAGCAACAGCTCAATGGCCGTCTTGTGGTTGAGGATCATCTGGGCTTCCTGGGCGTCCTTCCCTTCCGCATAACGACCAAACTCGATCAGGTTTTGCGTTTCGACGCGGGAATAGGTGTTCCCTTCCAGACAGCTGGATGCCCACGAAAGATCGATCAGCAGCCTGCCCAGAATGGCCCGGCCATAGGTCCCGGCAGGTCGCTCAAACTCACCCGTATCACCAATGCGATGCAGGTGTTTGCGAGTCGTCTCACCCAGATACCATGTTGTGTTGGGGATATAGGCATCGAGAAATGAGCGTTCATACCCAACAGGGGTTCGCGCTCCCCGGGGGCGACGAACCTGGGAGAATATCTCGCGACCTTCTTCAGAGAGCGGAATGTATGTTACGTAAGTTTCTTCGTCACCAGGTGCTTCTGATTCGGGTGAAACCACATTGATCACAGTTGGCGCAAGCAGCCGGTATATTGTTGCCTTGCCTTTGCCGACAGTAGCAATATGGCGCTTTGCCGCCAGTTCGGCGAGCCAGCGCTGTACCGTACGCAGGTGCGGAGGACTACTCAGTTCTTTCCGAATGCTCTCACTGGCACGTCCATCAGGGTGACGAGCAAGGAGAGCAAGGATCTCTTCTTGTTGAGGTAACAGCAATGTAACAGTCATATCTAAGTCTCGCTGTTGGTATTGACGACGAATCGCGACAGGAATAATGTCGTTAATCGTCGTAAATTGCAACTAATTTATCGCAATCCGTCGCGAACTCAGTTGCGGGTGCTGTCTCGATGTATCGCAAGTATGAATGTGCGTACGTCCGCCGGGTTGTAGTCGATGCTGGTCGTATAGATATCCTGGATTTTCTGGTAAAAGAAGCGCTCCGAAAGCCGGTTATCGAGATTGTTCGCCACGTCTGCATCATCTTCTTGCGTTCTGTAGTGTGCGCAGTACGGCTGGATGTCTGTGACAAAGACAATAGATACGGTAAGGTAAGATAAAACGGATACTGGCAGGATAATTATTAATGGTGGCTATCGTTCGCTGGCAGGAGCAGTACTGTTCGGCTCGAAAAAAAGAACCCGACAACTTTTCTGCTAAGTTGTCGGGTTCTTTGGTAGATGGCGTCCCCTACCGGATTTGAACCGGTGTCGCCGCCGTGAAAGGGCGGTGTCCTGGGCCAGGCTAGACGAAGGGGACGTATAAAACAACCACACCGTTCCGATTAAGGAATCAGGCCCAATGAAGTGTGGAGGAAGTGTTTTATACGGGATTATATTTAACAAGTCAATTCTTTTTTTAGTAGCTGATATTTTTTTCTGTATCAGTCGGCCATCTTTATTTTGCCTCTTATGATTTTTTGCACTATAGTCGCAACTCACAGAGTGTAAATCGTACTATATCGTGGTGATACATGATGTGGCGTAAAACAAAGGGACCCGGCTTGAAAGAAAAGCAAAAGATCCAAACACAGGACAACAAACTGGTGCGTACTGCTAAAATTGCGCTGGCTGCGTTTGAGTTTACTGCTTTAGCAGCCACCGGACTGGCTCAAGCGGGGGGGCGAGGAGTAAAGAAGCTTTTTACGTTCACAAAAAAACGTCCTGCCGTACACCCAGTCAAAAAGGAACCGGCAAAGAAGACGCCCGAAGTAATGGCCAATTCAGACGAGCGGGTCGAACTTGAGGAGATGCTGGCTAGCATTGACAAGAGACTGCAGACCCTTGAAAAGAACTTCCCCTACTCGACAGCTGGCACGAGCATACTTGATAACGGTAAGGTTGCCATTGACATGGAGCGCTACGTTTTACTGATGGAACTCGCCAAGACAACCAAAACATACTTTAAATCTCCAGTTAAAAAATAGACCTATTGCTGTTGTAGTAATTTGGAATTCTGGAATAGCACCTTGAATTAAAAATATGCTATGGTGCCACGTCGTCAAGACGCCATATTCACGGCACCATACTCGCGAAAAGGGTTCAATTTTGAAAAAAGTTTTACTGATTGGCGTACCGAACGTTGGCAAGAGCACGATATTCAGCCGATTAATTATCAATAAAGTCAGCTTGCGAACATACCCCGGCACTGCTGTCGAGGTACGTAGAGGTGATTTGAGGGTCAACGGCGAAGATGTCGAAATTGTTGACATCCCCGGTGTCTGTAACCTGTACTTTAATGAAGATAATGAGCGGGTCGCTCGAAATATTCTGATTGATGAAGCCCCGGACCTGGTGGTTCAGGTCTGCGATGCAAAAAACCTGAAGCGCTCACTCGTTCTGACTGCTCTCCTGGCTGAATTCAAAATCCCGATGATCCTGGCCCTCAATATGGTGGATGAGGCCGCCCAAAAGGGCATTAAGGTCAAACGCCATACGCTTGAACAGATGCTCGGCACCCCCGTTATCGAAACGGTTGCGTCGGAAGGTGTCGGCATCCCGTCCTTGATCGCTGCGCTGCATACTGCGATTACTCCTACCTTCGCATCCCGTTTGCCAGCTCATCTGACCGCTACCGTCGCTCAGCTGGTCGGCCTTGCAGCTGAGACAACACGTACAGAATGGGAAAAACGGGCTTTGGCTCTTTTTACGATTGCCGGTGACCATGCCACATCAACGTGGGCCCTGCAGAAAATCGGACTTGAGAACAACCCGCTTGCCTGCCAGACCTTATTGGATGCCCAACAATCTTTCCACCGTCACCTCGGACTGCTTGTCGCCCGCTCGGAGAGTCTCTGGGCTGAAGCATTGTACGCCGAATCAGTCTATGCAACCCACGTCACATCGACACCGCTTCTGAACAGGATCGGTGACCTGACGCTGACGCCGGTTGTGGGTACCCTTACGCTTGTTGCACTGATATTCGTTCTCTACCTGATCGTCGGAAAATTTGCCGCCGGATATGTTGTAGATCTTTTATCGGATGACCTTTTTGGCGGCATTGTGGCACCCTGGCTTAAAAACGTAGTGGCAGGTATCCCCAACGGATTTATCCGGGATATGATAGTCGGTGAATATGGCTTTTATACCATGGCGGTAGTGCCGGTCTTCGGCCTGCTGCTCCCTATTCTGACAGTTTTCTTCTTTACCTTCGGCTGTATCGAAGATTCAGGCTACATTCCGCGCCTCTCGATTCTGCTGGATCGCCTTTTCAGAAAAGTCGGTCTTAACGGCAAAGCGGTACTGCCGATGGTACTTGGTTTTTCCTGCGTAACCATGGCAACAATATCCACCAGAGTTCTGGACAACAAGCGCGAACGTTTTATCGCCATCTTTCTGCTCTCGCTCGGCATCCCCTGCTCCGCCAAACTAAGTGTCATACTGGCCATCATGGTTCAGATTTCGTTCACAGCATTTCTGTTCGTATTCGGCATTATATTCTCTCTGACCGTCATTACCGGAATAATCCTCAACAAGATGATGCCGACCGAGGCATCCAACTTTATTATGGAAGTCCCTCCCATCCGCATCCCGAGTATTAAAAATGTTCTGGTAAAAACTTCGTATCGCTCGCTGCTGTTCCTCAAGGAGGCGGTACCGCTTTTTGTAATCAGCGCTTTTGGCCTGTTCTTTGCCCAGCGGATCGGTCTGCTTACCTTAATCGAGAACCTGTTTGCACCGCTGATCAGCGGCTTTCTGGGCTTACCGCCCCAGTTCGCTGAATCTCTGATCATGGGTTTTATCCGGGGTGAAGCAGGTGTTGCCATCCTGAAAAAGATGGCCGATGCCGGCACCATGAACCATGCCCAGCTGGTGGTTGCCATGATTGTTACCATCCTCTTCATTCCCTGTGTGACAAACTTTATGCTGATCATCAAAGAGCAGGGCTCACAGCGAGCACTGGCTATTATCACCGCCGTTACAACCACAGCCATTATTACCGGTGGAGCTGTAAACTATTTTATCCGCTGGGCCCATCTGACTTTCTAAGGAGCAGACCGTGAAAATCGTACACGTAACCGATGAGGTGCTGGAGACAATCTGGAGATTTGAAGAGCGGGGGCGCTGCACTTTGCAAAATGTGAAGGACGAACATGAAAAGAGCACAGAGTATATCGTCGATGACGAGATTCTCTCGGAGTTGGAGAAAAAATGTCTGGTAACGATTCGTGGCTCCGAGATAGCGCTTACGGCAGATGGCAAGGCGCACGCCATGCCGGTTATCCGCAGACACAGGATTGCTGAACGGTTACTGGTTGATGTTCTGGGAATGCCGTTTGATGAGATCGAAGAGTCTGCCTGTGAATATGAGCATACGCTAGCACCCGGGTTGACCGAGGCGATCTGTACCCTGCTGGGGCATCCGCGTGAATGTCCTCACGGTTCTCCGATCCCGGAAGGAGATTGCTGCAAACGGTCCGAAAGCTCAGTCAAGTCGTTTGTCAATCCGCTCAATACTATGGAGGTAGGTGATCAGGTACGCATCTCTTTCATCAGAAAAGAGGATCCGGTTTTGATGGGCAAGCTGGTTTCTTTTGGGGTGTCACCGGGGAAAGTGTTAAAAATTCGACAGAAATTTCCTGCTTATGTCATTCAGATCGAAAATACCCAGATTGCACTGGAGCAGGATATTGCAGCAAATATTTATGGGGTTAAGATCTGAGGTTACAGAACAATTTTAAGCAGTTTAGAGTGTTTGAACGGTATGGTGCGCTCCGGAGCGATTGTTTGAATCAGTAAGGTCATCCATTCCCGTGACGTATGTATGTTGCTGATTTTTATCCCATGTTCTTCACCGGTCAGAACTTCATAGTGTCCAATGTGAATATCAATCGGTGACGCTTCACCTTTTAGCAGTACCTTAAGATCAATAGTCTTATCGTCCGAGTTAATATCAAGTTTCAGCATTTTGGCGTACCTCTTCATTCTGAAGTTAAAGGCTAGTTTGATCAATTTCTCTGTAATCATGGCAGGCGCCTGTAGGTAAAATATGATCTGCCGGGACTAAAAACCCCCGCCACATGTGGCGGGGGTTACACGTGAACTGATATTTTTTTCTACGCAGTTTTCAGCCGGGTAATAATTTCCAACGTTGACTTGATGTGTGCCAACTCTTCGCTAAAATGTTCTTCATGTTCAAGCAGTCGAGACTGAATATCGCAAATTTTCTTGGCTGCCAGACCAAGCGCAGCGGCAGTTTTAACTTTTTTATTCTTTTTAGCCAGTGTGTAGCTTACCATTCCCAATGCGGCAACCGGAGCAGCGAGAACGCCGAGACCAACCAGAACGCCTCCACCCACCAATCCACCGGCCGCGACCAATCCGGTAGAAATACCGGCAGCCGACAAGCCTGAAACCGTACCCAGAGATGATAGTGCAGCAATCGAACCGGCTGCACCGGTACCAGCACCGATTGCTGTTGCCACTCCCTCAGTGAGGCCGGTCTGGTTTTTCTCCAGCTCCAGAATAACTTCCCGAACTTCCTGTGTAGCCTGCGCCTTCATGTCTTCAATAATGTCAAGCGTCATGTCGTGTCTCTCCTCGATGATTTTGTCGTTAATCAAGCATCTCGTTTGCTTTTTTCCAATAATAATACCCGCCGGCAACACCGATACCCACCAGTGCGATCGGTCCCCAGAGTCCCAGACCCAGGCCGATACCGAGACAAAGACCTTTGCCTGCGGCGGCCGTCTTACAGCAGGCGGCCTTGTATCCAAGACTCTGACTGGCTCTATGTCCTGCTACAGTTACAACAGATGGGCATTGAACAGGTACCATAATCAATCTCCTTAAAAATGTATTCATTTCTGCTGCAATGGCAGACATTACAATCAACTAAACAGATGCTACGTTTTTATACGTAGTATCGAAAAACGTGTCAATCCAGATTTTTCCTGATCAGATAAAAAATAAATGCCGCCAGAAGAGCCCACGCGATGGCAAGCGCACCAACCAGTGGCCCGGTGCCAACCCCTCCGATTCCGCTTGTTTTCTTCAGCTCCGCCTGAATATGGTCAGACTCCTGCACGATCAGTTTGACGTCCAGACTATGGTACATGGCGTGAAAACGATTCCGCAGCGCAAACAAACGCTTTTCAAGCTTATCCGTATCCACACCCTGTACCTTGAGTACGGCTATCTTTTTATCAATCGCCTTGAGCATGCCTTCTGTCTTCAGCATGGCATTTTTGATCTTGCGGGCTTTTGTATAGGAATGGCATTTCGAACAGTTTTTGCGGTTGATCAGTTCGATAGAGGCGCTGACCACGGCGTGACTTCCGTGACAGGTGATACATGTCGGCCCACCAACCGCAAGCGCTCTGCCATGTGCACTCTCATTATAGTGTTTCAGGACACCCATATGGCAACCGCCACATAGGGCCGGGACTGCAGTTGCAGCAGGCTTGCCGCGAAAGCCGCGTGCCGGACTCATGGCATTGGCGCTGTCGGCAGGATCACCACCGTGGCAGGCGTTACAGGTTATGCCATGCTCGGCGTGAATGCTGCTGTTCCAGAGTTTGACCGGTGTCCCCAGACGCCCCGAGAGAACCGTGTGACACGAGATGCAGTTGACCACCGCCACCCCGGCAGCGTCGGCCTGAGCCTGCGACAACATGATGACAGCAAGCAGCAGCAGGCTGAGAGACCAGCCCCTCATGAGTAGTATCCCCAGACCGTCATACCGATCCAGAGCAGGATGCATCCCAGAGCAGTGATGGTGAAGAACGGTCGTTTGAGCGGGTGTTTCTCTGCTCCGCGATCGATAAAGGGGAGCAGAGCCACACAGGCGATCGCCAGCACCTGAACGATCAGGCCGATGATTTCACTGGGGAATAACTTCAATGTCTGATAGTTGGCTAAAAAGTACCATTCCGGCTTGATGTGGGCCGGTGTGACATAGGGGTTGGCCGGCAGGTTGGCGGTGGCCGGCAGGAACAGGTTCGGTGCAAAGAATACCAGCGCCAGAAAACAGGCCAGATAGAGCGAGATTGAGATCAGGTCCTGCAGAAAGAAGTTCGGGAAGAAGGGGATACCACCCGGATGATCTTCGTATTTGAATTTTTCTTCCTTCCAGGGGTTGCTGGTGTCTTCGAGCCCGAACGGCGGCGTAGAGACGCCGGTACGCTGGATCAGGAACAGGTGAACGCCGATCAGAATGGTGATGCCAGCGGGCAGCAGACCGACGTGCAGAGTATAGAAGCGCCCGAGTGTTTTGAAGCCAACCATCTTGCCACCACGCAGCAGCTCAACCAGATACGGGCCAACGACAGGGATGGTGCCGATGCCATCGGTTGCAACGGTGGTCGCCCAGAATGAAAGCTGATTCCAGGGGAGCAGATAGCCGGTCAAGGAGATGCCCATCGCCATCAGCAGGAGGACAAAACCGGTTAACCAGTGGAGTTCACGTGGACTTTTATAGCTCCCCATGAACAGGATCGAAAGCATATGCAGGACGAGCACAACAATCATAAGGCTTGAACCGACGGCGTGAAACAGACGTACCAGTCTGCCAAGCGGAATATCATTCATGATGAAGGCGACACTACTGAATGCTTTATCGACATCGGGAACGTAATAGAGCATCAGCAGCAAGCCGGTCATGACCTGCAGGGCAAAGATAACCAGGAGGACGCTGCCGAGCGAATACCACGCGTTGACGTTGGACGGCAACAGGTAGCCGCTGCGCTTTTCGTTAATAATCTCACGCATGCCAAGGCGATCATCAATCCAGTTATAGAGTTTTTTGAGAAGTATCATCCGGTACGCCTTTGGTGGTGATGCGGTCCTGCTTTAAAAAAGGCTATTTAGCCGACGGTGACGATATTGTTTGCAATGTTGAAAGGCAGCTTGGCCAGTGCGCGAGGCGGCGGTCCGGAGATAACAGCTCCGTCAGCGGTAAAATATCCGGCGTGACAGGGACAGAGAAAATCCTGTTTGTTCTGTTCCCACTGCACGATACAGCCCAGATGCGGGCAGACTGCGGAAAGCGCAACCATGCTGCCATCCTGTTTTTTGAGCAGAACAGCAGCAGAACCGTTGAATTCAAAGAACTTGGCTTCACCGGCCACAAGGTCGTTGAGCGGTATCTGGAAGGTTGCGGCGCTGGACTGGGTGGAATGTGGCACCAGATAGTAGCGAAACAGGGGATACACTACGGCAGCTAAACCGGTCAGAGCCAGCGCACCGACACCGCCGAGACAGAGGCTGACGAATTTTCTTCTCCCGAAGCCGGTCTGCTCAGCAGTAGTTTCGTCCAGATCTTGATCTGCCTGGTACTCCTCAATCGGTTCTTTCGCTCGCATCAGCTCCGCTTCCTGGGTTTATTCTTGCCGCTTGCAGCGGTAGCAGCTGCTTTGGCCGCTGCAGCATCCGGTTTCACGGAAGCTTTGCCGGCACTGGTTTTATGATGCGCTGGTGAAGCTTCGGCTTGCTTATTAGCAGCAGGCTCTTTTTTTTCGGCAATAGCTTCAGAAGTTTCAACAGCCTTTACGTCTACCGGAGCGACGGGAGGCGCAAAGCCTTGTGCGGCAGCCGCTGCAAGATACGGATTCTGCTGATGCACTCTGGTACGAAATACCGGCACTGATTCAGACGACGCTTCCCGAACTACCGGAGTGTAGGAAGGTGCTTCTGCTACTTTTTCGGCAACTTTAATTTTAATCTGAGCGCCGTCAGCAGGGAGAGAGGCTGCTGCCGGAGCTGCGGCGATTGTGGAGAATACGTTCTGGTGAACTCTGGTACGAAAGGCCGGCCCTGAGGCGTCGGCAGAGCCGGGGGTTGACGGGTAACCCGGTGTTGCGAAATCATGACCCGGTTCGTGATGCGCTCTGAATGGCGCTGCAGTGGTTCTGGTCCGGACAGTTGAGAACTCGTCCGGAGCAGCGCTGAAATATCCCCTGACAACCAGCTCCGATTCTGGCCGGTCAAAAGAAGGTAATTTTTTTTTTTCGAGCTCCGACGGCGGAACCTCTAAGGTAAGAGCAACTTCAACAACTGGTGCGACTGTTTCAACAACAGGAGGTTCTTCGGGTGGTGAGGCCTCCTGCAGCGGTGTTGTGTCGGACGCTTCAGACGATTCTGACTGGTCGGACTGGTCGGAATTGTCAGACGATTCAGGCTCAGGCTGCTCTTCAGCGAGTTCTACAACATCAGCTTCTGGAAGCTCTTCCTCAACTGCAGCCTCTACGACCGCGACCTCTTCAATTGCCGCTACTTCTTCGGCAGCCACGACACCTTCTACAACTGCTACCTCTTCGACAGCAGCAACCACCTCTTCAGTAACCTGCACAACAGGTTCCGCTATAATCTCTTCAATAACGGAAGGAGCTTCCGGTTCAGCTTCTACAGCCGTTTCCGGTTCAGCAACAACGACGCCCCAGGCAGCAGCCTGTTCTTCTACTGCAGCGCTCACTTCAGCAGCGACCGGTTCTTCGACACAAGCCACAGCCGCCGCTTCCGGTTCTGTTTCAGTAACAATGACACCCCACGATGCGGCCTGCTCCTCAACAGCAGCAACAACATCAGTTGCAACCTGCTCTTCAATGACATCAACGACTTCCGGTGCAAACTGCTCTTCAACAACCGCAACTACTTCAGCAGCTGTCGGCTGCAGTTCACTGATCACAGCTTCAACAACAGGTTCCTGTTGCAGCGTACGGGTGACGTTTTCAATATCCACTCTGGTAGGAGGTTGAAGGTTCGGAGTCGGGATAGTGCATGGTTTGGCCCTGGTATAATCTGTCGTTGAAGGATCAGACTGTTCAACAATTGCAGCTGCAGGAGTCGGCTCTGCCTCATCTGCTGCTGCAGGGACTTCAGCCGTATCACAGACCAGCGCAGCCGCTGCAGTAGTTTCGTAACATTCCTCTTCAGTCGTACCAGCTACTGCTGTTTTTTTAGCAACCGGCTCAACCTTTTTACCAGCCGCCAATTCAGCAATACGTTCTTTCAACGTTTCGTTCACTGTTTTAAGCGCATTAATTTTCGAAATAATTCCTGCTACTGTTTCTGAAGCGAGCGCTTCAGCCGGATCAGGCATCTTGGCGGATTCTCTGGCAAACTCACCATACAGAGCCTGGATTTTTTTATCATTTTCTGCAATTGTACGCTCAAGGGTTGAGCGCTCACCCGGCAGATACCCGGCGAGAGAACTCGATATTGATTTAATAAAAAACGCTGCCACACTAACTTTTTCGTGCTGTCCCTTCTTCGCTTCCGGCTTTGCTACCGGCTTTGGTTTAACCTTGGCAGCCTTGACTTCTTCGAGTTCAACGATGCGTTGCTTCATTATCTCGATGCCACTGGTATGCTCTTTAATCGCTTCTAAAAGAGCTTTCACGGAATTTGATTCCAGAGCAGCAGCTGGATCAGGGTATTTAGACGATTCTCTGCCGATCTCTCCATATACCGACTGTATTTTCTTTTCATAGAGCTTGATTCTGGTGCGCAACTTTGATTTTTCGCCCGGCGACAACGCCGACATGGTGCTATTAAAAATACCGGCACCGGCATCGTATACCGACACAAGTGCGGATCCGCCCATATTCATTGTTTTTGATATGGTGTTCAATATGACTTTCTGCTGCATGACACCCTCCCCTGTTTCGGTTTATTGGTTACATCACACCGGTAATCAATTTCAAGGCCAGCATTAAAAGACAGACCGCGATAGCACGCTTGATAAAACGAGGACGTGTTCTGCGTGACAATCGTGCACCGAAATAGGCTCCCAGAATGGCACCTACTCCGATAAATATAGCAAAATCAAGATCGATTTCGTGCATTCCGGTAAAGATGATCACGGCAAAGAAGCTGGTTATCGCCAGAATGAAATGCGATGTTGCCGTCGCAATATGAACCGGCATACCGAGCACCGAATACATCAGCGGTACGTGGATGATACCGCCGCCAATGCCGAACAGCCCCGAGAAGATGCCGGTAAAAAAACTGCCCGCCAGTCCGATGGCCATATCGGGTGAATAGGCGTGCATTTCGCCTTCGGCATCCATCAGCAGCCGTTCTTTGGGGAGTTCAAGTGCTTTCGTTCGAACGATCGATATATCTTTTTCGGAAAACAGGTGGATAGATAGAAGTATCAGCGTGATACTGAAGATGATCGAAAAGCTGGTAAACGTAAAATGCTGGGCAATCACGGCACCGACCAGAACGCCGGGTACGGCTGCTGTGGCAAACTTGAGGCCGATTTCGTAATCGATCCGTTTATGCGTCACGTACGAGAACGTGCCTGAGAGCGCATTCATGAACACGGCTGTGATTGACGTCCCGATGGCCAACTGCGGCGAGAAACCGAAAAAAATCATCAGCATGGGAACATGGATAAATCCGCCACCGGCACCGATCAAAGTTCCGATCAAGCCGACAGCACAGCCGAAGAGTACCAGCAGCAAGGCTTCCGGCAGGTCGGTCACAACGGCATGCCCGTCAATAACAACGGGGCCCGCAAGAGCGTTTCCTGTGACGACCAACAGTATCAGCAGCGTAATGAGGTATTTCTTCATGGAGCTGCTTGTTCCTTTCGCTTGATGGTGTTATGCGCGTTGATACTGTGCTGAAAGTACCTGCTTGCTTCCACTTTTAACGACTCCGATGTAAAGCGGTCCGGATGAAACGCAAACTTGAAAAATTTGAAGGCCCGTTCAATGGCAGCCGGATCGGTACTGTCATTAAGTTTGATAAAATTCAGCCACGTCTCGGCAACACCATTCTGTTTGGGACTCTTGTCAAAACTGGCTGCAAAATCGATATCTTTAAGCTCACCAAGGTTATCGTCAATATCCACGATTTTAAGACAGAGCTCGTAATATGAGCGTTCTCCGCGCTTCAATTCATTTTCTACCAGATCCAGTTCCTGACACAGCACATCACAGGCAAAGAGCAGCTGCGGGTCATGGACATCCTTTAGAAAATGTAGTCGCGACTGGAGGTTTTTAACCAGTACCGTCAGCGCTGCTTTCGTATCATCTTCTGTGGAACGTATTTTTTTACGAAGTTCACTCAACTCTGCTTTGGGTGAATGTTCGTCCAATTCGACGATTCGATTTTGTAAGGTACTGATTTCTATATCTCGTGCAGCTATTTTTTTATTGATTGCCACAGCGGTCAGTTCGTGTGCTTTTACAACCCCTTCCATACGGCTTGTTTCCTCACTCAGCTGCTGTACCGTCTGTTCATTTCCTTCCAGGCAGATATATTTGCAGATCAGCAGCGTGCCGGTGAAAGCGGAAAAGATAATTCCATTATCCGGTGACCACACGGCGATAAAACGGGGCAGAACCGTTGCATACTGATGATCTATAAACAGCCAGAGGGCGGTAACAAAAGCCGATGCGTAGGCGAGAATATCAGGTACATCTGATGTAAGTAACCTGTAGAGCATATCTTCCAGTTATTTCGGGAGCGGCTTTACGTACTGGCCCAGTTTATCAACAGTTGACCCAAACAGATTTTTCAGCTGCTGCTTCATTTTCTTGATCTTGTTCTGCTGGCCAATGTCATAGACAGACACCGTACCGGTTGAGTAGGCTACATACGCACTTGAGCCGTCCGTACTGATCGAGACATCGGTTGCCGATGCGGCCAGGGCTATCGATTTGACAGTTTTACCGGTTGTGAGGTTGATAACTGCCAGTTTCTGCGTATCCTGCAGAAACAGTCCCCAACTCCCCTCTTTTTCAACGTCAAAGGCGGTGACGCCCTTTGTATCAAGCGGGAAAAACCGTTTCACCTTCTGCGCAGCTGTTACGACCGTAATCCCTTCGGCGGTGAGCCAGCCAAAGCTTGTACCGTCCAGCCCTTTTTTGAAGAGTAGCGGTGTAACAGAGTCGAGAGTGCCAACAACGCTGCGCTTGTTCAGATCGAACAGTGACAACGAATCGGATTGCACAAGATACTGCCCGTTTCCGTAATAATAGCCGCGTGCTGCCGGGCTGTTCTTCTGTAAAACGGTGACGGTGTTGCCATCTTTCATATCAATAATTTTGATATAGCTATCGGCAGTGGCCATCAGAAAGCGCCCGCCCGGATGCGGGTCCAGGCTTTGAATTGGTTCCGGTTCATCAAGCTGCAGTCGCGCTTCACCGGTCACGCCATCAAAAAACCTGATCGCTCCGCTTGCATCACTCTTGGCACCACCCACTACCAGCAGCGACGACCCCGGGATGAATCGCAGGCACTGCGCCTGAAAATCCGCTCCAGCGTCGATTTCCTGCAGTGCTGCTGCTTCAGGCAACTGCCAGACTGTGATCAAGCCATCAGCTGCCGCTGCAGTCAGGTTGTGTGACGGGCTATAATCTGTAACCGGCGTACTTTCAAAACCGGTCAGCGTACTGGTCGGCTTTTTAGAAACGTAGGGCTTGTGAAACGATTTCTGGCCAGATACTTTTTTCGAAGATTGTAAGCTGACGAGATCAGACAGGTTAAAATTTGCCGTTGCGTACAGGACAGCTATCAGGACACCTACAAACAGCAGGTACTTACGTATCTGGCTCATTTTACATCTTTTGGCACTTTAACGGCTTTATCGGCTATGAATGTTTCAGCATGCCTGAAACCGAGTCCGAGTCCAAAAAAGTACCCCGGTACCAGTTCCAGGCTTGTGTTGTAGAGATT
>Ga0194037_1000746_pt1 | contig 25175 bp, 26 predicted proteins | sample JunL306m_MetaG_FD_148653 | JGI IMG/M metagenome (GOLD analysis project Ga0194037, IMG submission 148653) | Anoxic zone freshwater microbial communities from boreal shield lake in IISD Experimental Lakes Area, Ontario, Canada - Jun2016-L304-6m | ecosystem: Environmental > Aquatic > Freshwater >...
ATTCTGAGGCGTGCGTCCGGAAATTCAAGGATGGGAAGTAGGGCCATGGATATCAAATCTTTGGGGTTCGGAGGGTGTCTTGTGATTTTATCGAATGAGATCCCATTTTTGATACCTCTCCGCCCTAAATGGGGGGGTCCTGTCTTCTGGAGCTTGGTATCCCAAGCCGATATGGCGTCTGTTGCAGGCTGGGTTGATATCGCGCTCGCGCTGCCCCAACGGCTGAGTAAACCCATGTTCTTCACACAAAAGAAGGAGATGGATACTCAGAGCCCCCGCAGCGAAGAGTCACTGCATAGCAGGAGACCCGAGGGCATCTTCAGATTTTATCCGGCCGATTCCTTCCTTAAACGTCTGCGGAAATGCGCCTCGTTGTCAGCGATTTTAATCTACTTTTGCTCTTTTAGCGCGTGCATGGGATTTGATGCTTGGCATAGGCGGACCCTCATGATCCATGCTGTTCAAAAAGCGTTCACTATCCAAGGGGACCTGACCCAAGAGGAGCGCCGCGCCTCCTTGGAGACTCAGGCCGTGACGCGGTCTAAAAGAAGACGAGTGGCTTATCTGAGATGGGTGCCACTTCAAAAGCAGCGGGGCACCGAAAGACCCTTCCTGATAGCGGCTCTAAAGCCACTCTATGGAATGAGGAAAAAAGAGCCGCTCAGGCTGAAGACATCCTTATCGGATGCCATTTATTTTGAACTTCGGTATTTCAAGGAGCCCTTGACAGATCATCTACGTGGCCGGGAATTTGAGGGACATTTACGGTAACCCTTTGGATGAGGTGCGGGAGCTATCCCGAAGAACGTCTGTAGCTTCACCCCCGAAGGAAGGTGCTTCGGCGAAGCGAGAACCTAAAATGCGGCCTCTCCGATTCAGGAAAGGTTATACGGCTGAGGATCGGGGCGATCCGAGGGCGTCATGAGCGGGCCTTCTTCCAAGAAGCTAAAAACATTGCACACGCCCCACGGTCTGTTGATACTCTATAAAAAAAAGAGGGAGCATGAATGAGGATCTATTGCCTTGATGCGAGGTCCTCGGTCCATGGGCGGCTTCGTCTCAAAATGAACCCTCGTTGACGATCCTGTTACCATTCCATTGTCCTCGATTCAAACCATCAGGGTGTTCATGAAAGAAAACGTGTTTGATGTGCTGATTTATCTGTTTGAGAAATTCATGGATAGTGACGGTGATGATCAAGCAGATGTTGATCAGGTCCGTACCGATCTTTTGGAAGCGGGTTTTCCTCAAGCTGAAATATCCAAAGCCCTTGAATGGCTGGATACCCTGACCGAAAACCACGATATCAAAACGGTTTCCACCCCCGCCTTTCGGGTCTTTTCAGGGGCAGAGGAGGCTCGATTGGACGCTGAGGGAAGGGGTTTACTGATGTTTCTTGAACAATCAGGCATCCTAACGCCGGCTAGTCGTGAACTGGTGATTGATCGGGTTATGGCGCTCAATGAAGCCCATATCACGCTGGATAACCTTAAATGGATGATCCTGATGGTTCTTTTCAGTCAGCCAGATGAGGAGTTGGCCTTTGCAAGAATGGAGCACCTGGTCTATGGTAATTTGCCGCAATCATTGCACTAGGCTTGCCCTGATGCACGGACGTAGCCTTCCCCCTTTAATGCGATCACGCACAGTAACGATGAACCGAGATGGGTCATAACCTCGTCATAGTAGAGTCTCCGGCTAAGGCCAAGACCATTGAGAAGTATCTCGGCAAAGATTACCAAGTCCTCGCCTCCTACGGTCATGTGAGGGACTTGGTGCCCAAAGAGGGGGCAGTCAATCCGGACGATGATTTTGCGATGCGATACGAGCTGATTGAACGCAACGAGAAGCACGTTGAGTCGATCGCCAAGGCCGCAAAAAAGGCTGATACGCTTTTTCTAGCGACTGATCCAGATCGCGAAGGGGAGGCTATTTCTTGGCATATTCATGAAATTCTCCAGCAGAAAAAATTATTGACCAACAAACCCGTGTACCGGGTGGTCTTTCATGAAATCACCAAGCGCGCTGTCACCGAGGCGATTGAAAATCCCAAACAGCTGTCTACCGATCTCATCAATGCGCAGCAGGCGCGTCGAGCACTCGATTATTTAGTGGGTTTTAAGCTTTCACCTTTGTTGTGGAAGAAGATCCGCCGCGGACTCTCGGCTGGGCGCGTGCAGAGCCCTGCGCTCCGGATGATTGTCGAACGAGAGCTCGAAATTGAACAATTTATCAGTCGGGAATATTGGTCTATCGTCGCCAACGCATCGGCGGAAGGGCAGACCTTTAAGGCGCGATTGACCCATCTTGAGGGAAACAAGATCGAGCAGTTCAGTCTCACCGGGGAAACGGAGGCGCATGCTGCCCGCCACTTATTGGAATCTGTATCACACGGTCGATTGACTGTTCAGAAAATCGAGGAAAAAGAAAGAAAGCGCAATCCAGCAGCGCCCTTCACGACGTCCACCCTTCAGCAGGAAGCCTCCAGAAAGCTCGGCTTCACCACCCGGCGCACCATGACCGTCGCCCAGCAATTGTATGAAGGTATTGATCTTGGCGGTGAGACTGTGGGTCTCATCAGCTATATGCGCACCGATTCGGTTACTCTGGCCAATGACGCCGTTGCTGAATTAAGGGAGCTGATTGCCCAGCGCTTTGGCAGCGTTAATGTGCCTGATAAGCCCCCGCAATATAAGACGAAGAGCAAGAATGCGCAGGAGGCTCACGAGGCTATTCGTCCGACTTCAGCGTTCAGAGTCCCTGATGAAGTAAAGACCCGCCTGAGTCCAGACCAGTTAAAGCTCTATGCGCTGATTTGGAAGCGAACCGTGTCGTCACAGATGGTTCACGCGACCATTAACACCGTGGCCGTTGATTTGGCGTGTGGTGATGGATTGAAAGGGGTGTTTAGGGCGAATGGATCAACGGTGGCTTCACCGGGATTCATGAGCGTCTATCTTGAAGGTCAAGATGATGACACTGCGGATGATGAGGAAGGCTTTCTGCCGAAATTGACTCAAGGCCAAGAGGTCACACTGCTTGATATCCTGTCGAACCAGCATTTCACCGAGCCACCCCCAAGGTTTACTGAAGCGAGCCTGGTGAAGACCTTGGAGGAGTACGGGATCGGTCGCCCCTCAACGTACGCCTCGATCATATCGACCCTCCAACAACGAAAATACGCGGAGCTTGAGACCAAACGCTTTCATCCGACCGACGTTGGCCGTATTGTCAATAAGTTCCTCACCGAACACTTTACACAGTACGTGGACTATCATTTCACGGCGCATCTTGAAGATGATCTTGATGCAGTGTCTCGCGGTGAGAAGAATTGGATTCCCCTCATGCGGGAGTTTTGGGACCCCTTCATCCGTTTAGTCGAGGAGAAGGATGAGAGTCTTAAGCGCGAGGATGTCACCCACGAGGAAATGGATGAGGCTTGCCCTGACTGTGGCAATAAGTTGTCTATAAGGCTGGGCCGCAACGGCCGCTTTGTCGGCTGCACCACATACCCGGAATGTAAATACACTCGAAACCTCAAAGATGACGGCACCCAGGCTGCCCCTGAAGTGGTTGAGGGAAGAACCTGTCCTAAATGCGAATCGCCGCTGATTATAAAAACGGGGCGTTATGGCAAATTTATTGGCTGCAGCGGATATCCCGGTTGCAAACACATCGAACCGCTTGAAAAGCCAGAGGACACCGGGGTTGAGTGTCCAGAATGCCACCAAGGTAATCTCACGAAACGTAAATCGAGATTCGGCAAGCTGTTCTATTCGTGCTCTACTTATCCGAGCTGCAGTTATGCGGTTTGGAACCCGCCGATCAAAGAACCTTGCCCTCATTGCCAGTGGCCGCTCTTGACCCTCAAGATCACCAAGCGCCGCGGCGCTGAGAAGGTCTGCCCCCAAAAGGAGTGTGATTACGCAACCCCATATGAGGGCGAAATTCCGGGAGAAGAGGGTGCAGCCAGTGGATGAGACCTTGATCAGTCTGATGCTTTGGCCTGATTCTTGACAGTCTCATTGTGCGAACCTAGCATCACGGCTTTCTTTTAGTGGCGATATCTCCCCGTTCGACTGGGCAGCGTCTTTTTACCAACAACGTTATGACCTTCACTGCTATCTCGCCTGCCACCCCCACCGATTTCGCCAGCATTCGCGATCTCGTCAAGGATGAGACCAATGCCGTCGATCAACTCATCCTTGAAGAGCTGAAATCAGATGTTGTGCTGATCAACCAAATTGGTCACTACATTGTGAATAGCGGGGGTAAGCGATTAAGACCGATGTTGCTTTTGCTGGCTACCAAAGCGCTCTCCTGCAAGGATCGCCATGCCATCACCCTGGCTGCGGTGGTTGAATTTATCCATACCGCAACGTTGTTACATGACGATGTTGTCGATGAATCGACGCTTCGCCGGGGGCGGGATACCGCCAATGCCCTTTGGGGTAATTCGGCAAGCGTCCTGGTGGGAGACTATCTGTATTCCCGCTCCTTCGAACTGATGGTTCGGGTTAAAAATCTTCGAATCATGGATATCCTTTCGCAGACCACAACAGCCATTGCAGAGGGCGAGGTGCTCCAGCTGTTGAACTGTAACAACCCTGAAACGACGGAAGCCCATTACCTTGAAGTCATCTCCCGTAAAACGGCGATCCTTTTTTCAGCGGCACTTCAGCTCGCAGCGGTCCTTTCAGCCGCGAATGACGTGGTAGAAGAATCCATGACGCGTTATGGTCTCCATTTGGGGATTGCCTTTCAGCTGATTGATGATGCCTTAGATTATCGGGCAAAGACTGAAGAGCTCGGAAAAAATCTGGGTGATGACCTTGCCGATGGCAAACCGACTCTCCCCCTCATCTATGCCATGGCCCATGCTCATCCGTCGGAGGCCAGCATCCTTCGGAGCGCGATCGAGGAGGGTAATCGCGATGCATTTATGGACGTCTTTGCCGTCGTTCAGTCGACAGGTGCGATTGAGTACACCTCTGGCCGTGCCGTCGAGGAGGCTAATAAGGCCATTTTGGCCCTGAGTGTTCTGCCGCCATCCCCTTATCGTCAGGCCCTTGAGGATCTTGCAAGATTCTCTGTTGAGCGTAATTATTAGCGATTAGACCTTCCTGAGGGCTTATCTGCTCTCTCACTCCATGGAGGTGGGAAGGTGTTTAAAGAGGTAGGGTGCGCTCTTCAGGAGTTTAAAGTCGAGGGTTAGAATCCTTTCGCCCCGACCCAAAATCCCCAATCAGATCATCAGAACGGCTTTATCCGGTCCGCCGTAAAACCCTGCTGTTCAGAGCGGGGATATAAGGCGTGGTCGGTGTAACCGACCGGATTTGACAGGCTCAATGTGGAGCCTGTTGTTGTTCATGTACTGGCGAATAATCGCTATCGAAAACCTTTCGCCTATACGTGTTGACAAAGACCGAATGAATACGCATTTTAAAAACGCAGTGTCTTCCATCTGATGTGGTTGTTGCTGTCAACAGGCCAAGGGTATCATGACCCCCATGAAGCGACTTCAAGCCTATCCGTTCAGACTTGGACCTGACGAGGATTTAAAGGGTCGGAATATGTCGAGGTCAGCGGCAGGAACCCTCGATCAACCGGGGAAAAACGTTCGAGCCAAATCGGGCTTCAATAAGTCCATCCTCGATCAAGGCTGGTTCGAGTTTCGTCGTCAACTGGATTATAAGTTGTCATGGAACGGGGGTTGGCTCGTTGCTGTTCCCCAGAAGAACACAAGCCGCGAATGCCCATGCTGCGGATACGTATCGGCGGATAACCGCCGGAAGCAATCCCGATTTGCATGGCATGGATTGTGGGTTCGAGGAAAACGCCGATGTCGTCGGTGCGATCAACATCCTGGCTCGCGGGATGAAAATACTGCGAGACGAAGGGCAGGATACGATGGACGCTTCCCTCGGGTGCGTGAGCACAGCCAGGGATCGCCTGTGAAGTGAACGACGCCCGAGGGTCGTCAGCAGCAGGAACCCGCCGAAGCGGCTTGGGGATGGCTCAATGCCAGATCCAAGCGCAGTAAGAATCTCCGGCCTTCAGGCCGGGGAGGATGTCAAGAAGAGAGATTGTGACTGAATGGATATGTATTGGATTTACGACAGACCAACTTGGCAGGTAGGACTTGTCATAAAGGTCATTTTTCTAGGCCTTTCACTCACTGGACTGGTGGCGACCCGAGGCGTTATCAGTAAATACTTCCACAAATCCCAAGAGGCTGATCAAGCCGTGAGCGCCATATTCGGTGCCATTGGAATGTTGTATGGACTATTGTTGGGTTTGGTTGCCGTCGCGACATGGCAGAACTACGACAAGATCTATGATTTGGTTGATGAGGAGTCGGCGTCAATCATCCAGTTGTATCGGTGTGTGAGTGTTTTAGATGATCCATCACACCAGGCTATCCTCGAGGACATCGAGAGTTACACGAAGCAGATCATGGAGGTTGAATGGCCAGCACAGAAGCATGGCGCGTCTCCTTCGGGCGGTACAGATCTCATGACCACCTTGCATCAGAAAATTGCACATTTAGAACCAAAGGCAAGGAACCAACCTATCATTTATACGGAAGCTGTCTCGGCATTTTCTGACATGGTGAAGGCGAGAAGGATGCGGATCGATGGGGTTAACCTCAGAATCCCGCCTATCTTCTGGCTGATTATTATTGGTGGGGCATTTCTTAATATCCCTATCCTTTTTTTCTTTGATTTACCGTCGTTTCGAACTCACCTTCTGTTGACGGGATGCTATGTTTTTTACCTCTCTGGAATCGTGACGGTTATTGTTGTCCTTGATAATCCTTTGCGTGGTGAAATCAGCGTTTCGAGCGCACCTTTCAAGAGCGCACTTGATGTCATGGCCAGCATTCATCATAAAAAAAACTAAGGCACCTGTGATTTTATATTTTGAGTGGTCTTGGTGAACCCTCTGTGAAGCCTATCTCGCTTCTGACCCTTGATAGGATGAGTTCTCGCCAAGAGTGGTGTGGATTGTGGATTCGTTGACTGGAAGTTGAATATCCGTTCACTCTCATCATCCCTCCGGAGGGTCGGCTGACGCGATTATTTTCATCTTCAACCAGAAGAGATGAGAATCCGTTATCACACGGTGACGTTTTTTGAACCTCAGACCTTAACGGTATGGATCCCATTGCCTTGATGGCATCTTTATCCTCATGAATCCTAGAACCTTACTCGGAGCCCTTTTCCTTTTATCGACCGGTTGTGCCGGATGGGGTGGATTCGGTGCTAATAACGGGGGGTGGGGTGACTACCCAAGCTATGGCGGGTCCCCGGTTTATGGATACCCCCCCTATGGTTACGGTTATCCCTCCTATGGGTATGGCTATGGTTATCCTAGTGACCCGGCTTACTATGGTTCAGGGGCTCCTCACTATCGGCAAGCCCCTGAAACCGAGACTCAGAAGAATCTCAACACCCTCTATGACCATCGCAACGAGATTCAGCGATTGCCCCCTCAACAACAAAAAGAGGTCTTCCGGGAAGCCAATAAGCTTCTTAAACAACGTGAGCGGGAAATGCATCAGTAGGCGCATGGTTAGCGTCGGCGCAACCGAACAGAAACGCATCCTCGTCGCTAAAGGCGAGGGGTGTGAAGATGCCCCCCAGGTCTTTAAATCCTTATAATGCAATCGTCTTTGGGTGATGGAAACTGATGAGGTCACTGGATCAACGTGCATCATCACAGCAGGAGCGATCTCGAATGAGTGGAATGATGTCTGGGTTAGTGGCCGCGAGGTCCCTGATTTATCGAAAATCAAAGCGTTGGATAGGTATCATCCTCGCTTACGCGCTGCTCGGTTTCTTGATCCTTCCTTTGGCGCTAGAGCGTTTCTTGCCGCATCAGCTGGGTGACTTCCTGAAGTGCCCGGTCAGTATCGAGTCGATCCACTTTAATCCCTTTTCGTTTCGTCTTGAGATCGATCGTCTTTCGCTTCTCGATCAGAAGGGAGCCCTCGTCTTTTCTCTGGATCAGGGTGTTGTCGATGTTGATCTCATCGGAACCCTCTGGCATTGGGCGCCCACTATTTCAGAGTTCCGCCTCAGTGCGCCTTCTCTGGCGCTGATCCAGGACGCTAACGGGGAGATCAATCTTCTTGAAATCCTCAAGGGCATGAAATCCAATGAGCCTTCTCCGCCGCCGCCGCCTGAAGAGGCAGCGCTGCCGAGACTGCTGATCGAAAGCGCGTCCTTGATCGATGGCGCAGTCGCTTTCGAGAATCGGAAGATCGAACCCTTCTATTCGACGAAGGCAGAACATCTCTCGTTGACGCTCGCCCATATTTCGACGCTTGAGAACCAGGAGGGGGACTATGGCCTTCATGCCCTTCTTCCAGAGGGTGGAAACCTCGACTGGCAAGGCACACTTCGCCTGAGTCCAATGGCCTCGGAAGGGGCTCTGGGTATCACGGGCCTCAAACTGGACACGCTCTGGCCTTATGTCAAGGGTCTGACCTCTTTGAGCCAGCTCCAAGGTGTTGTGAGTGTTGATCTTCATTATCGTTTCGAAGGGCAATCGAAACAACCGTCCTTATTCATTGAAAAAACGCAGGTCGACCTTCAAGGTTTTAGCCTCTCAGATGCGAATGCGCCTCTGATCACCCTTGATCATCTCCATCTGGACGATATCCAGGCTGACCTCGCTGCTAAAACACTCCTGATTCCCGCGTTCTCTTTGTCGAAAGGTCATCTCCATCTGACGATGGACGAGGCGGGACACAGTAATTGGGAGGCAGGCCTGAAGGGCCCTAATAAACCAGCCTCCGTGGTTTCATCGCCTCCAACCTTGACGACGACGGCGCCTCATGATGTCCCTGTGACGCCTTGGACGATTGATCTTTCGGCCCTCAACGTGGATGACATCGGTGTCGATGCGATGACACAGCAATTCGCTGTTCCCTTTGGGATCAATCTCAATACCTTTAAGATGGCCATGAGCGTTCATGCCCTCATCGGTCAAGGACCGCCAGACATACAAATCGACCACCTTGGCCTTGGTTTTAGGGACCTCAACGTGGTGAGTTCCGAATCACAAGACCCGTTGCTGGTATTACAGTCCTTTGATGTGCTCAATGGCGCTATCAATGTGGCAAATCGACGGGCTCATATCGGCAGCATGAGATCAGTTGGACTCCATCTCGGTATCACTCGTAACGCCGGTGGGGATCTTTATCCTCTCTCGCTGTTCACGCCTAAAAATGTGGCTCCTTCCGTGGCTCAAAACGGGGCGGCTTCTGAAACACCCCCTTTCATTGTCGATCTTGATGAATTCAAGATGGATCAAGTGAATATCTCGATGAGGGACAAGAGTCATCCCGTTGAAGTGGCTTACGACCTGGTTGATATGGGTCTTGGCATTCAAAAGATCTCCAGCGAGGCGAAGACGCCGATTCCATTCAGTGTTCATGCCTCTATTCGTCAAGGGGGCACGATAGATCTTAAGGGGGCCTTGGACCCTGTTGCTCAAGGGCTTAAGGCCGATGTTCAATTGGACCGGATGAATCTCAAGCCCCTAGATCCATTCCTTGGGGATGGGGTGGCCTTACATCTCAAAGATGCTGAGTTGTCATCCAAACTGGCCGTCAATGCGCAACACAGTGAAGATCCTTTAAAAGGCACAGTAAAGGGCGATATCCATCTCAGTAACCTCCAGCTGGTGTCGCTCAAAGGTGACAGTAAGTTTTTATCTTGGCGTGATCTTTGGCTTCGTGGTCTTGAGATGAATCTTTCGCCCCAGCGATTGATGATCAAGGAAGTTCGCCTTCTAGAGCCTGATGGTGTGGTGGCTATTCGTGAAGATAAACAGTCCAATATTTCAGATCTTGTACCCGCTCAAAAAGTAGCCTTGAAACGAGAAAAAGAAAAGCCTGACCCGGCCTTACCACTCAACAATAAAACCACCAGTCAATCCAAGGACAAGCCCGTGCCATTCAATCTGTCCATTGGGCGGATCGTGATTCAAAAAGGGGTTCTTGATTTCAGTGATGCCAGTCTTGTGATTCCATTTGCAACGCGAATAGAGTCTTTTGGTGGGGCCATCGCAGGATTTTCGCTGGCACCAAAGGGGAGAGTGAATCTCGATCTGAGTGGCCGGATTCAACCCTATGGTGAAGCCAGGATCGATGGTACATTGAGCCCTCTGGCGGCCATGGATTATCTCGATCTTGGCGTTGTCTTTCGTCATGTTGTGCTGTCTACTCTGTCACCTTACAGTGCAACCTTTGCAGGTCGCCGCATTGAGTCTGGGACGCTGGACCTCCAGCTTCGCTACCAGGTCGTCGATAGCGCACTGACGAGTACGAATGACATCGTGCTCGACAACATCACCTTAGGCGAAAAAATTGAAAGCCCAAAAGCGACTTCACTGCCGCTCGAATTAGCGTTCAGTCTTCTCAAAGATCGGGATGGAAAGATAAAGGCTTCGATCCCGATAGAAGGACGCTTAGATCAACCTGAGATCCCTCTTGGAAAGATTGTTTTCGATGCGCTGGCAGGCTTCATCGGGAAAATCGTCACTGCCCCTTTTCATGCTGTTGGGTCTTTTATTGGACTTAATGAGTCGGGCGATGCGGTGGTCCTTTTCGATCCTGGCCATGCAACACTCTCCCCCCCAGAGGAAGGAAAACTCATCGCCCTCATCCATCAATTAGCGAAAACACCTGGGGTCAAACTGATTCTTCATGGTGGCGTTGAGAAGGGCGCCGATCTGGATGCTCTAAAATCCTTGTCCGTCGCCAGTGATGTTGGAAAACTGCTCGAAGTTTCTTTGGCCCCCGGTGAATCACCTGATGCGGTCAATACGAGCGATCCCGCCGCACAGGTCGCCTTGGAAAAATTGATAAAAGAAAGTCCTCAAGGGGATCATGAGGTCGTCTTAGCGTATCAGCAGGAAACAGGGCGGAGTCCCGACCGCGTCAGTGTCGTTAGCGGTTTTTTTGGGAGAGCGAGCGCGACCCCGGATTTTTATGAGCGCCTTCGCCGCGCTTTAGTTTTAAGGAAAAGCCTCTCGACAAGTGCGCTAGATGCCCTTGCAAGTCAGCGCCTTGCTACACTGATGAATGCCTTAGAAGGGCCAGCGAAACGGGAGGGCGTATCGGTCCAAAAGGGTGCCCCGGTGGGGGGCGAGATGGATGCATCTCATCGTGTTGGAATACCCATTGACCTTGGCGCCCAATAAACCTTACTGATCATCAAGAGGCGATCCATGTCATTCCTACCCCCTATCTTTAAAGGAAAATCTTGGCTATTGGTCGCGCTCATTGCGGTATTCATCCAAATAGGAACCTATGCGATTTTTGAGATGAATGCGCCTGATAGTCTCAGAATTCGAACGGAGATCCTCAAGGCTTTATCAGATCAAGCCATCACTCCTGTGGCCACCTTACGAGAGTATCGAGGACGGATATTTTGGGAAGGGAGCTGTCTCCTCCTCGTTTGGGGATATATCATGAGCATGATCTGGAGCATAGGAACCCTGAACCGTTGCCATCAGACCTCATCAATTCGTCCGGTTCTTCTTGCAGGGCTCGCTATTGTGATGCTTGATCTCCTTCGCTTGCGAAGTGTCGATGAACATTCAGCTATCTACAATAATATTTTCGCTACGACCTTCGATTGGGTTTCTGCTTCCTCTTTGATTGGGCCATCGGTCGCAGAATCCGTCTGGATCGCCATTATTTCCATCAATCTCCTTGCGGTTCTCTCAGGGATCATGCTTTTACTGGCGATCTGTGCCGCCGTGACGGAACCAAGGCGGGATGTCGACAATGCCCTCGATTTTTATTTGATGCGCGATCATTGCCTTGATCAGAGTGTCATCATTGGCTCGCTGATCATGTTATTTGGCATGCTGCATATGGGTTGCTGGCTAGAATGGCCGATTTCGATTTTGGACGATTCGGAGACTAAAAAAAGCATTCTCGGGGTGATGTCTTCTATCTACCAATTCTGGGGTATTGCCTTTAGTGTGCAGCTGTTGACTGTTTACGGTTCTGCAACCCTTTATTGGAATCGACGGATGCATCAGTTCATCGCCCATGATCAGCCTGAAGTCAACACGAAGGAATGGATTCGTGAGCATGGATTTGAATTTTCCATCAGGCATCATGCGCCACAGTTCATTGCCATTGTGGCGCCCATCATCGCAGGCTTCAGTGGTGGTGGCTCTAATCTGTTTGGTTCGAACTAATCATCGAGGAACACCATGAGACGAGGGATCCGTTTGCTTTATATTGGCCTCTTGGTAGTGCTGCCCTTGGAGCCTTCTTTCCCGGGAGAAAGCAACCAGGCTTATGATCGTATTAATCTTTCAGCATCTTTAGAAAGCAAGGCCAGTCAAGACACACTGATCGCCATCCTCTATGCCCGGAGCACCGGAGCGAATGCGGAAAGTCTTGCTCATGAAGTTAATGGGGCGCTGAAATCTGCGTTAGAAACGCTTAAAAAAGTCCCCGATGTTGATTACCAGACCCTTAACTACCAGACCCAGCCGACCTATCAGGATCAGAAGGTGACAGGGTGGAGTGTTCAGCAATCCCTTCGTCTTGAAAGCAAGAATCTTGATGCCTTGGCGGGGGTGATCGGACTTCTGCAAAAAACGCTTAAAGTCGAATCTATCGACTACATGGTTTCAGCTGAGAAATTACGCGAGGCTGAGGACCATTTGATTGCGGAAACCCTAAAGGGCTTTGCATCTAGAGCGGATCTGGTGTCAAAGCAACTCGGAAGAAAGCGATATCGCATCGTGACGCTCAACGTCAATACACACAGCAATAATCATCAACCGCTTCGGGCGAATAGGGCCATGTCATTGGAGGGTTCTGATGCTGCGTCCTCACCGGTCCTTTTGGCCGGTGAACAGATTGTGTCTGTTACGGTAGAGGGTACGATCGAGTTACAGGCAGACTAAACCAATGAGGGGGCTTCCTTGCCCCCTGATTAACTTTTAATGGGCGCAGTGGCTGACGCAAGCCTTCGCTTGTGGATCTTTGTGGCCTTCACAATGCTTTTCACAGTCATGCGCTGCGGTGCTTGTTCCATCGCAGTGTTGAGCGCAGCTTTTATCCATTCCACCTGTTGGTGAAGAGGCGCAGTGTGTCTGGCATTGGTGATCGTGGCTCATGGTCGAATCACAATGTGCCATACAGTCATGACCGGCTGATGCTGTCTGAGTGCATTTTTTCATGCACGCTTTTGCTTTTTTGCCCTTGACGTCTTTGCACTCAGCCTTGCAGCTGGCATCAACAGACGCCTTCATGCTGTCCTTCGTGCATGTCTTTGGGGCCATAGGGGCATTTGCAGTCGCCGCCACCGCTGGGGTTACTGCCGCAGCAGGGGGCACCGCTGGCGTAGCCGCATCAGCCGGTGGCTTTTTGGCTTCACAACCGAAAAGTACGAGCGAGGCGAGCAAGACGGGCGCAACGATGTGACCTAATTTCATAATCATAATCTCCAAATGATAAAAAGGGATATTCTTTGAAATAATAAGAACCCACAAATATTATATAACGAACACCGTAATAACGGGGCAGGTTTTATAAGAAAGTGATCACCCAATCCTATATATAGATGGTTTTTTCCATCATATCAGGTGGCAGTAAAACAGTTCGGGTTACACCTTGAGGTTAGGCGGTTGAACGTTTGTAAAACGCTACTTTTAGTCAGAAAAGACCAGTTTTAATATGCACCCTTCACTGGTATCCCTGATAGAGACGCTATCTGCGAGTCGACGTAACAGATAACCGGCCATCTGAAGGACGCCGTCGTCGTTCAAGAGAAACTCTTCATGGGTCGGTGGCTGCATGGCAAGCGGAACCGATTGGCCTTGATAACGGATCACGACGCTGAAAGTGAATTCGTTAAAGATCGTCTCAAGCTCGAGCTCGGCTTGCTGACCGTCTTTGGTCGTCGCGAGGAGATCATGCTCGGTCAGGATTTCAAATGCTTGCCAGGTGGCATACTCTGCTTTCCTGACAATCTCAGGGCGCGCACCCCACGCTTTGCCTTGATCAATCAAGAAGGCTGAAACATCATCAATGGAACTCCGGTGCGCATCGAAACGACGACGCAGCCGGGTGTGGTCGCCTATCCTAAAAATGGCGGATAAGGCCACAGCGACAAAGACCCCGAATCCTACGCCTGAGAAGATGAAGTGCTTCATGCTGTCAGGAATATGGTGGTAAATCAGTTCTCTTAAGGGCTCGAAACTGATGCCCACCATCAATCCAAACCCAATCGCGATGATCTTACGGCTATCAAGTAGCCTTGATGACACGATCTGGAGGCCAGTCATCGCAGTAAAGCAGGCTAGAAACATCATCGCAGCACCCATCACGCTGGGCGGCAGAATTTCTAAAAAGACGATGACTTTGGGCATAAAGGCAATGATCGTCATGATGCCTGCGAGCCAATAAGCCAGGGATCGACTGGTACACCCTGTCGTCGCTGCAAGGGTCACGCCGCCGCCTGAGGAGGTAATCGGCAGCCCATTCATGACGGAAGAGAAAAGATTAGTGATTCCCTCAGCAACAATACCTTGACGGATCACCAGCATCTCCGGCCGTTTCCAGTCCGCATCGCTAAAACGTTGCGCCGCGATCAGTGCGCCAAACCCATGGAGGGCTAAAAATAATCCCGTGACCATAGCAGGGAGGACGCTATCCCAGCTGAAATCCCACCCAAGGTGCAGCGGCTCAGGGGGCATAAAGAGGGGGGCTTGAGCCACCAAGTCCCATTCATGAACCGAGATGACACCCAATAAGATACTGCACGTTATGCCGGTGACAAGACCGATAAAGGCCGAAAAGAGCTTGAGGAGTCCTGATGACCAGATGTTGCATACAATCATGCTGCTGAGGGTCAAAAGGGAAATGAGGAGGTCATTATTAGTGGCATATTGATCAACTTCAGGTTGAACAATTAATTTGAGGCCGCTATGACCGAGCCCTAGACCGATCAGCATGACGGCAATGCCGGCAATTTGAATAGTGAATATGGACCGTAGCCTAAAAAATATCTGAGCAAAAATAATTTGGCTAAGACCGACGACAGTCACAGCGCCAAACATAGACGCAATACCACCCAACGATTTAGCCAAAACTAAGGCGCCGAACGTCGAGGAGGTCGCTTGGAGCGGACAAAAGTAACCAGATCCTATGCCAAATCGCTGCATGCGTTGCAGCAAAACGCCGAACGCTGATGCGAGCAGCGTGGAGGCGATCAGTTGGATGGACTGGTCATGGTTGAGTTGGAGTGAACGGGCAAAGATGGGGGAGACGACCAGATAAACCCCAAGAAAGGACAACTGCTGTATGGCCAGCACCATGGAAATATGTGCCGGGGGATGCTCATCGAGCCAGTAGCGAATGTTTTCAGGCCTTTTCATAAGGGCCAAGTCTCTTTTTGGGGAGGGTTAATCCATGTCAGCAACCGAGACCACAAGAGGGGAGGGATGCTCTTAAGAGACAATTCGCTGTGCCTTCATCCACGCCATGAGTGCACCGCATGTCTTGATCAATTTTGGCACGTCGAGATGATCTTCGCTAGAGGGGCGTTCGCCGTCAATGACATTCAGGACCAAGAGCCCCGCTCGAAGAAGTTGCTGAGTGACTGGATCCAGCACGGCATTCAGTGAAGGGTCGTCCAGCACGATCGCGCTATGGCCAAGATTAAAAAGGCGGCGTCCGGTTTCTTCGGCGAGTGGCTTGCGGTCGCTACCCAGCCATAAGACTTTGGCTTTTTGTCCAAGACGCGCCTCAAATTCTTCAGGGGTCACTGGACCGAGATTATCTTCAAGATCCGATAGGCCCACAATCATCCCCGCACCAACGGTCGCATTCATCAATCGATCGATGATGATGAAGGCACCGGTTCCCTTACAGACATTGTAAGGATCAAACGGGATGGGGGCATTCAGAACCACCTCAACGAGACCAATCTCATTAAGGTGCAGCTGGGGTGAAGGGTGATGGTTTTGTGTATTAACGTCAATGCGATAGCGTATTTCGCGGAAGCTACCGGAGACTGATCGGGTATTGTGCTTGATGAGGTATTGGCGACCAGGAACTAAGGCGTCCTCGTTCATCCAGACGACATGGGCGAGAAAGTTTGCTTCAAAGAGAGGCTGATCGTCAGGACGAACCAAGGTATCGCCGCGGCTCACATCGATTTCATCCATTAAGGTCAAGGTGACGGCTTGCCCCTGAAACGCTTCTTCGAGTGGTCCATCGAAGGTGTGAATCGTGCTGATCTGACTGGTTTTCCTTGAAGGGAGGACCATGATGGGGTCGCCGGCTCTGAAAATGCCAGAGGCGATGGTGCCGCTATACCCTCTAAAGTCTAAATTGGGTCGGTTGACGTACTGCACCGGAAAGCGGGGATTCACAAGATTTATATCGCTGGCAATTTCGATGGTATCAAGAAGCGTCATTAAAGGAGGGGTAAGACACCAAGGCATGCTAGGGCTCGGATTAACGACGTTATCGCCCTTCAGCGCCGAGATCGGCAGGAAATGGATATCTTTAAAATGAAGTTGATCAGCAAAACCCAGGTAATCACGTTGAATGTCTTTGAACACTTCTTCCCGGTAATCTACCAAATCCATTTTGTTGATGGCGACCACAATATGACGGATACCGAGCAGTGAAACAATGTAGCTGTGTCGCCGGGTCTGGGTTTGAACCCCATGTCGCGCATCGATCAAGATGATCGCAAGATCGCAGGTCGACGCACCAGTTGCCATGTTGCGGGTGTACTGTTCATGTCCTGGGGTATCTGCGATGATGAATTTGCGGCGGGTTGTTGAAAAGTAGCGATAGGCCACATCAATCGTTATGCCCTGTTCACGCTCAGCGTCCAATCCATCCATCAACAGCGCCGGATCAAAGTCATCGCCAGTGGTTCCAAACCGGGCGCTGTCTTTTCGGAGGGCGGCAATCTGATCTTCATAGATCATTTTTGAGTCGTGCAACAAGCGACCGATGAGCGTGCTTTTGCCGTCATCGACATTGCCGCAGGTCAGGAATCTTAGAAGATCCTTATGTTCATGCTGGGTGAGGTAGGCATGAATATCTTCAGCAATCAGGTCGGATTGATGAGCCATTAGAAGTAACCTTCCTTCTTCTTTTTTTCCATAGAGCCGGCCTGGTCATGATCGATGAGGCGGCCTTGGCGCTCGGACGTGGTGGTCAACAACATTTCCTGGATAATTTCAGGTAAGGTCGTGGCCTCAGATTCGACGGCGCCTGTCAGGGGGTAGCAGCCGAGGGTTCTAAAGCGAACATTCTTGATCTGTGGTGTCTCGCCAGGCTTGAGTGGCATCCGATCATCATCCACCATGATCCAGATTCCATCACGTTCGACAACGAGCCGAGGCGCTGCAAAATAAAGCGGCACAATCGGGATGCTCTCAAGGTAGATGTATTGCCATATATCCAGCTCAGTCCAGTTCGATAAGGGAAAAACACGAATGCTTTCTCCTTTATTCACTTTGGCGTTATAGATGTTCCAAAGCTCAGGTCGCTGATTTTTAGGATCCCACCGGTGATGTTGATCACGGAATGAGTAGACTCTTTCTTTCGCTCTTGATTTTTCCTCATCGCGACGTGCGCCCCCGAAAGCTGCATCAAATTGATAACGGTTCAGAGCTTGCTTAAGGCCTTCCGTTTTCATGACGTCAGTATGTTTTTCACTGCCATGGGTGAAGGGCCCGACACCGGCATCGACCCCCTCTTGATTGACATGAATCAGGAGATCAAAACCAAAATCATGCGCCATTTGATCCCTGAAGGTGATCATTTCCTTAAACTTCCACGTGGTATCGACATGGAGGAGCGGAAAAGGGGGTTTCCCTGGATGGAAGGCTTTCATGGCGAGATGCAGCATGACCGCTGAATCTTTCCCGATTGAATAGAGCATCGCTGGTCGTTCGAATTCAGCGGCGACTTCACGAATGATGTGGATACTTTCTGCTTCCAGCTGCTTGAGATGGGTGAGCTTATGATCTTGCATGATGAATAATGACTGGGCCGACGCGATGAGTGGCGTGCGGCGGAAAAACTTGGCAATAACAGGTTATTTTACCATAGGGTGACAGTCGGTGCGGCAGTCAGTCACCGCTGTTTGAAGGGTCTTCGGTCCGCGTCCAAGGGATGGTTTTGCCGGCCATGAATGGAATGACGCTCTCTGATCCAAAGGGGAGTTCTAGAGGGATGTTACTCGGGCGCCGTTCAAGCTGAATCACCCCGGTGTTGCGAGGCAAACCATAGAAGTCTGCTCCATGATGGCTTGCAAAGCCTTCCAGTCGATCCAGCGCATTCACCTGATCAAATGCCGTGGCATAGAGCTCCATGGCATGATGGGCGGTATAGCAACCAGCGCAGCCGCAGGAAGACTCTTTGAGTGATCGGTGATGGGGTGCGCTGTCGGTTCCAAGGAAAAAGCGGGGATTACCCTGGGTGGCTGCTGACAGAAGAGCCTGCCGATGGTTTTCTCGTTTAAGAACAGGCAGGCAGTAATGGTGGGGTTGAATCCCGCCGACAAACAGGGCATTTCGGTTCAATAAGAGATGATGCGCGGTAAGGGTGCCAGCAACCGGCCCCTGTGCTCGCTCGACAAAATCAACGCCCTCCTTGGTGCTGATGTGTTCAAGGACGATCCTTAAGGATGTAAAGCGTTGGGTCAAGGGTTCGAGATAGCGCTCGATGAAGAGGGCTTCGCGATCGAAAATATCGATGTTGCTGTCAGTCACCTCGCCATGGACCATCAGTGGTACCTGGTAATGTGCCATGGTTTCCAGCAGAGGATCGAGCGCTTCTAGCGAGCGGATGCCCGCTTCTGAATGTGTTGTAGCGCCCTGTGGGTAGAGTTTAAAGCCGATGACTTCTGGTGTTTCGGCCACGCGTGCGATCTCTTCTTCTGGCGTACTCTCGGTAAGATAAAGTGCCATCAGAGGATTAAATGACTGCCCTGGTTTGAGGGCCGCCATAATTCTTTCGCGGTAGCGGAGGGCCTGTTCTACTCGAGTAATGGGGGGGCGGAGGTTTGGCATAACGAGTGCCCGACCAAAAACCTGCGCCGTAGCACCAACAATCGCCGCCATAGCGTCATTATCCCGAAGATGGACATGCCAGTCATCGGGTTTTAAAAGCGACAGCTGATCCATCAGGTCTGTGTGGTGATGAGATGTTCATAGGCCGGGCCATCGAGAAGATGATTCAGTTCGCCAGGGTCATCTGGCTTTACCTTAATCAACCAAGCCTTATAAGCGTCTTCATTAACTTGTTCTGGAGCGATGATTAAGTCGTCGTTGATGGCTGTGATCGTCCCTGAAAGGGGGGCATAGACATCCGATGCCGCCTTGACCGATTCCACCACAAGAATCGGCTTGCCCGCCTCTATATGCTGACCGATCTTAGGAAACTGAATATAGACCAGATCGCCAAGCTCCGCCTGGGCGTGATCAGTAATGCCGACCAGAACGGTGTCATCCAGTTCCTGCTGGGCCCACTGGTGGGTCTCGGTGTACTTCAGGTGTTGTGGGGTTCTCGTCATGAAAGTTCTCCAAATATCTCTGAAGGATCTCAAGGGGTCCGATCGTCGGTCCTTGCCGCCCGAGCCTTCTCTAGGTGAGCAATTTTTGATGCCGCCTGGTGCTGAAGGTCTGACACGTGCGCACTAACTAGCCTTGAGATAAGGATGGCAAGGTAGAGTTGCCCAGTCATGGCTTCGATGATCGCGAACGAGCGGGCAAGTCTTGACACTGGAATGATATCCCCAAAACCAAGGGTAGAGAGGGTGACAAAGCTAAAATAGAAAAAATCGTCTTTCACCATGACCATCGTGGGTCCTTTTAACGAACCCGGAGCGGCCATTTCAATGAACTCGTAGAAGTAGCACCAGGTCATCCCGATCATGAGGTAAGCGCAGATGGCGGCATAAATGACCTCGCCACTGACTTTGTGCCTGTTATTCCAGACGTCACTCGCAAGATGGATGAGAACACTCAGAAAAAAAAGCGCAGTACTTGCGCTGATGATCAGCGGTAACTGGGCGATAGCACTGAAATGAAAGTGAATTTTAGCCAGAAATGTCAAGACTCCAAGACAGCCGGCTAAGATAAAATTGATGGGTTTCTTTCTGGCCGCAAGGACCGAGGAAAGAAAGATAATGACGAAGAAGGCGTCGGTAAGCCCCCCACCTCGGCCATCAGGCTCAAAGAAAGGGCGCGTCAGGATCATGATGACGATGGTGGCGGTCAGGACACCATAGCTCCCTATGCTTTTTTGAAATGTCTTATAACTGTCCCCAAAAAAGTGACGCGCCCTCATGTCGCTTTAGCGATTGAAGATGGCGAGATCATCAAAAGGGTGGCGGGCTTTCCCCTTTGGTGACGGTCGTTTTTCCTGTTCCAGAATAGACAGGACACCATTTCAAGAGCGCTAGGGCCGCTACACCGAGGCCTAACAGCATGAGAACGCCATTTTCGATGATGGCGGCGATGATCATGATCCCCGCGGCGCCGGCAAGGCGCATTTGCTGATCTTTATTGCCGACATTGAATTCGCGCTTGGTCACCCGACTAAAGTCAAAGCTCATAGATTTCCCTCCTCGTCCTAAAGAATGATTGTTCTTGGTTTTATAGATTGGTCTACCAAATAAGAAAAAATATTCTATTCGGATGAAGATGCTATCACGTTGAAAAAGTCGCTTGAAGCACCCCGGGATTTATGGCCACGGGGCGCCCACTTTGGACGCTTTGAAAATCAGAGCGATTTCATGGAGTAGGGGTCTTAATGCCGTCTTTGTATCAATTCCCACATCCACATTTGACCGAGAGAGGTCACGATCATGATGATTGAGGCGAGACTAGATCCGACCCCTCCAAGCATCGTGAGCCATGCAAACACCGGGAAGAATTTGGTGAGCCACCATGACAACACGTCGAGCAGAAGGAAAACAAAGGGTGTCGCTATGAGAATCATCTTCCAGCGCACCGGAAAGTTTGCCATGGCAAATATCCAACCCACAAAGAGGAAGATGAAGGAGATGCCGAACAGATGGATGTGTGACACCCGAGTTAAACTTGCGATACTGGCCCCTTCATCGACCTCAGCCACTTTTTGTAAGCTTTCGAATTGATTGAAATTCGGAATGCTCGCGCCCGCTGTGTGGCAGCTAACGCAGTATTGTTCCATGATCGGTTTAATTTCAGGAAGCCAGTCCTTGATGCTTGCACCTTCACGAGCCCACTGGATTAACTTGAAGCGAACTTCATCTGGGGCCATCGGCTCCATCTGACCATTGAGCATGGCCTCGAGCTTCGATCCGCTGCGATTACCGTAATAGCTATAAACAATGTCATTGACTGATAGACCCGGTTGACCATCGGCCTTGCCGTGGGTCTCCATAATTTGGAAGCCCGCCATATAGAGACCCATGAGGGTCACTAACAGAAAACCTGTAAAAAGGAGTCTGACCGGTTGTGAAACATTCGTTAGATTGGCTTCGATCATGATGTACCCGCTCTTTAGGATGTCGTTCATGAGAACATGCTGGTGTTCAGTTTGTGTGAAAGAGGGGTCTGATGACAAGCACTAATTCTTTCTACTGGTCCTATCATCGAATCGACTGATCCCCTCGGTCATCATGAAATGATGGCTCCTCCCTATCATTTCGATTATTATAGAAACATGGAAACAAATGAAGTCCTAATTTCCTTGACGGCGATCGCTCAATCAAGCCGGCTTGCCGTGTTTCGGTTCTTGGTGCAGGCGGGAGAGGAGGGAAGGCCTGCGGGTCGGATTGCTGAGGCCCTAAATATTCCTCCCTCTTCGCTGTCTTTCCATCTCAAGGAACTCTGTCACGCGGGACTCATTAACCAGCGTCAGGAGGGGAGGTCCCTTATTTATTCCGCCGATTATGCAAGGATGAACGCTGTTATTAGCTATTTGACCGAGAATTGTTGTAACGGGAAATTTTGTTAACCTTGGAGTAACCCATTGAAACGCCTTCATATCCATATCAGTGTCGATGACATCGAAGCCAATATCCGTTTTTATGCGGCCCTTTTTGAAGCAGCACCTTCCGTTGTCAAGCCGGATTATGCGAAGTGGATGCTCGATGATCCTATCGTGAATTTTGCGATTTCATCCCGTGGGGCGAAGCCTGGTCTCGATCATTTGGGGATTCAGGTCGAATCAGAGAGTGATCTTTCTGACATCAACCGTCGGCTGTCAAGCGCTGCACTGCCCGTGATCGAACAGAAAGGGACGGCCTGTTGCTATGCTGAATCTGACAAATACTGGACTCAGGATCCTCAAGGCATCCCTTGGGAAGCCTTCCATTCCCTTGCTAGCGTGCCGGTCTTTGGCGCAAAACCAGAGCTTAAAGAGAAAGTAGACACCTCATCCACATCCTGTTGCACGCCAAGTTTCAAAGAAACCATAGGATAAGGATTTGACACTGATGATCTTAATCCCTGAAATTTGATGGACCTGTAAACATCTCAAAGCAGGGATTCATGATGACTGGATACACGAGATAAATGATTGAAGGGCCAGGGTGAGGCATCCCCACCTTGGCTCACGATAGACACGCATCGATCTTTATATCGACAACACACGAACAAAAGATATGAATAACGAGACATTGAATGTTTTGGTCCTTTGTACTGGCAATTCCTGCCGAAGCGTGATGGGCGAGGCGTTGGTCACCGCACTAGGTCATGGCCGATACCAAGGGCACAGCGCGGGTAGTAAGCCTATCGGCCGCATTAACGCAGGGGCGTTAGCAACACTTGCCCGCCATAATTTGCCTACCGAGGGTTATTCCAGCAAGTCGATGGATGCATTTCGTGATCAGCCCATCGATATCCTTATTTCGGTGTGCGACTCAGCAGGCCAAGAACCTTGCCCCGTATTTCTTGGGCCAGCCATCCGCGCACATTGGGGTGTAGAAGACCCCGGTCACCTAGAGGGGACACCCGAAGAGATCATCGCCGCCTTCGACAAGACATTCGATATTCTGAAGCGTCGGGTCAAGGCGATGGTCGATCTTCCTGTCGAGGCTATGAGCAAAGAGGCCATCACCGAAGAACTGCAAAGGATTGGTAGAGAAATTCAATAATCCCATCAGGAGTGATGACCATGTCTCAGCAACAAGCAACCGCTGCTGCGCGAAAGCAGATGAATTTTTTCGACCGGTATTTGACCGTCTGGGTCGGGATTTGTCTCCTGCTTGGGGTGCTGATTGGCCAGTTGATTCCTGATTCAGTCGCTGATCTTAGGAGCCTCCAACTATCCGGGATTAACCTTCCTATTGCGGTCCTGATTTGGCTGATGATTTACCCTATGATGCTCAAGGTGGACTTCGCATCCGTCATCGGTGTCGGTCGAAATCCCAAGGGCGTCCTCATTACCGTGTTCGTCAACTGGTTAGTGAAGCCCTTCAGCATGGCGTTCCTAGGTTGGCTATTCTTTAAGCACCTTTTTCTTCCCTGGATAGGCGCCGATGCCGCCGACCAATATATTGCAGGCACGATCATTTTGGCGGCGGCGCCCTGTACCGCCATGGTCTTTGTCTGGAGCTATTTGACGGATGGAGATCCTGGTTACACCCTGGTTCAAGTGGCCATCAACGATCTCATCATGCTCGTGGCATTCGCGCCTATCGTGACGTGGCTCGTCACCGGCACGTCCAATTTGACGGTCCCATTTGATCTGTTGCTCTACTCGGTGCTGATCTTCATTGTGATCCCATTGGGAGCAGGCATCATGACCCGATCCCTTCTGGTCAAGATAAAGGGTAAAGTCTGGTTTGAAGGTGTGTTTCTTCCAAAGCTTCATCCTGTGGCCATTTGTGCCCTCCTTGGCACCTTGATACTGATCTTCGCTTTTCAAGCCGACAATCTCATCGGTCACTGGTTTCACGTCCTCTTGATCTCAGTACCCATCATTATCCAGGTCTATTTCAACGCGGGTTTGGTCTACGGGCTGATGAAATGGTCGGGCGCGCCATACGTCATTGCGGCTCCTGGCGCTTTAATTGGAGCCAGCAACTTCTTTGAGTTGGCTGTCGCTACGGCTATTGCGCTCTATGGGCCGGAATCAGGCGCTGCACTAGCGACCGTTGTGGGGGTTCTGGTTGAGGTGCCGGTCATGCTTTCTGTTTGTGGTATCTGTCATCGGACGCGGAGTTGGTTTACTGATGGTTCAGTTTGAAATGTCAGATTGTCATATTCTTCAATGCCCCGCCACGTAAGGCTTAGATTGGCCATGAAGGGTGACATTTCTTGGCGCTCTTCCGTTTCGAGTGGGAATTAGCATAATCTAATGGCCCTTCTGAGCCTTCCCTTGTTTCATCGCTCAAGATGGCAGAAATATTTCTGTAACTGCTGTACGTGTAATTCAATTTGGTGATAGGAGAAAGACCGTGTTAGCTATCCGTCTACCCGCTGACATTGAAGGACGCCTTGAGGCGTTGGCGAAAGCTACAGGACGTACCAAGACTTTCTCCGCTCGAGAAGCGATTCTTGAGCACCTCAGCGACTTGGAAGATCTTTACCTCGCAGAGCAACGCCTCATTGATATCCAATCCGGTAAAACCAAGATCTTACCCCTCGAGGAAGCCATGAAGCGTTATGGTGTGGAAGATTGACTTAGATCCTGGGGCTGAGCGCGAATTAAGCAAGCTTGACCCACCCATTGCGCGACGTATTCTTGGATTCCTTAGTGATCGTCTCGCTACCCTTGAAGATCCCCGCACCATTGGCGAGGCGCTTAAGGGATCAAGGCTCGGTGATTTCTGGAAGTACCGTGTAGTGATTACCGGATCATTGCTAGCATCGAAGATAACAAAGTACGTATTCTTGTTGTGCGCATCGGAAACCCTAGGGGGGTTTATAGGCGGTGATCGCCTCTCGAAGCGAAGGCGGGTTCTAATCAGACACCGCTGTGCCATCCTCGCTGGTCAGACTATTTCGATCAGCGCCAACGAGCCATGTGAGAGATAGAGTAGCCCAGCCGTTGCTCAAACGGCTTTTGCCTTGAAATCGGCGCTGTGTATCCTGCGCTTATTGGTTGTTGTCATGCCATCGTCCTCCAAGGACAATAGCTTAAACCAGCGTCTAAAATTTGGGGTCCA
>Ga0194037_1000748_pt1 | contig 25138 bp, 31 predicted proteins | sample JunL306m_MetaG_FD_148653 | JGI IMG/M metagenome (GOLD analysis project Ga0194037, IMG submission 148653) | Anoxic zone freshwater microbial communities from boreal shield lake in IISD Experimental Lakes Area, Ontario, Canada - Jun2016-L304-6m | ecosystem: Environmental > Aquatic > Freshwater >...
CTCTTCAGTGCATGGTCGGTCCAGTTTAAAGTGGGCATGGTAATTATCCGGGCTTGTCTCGATCATAAGATGACCCGGCACCGAACCATTCACGTCATCAATGTACACGGAAGATAATAGTTCGTCAGCAGGGGCAAAGCCCACACTCAGGTCACTCGGCAGCAGTTCACGCCCCATCAGCCTTGAAAATTTGTCACCATGCAGTTCTTTGAGTTGCCGGTATGCATATGTGCGCGTTTTGTTGATCTGCTCACCCGCTTTAGCTGTGTCCCAAATCATAGGGAGAGCCGTGTATGCGCGTTGAAGAACAGTGCCGTCGATATCCTTGACTTTGAAGCCGACACTGAATTTCACCTTTCCGTACAGATGCGTCAAAAGATGATTGTTCGAACTTCCTGGTGGTACCGCATGTATGTCATTCACGGCTGGCTCCTTTTGTTATCGTTTCAGCATTGCTTTCGGAGTATCTGTTGGTTTTGCTGACAGAAAACGCTCCAAATGCTCTTTTGTCTGCAAGAGGCCACACTCCAGCGATGCTTTAATCGCTGGAATTCCTGCTGCGACTTCACTCAGCTTTTCAACAAGATCAGTGCCATTGTAACCCAGATTTTCAAGCTCATCAGCTGTGTCAGCATAATCACCTAGGGTCTGGTGCCGTTCCTCCAGATTCGCCTGTAGTTCCACAATTTTATTGATACCACCGCAACGTCTGAAGTTGGCGTCCAAAATTACATCAACTATCTGCGAAACCTTATCGAGATCTACCAGGAAATTGATATCAGCATTCGATCCGTATTCTGTGGTCATCTTGTCAGCGACAAGCAGTAGTTTTCCGAAGTTATTCAGTTCCGCTTCATAGAGGGCAATCAGATCTTCGTCACTCTCCAGACTTGCAGCTCCGTTCAAATACTCCGCGCCAACAATACCAAACTTGTCAATTCCAAGTAACGGAAGCCTGTCATTGAACTCGGTGGCGAATTCTTCATATGCTTCACAGAGCGCTTTCGGATCGGTGGGTACCTGTTCCGGGGTGAACGGGCCAAATTTCCCGTCAAATGTGTAGGCCGTCTCCAGCATCTGGAACAGTGCAGCGGTATTCGGATGCATGCCACAGTCCAGTGCGTACAGGGAAACCTCATACTCTCCAGCACCTGGAATATTCATGGTCTCTGATTGGAAAGCACGTTTACCGTTAAAGAGTTCGGTCAGGTGAGTAGCTGCTTGCAGTGCCTTATCAGGAGCAGATGCGAAAACGGCTTGGTGAGCCTGGTCAAGCGCATCTGCCCAGCCGATGATGCCGTTGTAATCCAGATAACCAGCCCACATCTCTTGCGGACTCATGGCATTCATTGAATCCAGCTGATCAGGCGTAAGCTGCTCCAGGGTGCAATCATAGTCAAATTTATTCTGTATCAAGTCACTTTGAATATTGGCGGGTAAATCGCTGAATCGATCATGCAGTACCGGCTCTTCGAAGATCTCGGAATGAGCGCGGACTAGCGGACCAGCCCAGTGGATCAGGCCGTTCCATTCGAGATAGCTGTTCCATAGTTCTTCAGGACTCAATGAATTGAGCGTATTCAGCTGGTTCTGAGTAAGGTCAGCCGGTTTACAGTCGATGTCCAGTATGTTCTGGAGCACATCATGTTGCAGGTTCAAGGGAAGGTCGCTGAATCTGGCTTTCAAGTTCATTGGTCGGAACTCCTTTACATTCAGTTGGTAGCTGATAGTGAAATACACGTCAGATCTGTGAAGAGACGGTGTAGTGATTGCTTCTTACCTATCTATCTCCCTTTGTGATCGGCGCTGTTAATCGGAGAAAACACCACATCAAAAAATAAAAACCATGCAGCGGGTTGATGCTCCGCCGCTTACCTGTCCGTGCCCGTGTACACGCGCACCCTACCTGATTCAGTGTTCTTGATTTATATCGGACTGACTTGAATCGCTGGCCGGTTCCAGCTTCTCTGGCTGTTCTGTGAATCGGTGTATAGAATCTGGAATCCTCAGATTCCGAAGAACACGCGCGGCAACAGTTCGGTACCGTGAGGACGTTTTCGGTACTGCGAGGACGTCTTGCCATTTTTTTTCCGGTACCGTGAGGACGTACGAAAAAAGGCCGCAGAAGCAGCCATGTGAGGTTTCATATTCCGTGATCTACTATCCGTTTTCTTGGAACCAATAGTGCTTCTGCTCTTTTACGACGATATAGCCAACCGACGCCATTTCGTCAGTAAAGCGCGGAAACCAGTCCTGTTTGAATGTCCGGCTGCTCAGACCAACTTCTGAAACCAGTTCACCATGCGTGTACCGCCGTTTCGTTCGCAGGCAAAGATATTTGTACATCAGCCGGGAATCTCTCATGGTGACTCTGTTCCATATAGCTGGGTCATAGTCATGGCCGTCTCTGGAAAACGGGGCAATGCTTTCAAGTGAAGCGTTAACGACAATGGTTTGATCCTTTGAAATTGAGGATGGAATTCCAGAATGGCTTATCAGTGAGAAACTGTAAGATTCCTCCGTACCGTCAGAACCCAGTCGGGTGGCGTCGATCAAGGTGCGGCGATGTTTTGTAATCAGGTCTTTCACCTGTTGACGTTGCTGCGGTTTCTGTACCCGACCGGCAAAAGCGACAATTTCACCGAGGGTGGTGGAAATCTGACTACCGTTACGGGTGCCAATGCTCAGTAGCGCATCCTGGAAAGCTTCATCAAGATCCGTCAAAGGCTCTTCGGCTCCAATGTAGAGTGTCCAGCCACCGACCTTGATTTCTTTTTTGAGATTTACGGCTTTGCTGCCGACAGTAAAAATGTAATAGCGGAGATGACAGAGTTCTGCTCTCGCATCAACCGGTCGCCCTCTGGTTGGGCTGATGTGGGTTTCTGCCAGGATTTCCCTGCCGATCACCTGATTGATGTTGCTTGCCAGTTGTTTAGAGGATAGTTCCGGCTCTATCGGTTTCTTTTTTAATGCTGCAAATCTTTCTGCGACTGATGCAAGCTTTGGCGGCTCTACTGCGTTTGCTGACGAAAATTTGTAAGTATCAGTGGAACATTTCAGTATAACGTTGTCTACATCCATCTAGCTGCCTCCTGGTAAGGATTTAGGCGGTTTCTCAGGGGTATGTGCTTGCTACTAATGTAAATACAGGCGCTCGTTAAAAGAAGCCGGCGTCGAACTGATGGTAAATTCTGCCTGTGACCCTATAACTTGTGCCTGCTTCAAACTTTTACCAACTGCCCGGTCTCGGTTACACTACCTGACGAGACCTGAAAAATGTTCTGAACTCATCAACCACCAAAACACCTGCATGGGGAAGGTTTTAACAACAAAAAATACGTGTACAAATTATCCGGTTATGCTTAAACTGATACCTGTTTAAAGAAAGATTTAGCGGGAGTAAGTAAGAGTGAAATTTTTAGACGGACTGGATCGTGACCTCAAAGAAATGCTGCTCACTAACCTTCGGGTGCAGTGGTCACATTCATCAACCGCGATTGAAGGGAATACGCTAACTCTCGGGGAAACTTTTATGGTTCTCTCCGAGGGTTTGACTATCTCCAGTAAACCGCTGAAAGATCATCTGGAGGTTGTAGGACACGCAAAAGCTGTAGATCTGGTATATCATCTGCTCGATACAGAGCCGATTACGAAAGATCATCTGTTCAAACTACACACAGCTGTCCAGACAGAAACTGTATTCGATGTTTATAAACCGGTTGGTGAATGGAAAAATGACCTGAATAGCACAGCGTTCACATTCAACGAAAAAGTCAAATACCATGTTTATCCGAATCAATCTCAAATTCCGCAGTTGATGGAATCATGGCTGGAGCGCTTTAATCAACTCTGTGCCGGTGTAGTCACTGAAGACACCGCAGTCGAAGTGTACTCTGAGCTACATACCTCTTTTGTAAATATACATCCGTTTGCTGACGGAAACGGGCGTATGGCCAGATTACTCGCGAACATTCCATTGCTTCGAGCGGGTCAACCTCCCTTGATAATCCCGGCAGAGAAACGCATAGAATATCTGACGTTGTGCGCTGGGTACTCATTTGAAACCCCGCTGCCAACTTCGGAACGTCTGATCACATCTCCTGAGAAACTTGTACAGCTTACAGAGTTTTTCAAGTCTGCATGGCTGGCAACGCTGCAGATTATCGAAGAAATCCGTGAGCATCAGGAATCTCGGAAGCCTGAAGTTCCTCAACAAGCGATGGTATAAAAGAGTGCATTGAACTGATATTTAAACGCAGTACAAAATGTTGGTTCAAAACCGGCTGAGGAGGCCGTTCTTGCTGAAGTTTCTGGAATCGAGGCTTTGTCGGTTGCATCGGCAGCGTTGAATAGGCGAAAAGGCGGTGAGTTGGTTCTGATGGGGAGTAGGTAAAACAACCACAAACCCAGACTCATAGTGCGATCAATTCTTGCCGAATCCGGTCAAGGAAGATACAATGTATTAATTTCGAGTGCTGGAGTGAACGCGGAATGTCTTAGTGGTCGCTGGCGGTTGAGTTGGAAATGCAGAGGAGGATGATATGAAAAAGGTTGTTGTTGCATGCAAGCCTGGTGTTAAGAGCAAGGCCAGTTCTAAAAAATCTGAGACCGCCACACAAAAAGCGGCGGCAAGTTTTATGATCCCTGTAGAGGATTTGTCGGCTAGATCCGCTGTGAAAGTGAGGACAGCGTCCGGCAATATGCTGGATATACTGGAAAAGGCCGGCGTAAAGAAACACGTCAAGGTTATTATCAGTCCCAGCACAGGCACTGACAGAATTATGAGGGTTACGCTCACAGGGGTAGCCAAGACGATCCGTGAAGACTTGAAGGCTGTGAAGAAGAAGGTCGCTGTGAAGGGGAAAGTAAGTGCCCAATCTTAAGCCAGTCCTTATTCTTATTGCCGGGGCCAATGGTTGCGGTAAAACAACCATAACAAAGAACCTTCTCGCAAATCCTTGGACTCTTGGCTGCGAGTATATCAACCCCGATGATCTGGCCAAAGCAATGCCAGGCGGGTGGGATGACAAAGAAAATTTTGTAGAAGCACAGAAACAGGCAACCGAACGTTGTGAACAGAACCTCCGGAATGGCAGGAGTATGGTTCTGGAAACAGCCTTCTCCAGCCAACGAAAGCTTAACTTTGTTGCCGAAGCAAAGAAGGCCGGGTTCTTCATTCGGCTGTATTTTATCGGGACAGCCTCCCCTGACATAAATGCTGCCAGAATATGTCGGCGAATGATGACAAAGACCGGGCATGAAGTCCTGATACGGGATATCATCAAGCGGCACGATGGGGCGATCAATATGTGTGTTGAGGCGTCGCCGATGGTTGACCGTCTCTACGTATTCGACAACACGACAGAGGGACTGAGTCACCAGCAGATGTTCCGTGTAAGAGATGGATACCTACACAAAGCTTATAAATCTGTGCTTGATTTTGTGTGGGCAACGAATATGCTGAAGAGAGTCTCCGACCGATTGGAAGAAGGGCAAGCCGCCGTGAATAAAGAGATGACAGCTACAGATGCAGGTGAGGCCTAAACATTATGCCGACGCTCCACCCTCATCATCTCCTGTTTGGCTTCTGATTATTCCGCACCGATCACAAAAGGGAAAAATAATCTCAAATATATTCTTCTGATACTGCTCAATAGCACCATACCAGTATTGCTAACTCTCCGTTGACGCAATTCCCTCTGCCAAAATAAGCTTGCCAGGTATTCCATTTTTGACGTGAAAAAACGTGCCATATTACCTCGCCCTGCAAATCAAAAAGCTTGCCATAAAACCAGCTAACTACTTGAAATAAAAGAGAAATATATTACTAAATAGTGAAAATAGTGTTGTACATGCTGATAAGATTCGTCTAATCTGTATTTAGGTAACATACTGATTTGACGGAGGTTTTATCAATGGCAATGGACGTGTACAGCATAGTAAATGACAAAATAATCGGACTTCTCGAAACCGGCACAGTGCCTTGGCATAAGCCCTGGAATGCCGCCGCAAATATTCCTCGCAACTTCGTCACAAAACGCCCTTACCGTGGCGTGAACACTTTCCTGCTCGGATGCTCTTCGTTCAGTTCACCCTATTGGCTGACATTCAAGCAAGCTCTCGATAAGGGCGGTTCAGTTCGTAAAGGCGAAAAATCGTCCCTCGTCATTTTCTGGAAATTCCTCGACTCGAACAAGTCTGACGACACCTCATCTGAAACGTCAATCGGCGGCAAGATCCCGATGCTGCGTTACTTCAATGTTTTCAACTTTGAGCAGTGTGACGGTCTTATCGCTCCTGTTGAAGATGAGACTTACAATGATTTCGACCCAATCACTGAAGCCGAAGCAATCATTGCCGGTATGCCGCTCTGCCCGGAAATAAAGTATGGCGGCAATCGAGCCTGCTATTCACCGATGCTTGACTACATCAAAATGCCAAACCGCCACACCTTCGATACGATTGAGGAGTTCTACAGCACCACATTCCATGAGTTGACCCATTCCACAGGACACAGTGATCGCGTTGGCAGGAAATCAGTTCAGGAACCTTCGTTTTTCGGTTCTCACGAATACAGCAAAGAAGAACTTGTCGCTGAAATGGGAGCAGCTTTCCTCTGCGGTCACGCTGGGATAGTCAACACAACTCTGGACAATTCCGCCGCATACATCAACGGCTGGTTGTCGAAGCTCAAGCATGACAAAACACTTCTCATATCAGCCGCAGCACAAGCCCAACGTGCCGCCGATTATATTCTCAACGTAAAATTTGACAACGAAGCTGAGGCATAAACCATGAAAAAGACAATCGAACAAACCATCCAGTTTGAAATCAAGGAAGCAGCAAAAGCCATTGTAGCTGTTAGTATTGACGTGGGTAGCGAAGGGCTTGTTGAAGCTGTCAGACTCTCACAAATTCCGGCTGGACAATTAGCACCGCAGCTTTTCGCCGCACTTCAGAAAATGCTTGATGTCTTCGGCGCTGCTAACCCTCCAGGTGTCGGACTGACTCTCGGTGACATTGCCTGTGATGAAGCCCGTGCTGCTATCGAACAATCAAAAGGCGAAAGGCCATGACTCCAGATCATTACAATTTCGTCGAGACACTCCGTATGCGAGCACCTTTTCTTGCTGAAGTCTTGCTTCAACGCTGGATGAAAGGTGAACGTTATTACATCGACAAACGTGTTGATATTCGCGGTCTTCGCCGCCGCTTCAACAAGCTGAATGATCAAATCTCGGAGACATCGAAATGACCACAAAAACAGGATATGTGAAACGCGACTCCATGAAACCAGGATGGAAACTGTACCTTGATTCCGGTGAGTACATCACAAGCGCCGACACCTCCAGCGAGATCAAACACCTCGCTAAGTACGTCTTCCACATCAAAATCGATAATCTTGGTTTCGCTGAACAGATATCATCCGCACGGGAGCCGCAAGCATGAATAGGGAAATCACTGTTTCGTACAACTGGCACTGTGAAGCACTTCCGGTGGAAATTCCATTCTGTTTGGCTGAGATCCTGGAAGAACACACTTATGATCGCATTTATCCGATGGTGAAAGACGGCTACACATCCGGCGAACTCTGCTGTCATGCAAATGTAAACATTGATGGTCACGAGACACCTGAAGATGGCTGGGAATGCCACGGATGGTGGCAGAAAAGAGAGGTGTGCCTGTGAAAAGAGTGATGCTGACACAAGAAGCTGATTGTCTCGGACTTGGTAACGGTGAGTTGATCATCGATGCTTCGCTCACCTCCAGAGAAGCTGATGCGATGATTCTGTCCCATATCAACACTCAGGTCGTCATCATGAGCGACGACCGCGTTTATTCTGAAGCCGGCGCATATCTTGGAGATTATTACATATGAGCTATCGACTCAAAATCGTACCTGATCAGGACGCCACGTCGCCGCGTGACTCTGAAACACTCGGAACTATGGTCTGCTGGCATTCCCGGCACTGTCTGGGCGACAAACACTCATTCAGCGAACCGGGCGACTTCAGGGATCAATTCACATCTCGGGACAACATCATACTTCCACTTTATCTTTATGACCATTCTGGGCTCGTCCTGGCAACTCGACCTTTTTCATGTCCGTGGGATTCCGGCCAAGTCGGCTGGATTTACACAAGGAAAGAGAAAATCCGTGAGTATTGGAACGTGAAGCATGTCACCACCGTTGTGAGAAGAAAAACTGTCGAAGTGCTGGAATTAGAAGTTGCGATCTATAACCAATTTTTGTCAGGTGATGTGTACGGTTACATTCTGGAAGATATGAATGAACCTGAGGAAGAGCGTAACATCGACTCTTGCTGGGGGTTTTATGGAGACGATCCGGCTACCAACGGCATGGCGGATTATATTGGTAGTGAAATCTTGGCGACATCAGAAATAGTGCATTGCTACGCATAGGTTCCGGATCGCGCCGTAAGCCCACCTGACCAACTGCTGACAGATTGCTGTCAGAAGCCTATATCCTGCCTGTATTTCACCCACAACCTGGAGGAAAACTATGAACAATAACGTGTTGGCTGGGATTTCTTGTCCGAAGTGTGGTTCTGTCGATAGCTTCAAGATTTATGCGTCCGCTACTTTCACCGTGCATGATTATGGCACTGACCACTTTGAGACTGTCGAGTGGGACGATACCGCTCCGATTGAATGCCTCGGTTGCCATCATCACGGGAAGGTGGCAGAGTTCCATGTAAAGCCACCAAGCTCTATGGAACTTCTTCTAGAACTGGTCGAAGCTTTCCCACCAGCTGACCCGGCCAGCGAATTTTTCGGAGAGGAAATCAACGGGTGTGAGGCCGTTGATTTCCTCTCGTCCTTCGTTCCGATAGTCCGAGCACGTCTTGACGCCGATGAAAATGTTGAAACGGCGCTGGAAGTGCTGAAGGCATGCTGGTCGTTCATTGAGGATGTTGCGGATGATGATCCTGGGCGGAATGAAAAGTTTTTTGAACTTAGAGGCAGGGTTCGTGGGGTTCTCTGGGAATGAATATAAATCTATGACAGCTTATATCGATTCCAGTGTATAAGCGTTGAAACTTAACGCTGAATTAACTTTTAAATGCTCTGTCAAACCGTTAAAATATCTGATACTATTGCACCGTAAATGAGAAAGTTTTTGTGAGCGTGTTTCGGAATTTGACTGATAAGACTCAGATTCTATGAGCATGACTCGTTTTTTTGTACGGAGGTTACACAATGGCAACACTACATGCGGAAGTACCACAGCAGCTTTGGCAGCAGGCGCAAAATATGGTTGATCGTGGTTGGGTAAGTAACCTTGATGCTCTGGTCGCTGAGTCTCTGCAACGGTATCTCGAATCACATCAAGAAGCTATGACTGAGCAATTTATCCGGGAAGATGTTGAATGGGGCTTGCGTGGTCATGATTGACCAACCAACTGCCAGCGTGGTTGTGGCCGATGCTGGCCCATTGATACATCTGGATGAACTTGACTGTCTTGATCTGCTGAATGACTTCAAACAGATTATGGTTCCTGACGCTGTTTGGAGAGAAGTTCAGCTTCATCGACCAGCAGCACTTCAAACTTCAAAAGCAATTCTCCTCCGCAGTATTGTTCCCAACTCATCACCTACAATTGATGCATTAACACCATTGTATAGTTTGCACAGCGGTGAGCGAGAGGCGTTAATACTCTGCTCGGCGTCCCCCTTGAGCATTCTGTTCACAGATGATACCGCTGCACGTTTGGCAGCTAAAACGCTCGCTATCCCTGCGCACGGTACGATCGGTATTTTGATCCGCGCTATTCGACGACGTTTGCGTACCAAGACCGAGATACTGGAGTTGTTATCATCTATTCCTCGATGCACCACACTGCATGTACGCCCTGCCTTTCTGGCTGAAGTAATCCGAGATCTTGAACAACAGGCAAAAGATTTGTAACTGAAGGAAAATGAGTATGAGCGATTTAAGAGTATATATTGATGGCAGGAAAAAACGTGACCCTGAGTTCTCTGAAAACTATGATAAAGGTTTTCATGGTTTCAAGCTTGGGGTAATGCTCCGACAGGCTCGTGAATTGAGAATCATGCAGAGGAAATGAAACTTTCTAACCTTGAAAAGTTTGCCAATTCTCTTGGGAAACAGCTGACAATTTTTGTCGCCTGATTTGCATCAATTTCGGAATCGAACCGGTTCCTTGATTCACCATCGACTTATACTCATAAAATTTAGCACTGTATTAACTTCACCAATTCATTTAATATAATCTCTAGTACATCAAAGTACATCCACTGGTACATCAGTTCATGGGTTCGAGGGTAAATCTTAAACGATAAGGTCTTTATTATCAATACGTTACGGTTAGTCTAAAAAATGGTACCCATTCCGTCCCTGGGCACCATAAGAAAATCAAGGGGTTAGCTAAAAAGCTGACCTCTTTTTTTATGTCTTGGGTACGATTTGACCATAACCATCGATATGCTACAATAAAAATACCAGATAACCTGCGAATATAAACCCCATAATACCCGCCAAAAAAAATCGTTGCGCTCCGCTTATAAAATTTTGACTTAACTTCCGCAAAATTGACCGTCATTGGGTGCAAATCCATGTCGTTCGGGATGAAGCCCACGAACACCAGCTCGAACAAATGGCTGGTTATTCCGGCGCGGTTGTTTCATCCGAAGCAGGTGTCGTATTCGGTAGTCACGGCATGGGTAAAGAATCAGTAATGCGAAACCTTGGTACGTTGAATCAGTTCTGGGATGGAACGGATATGCCTACGGAGCGCCGATCAAGCGAGTCCTATACCGTGAAGGGCGCACGGTTGACGATGGCGTTACAGACACAGGAAAGCACCTTGAGGGCATTCTTCAAGGCAAGTGGCGAACTGGCAAGAGGCACAGGCTTTCTCGCACGGTTTCTGATTGCGTGGCCTGAGTCTACACAGGGACAGCGGCCTTTTACCGAAGCTCCGGAAAACTGGCCATACCTTGCGGCATTCAACAGGCGTATCACCGAAATATTGAATATGGAAACAACCATAGATGAGGATGGGGCGCTGCATCCCGAAATGACCACACTGGCGGCGGACGCAAAAGAAGCATGGATTGACTTCCACGATTCCATAGAAAGCGGGCTTGCAAGCGGTGGTCAGCTTTTTGATATTCGTGATGTCGCCAGCAAAATTGCTGATAACGCTGCACGCCTGGCAGCATTGTTCCAATATTTTGAGCACGGAAGCGGCGAATTGAGTTTTGATGCCTTTGAATCGGCGAGCAGAATAGCGGCATGGCACCTGAACGAAGCTCGGCGCTTCTTTGGAGGACTGGCGCTCCCTCAAGAACTAGCGGACGCGGCACGTCTGGACAGTTGGATGCTGGAGTATTGCCGACGAGAAAAGACAGGCATTATCCCGGTTACAAAAATACAGCAATACGGGCCTTGTGGCCTGCGTACAAAAGTTGCCATAGATGCTGCGATGGAAGAGCTTGAAGGATTGGAACGCGCCCGCCGCGTAAAGGATGGCAAGAGGAAAACCATCCACATAAATCCTGCGTTACTGGAAGGTGACTTATGAACCTGGCGGAACTCATTCGAGGGAAACGAAATACAGACAAAATGCGGCCTGCTACTGCTATTCCTGCTAGAGTTGCTATTCTTCCCACGGTTCAGTCAGAATTAGTTCCACAAATAGCAACAATAGCAACTATAGCAATAGCAACTCCTCGTAACGACGATTCCAAATTACTTACTACCGACCGGACACCGGTACCGAAAGCATGGTTGACTGAATCAGGCGAATTGCGAACACGGGGGGTATTTGAAGATCTGGCCGGGGAGATCATCAAACTGACAGTCAATGACCTGCACTTGCAGGCAAAACTTTTACGGGAATGCTGCGGAGCTTATTCCGGACCACAATGGCTACACTTTGTAGAGGATTGGAACGAACGTGCAGCTATCATGCAGTACGACGGCGGCCTGTCACGACATGATGCCGAATATCATGCAGCGGAACGGTTGCGTTTGATTGCTTTCTTGGATGAGCTGAGGGGTACATTATGAAGAGGCGACCACCAAAGAAGTCGAACGCCGGATGTCCACGGTGGATACTGGACGGTGTGAAAGAAATCCGCAGGCAGGTTACCACACGGCAGATTGTAAAAGATGCACGCACAACGGCCACTGGAGACCGTAGTGATGAAACATAAAAGTCCGTCAGATATAGAGAAAGTGGAGGTACTACCCCCCCTAAAAAAGGTAAGGAGTTTGCCATTAACGACCGTTGGGCATTGTCGCTCGGAATTGGCAACAGTTTACAGGATGGCTAAAGCAGGGGAGCTTGAACTTAACGCCGCCTGCAAATTTGCCTACATACTGATTGCACTTGGGAAGATGATTGAAACGAGTGATATGGAAAGCCGTCTTGAGGCACTTGAAGAGCAGAATATCGCTAAAAGACGCGGACGATGAAGCTCAAACAGAGAATTGAAAAGTTGGAGCGGATTCTGAACCCCCGCAAAGATTTTGAGCTTGATATTCAAATCTGCTTTGTAACAGCGGGGCAAGATCCTTCGTCTGAAGAGGTATATCGGTATATCGACGGGCGGTTAGTAAAGTTAGAGAATGGCGTTCGAAGGGATGCTATTACCTTGTCAGACGAAGATCTGTTTTGTGAAGATTTTGAGCCATAATATACGGAGTACACACCGCCAGTGCTTCTGCTGCAAGGGTGTTGACTACTGGCTGGCCGGGACGGAAAAGTATCCGCACTGGGTATGCCGAAAATGCCACCCGCCCGCACCGGGAGCGGAGCGGCTGTAGTTAATAGTTGTTTACAATTTTGTCTAATTGTGGGAGATATTATCATTTTTTGCAGAGTTATCAGGGAGAATATGAAATGAGCAACAAAAGGCAATTTGAACTTAAATTTGACGGGCGTTTTGCCGATGGTCAGGTTTTGCCTGTTGCCACATTGACAACAGTGCTTGCGGCAATGCAACGCGCCGTGCATCTTCTCGCGATGCAGCAGGAAAAGGTTGAAGTGCGCCAGAAGGAGCGCATCAATAAAACTATTGAGGGGAAATATCCCTTACTCTGCACCATACCGAAACAGGGCAGTTACATTATGCCGGTTGAAATTGGTAATCCCAGCGCCGGGCTTTTCGTGCTTGAAGACATTGAAAACGTTAGTTCGCTGTTTACTGATTGCTGTTCTCTCCTTACATCAGGCAACAAGTCCGGCCTTATCGAGAAAATCCCCGACCAATCAAGACGCGACCTTTTTATTAAGGCGGCTCGGAGCATGGCCCCCAGCCAGGGGAGCGGCATCAAGGTTGGACTGTCTCATATAGACAGTTCATTCAATATTTCTCTTAACACCTTGCAAGAGCGGGGAAAAGCCTGTCTTTCGACAACTGCCGATACAGAAGAACAGCACGTACGTACCGTTACCGGGCGCTTGTCCCAGATTCAATTTGATGAAAGAAAAATCACGCTGGTGTATCCGGTAACCAATAAAGAACTTGTCTGCTTTTATACGGAATCGGTAGAAGGTTTGCTTCTTGATAGCCCTCGTGAGCTGATCCAGGTTACCGGTGATGTTATTCTGGACGACAACGAGCAGCCGAAGAAGATAGTAAATGTTGAAAGCATCGTCGAAGTTGACTTGTCCCCGTTCTATCTTCTGTCAGTCGAGCATTCCGGAAGAACGTTCGCCTTCACAACCCCGTTGGAATTAACCCCTGATCTTGACGAAACTCAGCAGTTGTATTGCCTTGATTATCCCACCTTAGGCATTAATGTTTATGCCTACACCCGTGACCAGCTTGATCTTGAGTTACGGGAACAGATAGCTTTTTTGTGGGATAGTTACGCATTGGCAGATGATACGGAATTGACAGAGTCCGCCTTGCAGCTGAAAAGAAACCTCCTGGCTACATTGAAGGAGGTTACAGATGCCGCGTGAAAAAAGACAGATTGAATCAAGCCTGATCGCAAAAGGTTTTGAACAAAGAGAAGGCGACCACCACTTTTATGCCTATTGGTCAAAAGCGGGTAAAAAAACCGCAGTATTTACCAAAACAAGTCATACTCCCAAAATGAAGAGCATTTCTGATGAGCTGCTTTCGCAAATGGCACGGCAATGTAAATTAACAAAACAGCAATTTCTTGAGCTTGTTGATTGCCCGATGAACCGCGATAGTTATGAGCTGATACTTGCCGCAAAAGAGCTACTGTAGCTGTCCACACATCTTTTCAGTATATTGGGCCGTTCCACTGTGGGCGGCCTTTTCTTTAACCGATCATTTCAACGGGGAATCACACTATGGCAAATGGTAACGATACACAGAAAAACGGCAACGGCGGCAACCTTGGCTTTGAGGCTGAGATGTTCAAGGCCGCTGACAAGCTGCGCGGCAACATGGAGCCGTCGGATTATAAGCATGTCGCTCTTGGTCTAATTTTCCTCAAGCATATCTCTGATAGCTTCGAAGCCAAGCATGCGGAACTATTGGCCGACTATCCAGAGGGGGCCGAAGACCCAGACGAGTATTCTGCTGAGAATGTTTTTTGGGTACCGAAGGAAGCGCGCTGGTCGCACCTACAGGCCAACGCCAAGCAAACTTCCATCGGCAAGTTGATTGATGAGGCTATGCTTGCAATCGAAAAGGTAAATCCGAGCCTGAAAGGAGTTCTGCCCAAGGAGTATGCCCGACCGGCTCTTAATGCGGTAATGTTGGGGGAGTTGATCGATTTGATCTCCGGCATTGCTCTGGGGGCAACCAAGGATCGGACAAAGGATTTGCTCGGTCGGGTCTATGAATACTTCCTCGGCCAGTTTGCCGGTTCGGAAGGAAAACGCGGCGGTGAGTTTTACACGCCCGGCTCAGTAGTGCGCGTCATGGTTGAGATGCTGGAACCATTTCCAGACCCGGAACGCAAGATTCAAGGGCGCGTCTATGACCCCTGCTGCGGTTCGGGCGGCATGTTCGTCCAGGCCGAGCGGTTTCTCGAAGCGCATGACGGGCGCCTTGGTCAACTTGCTATCTACGGACAGGAATCGAATTATGTCACCTGGCGGCTGTGCAAGATGAACCTTGCGGTGCGTGGCATTGATGCCGACATACGGTGGAACTCGGAGGGGAGTTTTCACAAGGATGAGCTGCCGGATCTGAAAGCTGACTTCATTCTTGCCAATCCACCTTTTAATATTTCCGATTGGGGTGGTGACCGGCTGCGGGAAGATGGCCGCTGGCAATTCGGCATCCCACCTGCCGGAAATGCCAACTTTGCCTGGCTGCAACACATCCTGCATCACCTTGGCCCCAATGGCACTGCAGGCGTGGTACTGGCCAACGGTTCCATGTCCTCAACTCAATCGGGCTAGGGGGAAATTCGCAAACGGATGATTGAAGGGGATGTGGTGGACTGCATGATTGCTTTGCCGGGTCAGCTCTTTTATTCAACGCAGATTCCAGCCTGTTTGTGGTTCTTGGCACGTAACAAGAAGAACGGTCCCCGTTCGGCAAGCTCAGGGCAGGGATTCCGTGACAGAACCGGCGAAGTGCTGTTCATCGACGCCCGCAAGCTGGGTTATATGGTGGATCGTACAAGGCGCGAGTTTTCGGACACCGATATTGAAACCATTTCCGGTGCCTATCATCGCTGGCGTGAAGGTAAGGATTACGAGGACGTGCCCGGTTTCTGCAAGTCGGTGACACATGATGTGATAGAATCCCACGGCTTCGTGCTGACACCTGGAAGATATGTCGGAACTGAAGCAGTGGAAGAGGATAGCATTCCATTTGCGGGGCGCTTTGCCGAACTGCAAGCCAAGCTCGAAATGCAACTGACTGAAGGTGTTGAGCTGGGGCAGGCTATCAGGAAAAATCTGGCCAGGATTGGGATATGAACTTTAGTTGGGCAAAGGGGATCGTGCTATGACCGTAAGCGAGTTGATAACCACATTGCAGTCATACCCGCCAGATGCCCGCGTGGTGGTGCTCGGCTATGAAAGCGGTTATGACGACATAACCAAGGTGAAGGATATTGCCATTGTACCGGAAGAAAAACCGGTCTGGTACAAAGGCCGCTATGATGATGCGCCACCTGAAACAGCCGCGCAGGCGGAGCGGGTTGTGCTGGTTTATGGCCGGAATGAAGAGGAGTAATGGGATGGGGAGAGACAAGTACGCTCGAAAACAGCGTGGCAACACGGACAGGGATGTAATGTTTCCTGTTGCGCCACTTGCGAACGAACTCCCGGCGGATTATGCGGAGCTGCTTGGCTCGCTCAAACAGCGGATTGCGACTGAACGGCTGCGGGTGGTACTGGCAAGTAACAGCGCCATGGTAATGATGTATTGGGAAATTGGGCAGCGCATACTGGAAAAGCAAACCGTGCAAGGGTGGGGAGCGCGGGTTATTGATCGCTTGTCATCCGATCTCCGGGAAGCTTTTCCCGAGATGAAGGGGTTTTCTCCCCGCAATATCAAATATATGCGGGCTTTTGCCGCTGCCTGGCCGGATCGTGAAATTGTGCAACAGGTCATTGCACAATTATCATGGGGTCACAATATAGCCCTGTTGGAGAAACTGAGCACTTCAGATGACCGGTTGTGGTATGCCGGAAAAACAGTGGAACATGGCTGGTCGCGCAATATACTTGCCATTCAGATTGAAGGACGCGCCATGCAGCGTTTCGGCAAGGCGCAGAATAATTTCCCCTCAACGTTACCGCCAGCAGATTCCGATATGGCGGCGCAGATTTTCAAGGATCCCTACCTGTTCGATTTTCTGGGGACTGATGCCCCGCGCCGGGAAGCCGAGCTGGAGCGTGGTTTAATGGCGCATGTGCGGAAGTTTTTACTTGAGCTTGGTCTGGGGTTTGCCTTTGTCGGGCAGCAGGTGCATCTGGAGCTTGGTAATGAGGATTTCTATCTTGACTTGCTTTTTTATCACCTGAAACTGCGTAGTTATGTGGTGATCGAACTGAAGGCGCGTAAGTTTGAGCCGGGGGACGGCGCAAAGCTTGGTATGTATATGACGGCTGTTGACCGCCTGTTGCGCCATGCCGACGACAAGCCGACTCTGGGGCTTTTGCTGGTTCGGGAAAAGAACCGGGTACTGGTTGAATACGCTCTTGCAGGAACAACCAGCCCGATCAGCGTTGCCGAATGGGAAACAAAGCTTACCCGGTCGCTGCCCGATGAGCTGAAGGGGAGCCTGCCGAGTATTGAGGAGCTTGAGGCGGAGTTTGCCGGAGAAGAGGAGTAAGGGGATGGGGGAGTGGATTGAAACTAACTTAGGTGATGTCATAGAGCTGAAGCGTGGCTATGACTTGCCACAACAACAGCGTTCTCCCGGCAATGTGCCCCTTGTGTCTTCATCGGGGGTGTCTGACTATCACGCTGTCGCAAAGGTCAAAGGGCCTGGTGTGGTAACAGGTCGATACGGCACTCTGGGGCAAGTATATTATGTGACAGATGACTTCTGGCCGTTGAACACAACTCTTTATATCCGCGATTTCAAGGGAAATGATCCCCGTTTTGTAAGCTACTTTCTGCGTAGCCTTGATTTTCATGCATATTCAGATAAGGCTGCTGTACCTGGGCTTAATAGAAACCACCTGCATCTTGCTCAGGTCAGAATTCCAATTGATGTCCTCGAACAACGCGCCATCGCCCACATCCTCGGCACCCTTGACGACAAAATCGAACTGAACCGGCGAACAAACGAAACGCTGGAAGCAATGGCGCGGGATATTTTCAAGGATTGGTTTGTGGACTTCGGCCCCACCCGCGCCAAGATGGAAGGTCGTGAGCCTTACCTTGCTGCTGATCTCTGGGCTCTTTTTCCTGACCGGCTTGATGATGAAGTGAAGCCGAAGGGTTGGGAAGAAAAGCGTGTTGAAGACATACTTGAGCTTGCCTATGGAAAAGCGCTCAAAGCCAGCGAGCGAATCAACGGAAATGTTCCCGTTTACGGATCTGGTGGCATCACTGGATACCATAACGTAGCATTGGTAAATGGCCCATCGATTATAGTCGGTCGCAAAGGTACTGTTGGCAGTCTCTTTTGGGAGGATAAGCCGTTCTTTCCCATAGACACTGTTTTTTACGTAAAGCCTGAAGCACCACTCACCTATTGTTTTTACCTGCTGCAATCTTTAGGGCTTGAGGCTATGAATACCGACGCAGCAGTACCAGGTCTTAATCGAAACAACGTATATCGATTAAAGATGTGGACACATGTCAAGGCCTGACAGGCATTCGACGTTATTGTCAACCAGCTACGGCAGGCTATTCGGGCAAATAACGATGAATCTCAAACCCTCGCCCAAACCCGCGACTTGCTCCTTCCTAAGATACTGTCCGGTGAGGTACAGGTAAAAGATGTTGAACGAATCGCAGGAGCCGCATGATGGACATTTCCTTTCATTACCCACCTGAACTATTACAACTGTTGATAGATACTGTTCCCAAGCTCTGCAAATCTAAGTCCGACCTTCTCTTGTTCTTTCAAGGTGCGGGAGTGAGCAAGACCGTCTTAAAGCCATACGACGACTTGTTGCTCGCAAACAAGAATGCGTTCAACAAATATCACGTTACTCGGGAACTGCTGGCTAAATTGAATGAGTTGGGTGAACGTGCTCTACGAGAACGGCGTGAGGTTCTCAAGCGAATTACAGATTTTGATGACTTCACTGTTTGTTGGGAAAATGATCGGGCTGCCGCCAGAGGTCTGGTCTCACAGATACGAGACTTGGTGAATGTGAAAGACAGTTTCACTCGCATGAAGCAAGAAAAAGACGAGGAAAGACGGCTGCGGGTACAACAACAGCAGTCGGCACAGGAGGCTTTGCTTGAAAGAAAACAGCGATATCAGGAAATCAAATCTGCATTGTTTTCACTTTTTGCCGAGCAGGATGCTCACAAGCGTGGCAAGGCATTAGAGCAAGCATTGAATGACATATTTTCTTGTTATGGGTTGCAGGTACGAGAATCCTTTACCATCAAGGGAAATTGTGGTGAAGGCATTATCGAGCAAATAGATGGCCTAATTGAACTTGAAGGTAACCTCTACCTGGTTGAGATGAAATGGTGGAAGTCGCCAATTGGTGTTGGTGAAATAGCGCCACACCTGGTACGTGTATTCAACCGAGGCGGACAGGCTAGAGGCGTATTTATTTCCTATACAGATTTTACAGAACCGGCAATCACGTCGTGTCGAGAAGCCTTGAACAGCGGGGCAATAGTCGTGTTAGCGACGCTGCAAGAAATCGTGACTTTGCTAGACCGAGAAGGAGACTTGAAGTATTGGTTGAAATCCAAAATAAACGCTGCAATTGTCGATAAGCAGCCACTATTTGTTTCATGAAATATGTATAAAAAAGTGAGTAAAAGTATGCATGTGCATCACAACGTGTATAAAAAGCTGAGTTATTTATACATGTCAGGCTCGCGCTAACAAAAACTTTGGCCATGTTTTTTTCGTTAAGCACCACGTAACAAAAAGTTTTTTCGCTATTTTGAGGTGATTTTATGACATTCGAGTGTTCCAATCCTCACAACGATCTGCCATTACTCCCTCCTCCTGTTGATCTGGAGACCAAGGCGGTGCTGAAACAGGCGATTGCCGCAAACCGGGCGCTGGCCGATCTGAAAGGGCTTGCCCGGCAGATTCCCAATCAGGGAGTGCTGATTAACGGCATCGTGTTACAGGAAGCTCGCTTGTCGTCGGAGATCGAGAACATTGTCACTACCAATGACGAGCTGTACCGTGCCGCAGCCGATATGGAGGGAAATACTGACCCGCACACCAAGGAGGTTTTGCGCTATCGTCAGGCACTTTGGACCGGTTTCCAAGGATTACGGGAACGCCCGTTATCGACAAACTTATTTATAGACATCGTCCGCAACATCAAGCAGGCGGATATGGATATTCGCAAAGTGACCGGAACCGCCCTTAAAAGCCAGCAGGGGGAAGTGGTGTACACACCTCCTGAGGGAGAGCGTATTATCCGCGACAAACTGTCCAACCTGGAGAGTTTTATCCATGCCGAAGATGGTCTTGACCAGTTGGTGCGTCTGGCTGTGATTCATTACCAGTTTGAGGCGATCCACCCATTTCCGGATGGTAACGGCAGAACCGGCAGGATCATCAACATTCTCTATCTGGTGGAGAAGGGGCTGCTGGACATTCCCGTACTGTTTCTTTCTCATTATATCTTGCGTAACAAGGCTGACTACTATGCCGGACTTCGGGGGGTGACTGAGGAAGGTTCGTGGGAACCGTGGGTTCTTTTTATGCTGCGGGCAATCGAAGAAACAGCCAGAAAAACCTCTTCACGTGTTGAGCGCATACTTGCAATGATGGATGAAGTAAAGGTTACCGTGCAAGAGAATGCGGGCCGTATCTACAGCAAAGATCTGATTGAAACCATCTTTATGCACCCATATTGCAAGATCAGGTTTCTTGAAGAAGCAGGCATCGCCAAACGGCAGACCGCCTCTGACTACCTGAAAACGCTTGCAGCAATTGGCGTTCTGCGTCCTGAAAAAGTTGGGCGTGAGGCCTATTATATCAATGATCGTCTTTATAAGGTGCTCGTTGAAGAATAGGTCGATGATTTCGACAGATTGTAATTATATGTCGATTTTTCAGCTTTTTTCGACATATTTTCAGAACCTGTCGATTGCATCGACATATTGTAACTGATTTCGAGGTAGGAGTTTCTGATGGCCTTTATCACTGAAGCTGATGTCGAGATGATGCTTCTGGAGCAGTTGGCTGGCTTGGGCTATTCCCGAGCTACCGACGCAGTCATTGGTCCGGATGGTTCTGCCTCTGAGCGGGAAGCCTATTCCGACGTCATCCTCCTTGGTCGTTTGACTGCGGCCATAGACCGCTTGAACCCTGACATCCCTGCCGAGGCACGCCATGATGCGCTGAAGAAAGTCATTGCGGCTGAGACTCCTTCGCTGATCGAAGAAAACCGCCGTTTGCACCGGGCCATAGTTGAAGGCATTGACGTTGAATATTATGCCGAAGACGGGACTATTCGCGGCGACAAGGTTCGGTTGATAGACTTCACCAATCCGGATGCCAACGACTGGCTGGCGCTTGATCAGTTTACCGTGATCGAAAATGGCGTTAATCGCCGCCCGGATGTGGTGCTGTTTGTGAACGGCTTGCCGCTGGGCGTGATAGAGCTGAAGAACCCTGGTTATGAGAACGCCACGCTGACGGGAGCACACAACCAGTTACAGACCTACAAGACACAGATACCGTCGCTCTTCCGTACCAACGCCGTGCTTATAACATCCGACGGACTGACCGCCCGAATTGGTTCATTGACCGCAAACGAGGAACGCTTCATGCCCTGGCGGACGACGGACGGCAAGGTCATTGCCCCCAAAGGTAGCCCGGAAATGGCGGTGCTGATTGAAGGGGTGTTCGAGAAGCGCCGTTTTCTCGACCTGATTCATGATTTCAGCGTATTTGGCAACACTGGTTCGGGCCTGATCAAAATCATTGCCGGTTACCCTCAATTCCATGCAGTGAAGCGTGCCGTTGAATCTACCATTCGGGCGATTGCGCTTTCTCCCAGGGTGATGGTTGCTGAAGATCCCGCCGATTACGGCTTATCAGGAGTCAAAAACTACCAGAAAGGTGACCGCCGTGTGGGGGTGATCTGGCATACGCAAGGCTCCGGAAAAAGCCTGCTCATGGCGTTTTATGCCGGGCAACTGGTTCGACACCCTGAGTTGGAGAATCCGACAATTGTTGTCCTCACCGATCGTAACGATCTTGACGACCAACTGTTTGCCACCTTTTCCATGTGTCGCGACCTGATCCGCCAGACACCGATTCAGGCGGAAAGCCGTGAAGATTTGCAGAAGGCCTTGAACCGTGCTTCCGGTGGTGTTGTCTTCACTACAATTCAGAAATTCGCACCGGCCAGCGGTGAGACTGTTTACCCGATGCTGACGGATCGCCGCAATGTGGTGGTTATCACCGATGAAGCCCATCGAAGCCAGTACGGTTTCAAGGCTCGGATTGAGCGTAAGACCGGAGAGGTAGCCTACGGGTTTGCCAAGTACATGCGAGATGCTCTGCCGAATGCCTCCTTTATCGGTTTTACCGGCACCCCGATTGAAAAGGACGATGTGAACACCCCTGCTGTCTTTGGTGAGTACATCGACATTTACGACATCAGCCGTGCGGTTGAAGACGGTGCGACGGTGCCGATATACTACGAAAGTCGCCTGGCGCGTATAGAATTATCGGAAGATGAAAAACCTCATATTGATGCAGAGATTGAAGACCTGACCGAGGACGAGGCACTTTCCGAGCAGGAACGGCTGAAGCGGAAATGGTCCACCGTTGAGGCGTTGGTGGGCGCTGAGAAACGGCTCAAGATGGTTGCTGCCGATCTTGTCCAGCATTTCGAGGATCGTATAGCTGCCATGGACGGCAAAGCGATGGTGGTCTGCATGAGCCGCCGCATCTGTGTTGAGCTTTACAAACAGATCGTTACCCTGAAACCCGAATGGCATTCCGATGACGACAAGGCGGGGGTGATAAAGGTCGTTATGACCGGTTCCGCTGCTGATCAACAAGACTGGCAACAGCATATCGGCAACAAGGCACGACGCGACCTTTTAGCCAAACGCGCCAAAGATCCGAAAGATCCGTTGCAATTGGTGATCGTCCGCGATTTGTGGCTGACCGGTTTTGATGCGCCCATACTATGTACATCGACAAGCCGATGCGCGGCTATGGACTGATGCAAGCCATTGCCCGAGTCAACCGGGTATTCCGCGATAAACCTGCCGGGCTTGTGGTTGATTATATCGGCATCGCGCAAAACCTGAAGAATGCACTCGGGCAGTATTCTGCTGCTGATCAGCGCCAGGCTGGAGTGGACGAAGAAGAAGCAGTCGCCATGATGCTGGAGAAGTATGAGGTTGTGAAGGCAATGTTTCAAGGCTTCGATTACATGCGCAGCATTGCCGGTACACCACATCTTCGGCTGGTTGTCATGGCTGAGGCGATGGAATGGATTCTGGACCTATTGCACAAAGCAGCAGAAAAAGAGAAGACAGATGACGGCAAGAAACGAGCGCATCGACGCTATATGGATGCCGTGCTGGCCTTGTCAAAGGCCTTTGCACTGGCGGCTGCCAGTGATGTCGCTCGCGAAATTCGCGATGAGGTAGCTTTCTTCCAAACGATCCGTGCCGCACTTGTCAAGACATCCGACACCGGAGGTAAATCGACTGCTGCCCGCGAATTTGCCATCCAACAGATTGTAAACCGAGCTGTTGTCTCAACCGAGATTGTGGACATTCTCGCAGCGGCAGGGCTGACAACGCCGGACATATCAATACTCTCTGAAGAGTTTCTTGCCGAAGTGCAACAGATGGAGAAGAAAAACCTTGCCTTGGAGGCTCTCAAGAAACTGTTGAACGATGACATACGGTCGCGCAGTCGTTCCAACGTGGTCGAAACGAAACGCTTCTCGGATCGTCTCAACGACGCCATTGCGCGGTATCACCTTAATGCCATCAGTACGGTTGAAGTGCTTCAGGAGTTGATCAACCTTGCCCGTGACATCCGTGAGGCCCGCAAACGTGGCGAAGATGAAGGGCTGTCCGAGGACGAAATCGCTTTTTATGACGCGTTGGCGGAAAACGCGAGTGCGGTAGAGGCGATGGGCAATGATGCGCTCAAAATCATCGCCCACGAATTGCTGACGGGCCTCAAGAGCAACATCACCGTTGACTGGTCGCACCGTGAGAGCGCACGGGCACGGATGCGGGTGCTGGTCAAACGTATTCTTCGTAAATACGGTTATCCACCTGATCTTCAGGATGCTGCCGTGCAGACAGTACTGCAGCAGGCAGAGGCGCTGTCGGCGACGTGGAGTCGGTGAGAGGAATTACCAGCTTGCAGGCTTCACAATCGTCGTGCCCGGTATCGCTGATGGGAACTGCGCGGCCTTCAGGTGGCTGTTGTGAATATGCACCACTGATGTTGCTACCTTCTGCAATGGTGGCGAAGCCCCGAATTTTGACGTGCTCAATATCAGCACGTTCTTTTTCAACTCCTGCGTTACAATCCTGATAGGCTCAACAAGATCGGTGTCATTCGAGATAACCATAGCCGCGTTGAACCTTCCCGCCCACGCATCATTCACCAGATGACAGGCGAGATTCACGTCAGAACCTTTTTCTTCCATTGCATGAACCCGCACCTTGATTGCATCGGTAGACAGCGCCATTGTCGGTGCGTTACCGCTGCCTGGCGGCGGATAGCTGCCAACCGGCATGATTTCCCACTGGCAGTTCGGTAATGCCGCATCGGGGTGAACTGTATAGTCACCGGAGGCAAAGATTACCGGACCGCTGCCGTTGTCAATCTGCCGGTTTGCGAATGGCAATGTGACCACAGGCCGCCATTGATTTTTGGCAAGAAAATTTCCGAGATGAATATCAATCTCTGGTACATCTGCTGCCGCCCTGGCTGTCCTAGATCGGTAGACCGGAAATCGCCTGGCCCGAAATCCTTTGCTGCCGCCCGGGGCGTCGGGAAGGCAGAAGAACTTTTTTCGACTCAACTCATAAGCCGCTTTGCTAAGGATGGTCCTGTCTTTTTGAACGGCTTTATCAATGCGCTTTCTCCGACGTCTGTCAGGGGCATCGGAGTGTACTATCAACGCACGATAACTCCTCTCAGCAAGATCAACATTTGTTTCCTGTATGCGATAGCTGGCACAGATGTTTCTGCTCTTTACTACCAGCTGAGAGAGTTGCCCGATATCCTGCCAGGAACCGGCAGCAGAGACTGCTTTGTCGATTAATTCTGTGCAAACGCCAAAGTTCTCCGGTAGTCGGGTGATAAAGTAGATGTCATCTTTCATGAGCAAAAGATTGTCCTTTGTTGCCAAGGCGGAATCGGCAACATAGATGAATTCATGTTCTCCCACTCCATACTTCGCCATGATCCGGGGAAGTTCCGTGATGATATTCCCGTTGATCTTTTTGTCTGATGAGTTGCCATCAAGTATTCCGGCGTGGAAAGGAAGATTGCCCTCCACACAAAGAAGAGACAAGACAAACTGCTTGAGATCCGGGC
>Ga0194037_1000750_pt1 | contig 25126 bp, 28 predicted proteins | sample JunL306m_MetaG_FD_148653 | JGI IMG/M metagenome (GOLD analysis project Ga0194037, IMG submission 148653) | Anoxic zone freshwater microbial communities from boreal shield lake in IISD Experimental Lakes Area, Ontario, Canada - Jun2016-L304-6m | ecosystem: Environmental > Aquatic > Freshwater >...
GTTCACATGCGGGAAGTGGGCGTTGTCGGCATCCGTTTTAATTGGATCAAGAAAAAAAGCATTCCCGATATTTCAAGTGCCCAATATCAAGGACTTCTAGGCTTGGCCAAAGAACTGGGAATGCATATTGAATTGTTTTTAGAAGATTCATTGCAGGAAATCGTGGTCCCAAAAATTCTGGCAAGTGGCGTGGTATTGGTACTTGATCATTTTGGCAATCCCGACCCTAGTCAAGGCATTAATAGTGCCGCCTTTCAAAATACCCTGAGAGGTTTGGGTGATGGCAGGGTTTGGGTGAAACTATCAGCCCCCTACCGACTGGGTATGGCGGGAATTCAACCCTACCTTGATGTATTACTCGGGGCAAACCCTCAGCGGCTAGTATGGGCAAGTGATTGGCCATGGATTAGCCATGAAAATCAATTTCAATATGCTGACTGTATCGATTGGATCAAATCAGGCATTGACAGCCCGCAAATTTGGGAAGATATTTTTATCCACAACCCAAAATCACTGTTTCATTTTTAATCGGCATTGGATAGCTCATCATGAACAATTCATTTCAACGCATAATTTCCTTGAGTACCGCTGGAATGGCAGCTTTGTGCCTGTCACTCCTACTGAATGGTCAGGCTCAGGCTCAGACTGTTACTAAGCTGATTGTGCCTACTTCTCCTGGCGGTGGAACTGATGGCTTATTTAGAGTAGTCTCTAAAGATGCGCAGAAATTTCTGGGTGGTCCAATTAGCATTCAAAATGTCCCAGGTGCCGGTGGCACCATTGGACTTGCCCAAGTAGTTAACTCCATCCCGGACGGATATACCTTGGCTGGGGTCTGGCCAGCACCAGTCACCGTTGTTCCACAAACCAGTAAAGTGCCCTATACGCCTAATGACTACATCCCTGTCATTCAGCTTTCTACGGCGCCTTATGTATTTTGTGTACACCCCGACTTTCCGGCGAATGATGGCAAATCACTTATTGAAGAGGTCCGTAAAAATCCTAAAAAATATACCTACGGTACTGATGGCTTAGGCGGCCCTGCTCAGCTAGCTACCGAACGAATCTTTAGGGCCCAGAATGTACAAGCGATTGATGTTCCTTACAAGGGTGCTGGTGAAACCATTATTGGTTTCTTATCAAACCAAATAGATATCTACGTTGGCTCCATTCCGCCAGTCTTGCAACATGCCAACATTGGTAAAGCCAAATGCCTTTTAGTATCGTCAGCCAATAGAAATGCTCAATTTCCCAATGCAAGCTCTTTGAAGGATATTGGTCTTGCAAAAGAAGAAACCTTGCTATGGAGAATCATCCTGGCTCCTAAAGGAACAAAGCCTGAGCGGATTGGACAAATCGTGAATGCTTATAGCCAAGCGATGAAAGAGCCTGACACCTTACGCTACTTAGATGAGGTAGGCGAATCTTCTGCAGTACTCACAGGAAAAGAACTACAAGATAAACTCAATCAAGAATATGCGGCATTTAGTGTGATTGCCAAGAGTCTTAATCTGCGCTAGCAGAGCTCAAGCGTTTAGACTTGATCCTCTTCGACGACAGCCCATGTGCTGTCGCCTAACTTTTTGACAGCCATAGAGTAAACCCAGTTATTGGGGATTCCACAACTCCAATCCTTGGGGCCATTCTGAATCAGCATATTCACTGAATTGCGCTCATCGTAGTAGAGATAGTAGATCTTTCCATGAATAGGATTAAAGCCGAACTTAGCACTATGAACCATCTCTGTTGCATCCAGCCTTGCCTGTAAGGCTCTAGCCTGGCGCATCAATACTTCAGCTTGCTCCATGATGCGATCGTATTCCAGCTTTGCATTTTGGCGCGCAACGTTTACTGCCTTATCTTTTTCTTCAAGCACTTTAATGGGAGCAAATACCGGAGCGCTCACTTCCATGGGGTATTCAATACCAGCGTGTCTTGCTGGATCCGTATCTTCTATTCTCACAAAAACTCCCAATAACCCTTGATTAATATTCTATGGCTCAGCGCTTATAAAAGCTCAGAGTCACTTCACCAAGATCAATGCCAAACTTACTCATCTTGGCCTTGTTCAACATGACTTTTGGTGTGACCAGATACATCCAGTCGTTAAATTGCACATGATAAATAGTGCCGTCTACTGGTAAAGCTAAGGTATAGGCCCAATTGAGCGCATTCCCCGCAGCGTCACCTTGGGCTTCACCCACAACATCATCAGCTTTCCCTACATACTTTCCCGGGGATACTTCCGTTAATGTCCAAATACGTTTTTGCTTTGTGCCGTCAGAGTAATCAAAACTCTCATCTAAGGTGCCAACCTTCTTCCCGTCAATCACTTGCCAATTGGCTTTTATCAAAACGGTAAATCTTTTCTTCACTGCTCCGCTACGATCCGTAAAGATGCCATAGGCGTCAATCGTCCCCGAAAAGTATTCACTCAAATCTAAAGTGGGCTTCTCGTTGGCATACTGAGACACGTTGGGACCTGAGCATGCCAATAAAAATAAGCTAAATATAACGGCTGGAGCGAGCTTCAACAAAAAATATCTCATTAACTAACAGGCCTCATTAAATAGTGGTGGTGGGCAACTCTGACCGAGTAATTCTGTACGCAACTTTGGCGCACTGGTTTTCGGATCCAACCAGATTCCAAAGAAGGCTTTGGGGAAATCCACCCCTGGAATTTGCGCAATTTGCTTGCCGTCATGAAAAAAAATGGTTCCTTGCTTGGGTAGGTAGATTGCAGTCAAGCTTTGACCAGGTTCCACATTCGGCAAAAACGTTGCCAACTGCTTACCCCAACTCACCGCCTGAACTTCTGGCACACCAATTTTTTTCATTTCATCGACGGTTCTATTGGCAATCGAGTGTCCACTAAAAGATTTTTGATAGCGCAAATCCATTGCAAACTCACCAGAGACGGGATTGGCACCGCGATAGAAAGAGGCGTCATAAAGATGTAGGCCCCACCACGTAAGCCTTCCACTACCTTGCAACCTTGCTGGATTGAGGGCCTCGTTCATAGGGCTTGCGTCATGCGCAAAACCAACTGAACTAAGTAAGAGACTTGCTACACACAGACTCAGTAAAAATTGGCAGGCTTTCATACTCCTACCTTTCGAGTTCTTGCTTTAACTAGCCTTAATGCGCTTGGTCCAAAGACCCTAGAAATCCCATGTCTATTTTTAGCAAAGAATTGATAGCCAACCTTCAAAATAGGCTGCAAAGCGGGTCTTGAGAATACCCAGGCTAAGAATGGCAAGTCCGCCCGTTGATAAGCCTCTGGGAAAACAGCTACGCCATGAATCAGCGTTCCATCCGCATACTGCCCGTACATAGCAGCTAAAGCCTGCTCACACGAGACACCTACTACTTGCGGGTTGTATTGCTCTGAATTGATATCAACAAAATCAAGCAGATTAGACTGATTTCTGCCAGACAAAAAAAGAATTTCGGCCTGGCACAAAGGGCATGTGCCATCGTAAAAAAGAGTTAGTTTTTGCCATTTGCTCGCCATTCAGCAAGTGTAAGACTTATTCAATAAACTAGCTGAGAGAGCACACACTATCCAAATAGCCCCATGACACTACTACCATCCCCCTTTCGCGCCCTAGTTATCGGCTCTTCAGGAACTATTGGATCTGCTTTTGTGGAGCTACTGCAGGCTGATACGGCCTGTGTAGAAGTAGTCGACGTCCATCGAAATTCTGAATATCCCATCGACTATCAACGCCCAGAAACCATCGAAGCTGCTGCCAAGGGGCTCTCCTTGGGCGGCCCTTTTCAACTCATTATTAATACGATTGGTGTGCTGCACAGCAAAGACTGGACGCCAGAAAAGAGGTTAGCTGATCTCAATTCAGAACAACTCATAGATTTGATGAAAATCAACGCCATTGGTCCCGCTTTAACGATTCAACACTTTTCAAAACTCTTAGACCCAAAGCATAGTGTCATGGCTACCCTATCAGCCAAAGTGGGTAGCATTGAAGATAACCGCCTTGGTGGCTGGTACAGCTATCGCGCATCTAAAGCAGCGCTCAATATGCTCATTAAGACGGCGGCGATTGAGCTTGCTAGAACTAAACCCAATGCCGGATTGATTGCCCTCCACCCCGGAACGGTGAATTCAAGACTCTCGCAACCCTTTCGTGGAGAGCACATTGGTAGACCAGCCTTAGATGCTGCTACCGACATGTTGAAAGTGATTCAAAATCTTGGGCGCGAAGATTCTGGCTGCTTCTTTTCTTACTCAGGTGAAAAGCTACCCTGGTAAGAGCTCAAATCTACAGCTTCTTATGAGTCCCATCGCACAAGGGTCCATTTTCGGACTGCTTGCAACCACAGAAATACACTGTCTCAGTTTTGCTAGCAACGTACTCTACGGGAGTGCAATCAGTCGACTCATGCATGCCATCACATAATGGCTGCTTTTTACTAATGCCACATGAACACCAGTAATAAGTCTTACCTGCTTCTACTAGCAGTGGATAGGGTTCATTTTTAGCGGTCTTTTCTTGCATAGTAAGGTCCTCAGAAGTTGCTTTTAATTTAAATGAATGTGGCTTTACGCTAGCGTACTGCCGGCCTGATCTAAAAATTCTGCGAGACTCACAGCTTCCCCAATCTCTTTTGGCAGCGCATCCCTTACTGAAAAAACACCCAGCACTTTTCCAGCAGCAGATGTAATAGGTAAATGTCTAAATCCTCTTTCAATCATGATGAGGACGGCATTCGATACAGTCATCTCAGGAGTGATGCAATGCGGCTTAGGCGTCATCACCGCTGATACCGAAGTAGTCTCTGGATTTAAAGGTTTAGATACGACTCTGGTCATTAAATCTCGCTCAGTCAGAATTCCCAACAACTTACCGCTAATATCCATGATCAGAACTGAGCCAGTATTCGCCTTAGTCATGATGCGCGCCGCCTCTAATACCGTCGCTTGAGGCAACAGACTCACTAAATGCCTGTGGGTAATGGACTGTGACACCGTACGATCTGACATATTGGCCTCCGTTTAGATTTGACTAGCGCAAGCCCGCATTAATTTTTTGCAGAGCTGATTCGCCAGGGCAAAGATCTAACTCTTTCAAAGAATTTAGCGGTCGAACACAAGTATTCAATGCTTCGTGAAGATCGGTGGCTAAAGGATCTAAATACAGTAATCCCGTCACTACCTCACCACGTTCTTGGTGTTCATTGATATAGCTTAAAGCGGCATAACGATTAGTGGGATCGTAATCCTGATGTAATTTACGTAGGCGTAAATATGAGCCATCATGCTGCTGTACTTCCACTACTTCTCCAGGGGCATACTCAGTAGTAATTTCTTGATGCATTGGTATAAAGTCAATGCGACTGACTGCTTCATTATGCTGCCTGACATAGTCATAACTCTTGGTACTACCGCCATGGTTGTTAAAGGTTACGCAAGGACTAATCACATCAATGAATGCTGCCCCACCATGCCCAATAGCACCTTTGATTAAAGGAACCAACTGCTCTTTGTCCCCTGAAAAACTTCTCGCAACATAGGTCGCGCCCAACTGAAGGGCCAAGCCAACCAGATCAACCGGGCTATCGTTATTGACAACCCCTTTTTTACTTTTTGATCCTCTATCAGCAGTAGCTGAAAACTGACCCTTAGTTAAACCATATACGCCGTTGTTCTCAACAATGTAAGCCATTCGCACATTACGACGCATTGCATTAGCAAACTGCCCCAAACCAATAGAGGCAGAATCACCATCCCCAGAGACGCCTAAGTAGAGCAAATCGCGGTTTGCCAGATTGGCACCGGTCAATACTGAAGGCATGCGGCCATGAACAGTATTAAACCCGTGTGAAGCTCCTAAAAAATAATCTGGCGTTTTTGAGCTACAGCCAATTCCGGATAACTTTGCTACACGATGGGGTTCAACATCCATTTCCCAGCATGCTTGCACAATCGCGGCGGAAATAGAATCGTGCCCACAACCCGCGCATAAAGTGGATATTCTTCCTTCATAGTCTCGGCGGGTATATCCAACTTTATTTTTTTGCAGTGTCGGGTGATGAAGAATCGGTTTATTAATATAAGTCATACCAACTCCTTGCGGCTTGAAAATGCGCTGTGGTTTCCTGTAGCGCCTAAACTCTTCTGAATGGTATTAACGATAAATCGAGCAGTAATCGGCGTGCCATCGTAATGCAGCACTTTGACTAAATTGTTATTCACTATTTCTAACTCATTTGTTAACAGGGTGTGCATTTGTGCATCTCGGTTTTGTTCCACTACAAACACCTTCTCATGGGATTCAATAAACTGTTTCACAGCCTTTGAGAATGGGAAGGCGCGTAAGCGCATTGCATCTAAGAAAACACCATCCTCTCCTAGAGCATCAAGTGCCTCCTCCATCGCAGGACTGGTGGATCCAAAATAGATCACACCAAATTGACTGGGCTTGCTAGCGGGACGTATCACTGGCTGCGGAACCATAGTGGCTGCTGTCTCAAATTTACGTAGCAACCGTTCCATGTTGTAAATGTAGTCCACCCCTTTTTCAGAATATCGTGCATAAGGATCGCGGGTAGTACCCCGAGTGAAAAAGCTTCCTTTGGTGGGGTGAGTACCAGGCAAGGTTCGCCAAGGAATACCATCGCCATCCACATCTTTATAGCGCCCAAAATCTTTTCCGGATTCGAGATCCTCGGCGCTCATCACCTTACCTCGATCGTAGGTACGGCCCTCGTCCCAGACAAATGGATCGCACAGCCGTTGATTCATGCCGATATCCAAATCTGTCATCAAGAAAATCGGTGTCTGTAAGCGTTCCGCAAGATCAAGGCAGGTGGCTGCATGTTCAAAACATTCCTGGGGATCTTGAGGGAACAACATCACGTGCTTAGTATCACCATGTGAAGCATAGGCGCAGGCGATAAGATCAGACTGCTGAGTACGAGTGGGCATCCCTGTAGAAGGCCCCCCGCGTTGCACGTTCACAATCGTGACAGGAATTTCAGCAAAGTACGCTAAGCCAATAAATTCCGTCATCAAAGAAATGCCAGGACCAGACGTTGCCGTGAAAGCTCTCGCTCCATTCCAGGCAGCGCCAATCACCATACCAATCGAAGCCAGCTCATCTTCTGCTTGCACAATAGCAAACTTATTTAAACCTGTTTCTGATTCGACCCTAAATTTGTGACAAAACTTATCAAAGGCCTCTGGAACCGACGATGATGGGGTAATTGGGTACCAAGCAGCAAAGGTAGCACCACCATAAACACAACCTAAACCAATCGCACTATTTCCATCTGTAAAGATGCGATTGCCGACCTGATCAGAGCGCCTAACTTGAATGCCCAAAGGTGCTTTTAAGTGTTTCTTGGCATAGTCAAAACCAAGATTAAATGCCTTCATATTTGAATCGAGTAAGGCTTCTTTACCTTTGAATTGCTCAGAAAATAGTTTTTCGAACACCGTCGCATCAACATTGAGCAGTACCGATAGGGCGCCAACATAAATAATGTTCTTAAACAATTGACGCTGCCTAGCATCGGTATATGCGGAATTGCTAATTTCTGTGAGAGGCACACCAATGACATGAATGTCTTTTCGGAATTTGTCTTCTGGTATTGGTCGCGTGGAATCGTAGAAAAGATATCCTCCTGGTTCGATTTCAGCAACATCAGCATCCCAAGTTTGGGGATTCATGGCGACCATCATGTCAACACCACCCCGCCTGCCTAAATAGCCCTTCTCACAGACTCTGGCTTCATACCAGGTAGGCATTCCCTGAATGTTGCTCGGGAAGATATTGCGTGGGCTCACTGGCACGCCCATACGCAAAATAGCTTTGGCAAATAATTCATTGGCCGAGGCAGATCCAGAGCCATTCACATTGGCAAATTTAATTACAAAATCATTAATTGCTTCGATTTGCTTCATGCCAACTCCCCTGCATTCATACTTATTTTCTGATCGCGACATTCGGCTCCAGCTTGCGCTGTATTTAATAAAAATTTCTGCATATCCCATGCTCCCGTTGGGCATCGCTCAGCACATAAGCCACAATGCAAACACACATCTTCATCTTTAACCATCACCTTGCCAGACTTTAAGTTCTGAGAAATATATAAGTCCTGATCATGATTTGAGGCTGGGGCCTTCAGGCGGGTTCTCAAATCTTCCTCGGTGCCGCCAAGCGTGAAGGTAATCGAATCCATCGGGCAAATATCTACACAAGCATCGCACTCGATACAGGTTTCACGTGTGAAGATAGTCTGGACATCGCAATTTAAACAACGGCTCGCCTCTTTAAAGGCGGTTGCCGCATCAAAGCCCAGCTCAACCTCCACACGAATACTAGAGAGCGCTAACTCAGCCGCAACCCAAGGGACCACATGACGCTCATCATCTGATACATCATTGTGATAACTCCACTCATGAATACCCATCTTCTGCGACATGAGGGTCACTTTATGTGGCGGCCTCGTTGCTACGTTTTCATGATTGAGAAAGCGATCAATCGAAATGGCTGCCGCATGCCCCTGAGCTACTGCGGTAATGATATTTTTTGGTCCAAACGCAGCATCTCCACCGAAAAAGATCTTAGCGTTGCTCGACTGGAAGGTCTCTTGATCTAAGACTGGCAAACCATGGCGATTAAATTGGACTCCGCAATCTTTGTCGATCCAAGGGAAGGCATTCTCCTGACCGACTGCCAGCAAAACAGAGTCGCATTCAATATAGACTTCTGGCTCACCCGATGGAACCAGGCTACGATTTCCTTTTTCATCAAAAACCGCTTTCACAATCTCAAAGCGCATACCTACCAACTTGCCGCCCTTGCTCTCAAAGCTTTTAGGAACGTGATAGTTCAGAATTGGAATGCCTTCATGCAGGGCATCTTCTTTTTCCCAGGGAGATGCTTTCATCTCATCAAAGCCACTACGCACAATTACCTTCACATCGGTACTACCCAAACGCCTAGCTGATCGACAACAATCCATGGCAGTATTCCCACCACCAAGGACGATTACCTTACCTTCTACTTTGGTGATATGCCCAAACGAAACTGAGGCGAGCCAATCAATACCAATGTGAATGTCTTTTGCAGCCTCTGATCGGCCTAGGATATCGAGATCTCTGCCTCGTGGTGCACCTGAACCAACATAGACCACGTCATAGCCATCACTCAATAATGCTTGCAATGAATCTACTCGTTGATTGTTTTTAAAGTTCACCCCCATATTGAGGATGTAATCAGTCTCTTCATCCACTACGGATTCGGGTAAGCGAAAGCGCGGAATCTGAGAGCGGATAAAGCCGCCAGCTTTTGCCTCGGCATCATAGATCGTAATGTCATATCCCAGAGGAGCAAGATCTCTAGCAACGGTTAAGGATGATGGTCCTGCGCCAATACATACAACCCGCTTACCATTTTTCGGCGCAATAGCAGGCATGCGCGCTATCACATCACCTTTGTTATCTGCTGCAACTCTCTTCAGACGACAGATGGCAACTGGTTCAGGATCAGCACCATTATTTTCTTCTACACGTCCGCGGCGGCATGCAGGCTCACAAGGTCTATCGCAAGTTCTTCCTAGCACTCCGGGGAAAACATTAGACACCCAATTGATCATGTAAGCATCCGCATATCGCCCTTGGGCAATTAAGCGAATGTATTCCGGCACAGGAGTGTGCGCAGGACAGGCCCACTGACAATCAACAACTTTATGAAAATATGATTGATTCAAGCTAACAGCCTCCAATATCTTTCCCGCAAAATTCAATTTGTAGTTTTCATGCGAACCTTGATTGAATAATTCTACGGACTTGGGGACATTCAAGCATCAGGTAAATCCCGTTATGAGGCTTGATTTATGGAATAAATAGACTTCGTTTGATCTATATCAAAACTGTGCAAGTGCAGCAATTAAATCCATCGAGTGATAGATTCAATAAGTGGTTTGATAAGTAAACAGGGGATTTCTTTCTCACCACGGGGTATCTTGCGAACCTCACTTCCGAAGGAAAGATTAAGGCTTTCTAATTAATAAGCTAGCCAGCTCATCAACTACCTCGGACCAATCAGAATCTTCTGCAATAGCTTCTCTTAAAAAATCCCTCTGATCCGAAGTCCAAAATATTGCCGTAACGAGTTCCGAATGAGAGTTGAGCTGATGCCGCTCAATAAATCGATCTATATGAATCTTCTCGGAAGATAGCCCCAGTTGCTTAAACAACTCAGACAGGGTTGGATTATGTAGACTCATCGCAATCTCTTTATTTTTATTTGATCAATCCCAAACACTGGTTTTTTAGATCACCCTGATGGATTGAATAGCAATAGGTTCTCTGACTATGCACTTGCGCAAGACAGTAGTTCTTATCATCCCCAGAGTGAATTGAATAGCAATACGTTGCTTGCTGATGGCTCATTGCGAGGCAGTAGTTCTTGCGGTCAGAATCTTTAATTGAATAGCAATTGCTTGCCTGAGCAAATGCCAATGAATATCCCAATACCAACAGTAAGGGGATGAGCTGTTTCACCTAATCCACCTCATCTATATGAGGTTCATCGAAATGCTGTTTATGCGGCTTTAACTTCGCCTCTAGCTGCGCCCACTTACCCTGCTGGCTTCGATATTGGCAGTCTTGCGCATGATTCTCCAACAGGCCAAAAATCACAGTGGTCGGTATCTTGCAATATGCGCAGCGATATGCGTGTTGGTGCTCCTCTATCTTCTCTTGCGGGTAATCGATGTAAAAGGGTTTCATAAAATAGATCTTGTATTTAGTGCGATGTAGAAGTGCTCAAGCATTTAGCTAATGTCAAATCGTAGCGCAAAATATGAATCTCAAACCAGTAACCGATATACCGAATTAGGCTGTAGAGCTCACTATTATTGGAGGCCATTTGACCAAGCGTTTGAGATACCATCTCCAGCATTTTTTCATGGGCATCTTCATGACCAGAAAAATCAACACTTGCTGAGACGGCTAAGCGCTCTTCAGTTTTAAAGTGGCTTACTAAAAGCCCATATAAAGCAGTGCGCTTTTCTTGCGGGATTGGAGATCGATCAAAACAGTACTCCTTGAAACCTTCCAGGAATGTAAAAAGCTCATCATGCTCGGCATCAATCTCAGGAATATTGACCTGAAGATTTTGTGGCAGCATGGAATATTGGCGCGCACTCACTAAATTTCCTTTTTATTGACAACTCTAGTCTCTCAATCTACTCTTTTGCCCCCGTTGATTTCATAGAGAAATACCATTAGACGCAGAAATAATTTTGCGGCATTGCGGTAAAAAACCCGCTACCTGCGATATGCAAAGCTGCATTTACACTGACATGTGATATTTTTATTCACTTTTTACTTTTCTCTGTCAGATCCAATCCATAGAAACGATTCAATATGATTAATACCAGCCGACCAAGGCGCTCCGTACTCTATATGCCGGGAGCCAATACCCGAGCCCTTCAAAAGGCTAAAAGCCTGCCGGCTGACTCGCTGATCCTAGACCTAGAAGATGCGGTTGCGCCAGATGCCAAATCCCAGGCAAGAGAGAATATTCTTGCAGCGCTTGTTACTGGCTTTGGTCATCGTGAGGTAGTTGTCCGCATTAACGGCTTAAATACCCAATGGGGCTTAGATGACTTAAAGGCTTTTGCCGATGCCAAAGCTGATGCCCTCTTGTTGCCTAAAGTGGAATCAGCCTCTCAGATACGGGAAGTGGTAAGTCTATTAAAACAATTCAATGCTGCGAATACCCTGAAGATCTGGGCCATGATTGAAACGCCTCTGGCCATCTTTAATCTTCAAGAAATTGCCAGTTCCCACCCCATGCTTGAAGTATTAGTCTTGGGTACTTCTGATCTAGTGAAAGATCTGCACGCGCGACACACTCCAAGCAGAGTAGAAACCCAGACTGCCCTCTCACTCTCGGTACTGGCAGCTAGAGCACATCAGCTATGCGTGCTAGATGGAGTGCATCTATCGCTAGATGATGAGGATGGCCTGAGGCAGTCTTGTGTTCAAGGTAGGGATATGGGTTTTGATGGAAAAACCTTAATTCACCCAAGTCAGATTCAGCTCGCCAATGACATCTTTGGGCCCTCACTAGAGGAAATTGATGAGGCTAAGCAAAGAATTGCTGCTTATGATGCCGCCATGAGTTCAGGTGCTGGAATTGCCGTTCTCAATGGAAAGCTGGTTGAAGAATTGCATATTCAGGATGCCAAGAGAATTTTGGCACTTGCAAGTGCAATTGAAGCCTTCCTAAAGACGAATTAAATCATTCAGTGCATTCAGAATGCGGAGATATTTGGCGCTGTAAAAAGGTAGGGATGCTAAAAAGCTGAGGCCAATGAGGTACAAGGAGAACATCTTTCTTTGCTCTTCTGAGTAACGTTTTCTGAGGTATTTGAATTCATACAAAATTCTGCGTACCAGTCTATACACAAATTCAAAGAGTACAAACAGAAAAAAGAGGACGCCCACCCAAGAATAGGGGAGTTCGGAGAGAAAAATTAAAACGCCGTCCATTTTTAAGCTTTATGGTTAACTTCTTTTAACATCTCAAGAGTACCCTCAGCTTATCATAGCGCCCAATTTACCAAAATAATATAGTCGACATATTGCGATTTTTATTCAGTCGGTTTGCGAGCTAGTCTAAATGTAAAACCGCCCGAAGGCAGTCTTACATTTAACAATACTCCACCAGTTGTTTATCATGCCAAACTGAGATTCTCTTTATAAAGTGGGAAGTTTCGAACGGGTCTGCCAATTGCAGCGGAAATCGCATTTGCTACAGCTGGACCAACTACGCAAATCGTTGGCTCACCTACTCCACCCCAGAAGTCATACGTAGGCACAAGGACTACTTCAACGCGAGGAGTTGAAGATAACTTCAGTAATGGATAAGAATCCAAATTCTGCTGTTTGATGCGGCCATTCTCTACTGTTATCTCTGGATTAAAGATTGCCCCTAGTGCCATTACTACCGATCCTTCGATCTGTTCGCGAGTTAAATACGGATTGACAACATGTCCAGAATTCAACGCAAATACTAAGCGCTCAATGGTGACGATATTACCCTTCACTGACACTTCAGCAACCGCAGCAGAGTAGCTCGCATAACCCATGAATTGAGCAATCCCACGATGCACTCCAGGTGCTGTAGGCTTACCCCAATTACCTGCCTTGGCCGCTGCATTTAAGACGCCAAGATGCTTGGGATGGTTTTGCATTAAGACTTGACGAAACTGCAATGGATCCTTATTCGCAGCTTTAGCGCACTCATCCATAAAGCATTCCATAAAGATGCCATTTTGATTTGTGTTAACGCCACGCCATGGACCTACTGGAACATGGGAGTTTTTCATCACATATTCTGTCAATAAGGTTGGGAACTGATAACCCAATTGCGCATCAGGGCCCTTCTCATAAAAACCTTGTAGTTGGCGCTCATCTTTGCCATCTTTAATTGCCATTGGTGCAAGCGTGGCATTGATAGATTGACCAGCAACCTTGATATGCATACCAGTTAAGTTACCAGCCGCATCTAAGCCGGCCGTCATCTTAGCCATGGCGATCGGATGATAGTAGTCATGCGTCATATCTTCTTCACGACTCCAGATCACCTTTACCGGCACTCCAGGATATTTTTGTGCGACCTTAGCTGCATAGCTTACAAAATCCTGAGTTGATCCACGGCGACCTAAGCCAGTACCGGAATCTAGCTTATACACTTCGCATTTATCTAATGGGATACCAGTCGCCTCTGATAATGCAGCATGAGAGCCTTCACCATTTTGCGTTGGCACCCAAGCTTCTACACGATCGCCAGTAATTTTGACGGTGGCATTCATGGGCTCCATATTGACGTGGGCACGATATGGCGTGAAGTAAATGGCTTCTACTTTTTTACTGGAGGATGCAATGGCACCTACGGCATCGCCTTCCTTGCGTTGCCAAAAATCCCCTTGCTCATCTAGTCCGTCACGCAGCGCCTTATTAATGTCAGATGAAGAGGTATTCGCGCCCGCACCTTCATCCCACACAATCGGTAAAGCATTCAATGCGGTATTTGCGCGCCACCAAGTGTCAGCCACTACCGCGACTGTGCTGTCATTGATTCTGACAACACCCTTGACACCTCGTAAGTTCATTACTTTAGCCTCATCATAGCTAACCAACTTGCCACCGAAGACTGGGCAAGCTTTGACAGAGGCACAGAGCATTCCTGGAAACTGCAAATCAAGACCGTAGACTTTTGTTCCATTTACCTTGTTGGCGGTATCAATCCGCGCATATGGCTGACCAGCAACCTTCCAAGCTCTTGGATCTTTTAAGGTAATCGACTTTGGATCAGGAGGCGTCAATGTTGAGGCGCGCTCAGCCACTTTTCCAAAAGTCGTTTTGCGGCCTGTCGGTATATGAGTGATGACGCCCTTGTCGACTTTTAATTCGCTAACAGGAACATTCCAAGTATCTGCTGCTGCCTGTACCAGCATGATGCGCGCAGCAGCTGCACCGCGACGAACATAATCCTCGGAGATCCGAATGCCTCGGCTACCACCTGTACCATGCTCTCCCCAAGCACGCTTGCGCGCCAAACTTTGCCCTGGTGTTGGAGACTCTGTTGTGACTTTCTTCCAATTGCACTCCAACTCTTCCGCAACCAATTGCGCCAAACCTGTACGGGTACCCTGACCCATTTCTGAGCGGGCAATTCGAATCACCACAGTATCGTCAGGCTTAATAGAGACCCAGGCATTCACTTCGGGGTCGCCTGCCTTCATTGGGGTATTTTGGTCGTACTTGCTATTTGCTTGCGCTAGCGCAAAATCAGGCAAAGCACCAAGTCCAAGCATCAAGCCACCACCAGCAAGAGATCCTTTGATGATGAAATCACGACGGGAAGCACTTGCCAACATATTGGTATTTTCTGTATTTGTAGTCATCTCGCGCCCCTTATCCACGTGTCTTAGTTGAGGCATCGTATTGCGCAAGGACATCCTCTAGCTTCTTCTGCCCAGACGCCACATGAATACCATCGCGCACTTTTTGATAGGTGCCACAACGACAAACGTTGGTCATCGCATTGTCAATATCTGCATCTGTTGGTTTGGGAATCCTCTTTAGCAAAGCTGCTGCGGCCATCACTTGGCCAGATTGGCAGTAGCCACACTGAGGTACATCCAAAGCAATCCATGCTTTTTGGACTGGATGAGAATTATCTTTTGAGAGTGCTTCAACCGTAGTGATCTTCATGCCACCTACGGCTGAAACCGGAATAGAACAAGAGCGGACTGGTTCGCCATTCATATAGACGGTACAGGCACCGCACTGTGCAACACCACAGCCATACTTAGTGCCAGTGAGTCCAACGATTTCTCGAATTGCCCATAACAAAGGCATATTGGGCTCCACATCGATGTTGTGGATTTCCCCATTAATGGTTAATTGCATTGCTGTCTCCTTGAATGCTTTTATGTACTACATTTTTATATTTATCTCGAATGACTATAAATCATTATGCGAATAAATTCAGAAGCAAATAGGCGACCTAGTAGAAACCCTCAATACGATAAAACCACCCGCAGGTGGCCTTATCCGGATGAACATTAATGCAGTCGATTGGTTAAGAGAAGCCACCCTCTTTATAAATCATGGCAGCATTAATCGCAGCAATATTGCATGGTGGACTTAAATTCAGTTTGTAAGATCTCCATTACCCGCTCAACCCCTGGCTGGCCAAATGCGCCCAATCCCCAAAGATAGGGTCGACCCACACAAACTGCGTTTGCTCCTAATGCCATCGCCTTAAAGACATCACTTCCTCTGCGTATGCCACTGTCAAAGAGGATTGGCACTTTTCCTTTAGCCACCCTGGCAACTTCAGGCAAACATTCAATTGCACCACGCCCGCCATCTTCACTGCGACCACCATGGTTTGATACATGAATTCCATCAACACCGTAATCCAGACAAAGCTGTGCATCCTCCTCGGTGAGGATTCCCTTAATGATGATTTTCATCTTGGTCATATCGCGCACTTTCTTAATGAATTCCCAAGTCATATTCGATGAAGAAAGTTTTACGCCCGTCATATCAATGCCGTCGTAGTTGGGTCGCTCCTGAGCGCTTCCAAAACCATGCGTATGACAACCCGCACAATTGCGTGGGTCCAATTTTTTGAGGCGCGCGAATGTTTCTTGATTTCTGCCACCGTTACGATCTACTGTAATTTCCAAAACAGGGGCACCAGCTTTTTCTACGCGTCGAATGACTTGCAAAGCAACTTCAGGACTCGAGGTTGCATACAGCTGAAACCAAACCTCACCTTGACGCGCAGCAATTACATCTTCAATGGTCGAACCGCCTGCGTTAGAAAGAATATTTAAAAACCCACCCGCTCGCGCAGCTCTTGCAACAGTAATCTCACCCCCAGGGTCATAGGCTTTGTTGCCGCCTGTTGGCGCAATGATGATCGGGGACTTCCACTTACTACCAAATAAAGTGATTGAGGTGTCTACCTGACTGACATCACGCAGGCGCCGTGGGCGCAGTTGATATTTTAAGAATGAGCTGCGATTAGCTCGCAATGTCACTTCATCATCAATCCCTGAAGCCATGTAAGCAAAATGCGCTCGAGGAACTTTAGTAAAGGCTACCGGCTCAAAATCAAATACGTTGATGGCATCTTTGGGGCTGGAGATCAAATCCAATGGCGTATTCGGCGCCCAAATCATGGGGTCTGGGCGCTTCGTAAAATTTCTGACAAGCTCTTTTGCTTCATCTGCAAAAGCATTTTGATTTCCTGCCAGCGCCAACAAAGGACTCGCTGCAAGCCAAGTTAATAACTGGCGACGCTGATCATCTTTACCGCCGTCATGATTATTGCTGTTGCTCATATTGTCTCCATCTTTTATATTTTTATAAGCCCATCACATCTTCATTCTCAATTTACATCACTTCAAAGCCTCCAGTACTGCCTTGGCCATCGAAGCAGTATTGCCCTTGCCATTAATGTCTCCAGTCCTTGCATTAGGATTAGCCAAAGCAACAGTAGTCGCCTCCGACATTGATTTGGCCATTGCCACAGCCCCAGGAATGCCACGACTATGGCCAAGCCACTCAAATAGCATGCGAGTCGACTCAATCATGGAATACGGATTAGCAATCCCTTTACCAGCAATATCGGGGGCTGATCCATGGGTTGCCTGAGCCATCACAACATCCCCGTCTCCAATGCACAGACCAGGCGCCATTCCCAATCCACCGACTAAACCAGCGGCTTCATCCGACAAAATATCGCCAAACATATTGGTCGTCACTACAACATCAAAGTTTTGAGGGTCACGAATTAAGCGCATTGCGAAGGTGTCCACGATCACATCGTCTACCCGCACATCAGGATATTCGGCCGCAAGCTTTTTGCACTCTTCCACAAACATGCCACAACCTAATTTAAAAACTGTATCTTTATGTACGTACGTAAGGTGTTTGCGACGTTGGCGAGCTAATTCAAAAGCGGCTTGAGCTACACGACGACTACCCGTTCTTGTAATGACGCGTACGGACAGAGTCATTTCATCGCTTGGACGAAATTCTCCGCTACCGACCAACATATTTCGATCCGGTTGAAAGCCTTCATTATTCTCACGAACAATCACCAAATCAATGTCATCCCGAATGCAACCAATATCAGGATAGGAACGAGTAGGCCTTACATTAGCAAACAAATTAAATTGTTTACGCAAAATGGGATGTGGATTGATTGCATTCGCTTCTTTTGGATAAGCGCGATGACCAATGGGACCTAAGATCCAACCATCTAAAGTGTGTAAGGTTTCCAATGTTTCTGGAGGCAGAGTATGACCATGGGTATCTAGCGCCCTTCGCCCTATGGGAAGTGGCACCCATTCAATATCGACTTGATGTAACTTAGCAGCAGCTTTAGCGACCTCAACTGCTACCGGCACAATCTCATGACCAATGTCATCGCCTTCTAATATTCCTACGCGTAATTTTTGAGACATCACTTATTCTTCCAGTTGAATATTGCGAGCTTTTGCCAAGGCAGTCCATCGCTGAGTTTCGTTTTTAATAAATTGCCCAAATTGCTCGGGAGACATTGGCATTGGCTCAACTGCTTCAATTGCTAGCTTCTCACGCATCTCAGGTAATTTAAGTGTAGCAACTTGTGTTTCATTGAGGCGCCTAACAATATCTGCCGGAATGCCAGCGGGACCAACTGTCCCATACCATTGCATCGCATCGAAACCTTTAAAGCCCAACTCTTCCATCGTTGGCACATCCTTCAATACATTACTCCGCTTAGGTCCGGTAACCGCTAAGGCGCGCACCCTCCCCGATTGAATATATTGCAAGGCAGCGGCTAAGCCTGGGAACATGGTTTGGGTTTGTCCACCTAACAAGTCATTGAAGGCTGGCGCAATGCCCCGATATGGCACATGCAAAATGTAAAGACCCGTCTCTTGTTTAAATAATTCCATCGTCATATGCGTTAAGGAGCCCTGTCCCGCAGTGCCATAACTGAGCTTGCCTGGGTTCTTGCGGGCGTAGTCAATAAACTCCTTCATGTTTTTGACGGGAACCTGGCTATTCACGATCAATACATTGGGCGTGGCGCCAATCATCCCAATGGGTGTGAAGTCTTTAATGGGGTCGTAGGGTACTCTACGCGTTGCAGGATTGGTACCATGGGTCGCAACATAGCCTTGCATCAGCGTATATCCATCAGGCACAGCCCGCATGGTTGTTTGAGAGGCAATTACACCGCCGCCGCCACTTTGATTCTCGACTACGAAAGTCTGACCAATTACTCGCCCCCAGCGCTCAGTCACTACGCGAGCAATCATATCGTTACCTCCACCTGCTGCGACCGGGACAATATAGCGAATAGGTTTACTTGGATAAGAGTCAGCCCGAACGGAAAAAGGTAAAGATAGGGCAATGGAAGCTCCAAGAAATTCTCGACGTTTCATATTTTCCTAGGTAGAAAAGGTAGATTGAGAGAAAGCATACTCCAACCCACTATCTACGAGAACAGCTAAAACACCTTCCTACAACCCCTTTTTATTTGCTATTCTGAGGGTTCAACCAAGGATAAATATGACTGACGAAAATCAAACCCAAAACGACGAAGATTTCGACTATGGTTGCGAGTGCGCAATGACCCTTTTGAATGAGCCAACAGAAGATTGCTTAAATGATCTGATGGATGAGCTTGATGAAGATGGCATGATTGCTACTGAAGTGGTCTACGGTCTTTTAGCCACCATCTTGATGAGCATGAACTCAGAAGAAGGTGACGAAGAAGAGCATTAAGCTTCTGGTTTATTTTTAAGCTGTAGGGCAAACTGATCCATGGCCTTAGCCATCGCGAGATCCAGCTCTGTAAGTCCCCGCATTGAGTGAGTAGTTAAGTGCACACTGACCTTATTCCAAGCGTTCGACCAGTCTGGATGGTGATCAATCTCTTCTGCATATTGGGCTACCAGTGTCATAAACTCGAAAGCACTCTTAAAATCTGCAAATACAAATTCCTGAGATAGTTCTTTTGCATCGGCACTCAGCCTCCAAGCAGGAAGCTTTCCCTGAAAATCCATATTTTCTGGCAGCAACTTAGGCACGCTAAGCATCCACACTCTTGGATAACTTCTGTAAATCTTCTGGATATAGCCAGCGCCACTCGCCTTCCGCTAAATCAGTAGGCATAACATATTGACCTATCTCAGTACGATGCAATGTATCCACATGATTACCCACCGCAGCCATCATGCGCTTCACCTGGTGATAGCGACCCTCAACAATTGTCATTGCCAAGGTGTTTTCACTTAATTGTTTACACGCAGTTGCAAGACAAGGCCTAGGATCATCGTCTAATACCACTCCCTTTAAAAGATGATCGATTTGCTTTTGAGTAATAGGCTCAGGTGTAGTAATTTCGTACACCTTCCCAATATTTTTCTTAGGCGTCGTCATCTTATGAATAAACTGCCCATCATCAGAAATCAAGAGTAACCCCGTAGTGTCGTAATCCAAGCGCCCCACACACTGCAAGCCTCGCTCTATAAGTGGACGTGGCAATAAACTATAGACACTGGGGTGATGCGTGGTTTTATGAGAGCATTCGTAATTGACGGGTTTATTAAAGGCGATATAAGCCTTTTCATGAAACTCCCAATCCTCCCCTTCGACATTCAATACCAAACCCTCAGTCGAAATACGCTCTTCTGGGTTCTCGCATAAGACGCCCTTGATGCTGACCAACTCGGCATACACTAAATCACTGCAATAGCGCCGAGTGCCAAAACCTTGGCTAAAGAGAATTTTTTCTAGGGAAAGTGGTTTTGCCATAACTTGGTGAGCATACTACAGCGTTTTGAATGATTTAAACTAGTGCCATGCTTTCAAGCCCAACAGACCGTACCCTGCTTCACACCCGTGAAATTACCTTCTCGGGTTACGCTCGCGAAGATGGGTTATGGGATATTGAGGCGCATCTCAAAGATGTCAAGTCTCACCCCTTCACAACTGGCAGCAGAACCTGGGCTCCAAACGAAGCCTTGCACGATATGTGGATACGCTTAACCGTAAATCTTGACTTGGAAATTAAGGCTATCGAAGTATCAATGGATAGTCATCCCCACCCAGAATGTCCAGAGGTCATACCACCGATGGATGCTCTGATAGGTGCTCGACTAGGTAAAGGCTGGCGCAAAGTAGTAGATGCCCACCTTGGTGGGATTAAGGGCTGCACCCACTTACGCGAACTATTGGCGAATATTGGAACGGCTGCCTACCAGTCGATTCCGGGTGCACTTTTTGACGCCGATGAAAATAAGCCCCCACTCTATTTAGGGCAATGCAAATCTTGGGACTTTGATGGCCCAGTTGTGATGCGCCAATATCCCAAGTTTTATCAGTGGAAGCCTGAGTCTACTTAAACTCACCTCGATGAATATGTAAGGGCCCGCTAGCCTGCTGCACCGGCATCACTTCCAAGACATTAATGTTCATGTGACTTGGTAAAGTTGCAGACCAAAAAATAGTCTCAGCAATATCGTCAGCACTCAAAGCCTGAACACCGTTGTAAACGCTTTCCGCCTTACCATCATCACCTTTAAAGCGAACATTCGAAAACTCTGTTCCAGCACACATCCCTGGCTCAACACAAGTCACTCGCACTGGTGTGCCAATTAAGTCCGCACGTAAGTTCAAACTAAATTGCTTTACAAAAGCTTTAGTACCCCCGTATACATTGCCGCCTGGATAAGGGTAATTGGCTGCAACAGAGCCTAAGTTAATGACGTGGCCACATTTACGCTCAACCATGCCAGGCAAAATGGCGCGAGTCATATGCACAAGCCCTTTGATATTGGTATCGATCATGCGGTCCCAATCTGTCAGTACAGCTTGGTGTGCCGGCTCAAGACCTAAGGCAAGACCAGCGTTATTTACAAGAACAGTAACCTTAGCAAACTCTGTAGGCAAGGTAGCTGCTAATTGATCAACTTTGGAGCTATCACAGACATCAACTGCCAAGGTAAATAATTTTGTCTGCTGCTCTGCAGGTAGGGATGCCCTTAAAGCCTCGAGGCGTTCGGTTCTGCGTCCTAGAGCAATGACTTTATGGCCATGAGCCAGAAATCGACGTGCAGTTGCTTCACCAAAGCCAGCAGTAGCACCAGTAACTAAAACGGTATGTTCCATCATGATTCCTTCAATTGAATTTTTTTCTTAAAATAATTATTATTCTGAATGCCAAATCTTAATCGACATTGACTAGAAAGTTATTTTCCAGCCTAGCAGCATGAGATTTGACTAAAGCTTGTGGCAGCCACTTCGCAAACTCATCGACATTCATATTGAGCTGCTGAGCTGCATGAGTCAACGCTGGTGTAGAAGAAATCCATTGGGTGACTTTTTCCATCTCCATGCTACGCCATTCTAGTAACTTGTATTTCAGTAGCACTTTGGCGCCATGGCGGGCATTACGATCCCTATCTGAGGCAAGGTAATCCAACCTTGAGCGTGCCACACCTAGTGCTGTAGCAACATCAGTAAAAGGATGCCCATGTCCAGGTATGACCAATTCAATCTGCAAGCCCTCAATCAAATCTAAAGTCTGCGCCACCTCTTCAAAACCACTTTCACCCCATAACTCGGGAAACACTACCCCAAAGCCCGCCTCCCATAAAGCATCTGCCGAGATTAAGATCCGATGATCGGCCTGATACAACATGACGGAGTGCGGGTCATGCCCAGGCGCAGACAAGATCTGCCAGACATATCGCCCTAAAGTAATTTCTTGCCCAGAGATTAAGAGATGCGTCCGTGAAAAACGCGGGCAGTTTTGCCCTAGATTGCGGTAGCTTAATAAGTCCTCATTCCAGGTCCGCACTGCGAGATCTTCTGCGCTAGGTATGTAAATCTCAGGATGATAGGTTTTAGCCAAGGCAGCATTACCGCCACAATGATCTGAATGCAGATGGGTATTGATGATCTTATTCAGTGTTGGCATGCCATGCTTTAGTAAAGCATTACTCACCAAATCTAAGGTGAGATTTTCATGAGCGCAATAGCCTGTATCTACTAAGGAGACATCACCATCACCATACAAAAAAATATTGTTTGCCGATAGCCATCCTCTCTCAAAAATTTCAATCCCAGGTGGCAAAGTAAAAAGATTCATGGTAATGATGTTCATTTCATTGCGACTTAATTTTGCGAAGTTTTTTCTAGCTTACGCACATCAAACTGTTGCTGCTGCAAACGTGTCAGTAATTCGTCATACACCTTGGGATCGATCTGCGGCGTTCTAGACAGTATCCATAGATAGTCACGCTTAGGATCACTGACGGCAGCGACTTGGTATTGAGTATCTAAATCGATCACCCAATAGTCACCCCAAACCAGTGGCAGAAATGAAAGCCACTCTGGTGCAAAGCGCACTTCTAACTTGGGAGAGTCTTTGACCCCAATCTGTTTTGCAACACCCTCGGCCAGGGAAGTATCGCCATTCGCAGTCTTGCAGCTATTAAGAACCTGTAGATTGCCGTCGGCCTTTAATGCATAGACTGCCTTGGTATTACCGACGCACTTTTTCTGAAACCAGTTCGGAAATTTGGCAATTTCATACCAAGTCCCTAGGTAGCGAGGCACATCAAGTGATGCAATGGTCTTTACTGGTGCCAGAGCTACCGTGGTTTGACTATAGACATTCGCCTGCATGAGCAAGGTGCTAACTGCTAAGAATGGGATTGCTAATGTTAAATATGGGATTTTCATCTGACCTTACTTGAGGATGAGTTTGCTTCTAACAACAGGGATCCTACAGCACAAGAGTACAACCACTACTACCGCATATACTGATACCGTCTGGAGATCATTCTTGCCAGCCTTGTGCCACCAGTAATGCAGTATCACGCTGCAAGAGATGACATAAATGAGTCGATGTAATTGGGCCCAGCGTCTTCCTAGCTTTCTTTGCATCCAATGATTAGAAGTAATGGCAAGCGGGGTCATCATTAGCAGACTCAGAAAGCCCATGGTGATGAATGGCCTCTTAATCACATCTTTAACCATTGCTGCTAAATCAAAGTTCTGATCCAACCAAATCCAAATGAGAAAATGGATTGCTGCATAAAAGAAACTAAACAGCCCGAGCATTCTGCGGATTTTGATCCAAAAAACAGAACCTGTCAGCAAACGTAATGGTGTCATAGCCAAAGTAATGCAAAGCATTACCAAAGCCCACGTTCCTGTGGATCTGGTAATGAACTCGATGGGATTGGCGCCAAGACCATCGGTAAACCCCAGCCAAACCAAGCGGTCTAGTGGCATTAGTGCGAGGAGAAAAATCATCGCCTTCATGAGATAGCGCTTAATAGTATTTCTTGAGATCCATGCCCGAGTACATGCTGGCGACTTGATCGCCATATCCATTAAACATTTCTGTTTTGATCTTGGGCGCAAATACTCCCTTGTTTTCTGCGATCCGACGCTCTGTCGCCTGACTCCAGCGAGGATGATCGACCAATGGATTCACATTGGAATAAAAACCATACTCACGACCATCAAACTGACTCCAGCTAGTCTTTGGCATCTCTTCAGTAAGACGAATTTTCACAATAGACTTCGCACTCTTAAAACCATACTTCCAAGGCACCACGATGCGAACGGGCGCTCCATTTTGTTTTGGTAAGGCCTCGCCATACAAGCCAAAAGTCAGGAGCGTTAATGGGTTCATTGCCTCATCTAAACGCAAACCTTCTCTGTACGGCCATTCAAGGATATTGCTTTTGACACCCGGCATCTGCTTGCGGTCAGCCAACGAAATGAACTCAACATACTTGGCAGAGCCCAGTGGCTCGACCCTATTCAACAACTTGGATAAAGAATAGCCATCCCAAGGGATCACCATAGACCAACCTTCTACACAGCGCATTCTATAAATACGCTCTTCCATGGGGGCAAGCTTTAGTAAAGCATCAATATCCAAAGTCACTGGTTTTTTTACCAAGCCTTCAATGGAAATCGTCCATGGCCTAGTCTGTAGAGTGCCAGCATTTGCAAAAGGATCTGCTTTATCCGTCCCAAACTCATAAAAATTGTTATAGGTGGTGACGTTCTTATAGCCACTTAGCTCATCCTTCACCACGTATGCGGGATTTAAAGTGGCAGCAAGCTTGTCTGGATTGACTGCCAATGCCTCTCGAGAGAACCAAGGTGCTAGCGCTAGACCAAAGCTGCCAGCAGCCGCCGCTTTAATCAGCTCACGACGACCCTCAAAGACACTTTTAGGAGTGATACCACTTGGGAAAATTGTATTGTCTGTATAGCGCATTGGGATACCTTAGCCTTTTTCTCAAAGAAATCCAAAACTAAGCTCATTCTCCTACTCTTATTGATTTATTGCAGGAGTGCCAATGACCCGCCTTTACAGCAACAAAAAAGGCAAACCTTGCGGTCTGCCTTTTCTGATTTAAGGAACTTGAGCTGATTAGGCTATGGCCGCCTTTAATATTGCATTTAATGTAGCGCTCGGGCGCATTACCGCTTCACACTTTGCAGTATCAGCCATGAAATAACCACCAATATCCG
>Ga0194037_1000751_pt1 | contig 25076 bp, 25 predicted proteins | sample JunL306m_MetaG_FD_148653 | JGI IMG/M metagenome (GOLD analysis project Ga0194037, IMG submission 148653) | Anoxic zone freshwater microbial communities from boreal shield lake in IISD Experimental Lakes Area, Ontario, Canada - Jun2016-L304-6m | ecosystem: Environmental > Aquatic > Freshwater >...
CTGAGGTTTGTGGCCATAATGCCTGAACCCACGACGGTCGCGACCAGCGTTGCAGTACCGACAAACTCTGCAAAGAGACGTTTACGCATCATCACTTACTCCAAATCATGAGAAACTGGGCACATGCAACGCACAGTGGTCTACCTCTTCACCATCCACCGAAAGAGTATTCCATTTGCCTTCTTTAGTATGGCAATCGACCGTATGCGCACTCGTCAGTTCACTGGGATTTCATTTTCAAAGTTACTCGGCACCGGAACCGGCAAAACTTTTACCCCCAGCGATGCCGACCTCACCCAATGGGGAATGGTGGTTGTCATCGACGAAGAACGCTTAAGCGCCTTTGATCAATCACCAGTTATCTCCGGCTGGCGCAGACGCTCAACCGCAGAATTTCGAGCAGTGCTCTCTCCAATTTCCTCACATGGTTTATGGGCCAAGCAGAATCCATTCGACTTTGTTGCTCCACTCTCCCGCCCCGATGCCCACATTGCTGCAATCACTCGTGCGCGCATCAAATGGAATAAAAACTTTATTTTCTGGAGATCTGTTCCTCCTGTAGTGCTAGACCTCCACGCTAATCCAGGTTTGATTGCGGCGATTGGAATCGGTGAAGCGCCCATTGGTTTACAAGGGACATTCTCGCTTTGGCAATCGGCGGCGGCACTACGAGAGTTTGCATATAAGGGCAAGGCCCACCAGGTTGCGATTGCGCAGACTGAATCCATTGGTTGGTATAGCGAAGAACTCTTTGCGCGCTTTGAAGTGGTTGGACAACGCGGTGAAATTACTTCCAAAGCAGTCAAGTAAGGCAGACTTAGGCCATGTCGATTCGCCACTACAACCCACGTCGTAGACGCCGTGGCGGAATCTCTCCCAAAGCGCGAAACTTTCTCTTTCTTCTCGTTGGTCTAGCGATAGCTTTACAAATCTCTTATCCACTTATTCATGGAGAAGCTCTGCGCATAGTTACTATCGCAACTGTGTACATCGCAGCTTTTGCGATGGTGGCGCATGGACACCTTGCATACGGTGCAAAGTATTCAACGCGTTACCTTCCACTCACTGCGCTCTTTGGTCTCGGCATTGAAGTCCTCGGCGTACATACTGGTTGGCCCTTTGGGATTTACCAATACGACTCATCGCTTGGCCAATCGCTATTTGGTGTACCGCTCGTTGTTCCATTTGCTTGGGTGATGATGGTTCATCCAGCACTGGTTGCAGCCCGACGCATCGCAGGTAACTGGGTATTCCTATACGGCGGCGCAATTCTTGCGGCATGGGATCTATTCCTTGATCCGCAGATGGTTGCTGCCGGCAGATGGAAATGGGAGGTCACTGGCTCTCACGTTCCCTTCACTCCAAATATTCCTCTCTCCAACGCTTTCGGTTGGTTACTGGCAGGGCTAGTAATTGTCGGACTTTTGCATCTTGTGTTGCCACGCGATCGTCGCAAAGAAGGAACTTCCCTCGTTGCAGTCGATGCGCTCTTAGTCTGGACGCTCTTTGCGGGATTTATCGGCAATCTCTTCTTCTTCGATCGCCCTGGACTTGCCTTTTTTGGAAGCGCAATCTTGGGAGCTCTCCTCATTCCTTACTTCTTCTCTAGTTGGCTTAGCGGTAAGAATCAGTAATTAATGTTTCGCATTCTCCTTGGACTCGATTTCTTAATTTTCGCAATCTCAGCTATCAATTTTTTTACCATCCGTGTTCCACGAGACAAAAACGCAATCGATAGTTCAGTTACGGTCTTGGTGCCGATGCGTAATGAGGCCGATAATGTCCACGAATGTTTAACCGCCCTTGCTGCTCAGCGCGGAGTCAGTAACTTAAAGGTCATCATCATCAACGATGCTTCGACTGATCAGACTTTACATTTCCTTCACTCAGCAATTTCAGGCGATAGCCGATTTTCGGTAATTGACTCCCCTACTCTGCGCCAGGGTTGGCTCGGCAAGGTGTCGGCGCTACAACATGGATACGAAGCAACCCATTCGGAGTTCATCATCACCCTCGATGCTGACGTGCGTTTACAGCCAGATGCCATTGCTTATGCAGTCAATCAATTAGACGATCTCAGTCTTGATTTTCTCTCACCTTACCCGCGCCAGATTGCACTTACATTTGGCGAGAAACTCATCCAGCCCATCTTGCATTGGTCATGGATGAGCACAGTCATTCTGCGCCTATCTGAAAAATTTCCTCGTCGATCAACGGCGGTAGCTAACGGGCAATTCTTTGTAGTTCGCAAGTCAGCACTTGATGCAATCGGTGGTTTTACTTCTGTCAAAAACCAGATCCTTGACGATATCGAACTAGCTCGTTCGTTGATTGCAGCAGGATGTAAAGGTGTCGTCACTGAAGGATCAGAGATTGCTAGCACTCGAATGTATGCATCTTTCAATGAAATCCGACAAGGCTATGGAAAATCGCTCTGGAAAGCATTCGGTGGCCCACTCGGATCTATCGTCGCTGCTATCTTTATCTTCGCCACTGGAATTCTCCCTGTACTTCTCTTTCTCAGCGGATATTCCTTAGGTTTCATTCTCTATATTTATATTGTGCTTACTCGTGCAATGAGCGCCATACGTTCTAGAGGTAATCCCATGTATGCATTTCTCCATCCTTTTTCGAGTGCGCTCTTGATCTATTTGATTGCCTACTCGTGGGCACAACGTGGAAGTATTCAGTGGAAGGGTCGCACTGTATGACGGGCAACGTAGGCAAAGTCCAGAACCCCGAACGGATTGCAATAGTTGGCGCTGGAATCGGCGGTCTCTGCACCGCTGCGCGCCTGGCCAAAGCTGGGCATCACGTCACTATCTTTGAGGCATCGAATCGCACTGGTGGAAAATGTCGCACCGAATGGATTGGTCGATATGCATTCGATACTGGCCCATCACTTCTCACTCTTCCTGCTGTCTATCGGGACTTCTTTCAGCGCACAGGCGATGTTATGGGGCGCGTACTTGAATTGCAGGAAGTCAACCCATCTTTTGATTATCGCTTCCATGATGGAAAGTCAGTTAAGTTTGCAAACTTATCTCGGAAGAATACTCTCGCATCGATTGAAGAGTCTCTAGGAAAAGATGCGGCAGCTGAATGGAATCAAGCACTATTGCAGGCTGAAGCTATGTGGGATGTATCCCGCGAACCATTTATTGAATCTGAGTTGAAATCACCAGTATCTCTGCTCAAGCGGCCACGATTGCTCAAAGATCTCAAAACGATTTCCCCTTGGAAATCGCTGCGCGGCTTAGAGATCAAGAATCCATACCTGGCAAAAATTATGGATCGCTATGCAACCTATAGCGGTTCAGACCCTCGCTTTGCACCAGCGGTTCTATCAACTATCGCCTTCGTAGAAGAAGCATTTGGCGCCTGGCATATCAAGGGTGGAATCGGAACGCTCTCAGAGAAAATTACGGAACGATGCGAAAAGTTGGGAGTCGATATTCACCTTAACTCCTATGTTCAAGAAATCCTGGTGACCGGTGGCAAAGTCTCGGGCCTCATGGTTAACGGAAATCGTGAGAGTTTTGATCGGGTCGTGGCAAATGCAGATGCACGCTTTGTCTATGAAAAATTATTGGCACCGACAAATAAAGTAGTCAAGATCCGCAAGCAATTAGCTAAGCAAGAGCCTTCACTTGCCGGTTTCTCATTACTACTCGGACTGAAGCCATCTACTGCCGCGCCACTTGAGCACCACACAATTTTATTTCCAGAAAATTATGACCTTGAATTTGAAGCAATCTTCACCACCAAGACTCCGGTGGAAAAACCAACAATCTATATCTGTGCGCCACGTGATCCATCAATGGTCAAAGATAAAGGCCACGAAGCCTGGTTCGTCTTGGTCAATGCACCACGTCATAGTTCCACAGGTGAGAGCTTTGATTGGAGCGATGAGAACTTTAATCGACAGTATGCCAACTCCATCATTGATCACATTGAAGCAGCCGGAATTCCGATTCGTGATCGACTTGAAGTACTTGAAATCCGGACTCCCTTAGATTTACAAACCAGTGTTAATGCACCGGGTGGATCCATCTATGGGACTTCGAGTAACGGGGCGCGTTCTGCATTTGCACGTGCGAAGAATCGCTCACCAATAAAAGGTCTCTACTTAGTTGGTGGATCAGCCCATCCAGGAGGCGGATTACCGCTAGTCGGCTTGAGCGCAGAGATGGTTGCGCTAGCTATCCTCGAGTAGTTAATACTTTCTTAGCTGCTCGCATTACCTGTAAGAAACTAAAGAGAAGAAGTGCAAGGAAGACGTAAGACATCACCAGGGTTCCTGGAATATCAAAGATATAGAAGAGAAGTGCGAAGGCCATAAAGATTGCACGGACCGGTCTCTCGGTTGGTGTCACAACTCCGACTTCTGAGTGGCCAAGGGATGCAAGTCGCGCGCGGGCATACTCTTGAGTCGCAGCGATGGTCCACATGGAGATCACCAGCCAAGCAGGGATACCGAGGCGCCATCCCATGTATAGCCAGAAAGCCTCGCTGATGCGATCAGCTACAGAATCAAGGACAGATCCCCATTTACTTTCACTACCCCGAAAAATTGCAACGCTGCCATCGATTCCATCGAAGAAGAGTGAAATCACGAGCAATAGAAGAGAAATTGCTGCGTACGTTGAAAGCCCCATCGCGATTGCGGTACCAAGACCTAAGAAAGTGATGAAGTTTGGTGAGATGCGTAAAGCTGCGCAGACACGTGCTGCTTGATAGGAAAATTTCAACCATGCCCCGACTACACCTTCTACATCGGCGCCACCATGTAATTGGCTCCAGCGATCTTTGAAATCTTGCTCAGTCATCGCTCATCCTTGAGCTGAGCATAAATTTCGCGAGTAGCAGTAGATGTATTCATCGTATAAAAGTGAAGTCCAGGCGCACCTGCTGCAAGTAAGTCCTGACAGAGCTGGGTAGCAATTTCAACTCCCAGTTTACGAACATCTTCGGGCTTATCTTCAATCTTGGCAAAGGCCTCTGAAATATGAGACGGGATAGGAACGCCACTAAGTTCTGCCATGCGATTGAGTTGCTTCACATTAGTAATAGGCAAGATGCCTGGAATAATCGGAAGCGAAGATCCGCTCGCCGCCAACTTATCTACGAGCGATTTCCACTTATCTGCTTCAAAGAAGAACTGAGTTGTTGCAAAAGTTGCGCCGCGCTTCTCTTTCTCAAGCAAAACTCTTACATCTGCATCAAAATCACCATGCGATGCTGGGTGCCCATCAGGAAAGGCCGCTACGCCAATAGTGAATCCGCCGAACTCTGCGGCAAGTGTTACCAATTCATCTGCATGATTGAGTCCACCTTCGGTAGCGCTCCATGGAGCACGTGGACCGCCAGTGGGATCGCCGCGGAGTGCGAGAATACTTTTTATTCCAGCTTCGCGATATTTACCGAGAATCTCGATTAGCTCTGCGCGAGTAGAACCAACGCAGGTTAAGTGAGCGACCGTTGGAATATGTGTCCGAGCAGTTATCTCAGATGTAATCCGAATGGTGCGATCGCGCGTTGAACCACCTGCGCCATAGGTCACAGAAATGAAGTCAGGGGCGATGGATTCGAGTTGTGTCATCGCAGACCAGAGGCGTTCTTCGCCCTCAACATCTTTCGGTGGGAAGAATTCAAAGGAGTAGGTAAGACCACTCTTCACGCTGCGCATCTCCACGGCGTCAGGGTACCTTTTCTCCGTGGATAAAGAGGTCATGATGAGCGCATCCGAGGTACGGGATGCGGTCAAAGTCGAACTCACACAATATTTAGCGGAACAACGTGACTATCTCACTAGCATCGCATCTGAGTTGATTCCGGTCTGCGATGCTCTTGAAGATTATCTCCTCGAAGGTGGCAAGCGACTTCGACCTCTCTTTGCTTATGCGGGATATCTAGCTGCGGGTGCAACGCCATCGCGCACAGATATTCGTGCGATGGCCAGCCTGGAGTTACTACAAGCTTGTGCGCTTATTCACGATGACTTAATGGACGGTTCTGATACTCGACGAGGAAAACCAGCGATACATCGCCACTTTGAAAATCTTCACCGTCAAGGATCCATGGCCGGGCTGGCAGAACAATTTGGAGAAGCAGCTGCAGTATTGCTCGGAGATCTTGCACTTGTCTGGTCAGATCACATGTTGCATAACTCTGGTCTTTCGCATGAATCACTCACATCTGCGCTTCGTATCCACGATGAGATGCGCATCGAACTCATGGCTGGGCAGTATCTCGACGTGCGCGAAGCCGGCGAACGTGAACATAGCGTCGAACGTTCTTTACGCATTGCGCGATATAAATCTGGCAAGTACACCATCGAGCGCCCTCTGCACTTAGGTGCGGTCATTGCTCGACCATCTTCATCCGAACATTCGGAACTTCTCAATGTGCTCTCTGCTTATGGACTGCCACTTGGAGAAGCCTTCCAATTACGTGATGACATGCTCGGAATTTTTGGCGATCCTGAAACAACTGGCAAACCAGCCGGTGATGATCTTCGCGAAGGAAAGCGCACCGTACTTATGGCGATGACTATGGAGAAAGCGTCAATCGCTGCTCGCGACGAATTGGTTTCCCATTTGGGCAATCCCAATCTTTCTCCAGAAAAAGTTGACGCACTTCGCTCCATCATTACCGAGACTGGTGCAGTACATGATGTTGAGAAATTGATCGACCGCCTCGGTGAAGAATCAGTAAAAGCCGCGAACTCTGCAGCTATCAATGAAAAGGCACGTCCACTTCTCTTAGCTCTCGCTGAGACCGCAATCCGTAGGAGCTATTAATGACCAGAACAGTTAAAGGACCCACAGATCACGTAGTCGTGGTTGGAGCAGGACTTGGTGGGCTGAGCGCTGCACTTCGCCTGGCCGGCGCTGGTCGTAAAGTCACAGTCGTCGAACGTGAATCCGTACCAGGTGGTCGCAATGGTTTACTCAATAAAGATGGCTATGCATTTGATACTGGTCCATCCGTCTTAACGATGCCATCACTAATCCAAGATGCATTTAGTTGCGTTGGAGAAGATATGAAAGATTGGCTTGAACTCATGCCTCTTTCACCTTTATATCGCGCTTTCTATGCAGATGGTTCGCAGATCGATGTCCATGCAAATACTGCACAGATGGAAGAAGAGATTCGTACCCAGGTCTCTGCTGAAGAAGCGTTGGGTTATCGCAAGTATGTTGAATTTGTAACCAAGCTCTACAAGTACGAGATGAACGACTTTATCGATAAGAACATCGATTCACCTCTGAATCTCTTAACGCCTAACTTGGCACGATTAATTGCATTGGGTGGTTTTAGACATCTACAGCCAAAGGTCAATCAATATCTCAAGGATCCGCGTTTGCAGAAGGTGTATTCATTCCAGGCGATGTATGCCGGCGTCAGCCCTCAGCAAGCACTCGCGATTTATGCAGTGATCGCCTATATGGATTCAGTCAACGGCGTCTTCTTCCCTAAGGGCGGAATGCATGCAGTTCCTCGCGCACTTGCTGCAGCAGCCCAGAAGCATGGCGTTGAATTCAAGTACAACACAACTGTCACAGGTCTGGATAAGCAGAACGGTCGCGTTAAAGCGGTCTTGACCGACAAGGGCGAACGTATCGAATGCGATGTCGTTGTCATGAACCCTGATCTGCCTGTTGTTTGGCGCGACTTGCTGGGTAAGACCCCGCTCAATATCAAGCGCCTTAACTACTCTCCATCATGTGTCACTCTCTTAGTTGGCTCTTCCAAGAAGTACGACCACATCGCTCACCACAATATTCACTTTGGCGAATCATGGGATGGCGTCTTCGACGAATTAATTAAGAAGAAGATTTTGATGACCGATCCATCAGTCTTGGTAACAGTTCCAACCCATGATGATGCCTCTCTTGCACCTGCCGGAAAGCAGTCCTATTACATCTTGTATCCAACCCCTAACTTGGATGCAGACATTGATTGGAAGACACAGGCCAAGCCATATCGCGATCACATGATTAAGACACTCGAAGATCGTGGATACACAGGCTTTGGCGATTCCATCGAGACCGAAGTAATGACCACTCCCCTTGATTGGCAAGCCCAAGGAATGGAGCGCGGTGCACCATTTGCTAGCGCACATACCTTCTTCCAGACAGGTCCATTTAGACCACGCAATATGGCTGCCGGTTTTGAGAACGTTGTCTTTGCGGGCAGTGGAACTCAACCAGGTGTGGGAGTTCCGATGGTCTTGATCTCGGGCCGCTTAGCTGCCGAACGCATTGTGGGTCCGGTTAAGTAAATGGATGCAGCACTTGCCGCATCGTATGAAGAGTGTAAACGTCTTAACTCCTTACACGGTAAGACCTACTACTTAGCAACTCTCCTGCTGCCAAAAAATAAGCGTCCCTATGTTCATGCCTTGTACGGCTTTGCAAGATATGCCGATGAAATCGTTGACGACTTAGCTTCAACGCTCTCTCCCACAGAAAAAGCTGAAGCACTACATAGTTGGAGCAGCGGAGTATTAGCAGATTTAAAAGCTGGAACTAGTAGCGACCATATTGGTCGAGCACTTGTTGATACTGCACAAAAGTTTGATATTCCGCACCAGCACTTTGTAGATTTCCTTCACTCCATGGAAATGGATTTAACTGTTACTGAGTACCAAACTTATAAAGATTTACTCGAGTACGTCTACGGGTCAGCTGCAGTGATAGGGCTAGAGATGGTTCCGATTCTTGGCTATTCCGATGAACGCGCCTTTGAAGCAGCGAAGAAGCTCGGGATTGCCTTTCAATTAGCTAACTTTATTCGCGATGTGGGCGAAGACCTTGATCGTGGCCGGGTCTATCTACCGTTGCAAGAGCTCGCTCAATTTGGCGTAGATCGCGCAATGCTAGAACGTCGCGTCCTAACCCCTGAAATTGTTGCCGCACTTAAATTTCAAATCGCCCGCGTGCGCCAACTGCAGCGCGAGTCAGATATCGGTATTGATTTTCTCGATAAGCAATCACGACCATGTATTCGCGCAGCGAGCGAGCTCTACTGTGGAATCGTTGATGAAGTTGAAGCAATCGGTTATGACATCTTCACTAAGCGCGCCAAGACTTCGACCGGTCGCCGAGCACGTGTTGCAGGTAAGGCCTATATACAAGCAATTGCGGCTCGTATTCGCTAAAGTTCTATCCAACGGGAGCCATCGCGGCTGAGAGGACTTCACTATGAAGTCGACCGTCTGACTGGTCCGGTAATGCGGATCTAGAAATGAGGTTCCACTTGTTCTCCATTTTCTTTACTGCGTGGGGTTATGACGTTTCCTATCTTGAATTCACTGCATCGGTTGTCTCCTTTGTTGGAGTAGCGCTCGGCATCACGGCAAAGCGCATCACCTGGCCATGGTGGGGAATCAGCAGCCTGCTCTACGGAATCTTCTTCTGGCAGTACAAGCTCTACGCCAGCGCCGCATTACAGATTGTCTTTATCCTCGCCGCGATTGCGGGTTGGTATGGCTGGGAGCCAACGGGTGCAAAGCCTGGACCATTTAAAAATAAATTCCGCCTCTACACAATCGCGGCGATTCTTATCTCGACTCTTGCACTCGGCCCAGTGCTGAAATGGTTAGGTGCGGCTTCCACATATGTAGATGCGATTCTCTTCTTTGGGTCTGTTGCAGCGCAGATTTTGATGGTCTATGAGAAGTATGACAACTGGCCAATGTGGCTGGTTGTTGATGCTGGATATACAGCTCTCTACGCATCACAAGGTCTACTCTTTACAACGCTGCTCTATGTGGCATTTACTGCATTAGCGGCATTGGGATGGAGCACTTGGTATGGATCTCATCGCCGCGCTATCCGATCTCTGTAAATCAACTTCACAACCCATCATTGCTATAGATGGACCAGCTGGTGCCGGTAAGACGACTCTTGCACACGACATAAAACTTGCTCTGGCTCAGACCTACTCCATCACCGAGATTCATATGGATGATCTCTATGACGGATGGGATAACGCGCTCTCATCGCAACTCTCTGCGGTCCTGTCACATCTCGTCGCCGCCCATAAGAAATCAGAAGTTATTTCGCTATCGAAATACGACTGGAGCGCTGGGAAATTCAGCGCTGCGGTTACGCTAGAAAAATCTGAACTCCTAATACTTGAAGGAGTCGGTAGTGGACAGGGTTCCATTCGGGATTCCTTAACTGCTTTGATCTGGATTGATATCGATGCGGAAGATGGTTTAGCGCGGGTCTTACATCGAGATGGAAATACGATTGAGAATCAGATGAGAAAGTGGCTCGCCACACAAGAGCAACATTTTGGCGTCGAAAAGACTCAGAACGCCGCTGATTTCGTGCTCACTAACTAGAATTCGATATATGTCTGACCTCACTGGCGAGCTGATTGATGGGCGATATCAGCTCATTCGCCAGTTGGCTACAGGCGGTATGGCCTCAATCTATGAAGCACTTGATACACGACTTGATCGCAAAGTTGCCGTCAAGATCATGCACTCGCACCTTGCGCAAGATGAGCAATTTGTAGAACGTTTCATCCGCGAAGCGAAAGCTGCTGCAGCTTTGTCACACCCCAATATCGTTGCGGTACAGGATCAGGGTTGGAATCAGAATGGAACTCCAGCAATCTTCCTTGTCATGGAGATGATTGATGGCCACACCTTGCGTGAATATCTCAACGAACAAGGCAAACTATCTATCGCAGATGGAATCAAATTTCTTCTACCTGTTATGAGTGCGCTCTCTGCCGCACATAAGATCGGCATAGTCCATCGTGATATTAAGCCAGAGAATATTCTGATTTCAAAAGAAGGACGTATCAAGATCGCAGATTTTGGATTAGCAAAGGGCCCCTTAATTGGCGGAACTCTTACCGCTGAATCAAGCGTCATCCTTGGAAGCGTCTCATACCTCTCCCCTGAACAAGTTCAACGTGGGGTGGCAGACTCTCGCAGCGATATCTACTCAATCGGAATTACTGCCTTTGAAATTTTTACAGGCAAGAAACCGTTTGAAGGTGACGCTCCAATTCAAATTGCTTATATGCACGTCAATAATCGAGTGCCTCGCATAAGTTCTATAATTACTGGAGTCCCAGAGAAGCTCGATGACCTCATTTACAGTGCAACGAGCGCAAACCCTGATGAGCGTCCGCGCGATGCAACGGTCTTCCATGACCAACTCTCATCTATCAACGCGCTCCTTAATCCAAAAGAGAATCAACTCAGCCTGGAATTAGATATTCCCATTGAGCCGATGCGTCCGAAGGTCAACCGCAAATCTCTGCGCAAGAAAGTTCAAGAGCTCACTGCGGCTATCCCAAATCCTTCGATTACTCCTAAAACGCGAGAGAGTACTCAAGAAATTGCTCAACGTAAGAAGGCCAGTAAGCGAGTACGTCGCAACCGCAAGATTGCACTTGGGCTAGCTATCGCTGTTGGAATTCTTGGCTGGTATTTATTAGTTGGGCCTGGCTCGCGAGTCGTTGTTCCTTCCACTATCGGAGCAACACAGAGCGAAGTGACTGCAGCTCTCAATCCACTAGGACTCACTTCGGTGGTAACGGAGCAACGATTTAGTGAAGATATTGCGCAAGGCCTGGTTATTCAATCAATTCCGCAAGGAGGAGGGCGCGTAGATCAAGGCGGCGTAGTAAAGCTGATCATCTCTAAAGGTCCTGAGCGTTATCTGCTTCCCTCAATTACTGGTCTAACCCCCGATGCGGCAGCGAAAGTTTTAGCAAAATTACCACTTGCGCTACAAGCTAATGCAGAAGAATTTAGCGCCAAAGTTCCTAAGGGCTATGTCATTGACTCGAATCCACCAGCCGGAGAACAAGTAAAGCGAGATGCCATAGTTGTGATTCGAGTATCTAAAGGTATTGAACAGGTTGCTCTGGCATCGTATGTCGGAAAGAGCTCTGACCAAGCGCTTAATGAATTACAAACTGCTGGATTTAACGTAATTTCAACATATGCATTTAGTGAGACTCAATTAGCAGGTGAGGTTGTCTCACAGAAGCCTGATGGTGGAAGTACAGCTGATAAGGGCGCAAAGATTACTTTGGTGATTTCAAAGGGAAGCCAGTTTGCCTACATTCCAAATCTCTATTCCATCGAGGAAGCGAAAGCTGTGCAATCGCTCAAAGATCTTGGTCTCAAGGTTGTCGTCAAGAAGATGGGCAAAAAGAGCATCAAGAAGGTGACAAATATTTCACCCAAGGTCGGAAGTAAGGTAAAACGTGGCAGTACTGTGACCATCACAGTAGGGTAGGCAAATGTCTCCGGCAGCAAAGCAACCAGGTAAACCAAGAATCGGCGCACATACTCCTACTTCTGGAGGTATGGCTAAGCGCTCCATCGCGTATGCAGAGTTAACGCAAGCCGAAGCGATTCAAGTCTTCACATCAAATCCGCGCGGCTGGGCGATGCCAGAAACTAATCATGAAGCAGATGCGCTCTTCCGCGAAAAAGCAGAGGCGCTCGACATTGAGACCTATGTCCATGCACCATTTCTTATCAACTTAGGTTCGCCAACCGAAGATACATATAAGAATTCACTCGCCTCAACTGCCTACTCACTCAAGCGTGGCCAAGAGATTGGTGCGCTGGGAGTTGTAGTTCATACCGGTTCTGCGGTGAAGGAAGATAATGTCGACCAGGCGTGGAAACAGATCAAGAAAGGCGTCATGCCAATTCTGGAAGCGCTCGATGATGATGCGCCTTATCTGCTTTTAGAACCCACCGCCGGACAAGGTCAATCATTAGTAAAGCGTTTGGAAGATTTGGAGAATTACTTAAAGGCTCTTGAATATCATCCAAAAGTGGGTATCTGTCTTGATACCTGTCACGTATTTGCAGCCGGCCACGACATTGCGAAAAAAGGTGGGATGAAGGAGACCCTTGATCTCCTCGTTCAAGTCGCTGGAATCGAGCGTATCCAATTAATTCATGCCAACGACTCGATGGATGTTTGTGGTGCACTCAAGGATCGTCACCAAAATATCGGCAAAGGTTTTATCGGCGTCGATCCATTTGCAGAACTTCTTAAGCACCCAGCCGTTGCGAATGCTCCTCTCATTCTAGAAACGCCTGGGATGGAGCCAGAACATGGTGAGGAAATTGCGCTCCTCAAGAAGTTGCGTGGATGAGTTCTTCGCACGCTCTCAGAATCCGCCTTGCCCCATGGGCACTTCTGACTGTCTCCATGGCATGGGGTCTGTCATTCGTAGTAATGAAAGATCCCATTGCAAAAGAGAGCGTCAATAGTTTTCTCTTCACACGCTTTGTCGTAGCGGTTATTGCCATGCTGCTACTTAAACCAGCAGTTCTCAAAAGCATTACTCGTGAAATTCTTCTCAAAGGATTTATTGCTGGCCTCCTCTTAGGTTCTGGGTTCATACTTCAAACTCTCGGGCTAGCTCGTGCAGGTGCGGCAGTTACCGGATTTATTACCGGCTTATATGTGGTGGCAACTCCCTTAATAGCGGCTCTCGTCTTGAAGGCGAAGATCTCTCGCTTCACCTGGAGTTGTGTCGCACTCGCCACGGCAGGACTTGCCCTTCTCTCGCTCAAAGGGTGGAGTATGGGAATCGGCGAATTTTTTGTATTGCTGTGCGCCATAGTCTTTGGCGCCCACATCGTTGCGCTAAGCCACTGGAGTAACGGTCTCGATGCATATGCAATGACGGTTGTGCAGCTTGCTACGTGTGCGCTACTCACCGGTGCGATCTCTTTCGGACAAGGTTACGAAGCACCGGCCAATCTCAGTGGTTGGCTCGTTATTTTCTATACTGCAATCATCTGTACTGCGATTGCATTTGTTATTCAGACTTGGTCCCAGGCACATATGTCTGCAACCAAGGTTGCTGTCATCATGACGATGGAGGTTGTCTTTGCCGCAATCTTCGCTGTGATATTCGGTGGCGAGACGCTCACGATTAAGGTGCTCATTGGCGGAGCAATGGTCCTTACCGCTATGTTTATGATTGTTCTCAAGGAGGCATAAGACATGGCAATCGATCTTCGTTCGGATACCGTCACCAAACCGAGCGCTGCCATGCGCCAAGCAATGGCCGCTGCTGAAGTCGGCGATGATGTGTATGGCGATGATCCGACGGTTAACTCCCTCGAAGAACGTGTTGCTGCGATGTTCGGTCACGAAGCTGGACTTTTTGCACCTACTGGTTCACTTGCCAATCAATTAGCGATTCGAACACTAGTAAAGCCGGGCGAGGAAATCCTGGTAGAAACTCGCGGACATATTGTTCGTGCAGAGCTTGGTGCCGCCGCAGCTTTTAGCGGAATCACAACTCGCACTTGGCCATCTGTCGATGGACTTTTACAAGCAGAAGACCCGCTTGCCATCGCTCATGAAAATGCTGGGCCTTACCTAGTTTCCACTAAAGCAATTGCAGTTGAGAACACACATAATTTTGGCGGTGGAACCGTGCAGCCGATCGAAGAGATCGCAAAACTTTCAGAAGCAGCACATTCTCGTGGGATTGCCATGCATCTCGATGGTGCACGTATCTGGAATGCACACGTTGCATCAGGTGTCTCATTTGCCGAGTATGGAAAGCACTTCGACACCATCAGCGTCTGTCTCTCGAAGGGGCTTGGAGCGCCTATTGGTTCTGTCATGCTCTCTAGCAAAGAGCGAGTGGGCGAAGCTCGTATCTGGCGCAAACGTTACGGCGCTGGAATGCGTCAGGTCGGAATAATTGCTGCTGCTGCACATTATGCGCTCGATAACAATATTGCGCGCCTTGCAGAAGATCACGCGCGTGCCCAGAAGATTGCGGTGGCGCTAGCTGCCTTTGATTCCTCACTTATCAATCCAGTTAAGGTGCATACAAATATCGTTGGACTTGAGCTCTCAAAGATCGGAATCTCCGCTGCCGAACTTACTGCGCGCTGTAAAGAAGCTGGGTTATGGATTAGCGCGCTGGGCCCTCATTACGCTCGACTCGTTACGCATTTAGATTTCGATGATGCACAATGCGATGAAGCAATTTCGATCTTACAGAGCGCCCTCGTGGCGAAGTAGCCACTCTTTCTTACTTAATCCGTAAGCGTAATTTCCTAGCGCTCCCCCGGTTTTAACGATGCGATGGCACGGAACAACAAGAACTATTGCATTCTTTGCGCAGGCACTTCCTGCCGCGCGCACCGCAGCCGGACTACCTGCACGCTCTGCTAAATCTGAATACGAGATTACCTTTCCGGGGCGGACATTCTTCATCGCCTTCCATGCCGCTTGCGAGAATGGCGCCCCAGGTTGGCGAACCTGAATTCCATTAATTGCCGCGATATCTCCATCGAAGTAATCGTTTATGAGATCCGTGATTACTGGAATCTTCGCCACAGATTTGATTTCGCGAATCGAATCATCTGCACCCAAGCTCTCTTTGAGAGCATTGAGAGTGGATAGATTTGCTCCAAGGAGTATGTGCTCGTCAGCAATCAGATTGAGGCTACCTACAGGTGTTGCGAGAGTGGTGAGAAGTAGCGTCACGCTCGCTAAATTAGCGGTCGCGCAACATTTCAGCAACTAAAAATGAGAGCTCAAGTGATTGCGAATGATTTAAGCGTGGATCACATGCTGTCTCGTAACGTGATTCGAGGTCCTTTTCAGATACCTGATTACCACCACCAAGGCACTCAGTGACGTCATCGCCAGTAAGCTCGATATGGATTCCACCTGGGTGGGTTCCGAGCTTCTTATGGACTTCAAAGAAACCACGTACTTCATCGAGAACATCTTCAAAGTTACGGGTCTTATAACCATTCTTTGATTCAAAGGTGTTGCCATGCATCGGATCGCAGACCCAGAGAACCTGGGCACCGCTCTTGGTGACACCTTCAACGAGTGCAGGAAGTGCTTGGCGGATTGTGCCAGCGCCCATGCGAGTAATAAAGGTAACGCGCCCTGGTTCATTATCTGGATTGAGCTTGGCAATGAGTGCAAGTGCATCGTCGACTGTCGACTTTGGACCTAGTTTGATTCCAATGGGATTGCGAACCTTAGATGCAAAATCAACATGTGCGCCATCGAGTTGGCGTGTGCGTTCGCCGATCCAGATGAAGTGGCCAGAAACATCGTAAGGAAGTTGGGTACGCGAATCGATACGTGTCAGCGCCTTCTCGTACTCAATGATGAGTGCTTCGTGGCTGGCATAGAAATCAACAGCTTTAAATTGTTCTGGGTCAACACCCGCAGATTTCATAAATGCAAGAGCGCGACCAACTTCGTTCGCCATCTGTTCGTACTTTTCACCAAATGTAGAGTCGCGGATAAAGCCCTTATTCCATTCGTGAACCTGGCGAAGATCTGCAAAACCTCCACGAGTAAAGGCGCGAACTAAATTAAGAGTTGCAGCAGATGTGTTGTAGACGCGAACTAGTCGGTTGGGATCCGGAGTGCGCGCTGCTTCGGTGAATTCAATATCGTTAACAGCATCTCCGCGGTAGGCAGGTAACGTGACATCACCGCGAGTTTCAAGATCGTTAGAACGTGGCTTGGCGAATTGACCTGCCATACGCCCGACCTTAATCACAGGCAAACTTGAGTAATACTGCAAGACAGCGGCCATCTGCAAGATTGTCTTAATGCGATTACGGATTGAATCTGCAGTCGCTGAATTAAATGTCTCAGCGCAATCTCCACCTTGTAGCCAGAATGCACGACCGGCAGCAGCTTCTGCAATCTTTGCTTTGAGATCATCGCATTCTCCAGCGAAGACAAGAGGAGGAAGCGCGCGAAGATCTGCCACAGCTTTCTTCATCTGCTCGCCATCGTGCCCGCCCGGCCAATTTGGTTGTTGGGCAGCAACGAGAGATTCGTCGAAGAGCGAATCCAGCTGCGAGTGAGAGGTATTCATGGTCATAAGAGTAGAGAGTTCAGTGGCAATCTCGGAGGGAGATTATCCGAAGAACGAAGTGATCTCCTCGTAGCGCTCGATCGGAACTGTCTTGAGAACATCGGTCGCTGATGCCAGTGGCACGCGCGCAATCTTTGTTCCGTGAAGTGCCATCATCTTGCCGAAATCACCTTCGTGAACAGCTGTGATTGCTTCTAGTCCGAAGCGAGAGCTGAGTACACGATCGAATGCTGATGGTGTACCGCCACGTTGGATATGTCCAAGGACTGTGCAACGAGTCTGGTAGCCGGTCTTACTTTCGATTTCAGCAGCAAGCCAATCGCCGATACCGGAAAGTTGTACGTGACCAAAGGCATCAAGTGGCTGATCCTTGACGATCATGTCGCCATCTTGAGGAATCGCACCTTCTGCAATAACGATGATGGGTGCTGTGCCAGTTTCAAAACGTGACTTTACATATTCGCAGACCTTGTCGACTGAGAATTTAACTTCTGGAATCAAGATACATGCAGCATCTCCGGCAATACCTGAGTGCAGTGCAATCCATCCTGCGTGACGACCCATAACCTCAACGATGAGTGGGCGGTGATGTGACTCAGCAGTTGTGTGGAGGCGATCAATAGCTTCCATCGCGATATTGACTGATGTGTCGAAACCAAATGTGAAATCTGTATTGTTGAGGTCATTATCGATTGTCTTTGGAACACCAATGACTTTGACGCCTAAAGCATCGAGCTTGGTTGCAACGCCGAGAGTATCTTCGCCACCGATTGCAATCAGAACATCGATTCCCTGATCAGCCAGATTCTGCTTGATGCGCTCGACGCCGTTTTCAATCTTAAATGGGTTGGTGCGTGATGAACCGAGAATAGTTCCGCCCTTAGCAAGAATTGGCTTTACAGTTGCAAGATCTAACGGCATGGTCAGCGCTTCAAGTGGGCCTTTCCAGCCATCGCGGAAACCGACGAATTCATAGCCATAATCTTTAATGCCCTTTGTGACTACTCCACGAATAACGCCGTTAAGTCCAGGACAGTCTCCGCCACCGGTAAGAATTCCAATACGCATTGCAACGCTCCAAAATTAAGTGAGATTTGGCTAACTAATTAAGCCGCACTGTGGTCAACACTGACTGGCACAGTCTAGCCTTTCGTCATGGCAAAGACCGACCACTCAGCTGGCCCATTGGTTGCAGGCGTAGATTCATCGACGCAATCTGTAAAAGTGGTGATTCGCAATGCCGATACTGGCGAGTTAATCCGACAGGGGCGCGCATCTCACCCCGACGGAACTGAAGTCGATCCCGCCCACTGGGAGACCGCACTCGGAAAAGCATTTGCTGATGCGGGTGGACTCGATGGCGTTGCCGCCTTGGCTATCGGCGGACAACAACATGGAATGGTAGTTCTTGATAAAGATGGCGACGTTATTCGCCCCGCGCTCTTATGGAATGACACGCGCTCTGCACAATCCGCGCGCGACCTCAATGCTGAAATGGGAGGAGACGCAGAAGCTGCCAAGAAAGTTGGATCAGTTCTTGTGGCTTCTTTCACTGCAACAAAACTTCGCTGGCTTGCAGATAATGAGAAAGCTAACGCTGAAAAGGTTGCAGCAGTTGCGCTCCCCCACGATTGGTTATCGTGGCGCTTGCAAGGTGGAAAAGATTTTGCACACCTTTTTACTGATCGTTCCGATGCTTCTGGCACCGGTTACTTTGACTCTGTCTCATCTACCTATCGCGAAGATTTACTCAAGTCAGCGCTTCGCACAGATCGCACCATTATTACGCCACGAATCGTTGCACCATCTTCCTTTGGTGGCGAAACTCTCTCCGGAATCCCCATCGCCGCAGGTGCTGGAGATAACGCTGGTGCAGCGCTCGGTGTACAAGCTCAACCTGGCGATGTAGTTGTCTCACTCGGTACTAGTGGAACAGCTTTCGCAGTTTCAGATACTGCAACGCATGATCCAAGTGGTGCAGTAGCTGGTTTTGCAGATGCGACAGGAAGATTTCTTCCACTTGTTTGCACACTCAATGCCGCACGTATCTTGGATGCTGCCACTCGCATCTTAGGAAAGACACATGATGAAGTAGGTGCTCTCGCGCTTACCGCTCAACCTGGCGCAAATGGACTTTCACTCCTTCCTTACTTTGAAGGTGAACGCACTCCTAACCGCCCTCATGCAACTGGAGTCTTCGCTGGAATGAATCTGGCGAATTCAAATCCTGCAGATATTGCCCGTGCCATGATCGAAGGAATGCTCTGCGGATTGGTAGATGCAGTTGCTGCCCTAGAGAAATTGGGAGTTTCGATTAATCGCGTTCTTCTTATTGGTGGAGCAGCTAAGAATCCCGCAATAGCCACGATTGCATCAGCTCTCTTCGGTCGCGAAGTTCTCTTGCCACAACCTGGTGAATATGTTGCAGATGGTGCAGCTCGCCAAGCAGCATGGGCTTTAAGTGGTTCTGAGAATCCACCACTATGGAATCTTGGTTCAGTTACATCTGCACACACCACACATACTCCCGATGTTGCTGCGCGTTATCGCGAACTTCGCGATAAGACTGCGAACTGGTAGCAATGGCTCTCGCACCTGAAATCGAAGCATTTCTTAAAAGATCGGAAGCGCTCAATCTGCCGCAAGTGTGGGAAGCACCAATTCATGTAATCCGACAAAATACACAGGGAAGGACTGTGACTTCCGGACCCGTTGAAGATATTCATGAGATCTCTCATCGCTTTATTCCCGGCCCAACATCTGATTTACCTATTCGTATCTACCGACCACACACAGAGACTGATGCACCTGCAATTGTCTACTTTCATGGCGGAGGTTGGGTTCTTAACTTTCTCGATATTTATGATGCTTCACTTGCACGACTAGCAAACCAAAGTGGTGCTGTCATCATAAGCGTTAATTATCAGAAAGCGCCGGAACACCCATTTCCTATTCCATTTGATGATTGCTACGCAACATTGCTCTGGGTGATTGCAAATAGTGCATCGCTCGGAATTGATGCAAGCAAGATTGGCGTAGCAGGAGATAGCGCAGGAGGAAATCTTGCATCCGCAGTGGCTATCAAAGCACGAGATAACGCAATCTCTCTTGCATTCCAGATTCTCATCTACCCCTGCAATGACCGTAACTTCAACACTCATTCTTACAAGGAACATGCCACAGGCTACGGACTTTCAACGCAAGCGATGCAATGGTTCTGGGATCAGTACCTGCAAGGCGATGAACATGATAGAAATCCATACGCTGCCCCTATGCAGGCAACGACTTTCAAGGGGCTTGCTCCAGCAATCATCATGACTGCCGAATATGACCCGCTACTCAGCGATGGTGAAAAATATGCCGAACTTCTCGAACGCGATGGAGTTGATGTTCTCTATAAGGTTTATGAAGGAATGATTCATGGTTTCTTCACCAATTTGGCAGTAACTCCAACTGCAGCGCAAGCGATAGATTTCTTAGCCCGCGAACTGAAGCAGCTAATCCAGTAAGGTTCTCTTCTTACCTAACGAGGAGTTTGTTAAATAATGTCACGGCGCGGCTGGTTTCTCTTTATTCTCGTTGGCTTCTTATGGGGCGTGCCATATTTATTTATCAAAGTGGCTGTTAACCCAGAACATGGATTTACGCCAGCCGTAGTTGTCTGCCTGCGCACTGCTATTGGTGCAGCAATACTTATTCCTTTAGCAATGAAGCAAGGGCAACTCGGCGCTGCGCTGCGTGGTGCCAAATATGTCTTCGCCTACGCCCTTCTTGAAATGATTGGTCCTTGGATCCTTATTGGTACCGCTGAACAGAAAATACCTTCAGGGCTTGCTGGACTTCTTGTGGCATCGGTTCCGATTTGGGCAACAATCTTTGCATCTATGCGTGGTGATAAAACTGTCTGGCAGAAGAAGCGTCTCTTCGGAATCATTGTTGGATTTATCGGTCTCATTGCAGTTGTTGGAATTGAAAGTATTACCGGCTCTGCTGATCCCTTATCAATCTTTATGGTTTTGCTCGCCTCAATCGGTTACTCATATGCAGTCATGATGGTGCAAGGTGCTCTTCCAAACGTATCTGGAATCGCAATCAATGCTGTTGCCATGGCGATGGCTGCGCTCTTCTATCTTCCGTGGGCGATTGTGCAATGGCCGACGCATCACATCTCAGCTGGTGCCATCAGAGCTGTTGTTGGCTTGGGAGTTCTCTCTACTGGAGCTGCCTTCGTCGCCTTCTTTACACTTGCCACAATCATCGGTGTGGCGCGCGGTTCACTTGTGACTTATCTGAATACTGCCTGTGCGGTTGTATTGGGGGTCATTATTCTCAACGAACCACTCACTACCGGAATAATTCTTGGACTTCCGCTTGTATTGATTGGTTCTTACTTCGCGAGCCGCAAACCTGAAAAGGCATCTATTCAGCGATAATTGCGCCATGATTGAAGCTCTCTTCTTAGGAATTGTCCAAGGCCTGACCGAATTCTTACCAATTTCATCAAGCGCCCATATTCGCATCGTTGGCGCATTTCTGCCCCACGCAAACGATCCAGGTGCAGCGTTTACCGCAATCACACAAATTGGAACAGAGCTTGCAGTCCTCATCTACTTTAGAAAAGATATTCTCCACATTCTTCGCTCTTGGTTAAAGCGCGATGGTTCACCAGAAGCTCGACTCGGAACGCTGATTATTATTGGAACTCTGCCGATTGTTGTGCTTGGTTACTTAGGTCAGGATTACATCACCAACAATTTTCGTTCACTCTGGCTCATCGCCTCAACCCTGATTATCTTTGGTTTAATCCTTGGTTATGCAGATCGTGTTGGAAAGAATCAGAAAGATCTTTCAACTCTTAACGCGCGCGATGGAATTCTCTACGGCCTAGCGCAATCACTTGCACTTATTCCTGGCGTATCTCGATCAGGCGCAACCATTGCACTCGGTCGTTTCCTCGGTTACAAGCGCGAAGCAGCTCTTCGCTACTCATTCCTCTTGGCGCTTCCTGCAGTTTTCGGTAGCGGTCTCTATGAGTTAAAGAAATCTCTCGGAGATACCGCTGTAAAGGTTTACACAATGCCACAAACCTTGGTCGCCACTGTGACAGCATTTGTCATCGGTTATGCGGTTATTGCTTGGTTGATGAAATACATCGCTACCAAGAGCTTTAAACCATTTATTATCTACCGTGTAGCTATTGGTTCAGCGCTCCTTGTGGCACTGGCAACAGGCTGGATCAGCGCTCAGTAAACCCAAGTCTTTCCAGAAGTTTTGGATCGCGCTGCCACTCTTTCGAGACTTTCACGTGCAGCCCCAAGAAGATGCGTGCGCCGAGTTCGCGTTCAATATCTTTACGGGCGCGCATACCAATATCTTTCAATCGCTCACCTTGATGTCCGAGCAAGATTCCGGTCTGTGAATCGCGTTCGACGTGAATAGTTGCATGGATATCAAAGAATGGGCGGCTTCCTTTTTCTTCGCGCTCTGCCATTTCATCGATGGTGACCATGATGGAGTGAGGAAGTTCTTCGCGGGCATCGCGTAAAGCGGCTTCCCGGATGAGCTCGCAGATGAGAGTCTCTATCTTCTGATCGCTCTTTACATCTGTGGGATAGAAGGCCGGCCCCACAGGCAAATTATCGCCGATGAGCTTTTCGAGGAGATCGATTTGCTCATGAATCGCTGCTGAGATTGGAACGATTTCATCCCATGTAAATCCCTTGGCAAGAGATGAAATTCCCAATAACCGATTTGCTAAATTCTTCTTCGCCACTAAATCAGTCTTTGTGACAAGTGCAAACTTCTTCGCTCGCGGATACTTAGCGATTTCCGCAGCGAGAAATTCATCTCCAGCGCCAGATACCTCATCAGCTGGAAGACACATCATCACGATATCAACAGAATCAAGGCTCTCGTTGACAACAGCATTGAGTCGGTAGCCAAGCAAAGTCTTTGGTTTATGAATTCCGGGTGTATCGACAAGAACAGCCTGGTATTCGGGGTTATTGACGATGCCGCGGATTGCATGGCGCGTGGTGTTGGGATGTGGCGATGTAATCGCAATCTTGCTACCTACGAGTGCGTTGATAAGAGTTGATTTTCCGGTATTTGGGCGGCCGACAATTGCGACAAAGCCCGAACGGAAATCACTCATGACCCCATTCTCTCATCACATGGGTTGAGAACCTAAAGCGCTGAAATTAATTCAATGGCATCTGCAACCGATGTGACTAATTCGGCGGCTCTCTCACCAATCAGGCGATGACAGCCTTCGGATGAGGGTGAATTGATTGGACCAGGAATCGCCATGACAGGGCGCATCAACTCAGCTGCATCTCGCGCGGTACGTAATGAACCACTACGAAATGCAGCTTCTACAACGAGAGTTGCCTGGGATAACGCAGCAATTAAGCGATTACGTATGAGAAAGCGATGAGGCATCGCCACAACACCAGGCATTACTTCAGAGACGATTGCGCCGTTCTCGCAGATCTCTTCGAAGAGCCGCGTGTTTCCTGCGGGATATTGGAGATCGATTCCGGAAGCAATCACTGCAACGGTGCGACCTTCTGCAACGAGAGCTCCACGATGTGCCGCGGAATCAATTCCATATGCTCCCCCGCTCACAATGTCCCATTCGCGATCGACAAACCCTGCAGCAAAATCTCCTGCAATCCGTGATCCATACGGTGTGGGATTGCGCGTGCCAACAATTGAAATTGATCGGTTCTTGAGAATTTCAGCATTTCCCTTTACCAATAATCCGATAGGTGGGCACGGCAGCGAATCCACTGAAGTAGGCCAGCGAGGGTCTTCTGGAGTCAGAAAGGTTGATTGTGTTTGGTCAATTTCTCGAAATGCTTGATTGGCATCGAAGAGCTGTACTTTCCTAATAGTTGAACTAAATTTCTTTTCGTTGTAGATGCCTAGGAAAAGATGCTCATAAATAGTTTCAATTCCAAATTCCTCAATCTGAGAAGACCAGTATTGGCTTCCTCCTTCAATTGCGGAGAAGAGAGCTAAACGCTGTAGTAGCGGGGTCGTTGCTTTATTCATCATGCGCGGGAGGGTAAATCCCGGCCTTCGCCAATTTCGGTTGAGATGAAGAGGCTGTGGAAATTACTGAAGGAGAGCTGCGATATTAGAGAAAGAACGGCGGTGTTCTATACACGGGCCATGCTCTGCAAGTGCTGCGGTGTGCTTTGCTGTGATGTAGCCCTTGTGGCCGGCAAAACCATATTGCGGATATTGGCTATCGAGTTCAATCATCATGCGGTCTCGTGTCACTTTGGCGATAATCGATGCCGCGCTGATTGCTGTCACTACTTGATCGCCTTTCCAGACTGCAATATTTGGAATAGCAAGTCCTTCGATGGCATAGCCATCGGTTAAAACATATGCTGGTTCAACAGATAGCGCCTTTACTGCACGACGCATTCCATCGAGGTTTGCGGCATGAACGCCACGTTCGTCAATTTCAGCAGGCGGCACAATAATCACACTGACACTTTCTGCAATATTCATAATGACATCGAAGAGAATCTCACGTTTAGACTCGGATACTTCTTTGGAATCTCGCACCTCTGATAATTCGGGCGCGGTTGGATCTTTTAAAATTACCGCCGCAACTACAAGGGGACCAGCACACGGTCCACGACCGGCTTCATCAACTCCGGCGATTGGCGCAATACCAGCGTTACGAAGAAGTTCTTCGATCGCTTTCATATGAGATTACTACTTAAGCGGCTTAATGGGATCGTGCGATGGAACTAGGCCGGCATCTTTAAGGGGCCAGATAATTGCATAGACGCGACCTGTAATACGTGAAACTGGAACGAATCCATTATTCACATCATCTTGGTGATATCGCGAGTCAGCCGATGAACCACGGTGATCGCCCATTACCCATACTTTGCCTTCCGGCACAGTGACATTGAAATTCATCTCGCTCGGTTTATTGCCAGCGAAGATATATGGCTCAGAAGTTACCTTGTCATTAATCAAGAGCCCGCCTGTCTTTGAACAACAGACGATGTGATCTCCTGCCACGCCAATAACGCGCTTGACGAGGTACTGCTTCGCGGGATTGGGAAGAACGCCCACTGCAACGAGGCCTTCCTTAATCTTTGCAACAACTTTATTCTCAGCGCCTGCATAAGGTTCGGGAAGCCAATTAGCTGGATCCCGGA